>Ga0209018_1000312_pt1 | contig 46756 bp, 34 predicted proteins | sample YNPBryBLVA2012_FD_185814 | JGI IMG/M metagenome (GOLD analysis project Ga0209018, IMG submission 185814) | Anoxygenic and chlorotrophic microbial mat microbial communities from Yellowstone National Park, USA - YNP Bryant BLVA 2012 (SPAdes)... ...
AACGCCTGACGGCTTGAGGCATCAGCTCCCCAGCGTCGTCTCGGCTTTGGATGTCGCTCAGGCGCGCCAAGACCAGTCGCCGTTGGAATCCAAATCCAAGATTGGCAGACCAAGCCTGGGCAAGCATATCCATAGCAACCGAGTCTATGGATTGGTTTGGTTGATTGGGAGCCATGCAGAGCAGTGGTGGCTGCCCAGCTAGGCGCCACCCTCCGAGCATTGGACGCCATGCTCGACGCGATGCTCCCGGACGCTGTGCGCGAGCACCCCGTCTGGTCGCTGCGCGAACGGTTCGACGAGCACGTGGAGCTGGACGCCGATTCCGGCCTGGCAAACCATCCGGCCAACGAACCCGATGGCTACCCCGAGCGCGTCGACGCGGTCGCTGGTCCCACGCCACCGCTCCCTGATCCAGACCTGACTGGTGCCGCGCGCCGGGCTCCTGCAGACGAAAGACCAGGCTCGGACAGGGGCGATCTCGACGGGTCGGACGACATGGTCCAGGTGGTCGACGGCTTGCTGCACGTGGTCGCGCACGGGGCGCAGCTCACGAGGCGTGACGATGCCCTCGTCGTGCGCCGACGGAGAGGCAAGCAGGAGACAACGATTCCGACGGCGTCCGTGTCGGCAATCCTGATCACGGGTATCCGCTGCAGCGTTTCCACGACGGTCGTTCCGTTCCTGAGCCGCAACGAGGTCCCGCTGGTGCTCGGCTCGCTGGTGGATCAGGAGCTGGGCTTGCTCGCGGCTCCTACGGCGGGGACGGCCAAGCTGCGGGTTGCGCACAGAGCCCGGGGCTGGCGCGCGTCTACGATGTCGACTTCCTTGAAGTGCCCCAAGTGCGGCGGTCCGCTTCGGATCATCGTCATGCTCGCAGAGCCGGAGCCGATTCGCGCCATCCTGCAATCCATCGGCCTGCCGTAAGCACCGCTCGTGCCCGCGCGCGCCAGGTGTTCATCGCTCGTCGACGACTCCCAGCTCGAGGGTTGCGACGTGGCGTAGGTTCTCGCGTCGCTCGCGTCGTCGAGCATCCATCGTTCGGTATCCAGCCACATCCAGCCCCATCTCAGCGTTGATCAGGCCGCAAGATCGCCGTAGCATCGGCGTGCGGGATGGGTGATGGAAGCCGAAACCCGTTCGAATTTCCTAGCGGCCTACGCCACCAGGAGCACGCGATGTCCCTCGACGAGGAAGCCCTTGGTCCGTTCTCGTGCGGGAACGGATTCGCCCATCGCAGGCTCAAGCGCCGACCGTGCCGGATTGCCGCGTCGCTGATGGTGAGGTCGTCCACGGAACGCGGCCAGGATCGCGGACTCGTCACCCAACGCCACCCAACTGCATGTCGAACGATGGAAGCGAGGACGCGCCTGATTTCGTCTACCATCGGCCCATGACGGCTTGCCGATGCAGCATGCTGGTTTTCGCCGCGCTCCTGGCGTGCGCGATCCCGGCTCGTGCCCAGGCTCCCTCGGCGTCGGCTCCGGCCCAGGAGTCGTTGCCGGCGGCCGATCCACGCCTGGAGCGGGCCAAGCAACTCTTCCGGCAGGGCACGGCCTTGCTCCAGAGCGGCGATCACCAGCGCGCGCTCGAGTACTATATGGCGTCGCGGGCCATCGTGCCTTCGGTACCAAATACGCTGAACGCCGCGTTCTGCCTCAGTCGGCTGGGGCGCTACGACGAGGCGCTCGAGCTGTACGAGGAACTGCTCACGAAGTTTCAGGAGCAGGTCACCGATGAGATAAGGCGTGAGGTCGCGCCCGCCATGGCCGCGCTCCGCAGGCAAGTCGCGAGCCTCGATGTCTCCGCCAACGTCGAAGGCACGCTCATCGTCGATGGGCGCATGCGCGGCAAACTGCCGCTGCTGGCGCCGGTCCGGGTGATCCCCGGCACGCACCAGGTTCGTGTTGTGAAGGACGGATACGAGACGTTCGAGCAGGCCGTGACCTGCAAGGCAGGAGAGGTTGTGCCTCTGGACGCGAGTCTCAAGCCCCTGACTTCGGCGGGGAGACTGCGGGTCGAGGCGCCGGGACTCGAAGGGGCGGATCTGTACGTGGACGGCGCGATGGTCGGGACGTTGCCCTGGGAAGGAACCTTGAGCCCGGCAGAGCACCTGATCTGGGTGCGCAAGGGCGACACGGGCTGCGCTCCGCGCGCGGTGGTTGTGCTCCAAGGGCAAACGGTTCGTGTCCAACCTGCCGTCGCTGCGCTTGGACCACAGCTCAGGATCGTTGTCGAGCCGGCTTCGGCCATGCTGTGGATCGATGGCACCGCCGTGGGAAAGGGTCTCTGGCAGGGGCGGTTGCCGATAGGACAGCACACATTGGACGCGAGGGAGCTGGGGTATCACCCAGCGTCCAGATTGCTTCATGTGACCGCGACCTCAGGCACCGAGGTACGCGTGGTTCTGCAGGTTGACTCGAAACACGCTCGCTGGGGTGTATCGCGCGGCCAGTTCCGACTCGAGGCCTTGGGCGGCCTGGTCGCCGGCACGTCGCTCGGCAGCGGTCCCGAGCAGTCCTGCGGCAGTTGCTCGACGCCGTTGGGATGGATGGGCATGGCGCGCGCAGAGTACGAGCTCGCGATGGGGCTCGGCTTCGAAGTCGGCGCTGGTTTTCTGTCCGTCGGCCGCAGCGTGAACCGGACCCGCAACGAGTCGTTTCCGGCCCCGGGCAACCTGGCGGTGCCGTCTATCTGGCGGATGCATGATGAAGTATCGATGCACGGTCCGGCCGTGTCCGCGGGGCTCGCGTGGAGGCTGGGAATCGGGACGGGATTCCACGCGCAGGGCCGGGTCGACTTCGGCGTGTGGATTGCGCAGGTTGCCGACCTCGTCGAAGGGGAGGCCACTGCAGGAGGGGTCACGCGCGAGGTCAGGGTGCATGACTCGGGCACGCCCACCCGCACCGCAGCGGTCTTTCTCACGCCTGGCATCCAACTGAATCGCGCGTGGGGGGGGTTCCACGCCGGGCTGGGACTGGCTGCCGCCGTGGTGCTGACCGAAGGCCCCAGGCTTGCGAACGGTTCTGCGACGATCCCGGTCGGAACCTGCGATCCGTCGGCCAATCCCGAGTCCATCGACTGCTCGGGGGACGCGACCTTCACCAGGGGCGAGCGTTCCTTCGGTAGGTTCGTGGTGTGGATCCCGCATGCCGTTGCCGGATACTCGTTCTGACACCGTCGCTTGCTGCCGGGCTATCCTGTATTATCAACGAATGCAACGGGCTTCGAAGAGACTTGTCCTGGCAGCGCTGGTGTGTTCTGCGCTGTCGGTGACAGCGGGACGCGCGAGAGCGCTGGCGTACGCGTGGGTCGAGGCCAAGCCGGCGACGCGCCCTGCTGCACGCTGCTATCACGCGATGGCATGGGACCCGGTGGGTGCGCAGGTCCTGATGTTCGGCGGAATGCCGGACGAGCAATTCCTGTTGCTGGGCGACACGTGGCTCTGGGATGGAACGAGCTGGAAGGAGTCCGCGACGGATGGCGCATGGCCGACGCCGCGCTACGGGCACGCGATGGCGCTGGACGAAGGCAGGAATCGCATCGTGCTCTTCGGCGGTTGGACCATGGGCGATCCGCAGAACCCACCGCCACTGTCCGATGTGTGGGAGTGGGACGGTACGGCGTGGCACGAGGTCTGGCCTTCGGACGCCACGGGCGGCCCGCCTGCCAGAGGCGAAGCCGCCATGGCGTACGATCCCAGCCGCAAGGCCGTGGTGATCTTCGGAGGCGGCACCGGCTAGGGAGAATTGGATTCCGAGCTCGGCGACGCCTGGGCATGGGATGGCAAGGCCTGGACGCAGCTCTCGGAAGGCCCGGGGGCGCGACGGGCACGCATCATGTTCTGGGACCCATCCGCCTCGGGGCTCGCCATGCACGGCGGCTGGACGCTGAGCAGTCCGCCCATGGCATTCGAAGACGCCTGGCTCTTGAAGGGAGGAACCTGGAGCAGCCTGGGCACGCAGGAAGCCGCCAAGCGTTTCCACCCGGCATTCGCCTGGGATTCGATTCGACAGCGCGCGGTGATGATCGGGGGGTCGGCGGTGATGGGTGACAACCTGCTCGGGACGTGGGAATGGGACGGCAGCGCATGGACCAAGCACGTGCTGACCCCCAGCCCTGACGATCGCAGCGCCGCGGCAATGGCCTATGACCGCGCCCGCGCAACGATGGTGTTGTTTGGTGGCAATCGTGTGATGGATGACCTGAACGACACCTGGCTGCTGACGGTTCTCGGGCAGACGTGCACCGCACCCGCGGACTGCCCTCAAGGCCATTGTGTCGACGGTGTCTGCTGCGAAGATGCCTGTGACGCGCCTTGCCATCAATGCAACGCCACAGGCCACGAAGGACACTGCATGAGCCTTGCGAACGCGCAGGATCCGGACACGTGTTCGGGCAACAAGACGTGCAACGAGCTTGGCGCCTGCGGACTGCTGCCGGGCAAAGCGTGTGTCGCCGCGGACGACTGCGCGTCCGGCGACTGCGGGGCTGGTTTCTGCTGTGCGGGAGAGTGCGCCACCGGCCATTGCGAGAAGGACACGGGCAAGTGTCTGGCCGGCTCGGTGTGCGACGGGGATCATACGGTGGAGATACTCGGGCAGGGGGCGATGGACTGTAGCCCGTACCGGTGTGTGCCCGAGGGAAAGTGCCGGGAGACCTGCTCCTTCGCCGGGGACTGCATCGAGACACACACGTGCAGCGTGGAGGGCAAGTGCGTGCCGCGCGGGGCTGCGGAGCCCGGATCAGGCGCCGACTCCGGCTGCACGCTAGCGTGGCGCGGTTCCGCGGCCCGCGGTGCACTGTTGCTGATCGCCGGACTTGTGGCGGGAGTGGTGCGCCGGCGCCGCAGAGCGTCCAGGCTGCAGATGCGTTCCCGCGCGTGAAAGAGTCCGGCCTCCTCGGCTGAGAGGCTGTTGGTCCACCTGGGGTTCGTGTCGCCGCACCACGTGCCACGCCCCACCCTTCACCCGCACGCGCACGTCCGTTGTCCCCCGCGAATCCAGCGCTAGGCCGCGGTTGGTGGGCGTGGATGCTTAGCCAGCCCGCCGTGGTTCGGCTCGGTTGCGATCCGGCCCGACCGGCTGCACCCAAGGGCGGCCGGTCACCAGCCATGATCACCGGCTGACAAAGACATGCGGTGATGCGCGGACTCCGTCGATCGGAGCCGAAGACGAAGCGGATGGGGCTACCGAGGACCCGATCGCGCGCACGAAGCCGTTGACTCGCTCCGGGTTGGTCTGACCGTTGACGTTGACCACGACCAGCTTGCCGTAGCCCTGCTTGAGGTCGTTCCGGAAGTCGTAGACCGCACCGACGACCGTCAGATCGCCGCCTTCCATTTCGTGGGCGAAGAGGCGCACAGCCGCGGCGACCTGGGCATGCACGTTGTCGACCACGGCTTCGGCCCAGGCTTTCGCGTCGCCCGGCTTGCGCAGATCCTCGCGCACGTGCAGCGGGTCGAGCTCGCGCCGGACCGCCTCGCTCTCCTTGCTGTAGTCGCCCATCGCGGCACGCACGGCGCCGCAACCCGTGTGGCCGAGGATCATCAGCACCGGCGTCTTCAGGTGATGTACGCCATACTCGACCGACCCCTGCGCCGTGGCGATCTGGTTGCCGATATTGCGCACGAAGAACAGGTCGTCGTCAGGTTTGTCGTGGAAGGCAGGGCTCTGAACGCGGGAGTCCGCGCATGTAATCACGGTCGCGCGCGGGTGCTGCGCGTCGAGGAAGGGCTTGAAGTACGACGACGGGTGGGACTTGACGAACGCGGCGTTGTCGGCGGCGATGTCGGTCATGAAGCCCCTGGTCTTGGCGATGGGGTCCGAGCTGGTGACCTCCCATGCGAACGGGACGGGAAACTTGCTGGGCCCCCCCGCGACGTGTCCCGATCCGGCTGCTACCGCCGATGCCAACCCGTGAGGTGCCGGCCCGGTCGCATGCTCGCTCGACGCCGGCGCCGTGTGGGAGTCGCGACCCAGCAGCGATGTGCACCACAACGACGATGTCGCGAGCGAGGTGGCGATGAGGACGACGGCAGAAGCTGGGGCATGCATGGCAGCTCCAAGGATCCGCCGGACAGGTGGCAGACCCTGCTCCGGGAACGGCACCTTCGCGTCCATCCTTGAGCTGCAAAGGTCGTCCAGCCGCACGGCTTCGTGCTATGCCCGCCGCATGCACCATCGAGTACGCCCACTCGCTGCCATGGTCGCCGCGGTCCTCGCTGGCTGCGGGTCAGACAGCACCTCCGCCCCACCATCCCAGAGCAACCCTGCGGACGCCGCGTCGGTCGACGCCGCGCAGGATGCGTCCGACGCTGCTCCCGACCAGCGAGATGATGCCGCCCAGAATGCGTCGCCCGACGCGCCCTCCGACGCGGTGGCAGACACGACCGGCCCGGACAGCAGCGTGGACGCGGCGGGCTGGGACGGTCCGCCCGAAGCCGCCGACGATGCGCCACAGGACGGCGTGTCGGAGGATGTCGCCGAAGCAGGCGACGTGCGGCCGCCGGGCCAATGCAAGTCCGACGGCGATTGCGGACCGGGCCAGACGTGCACGATGACCGCACCGGGGGGATTGTGCACCGGCTGCGGAACCGCGCAGGATTGCCCCGATCCCCTGGCTTTCGAATGCTTCATGGGCACCTGCCAGCGGATTTGCATCGAGGACACCGATTGCCCGGCAGGGTACGAGTGCAAGAGCGTGGGTCGTTGCGGGCTGATTGCATGCTCCAGCGCCTGCCCTCCCCCGTACGTGTGCGACGGCGGCTTCTGCCGTCGTCCTGCTTGCTCCAACACGCCGCCGGAGTGCCCTGCCGCCATGACCTGCGGCCAGGATGACGTCTGCGTGGAACCATAAAGTCAGGCTCCGCCCTGCCTTCCAACTCCAGGCGCCTGGAGTCCGGATTGCAGGCGCCTGGAGTTCTCAAACCCTTTGAAACAAGGCACGTCGAGATGCTTCTCCCGGCCTGGCAACGAGAAGACCGCGGACACGCCCTTGAGCCATGGCCCATTGCCAGAGTCGGACGCGAACACCGCCCTGGCGGCCAGCGGGCGCGTTGGCATTGACAAGCCCAACGGTTGCGCAGGGGTGGATCGTTCGGCCACGGTCGACGCAGACACCCACCGTGAACGAGCCCATACGGGTGAGGGTGGGTCGTGGCACGTCGCACGGGGGACCGAAACCAGGTGGTATCCAATGCCCGCCAACAGCCTCGGACAGTGTTCGTTCAAGCGCAGCTCCACCGTTGCAACCGAGGCCGGGCGCCGCCATCTCTTGCGCTGGTTTCGCAAGGCGTGGCAGATTCAACGAAGGGGCAGTCGATCCGGGTTGCACCAGGGCTACCCAATCGCACGGCCGACACGAGATCGCCGGGAACGAAGGGAGCTGACATGGCAAGCCTCATCATGAAGAAGTGTCCAAACTGCGGTGCGGGGGTTCAACTCGACCCGGCGGCGTCGCACCCCTACACGATCGTCTGCGAATTCTGCCGAACCTCGGTGGCAGTGTACCCTCCCCAGAAGACCATGCCCGGCCGACCTGCGCCGCCGCGCCCCGTGGGGCCGAACGTCATTGTCATGGATTCGCGCGCAGGAACGGAGGGTGCCAGAAAGCTGGGATCCATCATCGCAGCGACGGTGGCCTTGCTACCGCTACTCATCTTGCTGGGAACCTTCGCAAGGCCGTGTGTGGACTACGCCAACGCGCGCTTCAGTCCCTGGTACTTCCCTGCAAAGTGCGAGGCGAACCAGACTCTCGCCGTGAAGGGACGCACGGCGAGGAGTTCGGAGCCTTTCTTCCAAGGAGCGTTCAACTGCAAGGTCAAGATCGTGGACTGCAATCTGACAGGACCTGTCATCCTCCAAGGAGGTGGCAACACGGAGGTCATCCTCCAGAACAGCAAGATACGGGTGACTCGGGCCGTGCTCGACGGCGATTCGAACACGAAAGTGTTGGCGGAGGGCGGTTCGGTCGTGACCACCGACACCGCGGTCGCCATCGGCAATAGTCACGTCGAGGTCGAGGTGGTGGGGAGCACGATCCAATCTGCGGGTGTCCTCGTCAAGGCACAAACGCACGGCAAGGTGCGTGCGAAGGAGAAGTCGCACCTGGCAGTGTCGAAGGGGATAGGGGAAGGATTGCACTTCGACCTGACGCTCGATGACAGCACGCTGGCGGTGGAGGACTCCGTGTTTCGCGACAGCCAGACGTTCGCCAGCGTCACGGTGGCGAATGGGAGCAAGGTCACCGGTGCGCACGTGCCTTTCCGGGGAGCGGAGCACTCGACAATAGACATCGACGGTGCGAGGGTGGAAGGCGAAGAGGGGGGGTGCGACCTGGAAACGCACAGCACCGTGCGGTTGCGTGATCACGCGACGGTGGTGGCGAAGACGGGCGATGCGATCCGGTTGGGGGACTATGGCCGGTTGGAGGTCGGGTCTGGCAGCCTCGTCCAGGCGCAACGAGCAGCGGTGCGATTTCGGAGCTACGGGAGGCTGGTGGTGAGCGGCGGGCAACTCCGAGGGGCGGAGGCGTTCGTTGGTGACTCGTACACCGAAGTCAAGCTGCGCAAGGCCACGGCGGAGGGCACCCGAACGGTCGGAAGAAACTCCAGGGTGGAAGAAGAATAGAGCGATGGCCCGCCACGTCGCCCGGCAACGATGCCGCGATCGAAGACGTGCTGCGAATTCGGCGCTATCGGTGGAGGAAGCTCGACACCACGATGCAGACCATGCCACGCTGCGTGTTTTCGGGACTCGCAACCTGCGCAGGCCGGGTTGGGCGACCGCCAACGAAGAAGGAAGGCGCACGACGGTGGTACGCTGCTTGGCGACGCCGATGCAATGGACGATGACGCTGGCACGATGGGTGCTCCTTCCAGCGCTGCATCAGATGCGGAGGATGCCGGCGTCGAGAAAACTGGCTCTTCCGGAGATCTGGGGAAGCAGATCGGCACCGAACCGAGGTGCAGCGTGTTGTCGGCCGTTCGGGAATGCCAGTCAGAAAGACGGCAGAGGTCAACCGAGAGGGTCAGCGTGAATACTGCCCACGGAGACGGATAGGTTATTGTTCGGTCCCTGTCACGGCCGGTGCATTTCGAGATCCGGTTGAGCGTCTCAACACACCGGACGCGCCAGGGACCGGTCTGGCAGTCAGGCGGCCTCGCTGGCTGTCTGGGTCATGCCGAGGGCCAGGAAGCGTTTCGTTCCGTCCTCGTCTCGGATCGGGTTGACGATCATGAAGCGTAACTTCAGCAGCATGCAGTCGAGGTCACGGTAGCCGCGTCCTCTGCGCACCAGGGCTTCCCAGTTGGTGTTGAGGGCCTCGATCCGACCCGTGGGCGGATAGTGCTCACCGAGTGCGACGATCGCGTTCCAATGCGCGTCGAGGCTGTCGTGCAGCTCGCGCATCGGAACGTTGGCACGGCGTTCCTCCGCACAAGCACGTGCAGCAGGCCCAACGACATGCCAACGTTTGCCGCGACCGATGGCTCGCAACTGGGCACTCGCGCGGAAGAACGTCGCGCGACGCAGTTCATCGACCGCTCGGTTGGCGCGCTTGATCACGTGAAACGGGTCGTGCACCCAGGCGGCGTGAGCCAGCGCGGGGTCGGCCCTGACGGCAGCTTGGAAGGGCGCATGCATGTCGGTAGCGGAGAGCTTGATGTTGGCCTTGTCCTCCGGCGTCAGCGTGTCGAGCCACGCCTTGACGCTGGCCTCGCTTCGGCCCGGACTCGTGTAGACCGGCTCACCCGTTTCCAGGTTGCTGATGATGGTGATGTAGCGTTCGGGCCACGTTCCACGTCGCCCGAGGTACTTCTCGTCGATGCCCACCATGCGCAGATCGGGCTGCTTGCGCGACTGCTGCCAGCGAGCAAGGGTCCGCTTCTCGATCCCCTTGACGGTATCCCAGCTCAAGGTGTACTTGGCCGCCACGTGACAGACCGGCATCGACGCGGCATCGATCTGGGCACAGCGGTAGCCCCACGCGCTCCAAGCCGGTCACCAGGCGGGCGTCGGGTGCCACGAACAGCTCGCCACGCTTGGGCAGCAGCACGACGCCGTCGCTTCGCACCCAGAACCAATGCGTCACGCTGAATCCCCGGATACTTGCAGTCTGTGTCATGAATCGGTGCAGTTGTCCCATCGCTGTTGGTTCCTGTTGACAAGCCACCCCTCGCACTGGGGCGAGGCGGAGGGGCAACTGCTATCGATCACCCCCTCGGTCTGCCGGCTCCGGATCGGGTCTTTCGGGACGACTCACGCTCACACGCAACCCCCTCAAGGGGAGCTGCTTCACGCGCAACCCGGCGAAATCCTTGTCCCCGAAACACCCGAAGAGCGAGAAAACTGACGCGCCTGGCGCCGACGCAAGCCCGGATTGGTCGCACGCACGCTCGCCCTCAAGCGTGAACTCTGTTCGCAACGACGACTCGTCCACGCCTCGGACGCCAGACCTTGGTCCAACATGCCTGCCAGCGCCGACACACGACGGCTGGGCAATGCGATGCGCGGTCGCCCAACTTTCAGCTTTCGCCTTCCAACCGCGGCAGTCCCTGCCCATCGCGGCACGTGGCACCGACGCTGGCACGGTGACCCCCACACGTGTTGGTCTCGACCCCAACACGTGTTGGGGTCGGAGGCGCACTGACTGGCATGGGACAGGATGCACTCCCCGCACTCGCTCCAAGGCGGGGGGCGCAACGACGGATTCCGTCGACTGGCGCAGCCCCCCGTTCTCTTCCCATGGGAGCCATCGTGGGAGGCGCAGACCGCGCCGGCGTACGGGGTCGTCCGGCATTCGGCTGCAGTCGTATCGCCCATGGGCGGCGGACCGAATGACCACCCGAGCAACCGGGTCCAGCCCTCGGCGTCAGGAAGCAGTCGAGTCCGATGATGCGACAGCCGGCGTGGCGCAGTCGCGCGCGCTCCGTCCCCGACCTCGGGATTGCAGCGCCGTCCCCCTTTGCATGCCCTTGCGCCCCACGGCTGGGTGGCCCCGGCCTGCTGCCGGACGCAGGGCTCGACCTCGACACCGACGACACCTCCGCAGGCGGTGCTGGAGCGGAACAGGCTTGCATCTCAGGCCTGCCTTCCTCGGTCGAGTCGAGCAACCATCCCGCCCTGGTCGCCACGTAGGCCGGTGATCGTTTTCGGCCCGACACCCCAACAATCATCGCCTCGAGATACCTGCCAGCGAGATGATCCTGGGGTCGCCTGGCTCGGACTCCGCACGCGACGGCAGCGATACCCAGCTCTGTTGCGGGTAGTCGAACAGATAGGCGTTCTCACGCCCACAGCGGGGAACGACTTCCACGTTGTCACACGCTTATTCTCCTTGCAGTGCGCTCTCGTCACACGTCAGGTCGTTGGAGCCTGACCCTACAAGCGGGAGTAGGGCAAGCAGCTTGCTACCAGGGCAATTGACAAGGCAACAACGGAACGATGCGCGGTCATCGCACCTCGCCACCAGCAGCCTCCGGCCATGAATTGCGGTGCGCACCGGTCGATGCCCGGGGCGCCACGGACCCTGAGCGGTTGACACGGCCTCCGTCTCGGTGATAGGCGCGTTGGGCGCGTACGAAAAGAGCAAACGATGCGGCTGGCTTTGCGAATACCATGTTGGAGCACGGTGCTGATGGGGCTGGGTCTGGCGCTGTCCGGATGCGGAAGCGACTCGCAGAGGGGTGGTCCGCAGACATCCTCGCCAGAGGCCGGACCGGAGGCGTCCCAGCCGGACGCCGGCTCCCCGCCAGTCGATGGCGGGGTGTTCCGCCTCGACGTGCGCCACGGCTACGGCTCCGGGCTGTACCCGGAGGGAGCCACGGTGCATGTGTGGTCTGCACTGTTGCCGACCAAGGAGTTGCTGGTTCGGTGGGAGGGGGACAGCGATCTGCTGGAACGACCGGGGGAATGGCACACAACGCTGCGCATGCCGGCCCGGGATGTGAACGTGGACGCTATCGTCGAATCTCGGCCGGACCCGCTGAAGGTGGCAACGTTCGAAGGAACGACGGCACACGCGAAGACGATTCGATATGCAGCGCCCGCCAATCCGCTCGGCCTCATGCTCCTGTTGCACGGCACCGGAGGCAGCAGCGCCATGGCAGAAAAACCGGAGTCCAAGTATCTCGTGCTGAGCGCCATGGCAAGAGGCTACGCCGTCGTCGCGCCAGAAGCCGAGGAGGTCGCGCAGGGCGACATGAACAACGACGGCAAGGTCCGCTGGAACCCGGGCCTGACGTCCGACAATGTCGACCTCGCCAACCTGAACGAGCTCATTCTCTGGGCAAGGACACAAGGACTGATTTCGGCGGCGACGCCCCTGTACGTGGTAGGCATGTCCAACGGAGGCGCCATGAGCGTCAGCCTCGGAGCCGTGGCAGCTTCCGACGTAGCGGCGAGTTTCCCGGCCCTTCGCTTCGCTGCTGCGGTTTCCTATTGCGCGAGCGGGAGGTCTTCTGCAGCAGCTACGACCACGACGCCCACAGCGTGGCTTTTGTGCGCGCACGACGACAACGACGAAGTGAGCAATGAGGAGGCGTATGCCAACAGCGCATCGCTCGAGGCGCGGGGCATCGACACCGAGGTCGACGCGCATCCCGCAACGCCTTTGAATGGGGCCAGGTTCACGCGGGTCGAGGGCGTCTCGGAGGCGGAATCGGAGGCCATCGTGGGCGAACTGACCGCAAGCGGCTTCGTCGGCACAGATGGCCTCTTCACCGTGCCGACCGACGATATCATCGCTGCCGTGCAGAATAGCCCAGAGGCCTACCCCACCCTCGCAGCGATGCCCGGCGGCATCCTGTCGGACGTCGTCGACCAGGTGCGGGTGATGCAGGCAGAGCACCAGCTTTACTCGGATTGGGCGGCACGCACGATGGACTTCCTCGACGCGCACCGGCCGTGAGCGTTCCGTCGTTTGCCCACTCGGACGGCGGTGCCGGGAGCCTGGTGGGTAGAATACCGACCGGTCCCGGTCACGAGCAAGCTCCGGCCGACCGATGCCCCCGCCTGGTCAGCCGTGCATCGCAAGGAAGTAGAGCGTCAACGTGAAGATGCCAATCATGGCCGCCGTCTCCAGCCAGTTGACCTTGCCGTCGTCCTTCACCGCTTTCCATAGGATCAGCAGGGGGGGAAACATCAAGAGCACCACCGAGGTCGTCTCGAGGTCGATCGGCAGGATGGCGCCGGATTCGGTGCGAGGGATGACCCCAAGGACACCGAACGCGGCGAGCATGATCATCGCAACGGGCATGACGAGCACCGCGTTCTGGGTCACCGCACCGGAAACGTTGGCGAGGGCGATATCATACTTTTTGCGGAGGTGAGCGGAGGCGGTCATGACATAGCCCCCCGCACAGGCGAAGACGCTCAACACGATCGCACCGACCATCTGGGGGTAACCACGCGCGTCGAGACCTTCGACGAGCACGTCGGCAAAGTCGCCGACGGCGTGGCCCCCGAGCACGGAGGCGGCAATGCCCACCGCCCCGAACAAGGCGATCTTGGACGGCGATGGTGGCTGGGGGGGATCCTCATGGGATGGGTCTTGCGCTTCCTGTTGCGGTCGTCCAAAGCGCCGGACGAGCTGGATGGTGCCGACGACTTGGAGGGCAAGCAGAGCACCACCCATCACGAGCAGGTCTGCGGCGCCGAGGCCCTGGCCGCGATGCACGCCTGCGTCGAAAGCCTGGAGGGTGACCATGAGCAGCCCGGTGGCGAGGAACACGCCCGCCGAGCCGGCGAACTGGTCTGTGCTGAGCTGGACCAGGGGCGCCGGGAGCCGGGCAAAGCCGGCGGCGTCACGCGGGAGCAGGCCACTGTAGACCCCGAAAGCCATCGCCCCAACGTGCAGCGTCAGGGCCACGACGATGAACCCGACACGGGGTTTGGCGGCGAGCACGAACCCGAGCATCACCAGCTCGGGAACGTTGCCCGCGATGCCGGCGATCGTGCCTGCGACGAAGTCGTTCCAGCGCAACCTCGCCGCGATCCCCTCCACGCACAGGATCATCGATTCGCAGGATCCGAAGACGACCATGAGCCCGCCCACCGCGAGCATCGCGGCCATCACCGCCTCGGGGAGGATTCGGGCATGGTGCATCGCGTAGCCGGCGACCACAATCGCCGCACCCACGGCGAGAATCCGGGTCCACCCCATGCCACCACCACCACCTGCCATCATGTCCTCCTGGAAATGTAGTCGACCGGCCCGTGAGGCGTGGAAACATCATCACGCCCCAATTCGGTTGGGTGCCCCGGATGTAGCACACAGCCGCCGACGAGCCGAGTCGAGCCGTCCGCCCAGAGCGTGTCGGTGGCATCGGAAAGCAGATAGGCGCGGCCCCGGTCGCGGCCGAGTTTCTCGATCGGCGGGCCGATGGCCTGGGCAGTGGGGGGAATCAGAGCATCTCGAAGAGGCCGGCAGCGCCCATGCCTCCACCGATGCACATCGTGACGATGCCGCGCTTGGCCTTGCGCCGTCGCAGCTCGTTCAGGAGCGTGGCCGTCAGCTTGGCCCCGGTCGCGCCGAGCGGGTGGCCCAGCGCGATGGCGCCGCCGTTGACGTTGAGTTTCTCGTCCGGGATGTCGAGCACCCGCTGGCAATAGACGGATTGCGAGGCGAAGGCTTCGTTCATCTCGATGAGGTCGATGTCGGCGAGCTTCATGCCGACCTGCTTGAGCAGCTTGGGCACGGCAACCGAAGGCCCGATTCCCATGATCTCTGGCGGCGTGCCGGCCACGGCGTAACCTCGCAGCATGGCAATCGGCTCGATTCCGAGCTGCTTGGCCTTCTCTGCAGTCATCATGACCGCAACCGCAGCGCCGTCGGTCAGTGGGGAGCTGTTGCCGGCGGTGACGCTGCCCTTGGTCGAGAACGCGGGCTTGAGCTTGGCCAGGCCCTCGACAGTGGTGTCCGCGCGGGGCAGTTCCTCCTGGTCGAAGATGAAGTCGTCGCGCACCCGTTTGCCGTCCTTCACGGCGTAGCGAACGGCCTTCACGGGCAGGATTTCCTCCTTGAACTTGCCCGCAGCCATCGCAGCGACAGCCTTCTGCTGGCTTGCATAGGCGAACTGGTCCTGAGCCTCACGGGTGATCTTGAAGCGGTCGGCGACGATCTCGGCGGTGATACCCATCGGCGTGTAGACCTCGGGCATGGTGTTCATGATGTCGGGGCTGGCCGTGAGTTTGTTGCCGCCCATCGGCACCATGGTCATCGACTCGACACCGCCGGCGAGGGCAATGTCGACCTGGCCCCAGGCGATCTCCTGGACCGCGGTGGCGATGGCCTGCAGACCAGAGGAGCAGAAGCGGTTGATGGTGAGCGCAGGCGTGTCCACGGACAGGCCGGCAAGCAGCGACGCCGGACGGGCGATGTTCATGCCCTGCTCGCCTTCCGGCATGGCGCAGCCGATGAGCACGTCTTCGATCAGCTTGGGGTCGAGCTTGGGCGTTCGCTCGAGCGTGCCGCGGATGACCTGTGCCAGCAACTCGTCCGGACGAGTCAGCGCGAGACTTCCTTTGAGTGCCCTGCCGCATGCAGAGCGATAAATGGCAGCGATGACGACTTCACGCATGGTGATTTCCTCGTTGGCTCGTTCCAATCCTCGGTCGCTCAGTTGCGCAGCGGCTTGTTGTTCATGAGCATGTACTGCATGCGCTCGATGCTCTTCTGCTCGCCGCACAGGCTCAGGAACGCTTCGACTTCGAGCTCGAGCATGCGCTCCTCGGTGACCGGCCCCGCGGCGCCGTCGATGCCGCCGCAGAGCACTTCCGCCAGTTTCGTCGCCACCACGCCGTCGTGCGCCGTGGCCTGCCCACCTGCGACCAGCGCACTGATCATCATCTTGTAGGTGGCGATGCCGCTCTCGCCGAACAGCTTGAAGGCCCGCGGCACCGGCGGATGATAGCCGCGCTCGGCAAGCCCGATCGCGTGCTTGCGCGCGTCGTGCAGCAGTCGGGCTCGATCGAACGTGATGCCGTCGCTGAAACGGAAGTATCCCGCGTGCTGCGCTTCGACCGCGCTGGTGCAGACCTTGGCCAGGGCGATGTTCTTGAATACCTGCGTGGTGAGGTTGTAGATGTCGTGCGGAGCGCCCTCCGGCACGTTCTCCAGCGCACGCCACATCGAGTTGGTGCAGCCGCCGCCAGCCGGGATCAGACCGACACCAACTTCGACCAGCCCGGCGTACGTTTCGGCAGCCGCCTGCACGTGGCCTGCCGCCAGGCAGATCTCCAGCCCGCCACCGACGGTGACGCCAAACGGCGCCGCAACCACCGGCACCTTCGCATACTTCATGCGCTGGCCCGCGCTCTGAAGCTTGCGCGCCACGTCGCGGATCGCCTCCCAGTTCTGGCTCATCGCCGCCATCACGATGAGGCCCAGATTGGCGCCAACGCTGAAGTGCTCGCCTTCGTTGTAGATCACCAGCGCGCGAGCCTCGTTCTCCGCCCGCTCGCACGCCTTGAAGATCATTTCAATGACGTCACCATCGATGCTGTTGGCCTTGCTGTGGAACGTGAGCGCGTAGACACCGTCGCCCGTGTCCCACAAGCTGGCGCCGTCGTTCTTCGCCAGAGCCTTCTCGCCACGCACCACGTGGAACGGCAGGGTGCGCGGGTCCACCTTGCGGCTCACCTGCTTGGCCGCCTTCACGTCCCAGATCTTGTCACCGTCGTAGAACCCCTTGGCCCCCGCGGCCCGCATTTTCTTGATCGGCTCCGGCACCGCAACGCCGTCTCGGTCCATCCGGTCCACCACCTCGGCGAACCCGAGCGCGTCCCACATCTCGAACGGGCCTAGCTCCCAATTGTACCCCCAACGCATCGCATCGTCGATCGCCACGACGTCGTCGCAGATCTCGCCGACCAGACGCCCTGCATACGCCAGCGTGGCAGCCGTGCATCTCCAGGCGAAGGTGCCCGCCGGACCGTTGTCGGCCATCAGCTTGCGTACCCGCGCACGCACGTCTTCGACATCGCGCAGCGACTTGCAGAACTTGATGGCGTCGCTCTTGTCGAGCTTGGCCCGGTACTCACCCGTGTACGGGTCGAGCGTGAGCACACCTTCGGGCGTCTTCTTGTAGAAGCCCCCCTTGGTCTTGTTGCCAAGCTGCTTGCGCTCCACCATCGTGCGCAGGAACGTCGGAACGACGAACGCATCGCGATTCGGATCGTCGACAAGCAGACGATGGCAGTTGTCGGCCACATGGACGAACGTGTCGAGGCCAACCATGTCGGCCGTGCGGAATGCTGCGCTCTTGGGACGGCCCATCGGTGGCCCGGCGATGGCGTCGACCTCCTCGGGAGCGAGCTTCATCTCGAGCATCTGGTGGATCGCAATCATCATCGCGAAGGCGCCGATGCGGTTACCCACGAAGTTCGGCGTGTCCTTGCCCATCACGATGCCCTTGCCGAGCACATCCTCGCCCCACCTGGTGACACGCTCGATGACCTCGGGGAGCGTTTCGGGCGCCGCGACGAGCTCGAGCAGCTTCATGTACCGGACGGGATTGAAGAAGTGCGTAACGATGAAGTGCTTGCGAAACGCTTCGCTGCGTCCCGCAAGCATGTCTTTCAGCGGAAGGCCCGACGTGTTGCTGGTGACCACCGTGCCCGGCTTGATGACCTTCTCGACCCGGGCGAACAGCGAGGTCTTGATATCGATGACCTCGGGGACTGCCTCGATCACGATGTCGCACTCGGCGAGCTTGTCGAGGTCGTCGTCCAGATTGCCAACGCTGACGAGCACGGCATGGCTGGGATGGAAGAACGCCGCGGGGCGGGCCTTGACGGCCCTGTCGAGACCGCCCTGCGAGAAGCGGTTTCGTGCGGCGGGTTGCTTGCGCTCCTCGTCGGTCAGATCCGGCGGCACGATGTCGAGCAGCAGCACGCGTATCCCGGCGTTGGCCAGATGCGCAGCGATGGCGGCCCCCATCACGCCAGCCCCCAGAACGGCTGCGTGTCGGAACGGTTGATTCATCCGAGCATCCTCACAGGCAAAGGGTCTGAGCGGTCTCGCCGCGCGCAGCAGGCAACGCGGCGCGTCTAACGTCGCGCGAAATCGCTCACGGCGCAACGCCCAATTTCGTGAAGTTTCGTCAGCCCGCTGGGCGACTCGCCCTGCGCAATCACCCGCCCCGAACACCACAGCCAACAACAACGCCGGACCATCTCGAAGCACCGGCCCCTCGCCCACCGCCCCCCAGGCGCCGCAGCCAAGCGTTGCTCATCGGCCGAGCCAGCGACCCATCGCCACGCCAAGGAATGTCGCCACGGCATAGCCGAGCGTGCCGCACAGGATGGCGGGGATCACAAGCCGGGGCCATCGACGTGCGGCAGCCATGGCCGCCGCGGTCGTGGGCCCGCCGATGTTGGCGTTCGACGCGATCACGAGCTCGGCGAGATCGAGGCGCAAGACCCGTCCCGCCGCGAGCAGGAAGACGATGTGAACCAAAAGAATGACCGCGGCAAACAGGAAGAGCCCCGGCCCGACCCGCAAGACCATTGCGATGTTCGCGCTGGCGCCGATGGTCGCGAAAAACACCTGCATCAGCCACGTACCGATGACATCCGCGCCCCGGACCCGTGCGAGCCAGCGCTGTCCGAGCGTGGCGGCCACCACGACCAGCACCGTCATCCACAAGATTCCGGTCTTGCCCCACCCAGTGAGCGATTCGAAACCGAAGCCGGCGGCACAGGCGACCGCGGACAGCGCAAGGGCAGTCGCCATGTGCATCAGGGAAACCCCCCCTGTCTCCGTCGCGGACGGTTCGTTGGCTTCCTCGCTTTCGAGATGCCGGACAGGATACCACGCACGCAACGCGCGAATAGACGGCAAGGCGAACAGCACGAGGAAGAACAGAGTCATGATGAGGTTGTCGGCAGCGACCCCGGCGGACAGCACGTCGGCGGAGCGCAAGTCGAGAACCTGAGCGGTAGCGACGTAGTTCATGGACCCGCCGATGTAGGTAGCGCAGAAGATGCCTCCGATCTTGGCGGTGTCGGGGCCGAGGTTCACGAGGCGGAAGGCGACGACGGTACCGATGATGGTGCCGACGGCGCCCAGGGTGTAGGCACCGAGCGAAGGTCCGGCTTCGCGCAGGATACGACGCAGGTCAGCGCGAAAGAGCAACAGGGGGATGGCGAGGGGAACGACATGAGACCAGACCGTGTCGTAGGCGGGCGCTTGCGCCGGAATGACCCCGAGGTTCGACAGGGCGAACGTGGTGCCGATGGCGATCACGGCGCCGGAGAGACGTCGTCCAAAGCGTGTCTGCTCGGCCCACAGACCGAACGCGGCGGACGAAAACAGCACGGCCCACAGGGCCCACGCTTGGTTTTCTTGGATGAGGGGAAGGCGCATGGTTTCGCAACACGGCGGGTGAGCAAGGCATACAACAGGCAAGACATCGGGTCGAGGGATGGAAATGGCCCCGGCGAGTCGAACCTGGCCGCCCTGGTCCCCGCTGAAATTCTGCCCGCTTGTTTGGCGGCACCGCCCGTTGGTCGACATGCGCGGCAGCCCGATGATGCGATCCCGCCGTGCCAGGAGGCTTGAACCCCAGTCCGCGTCCTGACATGATAGTTCGCTCACGTTCGGCGTATCGGAGGCGGTGATGAGGTGGATGCTCGTTGGGGCCGACTGCGAGGAGAACCTTGGCATGTGCATGGTGAGCGCCGCTGCTGCGCTGCACGGCCACCACACCCGAGTGCTACCGTTCGACCACGCGTCGCAGGCGGACGAGGTCGTTCGCCGGATCTTGCAGAGTTCTCCCCCCTGCGTGGGGTTGGCGATCCAGTTCCAGCACCGCGGACTGGAGTTTCTGAACCTCGCAGTGCGCCTGCGCCGGGCCGGCTATCGCGGCCATGTCCTGTGCGGCGGTCAATTCTCCACCATGGCCTGGCGCGAGGTGCTCGAAGGTGGCTTCGGCGTCGATACCGTCGCGTGCTGCACGAAGCCGACCATACCATCGGCGAGTTGCTCAGCACGATCGAGCGCGAGGGGCCGCTCGATACGGTCGCGGGGATCGCGTACCGCGGTCCCGACGGCAAAGCCGTGCGAACGTCGGATAGACCACTGGTCGAGAACCTCGACGACCTGCCGATGGCGCAGCGGTATCGGGCCCACACGTTGCACTTCGGGGTGCCGTTCATTCCGATCTGGGGCAGTCGCGGCTGCTGGGGTAGCTGCGCCTACTGCTCGATATCGACCTGCTACCGCGATGCGCGCAAGCACGGAGGCGGACGGCTCCTGCGGCTGCGGTCGCCGCGGAGCATCGCCACGGAGATGGCGGTATTGTGGCACGCGGCGGGAGGCGCGGGGATCTTCTGTTTCCACGACGAGAACTTCCTGCTGCCTCGCCCGGCCGATTCCCTCGCCAGGGTGCGGGAGATCCGGCACTGGCTCGACGAGTTCGGGGTGGGCAAGGCAGCGCTCGTAGGCAAGTGCAGGCCCGAATCGCTGACACCCGAGCTTGTCGCCGACCTGCGCGCGCTCGGCCTGATCCGCCTCTACGTGGGTATCGAGAATGCCTCTCAGCACTCCTCCGACAACCTGCGGCGTCGCACACCCGTCGCGTCGCTTCGCCGCGCGCTCGACGCCTGCCAGGCGGGTGGTGTCTTCGCCTGCTACAATCTGCTGCTTTTCGAGCCCGGAGCCACCCTCGACGATATCGCGCAAAACGTGCAGTTCATGCGGGATTACCCCACGGTCCCCGTGAACTTCTGCCGCGCGGAGCCCTACCACGGCACACCGCTGTACGAGAGCCTTCGCAGCCGCAACGCGCTCGGCGGCTCGTTCCTCGGCTGGGACTACCGGCTCGAGGACGACCGCGCCGAGTTGCTCTTCCGGATCTGCGCTGCCGTCTTCCGGGAACGCAACTTCGAGGCACGCGGCGTGACGAACCGGAGCATGGGCCTGGGCTATGCCGTCCGCGTGCTCGAGGTCTTCTACGAAGACAAGAACGGAAAGCGCGCAGAGCTGGCCCGTCGCGCCGTGGACCTGACCCGCGCCATGGTACTCGAAAAGGCCGACCTGCTCGACGAGGCCATCGATTTCGCACGCAAGGTCGACCTCCGCAACAAGGACCTCATCGAAAAGCATACTGCCCTGCTCGGCCTTCGCATCGCCGCCGGCAACCGGGTCTGGCACCAGCAGCTCGACCGGCTGCTCGGCGACATGGCCACATTTGCCAGCGAAACCCGCGAGCCACGCATCCGCCGCGTGCCGAATCGCACGTTGCGACAGGCGATGCGCGCCATGGCCGTGGTCGGGTCGCTCTCGCTGGGCGCATCGGCCTGCAGCGGCATGGTGAAAACCGACAAGCCCGTCGTCAGCGACGGCGGCACCGATGGAGCGGCCGACGCAACGGACGACAGCACCGGTCCCTACGATGCGCTGCCGTACGACGCGGGTCTCGACGAGCCGCAAGCACCGGATCCGTTGCCTCCGGATGGTGGCCCCTACGACCCGTTGCCCTACGATTCGGGCATGGAAGACGAGCCGGCGGTGCCCGACTACGTGCCGCAGGACGCGAGCCTCGACGTGCACCAGCACACCATACCGGAGTCCATGCAAGGCAACCCCGCCGACGTGCCCGGATCGTCGGCGGTCGCCCAGGCAGCCCCCACCGAGCGGTGGGTCGACACGAGTCCGAAACGAGCGCTGCGCACGCGGGATCTGCCGCTCTACCAGCCGCCGGTCATCTCGCTTCACGCCATCCGAACTGCCGACGGAGCCCGTGTGAGCATCCGCGGCAGCCAGGACCCCATGGGCATTCGCTGGGAGGCCGACGGCGAGATCGACGGGCAGGACAGAACCGTAGCGTGGCGACCGTCGAGCGACCAGGACCAGATCCGCGTGGCGGTGCGAACCAAGGGTGGTGTGGCGGTCGCGTCGTTGCGGTGGCGGGACATCGAACCGCGCCGGGGATGACCGGGGCAGGCGAGCCATCCCAGGCACCCGACTTCGTGGTGGTGCGGCATCGTCGTGTTGCGCTATGGGTAGGGCGTGGCACAGGTGGATGTTCTCGTCGTTGCTTCGCACGCCCCGGACCTGGAGGGCTTCGGCCCGGCGTTGGGGAACCATCTGTCCGGCGAGATCCGGGGCCTTCGTGTGACGTGCAAACCCGTGGGCATCGGGCTGGCAGGCGTATCCGGCTCGCTCGCAGCGCGCCTTGCAGACATTCGTCCGCGGGCCGTGGTCCTGGTGGGCACGTGCGCCAGCTACCCCGGTCGCGGCCTGACCGTAGGGCAAGTGGTGGTGGCCCAGCGCCTCGTGGTCGCCGATGCCGCCGTGCTCAAGGGTTGGGCTGCCTTTCCCGATCCGATGACGGGACAAGTGGACACGCACCGCGTGATGACAAGCGCGCTGGCGTCGACCGGTACGCGCACGGCAACCGTCGCGTCGACGCTCGCGGTGACGCTGGACCCGATGCTGGCGCAGGCCTTTGCAGCACAGCTCGGCAGCGATGCGGAGCATCAGGAGGCGTTCGGCGTGGCGCTGGCGTGCGCGCCCTCCCAGGTGCCCCTCGCGGTGGTGCTCGGTGTGTCGCACGAAGTCGGCCCGAACGCGCGCGAAACGTGGCGGGTAAGCCACCGGCAGGCCGCGCTTGCTGCCAGCTCGCTGGTCGTCGCGTGGTTGCAGGGCGGCGGCGCCGGTATCCCCCACGGCGCTATGGGTTGACCACAAGACGCCTTCGGTGAGCGGCAACGGTTCCCAGGTGGGTCGTCGCCGCGCTGGACTGTCAAAACGTGCCCAGGATCGCTGCGGCAGGCGAAACCGTCATGCCCCCGACCTGCACACTGGTGTCCCAGAGCGAGCCCCGCGCATCCTGATAGGCGCCCTGCACCTCCACGGCCGCGTGAAAGTACCGGAAGCCTACCGCAAGCCCGGTCAACGCCGCGATCGAGGTCCGCCGTGCGTCGATGTCACCGTCGATCGGTTCCTGGGGTTCCGGGACGTTCAGAGTCACCGTCCCGCGCAGCTTCTCGTAGCCGCCTCGCACGCCGCCCCACCACCACAAGATGTCGCCGCTGCTCCGCCAGCCGACCACGATGGGAACATCGGCCCCCCAGCCCGACACCCCCTCGAGGTTCAATCCGCCGAGCTGGGCGTTGGTCACCGTGCCCCGGCGAGCCAGCAGCGCCGAGCCGCCCATCCCCGCCGAGAGCGCCCACGAGTCGCCTTGCAGCCCGTATCGTGCGTCGATTCGCATGGCATGACCGGTGTACGAGAGGCCACCTTCAGCGTCGTAGCCCAGCCCGACCCGCCCGGACACATACGGTGCCACCCCCGGGGCCAGGGCAGCGGCGGCGAGCGCGCCGGTCGCGTAGGTGGCGGACGGCGTGTCGACGGCTGCCGTGATGCGCTCGGCATCAGCCTTGGTGATGGCGTCGGCGGCCTCACCGGTCGCGAAGTGGGCGGCGACACCAGCCGCGAAGCGGGTGCGTCCCTGGCCCAACACATGGCCGGGGTGCATGAGGGGCGCCCCCCCGGCGCAGGATGTCGCGAGGGCGGCAAGGGCCCCCGGAAGCAGCGCGGAACAGCGGACGCCGTGCATACGGGGATCGTACTACTTCTTGAGACGTTTGCGGAACCGGGATGGAAACGTGCCGGAAGCGATACGTTCGGCCAAGGCTGGGTCGTCGGGATGAAGGCGCAGGGCCTTGGCGGCGAGCTGTTCTTCGGTTTCGCGCCGGTCCGGATCGGGCAGGCAACACTCGACCGGGCAGATCGCCTGACAGGCTTCGTTATCGCGAAAGCCGACGCATTCGGTGCACAGGTCGGGGTTGATGACGAAGATGTCCTCGCCGGCCGAAATGGCCTTGTTCGGGCACTGCGGCTCACAGGCTCCACAGTTGATGCAGTCGGATGTGATTCGGGTCGCCATGGATTCGGTCTCGCGCAGGGGGGTGGCGCGCGGGCCGGGAGAATCTAGGGAGCACGGTGCATGGATGTCAACGAGCCGACCATTCCCATTGCGTTCGGCGTGTCCCGGGTCTGGTGCCGCGCCCCCGCCCCTGGGATGACCGCGAGGCTTCGTTGCGGAGTGAATGCGACGAAACGGACCAGACGGGCAACAGAGCGATGCAGACCCCGAAAGCCGTCACGCTGTTCGGCAACGCACACGAGGATGCCGTCGCACGAATCGACACGGACGGGCCCGCCTTGACCAGCAAAGCCGACCAGGTCGCCTCGCGGCTGGAGAAGGCCGTCGCAAACCGTCGGATGAGTGCCGACCAGCAACCCCAAGCAACGGCGCGCAACCGGGCAGCCACGCATGGAGGGCCAAGGGCGAGCGAAATCCGCGTGGCTGGCTCGCGTGCCCTCCGCAACGCCCCGGTGCCTCCAGCACTGGTCCGCGCTGCACCGAAACGGAACGAGTCCGGCAATCACCCAGCTCAGCCCTGCGATCGGCAGCGCACGGGAAGGAATCGGTCCGAGGCAGGGGGCCCCGAACAGGTGCAGCGACAAGATCAGCGGGCGCGAGGCCCGCGCCACGGCCTCCACGTTGCGTCGTCTGGGGCACCTGCCACCAAACGGCTGCCTTGCGTCCGTGTACGGTTCGGCTAGGGTTCCCCCGCCATGTCGCGCTTGCCTTCGGTTCCGTTGATCGCGGTTGCCCTGTGCCTGGGCACCTTGGGCGTCGCCTGCGCCCCCAAGATCGGCGACGACTGCTCGTCGTCGACGGACTGCTCTCAGAACGGCGACCGTCTCTGCGACACGACCCAACCCGGCGGCTACTGCACCGTCTTCAACTGCGAGCCCGACACGTGCCCGGAAGAAGCACAGTGCGTCGCGTTCGATCAAACGCTCGACCCGGCCTGCGTCGATCCCCAGTCCTGGGCCCGATTCGAGCGCACCTTCTGCATGCGCCGTTGCGACAACGACGGCGACTGCAGGTCCGGCTACGTCTGCTACGACATGCGTGTTCAGCCCAACCCCTGGGGCGCAAAGATCGTCGACCTGAGCCCGGATGGCTACAAGATCTGCATCTCACCGTCGTCCGGCGCGCCGCCGTCCGGCCTGACGGAGGTGTGTAGCCCCTACGATGGCGGGTTCCCGGATGCTGCCTGGAGCACGCCGGACAGCTCGACGGACGCCCCGGACGATACTCCCGGCGACGCGCCGGATGCGGCCCCGAGCGACGATGGCAGCGCAGACGCGCCGGCAGACGACGCCGCGGGAGACGCCGCTCCGGACGCCCCGGACGATGCTCCCGGCGACGCGCCGGATGCGGCCCCGAGCGACGATGGCAGCGTCGACGCGCCGGCAGACGACGCCGCGGGAGACGCCGCTCCGGACGCCTGAGGAGGAACCTGCGCCATCGAAGGGAACGGTGGAGGGGGACGCACGATGTTGATGTCACTGTTTCACCGTCCGCTGCCCCGAACGCTGCCGGCCGCATTGCGGGACATCGAGGACAACAGAATCTCCGTGCGCCGTTCCGCGGTGCGGGATCTGGCCCGTCATACCGAGTCCAGGTCGCCGGACGTGATCGCAGCGCTCCAGAAGGCTCTGCGAGACTCCGACCCGGCCGTTCGGACCGAAGCCGCCTACGCCCTCGGCGACGCGAGGGCGTCGGAGGCGCTGCCCGCGCTGCTCGTCGCGGTGGATGACCCCCACACGAGCGTGCGTCAGGCTGCGATCGACGCGCTGGGGCAGATCGGTGACCCGCGGGCCACGACGCGGCTGGTGCGCGCCACGCATGACGACCGGCCGGATGTGAGGTTCCAGGCGATCATCGCGCTGGCGCGCGTGTCGAGAGAAGAAGGAGCGGAGGCGATCCTGCGGGGTGGCCGTGACGACGACGTGCACGTGCGATACATCTCCGTGCGCATGGCAGAGGAGCTGTATGCGGCACCGGAAGGAGCGGAAGGGCCGGAAGTGATCCTGGACGACCGGTTCCGTACGGCAGCCGTGGCATGGTTGACGGACCGGGAAGCGACGGTGCGCGCGGCGGCCGGGATCCTTCTGACTCGCGCCGGCGACGATCGGGGTGCGCCGGTGCTGGTCGAGATCCTCGAGGACCGGCTGCAGGTCGCCCCGGAAGACGAAGCTGCCGCGGTGATGGTTGCCGGTTCCATGGGCATCACCGCAGCGGCTGTTGCGCTCGAGCGCAGGGCGTTTGGCCTGCGTCGCTTCCTTCGCGAGCGCTACGCATGGCATTCGCTCGTGTCGCTCGCACAGCTCGGCCACGAACGCGCGCGCAAGGCTATCCTGCGCGACCTGACTTCCTGGTCGCGCGACCGCCGCACGATGGGTGTCGTGGCTGCGGGCAGAGCGCGCATGCGCGAGGCCAGGCCCATCATCGAGCGCATGAAAGGCGACGCAGGGCAGGCCGATCCAAACGCGGTCGACGAGGCACTCGAGCTGATCGGCACGGCGCAATCTTCGTGAGGAGCAACGGCGCATGCAGCAGGACGCGCACTGGAATGCGGTACGGTTCGACGCCCAGTCGAACCAGGGGCACGTCGAGAGCTACTTCCTCAAGGCCAACTCGCCTGACGGTCAAGCGGCGCTGTGGATCAAGGCCACGATCCTGGCGATGCCCGGTCGGGCGGCACACGCCGTCGCGGAAGCCTGGGCGGTCGTGTTCCGTCGCGGTGCCGAGCACGTGGCGGTCAAGCAGTCGATGCCCTGCGGAGACGCCACGTTCGGAACCGACCGCCTCGAGGTGCTGGTGGGACGCTACATCGAGATGACGGAGGATACGACCCGAGGCGACATCAGCTTCGGTGGGCACCAGGTGGAATGGAACCTGCGCATGGAAGGCAACGGGCCGGCGCTGGTGATGTACCCGCTGGATCGCATGTACACGGGTGCATTCCCCAAGTCGAAGCTGGTGTCTCCGAAGCCGGACTTGCGCCTGCGCGGGTGGGCGAAGGTCGACGGCCAGGCGGTTGAAGTCGACGGTTGGAGGGGCATGCAAGGGCACAACTGGGGACGCGGGCACGCCGACCAGTATGCTTGGGGCCACTGCAACCAGTGGGAACGCGACGATGCCGACACCCTGATCGAGGCGGTGAGCGGGCGGGTGCGTGTGGGCCGGGTGCTCACGCCGATGATGACGCTCGTGTACGTTCGCCATGCAGGCAAGCAGTACGCGATGACGGGGATGCTCGACCTGCTGCGCAACCGCGGTGAGATCCACCCGCGCAGGTGGTTCGTGAAGGCTTGCTCGCGGGGCGTGACGATCGAGTGCGACTTCTCGGCGCAGACCGCGGACATGGTCGGCCTGTACTACGCGAATCCCGACGGCGCGATGACCTACTGCCTGAACTCCAAGCTCGCCAACGCGCGTCTGCACCTGGCGCTCGAGGGACGCGACCCCCTGGACCTGACCAGCCGCGCTGCGGCGTTCGAACTCGGTACGCGGGATCCCGACCACGGTGTCCGCATGTACGTGTGACCGGCCCGATCAACCCAGCGCCTTGCCGATCATCCGAGCGAGCTTTTCGCAGCAGCTATCGTACTTCAAGTCCGCGCTTCCCCTGCCGTCTACATGGATCCGCACGTTCGTCGCAATCGTTCCGTGCACGGGACAGCGAAGCGACTCCATTCGGGCGCCCACTTGCGCGGCCATGGCGCGAAACGGCGCCGCAATCCGGTCGTCGATGACTTCCTCCAACGCCACCACGCGGCCGCGGACATCGAGGGTGACCTTGACCTGCATGGCTTCATGAGAACGCAACCGATGTCGGAACGCTAGCGCGGCGTGACGGCCTGCCGTATAGGTCGGCGTGTGAAGCTTGCCGCCATCGACATCGGAACCAACTCTATCCACATGATCGTGGTCGACGTGCAGCGCGACCACCGCTTCGAGGTGGTCGACGCGGCCAAGTCGATGGTGAAGCTCGGAGCCGGGATGTTCCGGTCGCGCAGGATGACGCACCGGGCGATCGAGGCGGGGCTCGACACCCTTCGCCGCTACTGCAAGCTTGCGGAGAGTCTCGGGGTCGAAGAGATCCTCGCGGTCGCCACGAGCGCGGTGCGCGAAGCAGACAATGGTGGCGAGTTCCTCGCTCGAGTCTTCCAGGAAACCGGCCTCACGCCGCGCGTAATCTCGGGCACCGAGGAGGCCCGGCTCATCTACAGGGCCGTCACCCACGCCATCCATCTGCACGGGCAGCCCACCCTCGTGCTCGACATCGGCGGCGGAAGCGTGGAAATCGTCGTCGGCGCCGGGGATCAGATCCTCCTGTCGGAGAGCGTGCGTCTCGGCGTACAGCGACTGCTCGACGGTCGGGAGCAGGCCGAACCCCTGTCCGGCAAGCAGCTTCACATGCTGCGAGGCTACATCCAGGGCGCAGCGTCAGACGCCCTGTCGCGCGCACGAACGATCGGCTTCCGAAACGTGGTGGGCACGTCGGGCACCATACGAACCTTGGGCGAAGCGACCCACCTCGACACGGGAGAATCGCCGTGGCGCGTGGTCAACGCACAGGTGGTCCGACGCAAGGCGCTGAAGGACTTCGCGAAGAAACTGCTCGGCCTCGACGCCGACCAGCGAGCCCGCCTGCCCGGGATAGCGCCAGAGCGCGCCGACGCGATTCACCTCGGCGCCGTCTTGCTCGTCGAGCTCTTGGAACTCGCGCAGGCCGACGACCTTACCCTGTGCGATGCCTCCCTCCGCGAAGGGATTGTGCTCGACTACCTCGACAGGACAGCCTCCCATCCGTCGGTGATCGCCGCGGGTGTGGACGTGCGCCGCCGCAGCGTGTTGGAACTCGCAGCCCGATTCTCGCGCGACGACCCGGCGGACCGCCACGTCGCATTCTTGGCCACGATGCTGTTCGACCAGACGTCAGGCATCCACCGCATGGGCGCACACGAACGGGAGTTGCTCGAGTATGCGGCGTTGTTGCACGGGATCGGGCAGCACATCGGGTTCCCCAACAACAACAAGCATGCGGCCTACATCGTGCGCAACGCGCGGCTGCGCGGGCTGACGCAGGAGGAGATTGCCGTGATCGCACTGGTCGTGCGCTACTATCGCAAGTCCCTGCCCAGCCGAAAGCACAAGCGCTTCCGCAAGCTGTCCCAGCGGGATCAACGAATCGTACGGCTGCTCGCGGGCATGCTGCGCATCGCCGTGGGCCTGGACCGGGGACGCACCCAGCAGGTCAAGCGACTCGAATGCACGGTGTCGGCCAACACGCTTCGCATCCAGGTGACAGGCGCCAAGGATCTGGAGCTGGAGCTGTACGCCGCGCAACAGCGCATGGGCCTGCTGTCCGACACGCTGGGCCGCGCCATCGAGATCGCCTCATCCTAGCAGCGTCGTGTGACGCTTGGACCGCCCCGGTCGGCCGGCGTGCCGCAGAAGTGAGGCGACGCGCAACACACTGTGCTGAGCAACCCAACGCTTCGGGCAGCCAGCGTGCGTCCCAGGCCCCCCCGGCCCCATCCCGACACGGTTGCGCTCCGCGCGCGGTGGCGTCACCATCGATGATGCGTGGCACGCTTGGTCGCGTCCTCTGCTGCTCCGCAGGGGCCATGCTTGGAGGATTCTGGTCATGTCGAGGTCCTGGTTTGCTTGGGTCGTGGCATCGGCAACGGTCGGTGCGTTCGCGGTCGCCGCGTGCAGCAGCGACTCCGGTGGCAACGGCGGCGCATCGGGCAGTGCGGGCGGCGGCCCGGGCGGGTCGGATGCAGGGGCCGACGGCTCTGCGGACGCAGCCGGCGGCACAGGTGGCACTGCAGGCGCCGCGGGCACCGCGGGCACCGCGGGCGCGGGAGGCACGGCAGGCACGGCCGGCACGGCAGGCACCGCGGGTACGGGCGGCGAGCCTGGTGACGCGGGCGACGCCGGAGGGGCGGACTTCCTCGGTGCGAAGTGCAAGAGCGACGCCGACTGCGCCGCGGGCGTGTGTCTGTTGCCGGAGGGCAATGACTTCTACGGCTTCGCGGGTCCGGCGAACGGCTACTGCACCATCGACTGCACCGACTACGCCAACGACTACACCTTGCCCGACCCCTGCGCAGCACTCGCCCCCAATGCGTCGTGCGTTCCCATCGCGCAGACCGGCACGGTCGTGTCGCGAGCAGTCTGCTTCGGCGGTTGCACGCTGGGAGAGCCCCCAGTCGATGGCATCGACAACGTCTTGGACCTGAACAAGTGCCATGGCCGCAGGGACCAGGCGTGCGTCCAGCCGACCGACGACCAGGGCAACCCGGTGGGCATTCCGTACTGTGAGCCGTTGTGCCAGAAAGACAAGGATTGCAGCGCCGTGGGGCGCAAATGCGATCCCCGCTTGAAGCTGTGCGTGGACGATGCGCACTTGACGCAGGGTGCTCCGTTGGGTGCGAGCTGTGCGGACTGGGTGGCGAGCAACGGCGACGCCGGAACGGCGTGCGCTGGAGTCTGTCTGGCGCTGCGCAAAGACTCGAATGCGACGGGCACCGACCCGGACAACATCGCGTACTTCTGCAGCGAACGCTGCGTATTCAACACAATCGACGGCTGCGGGTATTTCAACAACCCCAAGGGCGGAGTGTGCTTGCTCGCGGGGCCGAACACGGGCAAGAGCGACGAGGCGTACTGCCTGCAGATGTGCGACGTCGACGCGGACTGCGCGGCCTACGGCGCGGCGCATGAGAACGTCTACTGCGACCCCATCGGTGTCGACAATGGCTGGGGCAGGGGCTTCTGTCTATTCCGATACGGCCAGGCCGAAGCCGGCGCGTTCCCCTGTATCGACGGCCAGCAGAACAATGACGAGACGGACGTCGACTGCGGAGGGTCGTGCAGCAAGTGCGACGATGGCAAGGCCTGCCTGCAAGCGTCGGACTGCAAGAGCGGCCACTGCACGGACGCGAACGACGCGGGAGCGCTGGTTTGCACGCCTTGACCTGGCGGAGCGCGGCTCGTCCCGCTCGCGCCACGATGCTCCTGGCGCTGGCGTGCGGCATGGCGGTCGCGCCGGCTTGCGTCTGTGGATCGTCGGACGGTGCGGATGCGGTCCCTTCAGGCAGACGCCCTGCGGCCTTTCAGACGCCGAGCGCGCGCACGGTCGTGGTGCCCCACGACTGGCAGCCCCCGCGCCTCCAGCTCGACGCCGGCGACCTGCCGCGCTGATCCCGCCAGTTTCCAAGCCGTGCTACGATTGCCCTATGCTCTTGCGCCCGCTCGCAACCTGCCTGCTGTGCCTTGCTCCTCTCTTGGCCCTTGAATCCTGCTCCTCCGGTTCCGACGGCGGCAGCTCGCCAGCCGGCGGCTCCGGCGGCAGCATCGTGCCTCACGACGCCTCCGTCGACCAGACCGCCACCGACAGCAGCGTCCAGGAAACCGGGACCGACGTGGTCGAAGAGCCAGCTCCCACAACCTGTCCGGAATGGTCATGGGGAAACGTACCGAACACCAAGTGCGACATGATCGAGCAGCAGTGTGCGAATGGACTGACTTGCTACCCGAACGTGCTGGGAGGAAAGCCCGGCACGAGCTGCACCTTCATCGGTAATGGCCTGAAAGTTCGCGGCCAACCTTGCGAGGACAGCACCGAGTGCGCCCAGGGCCTCGCTTGCCTCATGAAGTACTGCACGCCTTTCTGCTGCCCCCAGCTCCAGTACGAGATCTGCGGCCCAGGCGGCCTGTGCGATGTGCTTTTGCAGATCTCACCCGAGTACCACGTCCGCATCTGCTCCTACGCTGCGCCCTGCACGTTGTGGCAGCACGACTGCCCACCAGACGAAGCCTGCCAGCTCCAGGGCACGGACGGTTCCACGGCATGCACGCCGCCAGCTTCCGGTTCGTTCGTGGGGGAGGGAGAACATTGCACCGCGAAGAATGATTGCGGTGACTCGCAAGCATGTGTCGGGTCGGGGGCCCTGGCGGTGTGCAGGTATCTGTGCAAGCTGGGTGCGACACCCTTTGACGCCGGCGTGCAGGGTGGCGAGCCCGGCGCCGGAGGTTGCCCCGAAGGCCAGACCTGCCAGTCCATGCAGGACGCCCCCTCGTGGCTGGGCGTCTGCTCTCCGTGACCGGCTGCGTCGCACGACGGCTGTCGAGTCGGTGGCTGCACTTGCGCTCCGCGCGCCGCTCGACCATGAAGCGCGCGGAGGTTGCTCATGCCGACGACCAAGACATGCGACGCGATCGTGATAGGAGCCGGTCCCGGCGGATATGTTTGTGCGATCCGGCTCGGACAACTCGGCCAGAACGTGGTCTGCGTCGAGAAGGAGTCGGTTGGCGGAGTGTGCCTCAATTGGGGTTGCATCCCCTCCAAGGCGCTCATCTCCGCCGCGCACACCTACGAGCATGCGAAACACGGCGCCGTCATGGGGATCAAGGTCGCCGGCATCGAGGTCGACATCGTCGCGATGCAGGCCTGGAAGGACGCCCTGGTCAAGAAGCTCACGGGCGGCATCCGTCAACTCTTCAAGGCCAATCGTGTCGAGTTGGTGACAGGCGTCGCCCGGGTGACCGGTCCGCGTTCGGTCCTGGTGCAGCAAGCCGACGGCACGGATTTGCATCTCGAGGCCACCAAGGCAATCGTCGTAGCGACCGGGGGCTCGACGATCGAGATTCCGGGCCTGCCCATGGATGGCCGGCAGATCATCGGCGCGCGGGAGGCCGTGAGCTTGCGGCAGGTGCCCAGGCGACTGTGCGTGATCGGAGGAGGCGTGATCGGCCTGGAACTCGGGACGGTGTACCAGAAGCTGGGCGCCGAGCTGACGGTGGTCGAAGCGCTGCCGCAGCTTCTGACCGGCGTGGATCCGGAATGCACGCAGGTGGTGGAGCGCAAGCTGCTCAAGGCGCACGCACGGATCCTCAAAGGCGCCAAGGCGACGAGCGTTGCGCGCCAGGCGGACGGCTCGCTGCGGCTGACGGTGCAGGTCGGAGACAAGACGGACACGGTCGAGTGCGACGTGGTGCTGGTTGCGGTGGGCGTACGATCGAACGGAAAGAACCTGGGGCTCGAGTCAGCCGGTGTGAACGTGACCCCTGGGGGCGTGGTGCCGACGGACGCGCAAGGGCGGACGAACGTGCCTTCGATCTTTGCGATCGGCGATGTCTCCGGGCCGCCGCTTCTTGCGCACAAGGCATCGAAAGAAGGCGAAGTGGTGGCGGAGGTGATCGCGGGGCACGCGGCGGCGAAGGATTGGGCGGCGATGCCCGCGGCGATCTTCACCGACCCGGAGGTGGCCTCGGTGGGGATGACGGCCGAGTCTGCCAGGGAGCAGGGATACGAGGTAAAGGTGGGCAAGTTCCCGTTTGCGGCGCTGGGTCGTGCGCTGGCGATGGGGGTGTCGGAGGGGTTCGTCAAGGTGGTGGTGGACGCCAGGACGAACCGGCTGCTCGGAGTGCATGCGGTGGGGCCGAATGCCAGCGAGTTGATCGCGGAGGGGGCGCTCGCGCTGGAGCTGGGGGCGGTGGCGCAAGACGTCGTGTTGACGGTACACACGCACCCTACGCTGAGCGAGGCGCTTATGGAGGCTTGCGGTGCGGCGATGGGGCAGGCGATTCACGCGGTGAATCGATAAGGGGGAGCGCGAGGCCGCGCGCGTGCGAACGCGACGCTTTACACGCGGCGGCGGACGCGGCACGGTTTCGTCGGCTTCCCCAAACTGCCAACATCGTGGAACGGCCATGGGCATTTTCGATCGTGTCGGCAAGGTCATTTCGAGCAACGTCAACGCGCTCCTCGACAAGGCGGAGGATCCCCGCAAGTCGATCGACTTGATGATCGAGGAGATGCGCGAGCAAATCCGTCGTGGGCGCCAGGAGGTCGTGAGCGCCATCGCGGCAGAAAAGCAGCTTCGTCAGAAGGTTGCGGATCTCGACGCGCAGATCGACAAGTGGCAACGTCGGGCCGAGCTTGCGGTGAAGGCCGGAGACGAGAAGCTCGCGCGGGAGGCGTTGCTCTTGAAGAAGAGGCTCGCAGGCGAGCGGGAGCAAGCGGAGTCGTTGCGAGCAGAGCAGCGGGGGCGGGCCCTGCAGATGAAAGAGGACATGGGCCGGGCCGAGGCCAAGCTCAAGGACCTCGAGGCGCGCAAGGGCACCATCGCGGCGCGGTATCAGCAGGCGCGTGCCGGGGGCGGCGCCGAAGGGCTGGGGGCGCGCGGCGACGGCCCCACGCCGTTGGACGAGTTCCGGCGGATCGAAGGCAAGATGGAACAAGCCGAGGCGGAGGCCGAGGGCATGCGCGAGGCCCGCGAGATCCTCACAGGCAAGCGGGAGGGCGGCATGTCGCAAGACGAACTCGAGGCCAGGTTCGCGGAGCTCGAGGGCAGCGGTGACGCCGATGTCGCAGGCCCAGGCGACTCCGATGTGGATGATGAGCTCAAGGCGCTGCGCCGCAAGCTTCGCGTCACCTCGTGATCGCCGTTCGGGGATGCGATGGACGAACGCATTGTCGTCTGCCTGGCCGTGCAGGGGCCGCATCCTACGGACTACGTGCAGCGCGTGAATTCCCTCATGACGCGCGCCAGCGCGTTCGGCGCCATCATGTGTGCCAGCGGATGGGAAGGAATCGCGTTCGCGTTCCATCGCGACGACGTCGACGAGGCGGTGGAGTTCGCGCGGGCGTCGGACGCAACGGATCTCATCCGGCCGTTCTGCGTCGGTATCGCGCGCGGTGAATGGCGGCCGTTGACGGACCACGGCGCCACCATCGAGCTCGGATTCGGACCTGCCCTGTTCCGCGCACGGGCGGTGGCCTCGCTGGCACGCTCAGGTGAAGTGCTCCTCGAGGAGGGACTCGACCCGTCTCGACGTTTTCCCGTCGTGTCGCCAGCCCCCCGCACGGCGTCCGTTCCCCTGCCGATCAAAGCCGTGGCCTTGGCGGCTGCTTGCTTCGAGCCGTCCGACCGGCGTGTCCAGGTCCGCTTCGAGCAGGCCCCGTTCGTGGGGCGCTCCGCCGCGCTCGACGTGGCGGCCGGCGACCCAGGCACCCTCGCCACCCTGCGGGCTGCACCCGGCATGGGTGGCACGCGCCTGCTGCAGGAATGCGCTCACGCAGCCCCCCCTGCGGCCACCCTGGTCTTGCATCCCTACGGAGCCAGCGTGGAGCCGCTCGGCGCTCTCCGCTTCACGCTCGCCCGCGAAATTGCCCTGTTCCGCACCAGACCCGTGTCCGACGCATCCGCTGCGACCCTCGCCGCCCTCGTCGAGGGCAGGGGCGCCTCGATCGAAGCGGCTGCCAAGCTGCTCGAAGAGTGGCTCGACGGCAGCACGCCCGGCCTGCTGCTCATCGACGACGCCAACGACGTGGATGCGTCGTCGCTCGAGGTCGTGGCATGCTCGCTCCTTGGTGCCAGCCGTCCCTTCCGCGCGGTGGCGAGACTCGACGCCGAATCACCGTTGCCCGCCGGGCTGGCGCTGCTCGCGCCCGGCCCCGAGATCACGGCTGGCCCGTTGATGCCGGGCGACATGGACCGGATCGCATCGTGCTGGCTGGGGTGCGCGCTCGATGACAATGGCGTGAGAAGCCTCGTCGCCTCGGCGGATGGATCGCCGTTGGTGCTGCGTGAGCGTTTGGCCCACGCCCTCGCACGCGGCGACATCGAGCAAGGAGCCGAGTCCGCGAAGACCGCCGCGGGATATGCCCCACGCCGCGACGAGCCCGCGCTGCAAGGCGCCATCCGGGCGCGGTTCGACACGCTCTCCCCCGGCGGCAAGGCCGTGCTCCGGGCCGTGGCCATGCTCGGCGGAGACGCGCTGGATGAGGCCGTTTCGTCGCTCGTCGAGAGCGCTGCAGACGTGCCCGTGGACCTCGCGGACGAGGTCCGCTCGCTCGTCGCGTCGGGATGGCTGGAGGAAACGCAGCCCGGCTGGCTGGGCTTGCCATCGCGATCCCATGCGCGCATCGTGCTCGCCGACCTGCGCGAAGATCGCTGGGCGAGCTGGCATCGGGCTGCGTCCCTGAGTCTCGAGATGCACGGTACCGGGTTGACCTGCGCCGAGGCAGCCTGGCACGCAGCCATGGCAGGCGACGACCGCAGGGCCTTGCGTCTCGCCGGCGAAGCCGCGCGCATAGCAAAGGAGGCGCAGCTCGAAAGCGCAGCCCAGGCCCTCACGGTGCTCGCGTCGTCGCCCGCACGCTGGACCGCCGAATCCGGCTCATCGCCGTCCGTTGCCGACGCGTCTGGCCTGTTGCTGACAGTGCCGCCGACGCCTGACCAGGCGCTCGCCGCGCGGCTGGTCGCCCACGGCCGGGCCGCGGCCGCCGGCGATTCCTACGTGCCCATCGACGTCCCCGAAGCGATCCGAGCCGCCGAGGCTGCAACGCAGCCCGAGATCCCCCCCGCGCCGCGTCCCGCCGACCCCGCAAGGCTCGCCCCTCCGACGCAGGCCGTGCCGCCAGCACCCCGCCCCTGTCCAGCAACCACCGACGAACCACGCACCGTCCCACGCCCGAAGCCGTTCAGACCCCAGCAGATCCCGACCACCGAACCGGCACCGGCGCCTTGCTCGTCGCCGGCCCGTCCCACTCCGCAAGAGTCGGCGGCGAGTCTGCCCGCTATCGATGTCGACCGGATGGCCACCACCCTCCCCTTGGTTGCGCGCGAAGCCCTCCAGTCGGGCGACGAACACGCGCTGGAACAGTGGATCGCAGATCTGATCACCTCCGGCAAGAGCCCACGGCTGGTCGAGCGAATGCGAGCCATCGCCGCGCTGCGAGGACGCGACCCCGGCAAGGCAATCGCTACCCTGCGCGAAGCCTGTGTGCAGGCGCGATCCCTGGGGCTGGTAGAGCGATCCCGAAGCCACCTGGCCCTGGCGGTGGGACTCGCGCACGTCGGACGGCTGACCGACGCGCTCATCGAGGGCCTGGAAGCGCTGTCCCGCGCCCGGGAGGCGTCGGACCAACATGCCGAGCGCGCTTGTCTGCGTTTCCTCGAGCAACTGTACGCCGCAGCGGGACAGCCCACGCCCCCCTTTGCACTGCGTCGGACCGATGAGCCCGAGCGATGATCGGTCCCTTCCCACCCTCGCGAGGGCTCAGACGTCGACCTCCCCCTGCTCTTGCAAGTCCTGCAAGATGATCGCGACGGCCTCGTAGAGCGCAGGCGGGATCGCCTCACCTTCCGATAACTCGGCCAGCGCCCGAGCTACCGGCACGTCGCGGACGACCGGGATCCCGTACGCGCGGGCAGCGTCGATGATCCGCTCTGCCAGGGGCCCCTCGCCTTTCGCCACGAGCACCGGCGCATCATCTTCGCCTTCACGGTATCGCAACGCATTCGCCAGATGCGTGGGATTGATCACCACGACCGTAGCGTCCTTGACCGCTGCAACGGCCGCGGCGGCGGTCATCTCGTGCCAGGCGCGCTCGCGCGCGGCTTTCATCTGCGGGTCGCCCTCCGACTCCTTGTGTTCGCGCTGCACCTCGGTCTTGGTCATCCGCAGGCCAGCCAGCCACGAGCGGCGTGCGATGGCGAAGTCGGCGACCGCGAGCACGAGCGAGATCACCACGATGTCGCGAAGCAGCCCCTGGCATGCGGTCGCAGCGACCACCGTGGCCTCGGGGATTCGCCCGACGCATCGGGCGAGGTCGGCCGCGTGGTCGGCCAGACGCCGCCACGACAACCACATCACGGCTGTCGCTCCGATCAACGCGCGGACGATCGCAAAGGCGCGCTGGGAAGAGAACAAACCTCGCACGAGCGACGCCGGCGAAAGACGGGACAGGTCGGGTGCAACGCGCTTCCAGGCGAGCAATCCGCCAGTCTGGATGCCTCCCACGACAGCGACGGTCGCCGCCACGGCGAGCAGGATGGGACCAGCGATTTCGAGGGTGACCAGACCGACGCGCTCGACGGCGACATCGGTGGCGTGGACCGCGCCCGGCTCGATCGCGGCGCGAATCATCGACGACACTCGGGGGACGAACGATCGTACGGCAGCAGGCAGGAGCGCGGCAGCGACGAGCAACCCCACGGCTTGGAGCAGTGCGCCTGACACGGCTACATTGCCCTCGCGCCTGGCACGCTCGAGCCGCTTTGGGGTCGGGTCTTCGGTCTTTTCGCTCAACGCAGCATGAGCATAGCCCGCACGACCTGCACGATCGACGGCTCGATGCAGGGCAGCACAACGTCAGCCCCGCAGTCGGCCAGTGCGCGAGCATCGTAGGTACCGGTATGCACCGCAATGCATCCCGCGCCTATCGCACGCGCGGCGCGAATGTCATGAGGGGTGTCGCCAACCACGATGACCGGCAGATCGCCCGTCGGATCGCATCGCTTCACACCCGCGCGCAACACGTCCGCGCGGCTCTCTCCGTCGTCGCCGTAGCCGCCCAGGTCCAGGTCGAACAGGTCGTCCAGCCCTGCGCTGCGCAGCTTCGCCTCCGCTCCCCGACGGAGATTCCCCGTGCCAAGCCCCACGGTCGCCCCTGCCACCCGCAGCGCGATGACCCCCTCACGCACATTGCCGATCGGCCGATATCTTCGGCTCTGAACCCAGCGTTCGAGCAGCACCACGTACTGGTCGAGCAACTTCTGCACATCCTCCGCAGTCGGGCAGGCGTTTCCCGCCTGGACCAGTAGGTCACGCGCGATCTGGACGTCGGTGCGTCCGGCGAATTCCACGCGGTTGTGCAGCTCGGCAATGCCGGTGATCATCCGGGATGACTCGCCCATCGCGCGCACGCCGGGGCTGGGGCCATTCCCTGGCCCAGTGATCAGGGTACCATCGATGTCGAACAACACGACGCACGGAAGCGTCGCATCCTCGGAACTCGTCCAGCTCAAGGTAGAAACCAAAGCCTAGCGCACCACGATGCTCTTGCAGTCACGACCGATCTCGAGGCGCCTGGTACCCGCGGAAACCGCCGCATTGGCCACGCCGTTCTCGCTGTCATCGATGATCCAGACCGTCTGCGTGCCGTCGGCCCGACGTGCAAACGTGGTCGTGGTGTTCGAGCCGATGGACGTCTTGGTTCCGCTGCCGAACTTGGGCTTCTCTCCAAGGAATAGCGGTACAGTCTTCGGGCAGTCGGAATGGACCTCGATGGTGGTGGGCACCGGCGCCTTGGGCTCCTCTGGCGCGGGATGTCCGGGCTCACTGGCGAGCGCCGACGATTCGTTCGTGGACTCCAAGGCCGATGGCTGCATCGAGACGGAACTCGCGCCGCCGCGCTGGGACGGCGGTGTCATCATGCAAGACCATACCGCCAGCGCAGCGATCACCGATGCGAGGGTACGCATGGAGCTGCCCTTGCTCCGATCGCGACGCAGTGTCAAGCCGCGAAAGGCTGGGAGGGACTCGTGGTCAGTGCACCGTGACGATCAGGTCGTAGCTCGCGACCGTGCTTGCCGTGTCGCGGCTGTGCACCTTGAGCTGGTACGGACCGGCGTTCGCATTCGTCACCGAATAGCTGATCGACGAGCACCAATCGCCCGACGGCGCCTCGTTGCATGCGACGCTGCCGGTCTGGCCGGTGCAACTCAGGTTGTTCGGTGCCGCCGCGTTTGCGCTGTTCTTCCAAAGGGAAAGCACGAGGTTGGTACCGGCAGGGCAGGTGCCCGGCGAACCCACGTACGTGTGAGCGTCGATCTTCGCGTTCCCCGCGGCGTCGAACTGGAAGTAGTCGGCGTCGCTGGAGGCGATGTCGCCATGGGCGAGAAACGTCCCGCACGCGGCGGGAATGACGGTGGGCGAGGACGGCGAGTCGGTCTCGGCGACCGTGATGGCGCTGCACGCTGCCTCGATCGAGCAAGAAGCGTCGCACCCGTCGCCCGTCGCCTTGTTGCCGTCGTCGCATGCTTCACCGGGGTCGAGCGTGCCGTCACCACAGCTCGGCACGATCGTCACCTCGAGCGAGAAGTTGCCTGACTCGCCGTTGTAGCCGTCGACGAACACCCAGTAGTCGGTGTTTGGCGGCGCCTTGAAGTTGATGGACTCGCCTCCATCGCCGACCGTGTCGGCGCATGCGACATCTTGGACGGACGGCCCCGAACAGGCGCCGGTGCGCACGTACAATACCGAGTCGAAGTTCGTACTGCTCTTGGGCAGCGTCAACGTGACGGTCCCACCCGTCGCGGAGTTGAAGTGGTAGACCTGATCGGGCGCTGTACCTGAGTTCCCGCATGTTCCCTTGTACGCTGCGCTCATCCCAGTCGTCGAACCCGACTTCGACGTGATGAGCGCACCGCCAGACTGGACGAACTGCAGGTCTTCTCCAGGGCAGACATCCGCGGGGCCTTTCGGTTCGATCTTGCACTGATCGCTGCAGCCGTCGCCCGACGTCTTGTTGCCGTCGTCGCACTCTTCGTCGCCCTCGACCTTGTTGTTGCCGCAGAAGGCCGGCTTCACAGTCACGTTCAGGTCGAACGGACCAGCGCCGGAGCTGTAGCCGTCGGCGAAGATGTAGTACGTTGTGCCGGCGCTCACCTGCACCACGACGGTTTCCGGGTTCCCCAAATCCGAGCAGTCGAGTTCACTGGTTTCCGTATCGCAGACCGTGCGCACGGACAGAACCGCGTCGAACGACGGGTTCGGGCTCATCTCCACGGTCATCTCGCCGGTCACGTCGGGCGTCACGGCGAAGACCACGTCCTTCCCTGACGCCCAACAACCAGCCGAGTCGTAGTTCGAGGCCATGGAGGACGTGTCGCCGTGGACGGTCGCGGTCCGGTCCTGCGTGCCCACGCCGGCAAGCGTGAGAGGCATGCCCGGGCACTCGTCGCCCGCGGGATTCGGGTTGATCGTGCAATCGTTCTTGCAGAAGTCGATTTCGATCTGGTTGCCGTCGTCGCATTGTTCCGGCGGCTCCACGATGCCGTTGCCGCAGCCCTTGGGCACCACCTTGACGTCGACGTCGAACGAGCCCGATGCACTGCTGTAGCCGTCGACGAACACGTAGTACGTGGTGAGCGCAGTGACCGGAAACGTCACGGTCTCGGCACCGTCCTTGCTGAAGAAGTCGGAGCACGTGATCTCGCTGGTCACGTCGCTGCAATCCGACCTCGCGTACAGGACCGCGTCCCACCCGTTCACCGCATCGCCTCCCAACGTCACGGTCGCGGTGCCGTCGATGTCTGGCTGGAAGGAGAAGACCGCATCGTTTGCAGTTGCACTGCTGCCCGGTGCACAGCTCTGGCTGGCGTAGTCCTGGCAGAGGTCCGCGGTGGAAGAACTCGCGCTGCCTACGCGGTCCGACGTGCCGGACCCCGACAACGGGATGGCGATGCCGGGGCAGACATCGGCGCCGTTGCCACAATTGCTGCTGCCACCGGTGCCGCCTGTTCCACCGGTGCTCGTGCCTCCCGTGCCGCCGGTGCTCGTGCCGCCCGTTCCGCCGTCGCCGCCGGTGCCACCCGTGCCGCCGGTGCCACCCGTGCCGCCGGTGCCACCCGTGCCGCCGGTCCCGCCGTTGCAGGTGCAAGCCGAATAGGACAGGCAATCCGAGTTGCATGTCTTGGCGCCGATGCCGCCGTCCGTGCACGTGCACTGGACCACTTGATTCGGCGTACACAAGCACTGTCCGCCTTCCTGGCTCGTGCCGCCCGATCCGCCCGTTGCCCCGGTTCCTCCGGTTCCCGCATCCGGCGAGACTCCGCCGGGTGAAGGTCCGTCGCTCGCCTCGGCACAGGCGCCGAGTGCGGTCGCCATGAGCAAGATGCCAGCCCGCCTGATGAAACCAGCGCGCAAGAACTGCATGGGAAGCCTCCTGTCCTCGTGACGGGAGCGTGCCAGCTCCCGAACCAGCAGGTTGCACAACATCTTGATGGGGCGGTCAAGCCGGTTTGGTGAAAATGTACAGGACGGTGCCGGACCGGGCGAGGATGCGCTAGAAGGGTGGGGCCCGGCCCCCTGGCGAAATGGCAAACGCGGCGGGCTTAAAACCCGCTGTCCAGCGATGGACGTACCGGTTCGACCCCGGTGGGGGCTACCGCTGGTTCACGCGAGCGCCCCGACGGCTTGCTCGGCGCTCGCCAGCAGCTCGCCCGTCTCGATCAGGTGAACGACCCGACGGATGTCTTCATGCAAGGGACGGTCGCCGTCGAGCGGTGGAACCACCGCGCGCAGCTTGTCGAAGGCCGCGCGCACACCCGATCCGGCGAGCAGCGGCTTTCGCTGGTCGAGCCCGAACGATGCGCAAAGTAGCTCAATGGCGAGACAGCGTCGAACGTTCTTCACCACGCTGACAAGCTTGCGCGCCGAAACGCTGCCCATCGACACGTGATCTTCCTTGCCCGCGCTCGACGGGATGGAATCGACGCTGGCCGGGTGAGCCAGGACCTTGTTCTCGCTGACGAGTGAGGCGCTGGCGACCTGGGCGATCATCATGCCGCTCTCCAGTCCGCTTTCCCGCGCCAGGAAGGGCGTGAGCCCGCTGGACAGGGCAGGGTTGACGAGCTGCTCGACACGACGCTCGCTGATGTTCGCGAGCTCCGCGACGGCGATGGCGGCGAGGTCGAGGGCGATCGCGAGGGGCTGTCCGTGAAAGTTGCCGCCCGAGATCAGGTCGGCGTGACCGGCGTCGTCGACGAACACGAGGGGGTTGTCCGTGACACTGTTGATCTCGCGTTCGATCACCTCCCATGCCCACGCGATGGCGTCGCGCGATGCGCCGTGGACCTGGGGCATGCATCGCAGCGAGTACGGATCCTGCACTTTGCCGCAGTGGACATGGCTTTCCATGATCTGACTATCGGCCAGAAGCTTGCGTAGGTTCGACGCCACCCGAGCCTGCCCAGGGTGCGGGCGGACCTGCATGATGCGCTCATCGAAGGGTTTGGCGGACCCCTTGAGTGCCTCGAGGCTCATGGCGCCCGCGAGGTCGGCGTGCCGAAGTAGCTGACGAGCGTCGTGAAGCGACAGCGCCCCCAGGGCGGTCATCATCTGCGTACCGTTGATGAGCGCGAGGCCCTCTTTGGCTTGCAGCACCAGGGGCTCGAGACCGGCAAGGCGCAAGGCGTCCGCGCCGGGGATGGCTCGTCCTTCGAACTCGGCTTCACCTTCGCCCTGGAGCACGAGGGCGAGGTGCGCCAGCGGCGCCAGATCACCCGAGGCGCCCACCGAGCCCTGTGCCGGGATGCACGGGTGCACGCCCCGGTTGAGCAGGTCGAGAAGCAACTGGACGACCTCGACACGGACACCGGAGACGCCCATGGCGAGCACCTGGGCGCGCAGCAGCATCATCGCGCGGACCGCGAAGGTATCGAGCAGCGGCCCCACGGCGCAGGCATGGCTCCGCACCAGATTGCGCTGCAACGCGCGAATGTCCTCTGCGTCGATGCGAGTCTCGCTCAACGCGCCAAAGCCGGTATTGACACCGTACACACGCGGAGCGTCGTTGCCGCCCTGCACGATCGCCTCGATGGCGGCACGGCTGCGCTCCATACGTCCGCGCGCTTCGGGGCAGAGGTCGACCGGACGGCCTTCGCGCGCAACCTCACACAGGGCTTCAATGGCGATGGGTCGTCCGACCCGCAGGGGAGGATCGTGTCGTCGTGTCGGGATGAACATGTTGCCGCATGGGCGTAGTGCCGTTGACGTGCGAAGTCCACCACGCGCCGCAGGGGCATGCTGGGGGGGCGGGAAGCCTGGCCGAGAATGGGCAGCAAACGACCGGCGCGTGGACTGGAAGGCGAACACGGAATACCGGGTCGTCGTCTGGGACGCGATCTCACCCATGCCCTGTACCTGCAGCTTGTCGCGGATCCCGCCGGGCCGCCCCCCATCGCGCTTCGGACCGAGGCGCTTGGCCGTGACGGAGCTCGCTGCGACGTGCATGACCGCAGGTTGAGGCTCAAGGCACACGTTCAAACCTTCTCGCAAGGCGTTTCACGCCACCATGAGCCTTGCATGCGTACACATCTTCGCTTCTCGGCGGGACGCATTCCGTATCGAGGCGTGCTGCGGGAGAATATCATCGTCCACGACGGATTCCGTGGCACCGAATCACGCGCAGCATCGTGCGCGGCGCAAGACTGCCCTTGCCCGGCACAACCGCGAGCTCACACTGCCGGCAACGGGCTTGTCAACGGGATTCGTACACCCTGAGCGCAGGCAGCTCGACCGCGGTCAGGTATCCTCCGCGACCGCATTGCGTGTCGATCGCAATCACCGGGTCGCGATGCCACATATCCGTCGGGTCGTCGGGCGTGTGGGTCGACAGCTCGACGGGCAGGCGGTTGGTCGGCGTGTGCCCGCAGACCACCCGCTTGCCGTGGTAGCCGCGGAAGAACTTCTCGCTCCTGGACCACAAGAGCGGCGAAGGGTCCTGGACCTCCGACGGATGCAGGAATCTGCCGTTTTCCAGGGGGAGACCAGCATGGACGTAGAGGGCGTGGTCGTCCTCGTACCAGACAGCGAGCGATCGCATCCATTCGACGTGCTGTCTGGGGAAGAACGAGCCGTTCATCAACGCGGCCCAGTCTGCCGGGTCGGGCATGCGCCCCACGGCAGGGCGACCGTTGTACGACCGCATGCAATCCCAGCAGCCGTTGTCGGCCGGGATGATGAATTCAGGCCAGCCGCCGTTGCACACCCTCAGCCAGCCGTCCTCGTGATTGCCTCGCAGAAAGACGGTGCGGGCGGGGACACGCGAGGGCAGGTCGATCAGCAGCTCGATGACACCGCGGGAGGCGGGTCCGCGGTCCACGTAGTCGCCCAGGAACAGCAGGGTATCCTGGGCATCGAGGGGCGGTAGACGATCGAGCAGGATGCGCAGGTGCTCGAGCTCGCCGTGGATGTCACCAATCGCGAAGGTGCGGTTCGCCATGAGATGACAGGCAACCTTGGCTGGCGCGCGTCCGAAGTCAAGAAGCGGAGGTCGCGCCGTCGTGCGATTGCGCCTCTTCGATGGCGACGGTGCGGCGCGGACGGCGGGAGCAGTCGAGCTGCGCCTTGCGCACCCGGATGGCGTCCGGCGTGACCTCGACGAGTTCGTCGGCGTCGATCCACTCCATCGCGGTCTCGATGGTGAGGATGCGTGGGGGGGCCAGCAGCACGTTCTCGTCCTTGCCGTGGTTGCGCACGTTCGATAGCTTTTTTTCCTTCGTCACGTTCACGTCGCTGTCGTTGGGGCGGTTGTGTTCGCCCAGGATCATCCCTTCGTAGACCTCGGCGCCAGGGGATATGAAGAACGTCCCGCGTGGCTGCAGGTGGAACAGTGCGTAGGGCGTCGCCACCCCCGCCCGGTCCGCCACGATCGCTCCCATGGGACGCCGCATCATGGGGCCGGACCACGGCTCCCACCCGTCGAACAGGGTTGTCATCAGGCCCGTGCCGCGCGTGGAGGTGAGAAACTCGCCGCGGAAGCCGATCATCCCCCGGCTCGGCACGCGAAACTCGAGACGCGACCGCCCGTAGCCGGGGTTCGTCATGCGCATCATGCGCCCACGCCGCTCGCCAAGCCGCTGCGTCACCACCCCCACGTAGCTGTCCGGTACGTCGATGACCACCAGTTCCACCGGCTCCTGAAGCACGCCGTCCTGCTCCCGGGTCACGACCTCCGGGTTGCCGAGCTGGATCTCGTAGCCCTCCCGGCGCATCGACTCGAACAGGATCTCGAGCTGGAGCTCGCCGCGTCCGTAGACCAGGAAGGTGTCGGCAGAGTCCGTCGGCTCCACGCGGATCGCCAGGTTCTTGCGGGTTTCGCGCTCGAGCCGGTCCTTGATGTGGCGGCTGGTCAGAAACTTGCTCAGCTTGCACTTGCCGGCCATCGGGGAGGTGTTCACGCCGACGCGGATCTTGATCGTCGGCTCCTCCACTCGGATGCGCGGCAACGCCACCGGATGGTCGGCGTCCGCCAGGGTGTCGCCCACCCGTACGTCCTCGATGCCCGCGATGGCCACCAGCTCTCCGGCTTTCGCCTCGCTGGCGGGTTTGCGCCGCAGCCCTTCGAAGGTCATCAGCACCTTGATCGCCTCTCGGGTGGTGCCGTTTTCGCCCATCATCGCGACGACCTGTCCGGACCGCACCGTGCCCGACACCACGCGTCCGATGGCGAGGCGTCCCAGGTAGTCGTCGTGATCGAGGTTGTGCACGAGGATCTGAAGCGGCGCCTCGGTGTCCACGTCGGGCGGGGGAATGCGCTCGAGGATGGTCTCGAACAGCGGCTCGAGGCTCGTGCCGGGCTCCTCGAGCTTGCGGGTGGCGAGCCCCTGCCGGGCCACCGCGTACAGCACGGGAAAGTCCGCCTGGGTGTCGCTCGCCTCCAGGTCGCAGAACAGGTCGAAGACCTCCGACACCACGTCGTCCGGACGCGCGTCGCTGCGATCGATCTTGTTGATCACCACCACCACTGGGAAGCCCAGCTCCAGCGCCTTGCGCAGCACGAAGCGCGTCTGCGGAAGCGGTCCCTCCGCGGCGTCGACCAGGAGCAGCGCGCCGTCGGCCATGCGAAGCGTGCGCTCTACCTCGCCGCCGAAGTCCGCGTGTCCGGGCGTGTCGATGATGTTGATCTTCGTGTTGCGGTAGCGAACGCTCGTGTTCTTCGCGAGGATGGTGATCCCTCGCTCTCGCTCGAGGGCGTTGGAATCCATCACGCGATCGGCCACGACCTCGTTGTCGCGGAAAACGCCGCTCTGACGCAGCATGAAGTCGACGAGGGTGGTCTTGCCGTGGTCGACGTGGGCCACGATCGCGATGTTACGAAGGTCTTGCCTGAGCATGGGTGTACTGGGAGATGTTCGGGGGTCGGATGCGGGCGCTTGCCTAGCACGCGGCGGGACGCCAGACCACGTCTTCGTCACGCCAGCCCATCGGGAAGTTCGAGAAGGTCGTGCGCTACGAATCGTCGTTTCCCAACGGACAGCAGTGCGACACTGTCCCTTGCAAACGAGCCACGGTGCA
>Ga0209018_1000313_pt1 | contig 46707 bp, 37 predicted proteins | sample YNPBryBLVA2012_FD_185814 | JGI IMG/M metagenome (GOLD analysis project Ga0209018, IMG submission 185814) | Anoxygenic and chlorotrophic microbial mat microbial communities from Yellowstone National Park, USA - YNP Bryant BLVA 2012 (SPAdes)... ...
GCGCCAGCGCATAGGATGCGCTGGCTACGGAACAAAACCTTCCGCGCGCCCGTAGGGCGGCATCCCTATGCCGCCCCACCAGCGCATGGGGATGCGCCAACGCATAAGATACGCTGGCTACGGAACAAAACCTGCGGCGATAAGTCGGCCTGCGGGAGGCTGAGTGTTAGGGGGTCTGTCAGGACACACCCCCCTCGTCAGCGGCTGTCGCTGCAGCGAGTCTTTGGCCAAGGGCTGCTGGAATCATCACGCGCAACCACTGCTTGGTTCTGGGCGGACCCGATGGCTCTTCGCGCCATTGGACTGTGACGGTGAGCTGGTTCTTTGAATCCTGACAGGAGGGGCAGCGCTCCAGTGTGATGGTGGCTTTGGGCAGTCCCTCTACTGGAGGGATATCAGCAATGGCTGCAGTCGTTCCTGTCTCCACAGCGTGTAGCAAGCCAGGCAGCACCTCCAGTTTGGTATCCCTTTTCGTCCACTGTGTGTACCATTCGTTGCACCGGTCGCAAAATGGCCGTTTTCCTATCTCTCCGTAAGGCGTCAGGATAGCCGTGCCATGAACGAGCAACACGTCAAGTAGAAGGAGGAGGTAGAACATGATCTGAGAGTAAATGCTGTTCTCTGGGCCGGTGGGGGCCCTGCCACGCCCCAGGAGCAAAGGCTCGGCCATCCAGCGGGCGACGAGCGGGGTCTCGAAGACTCTCACGCTGTAGGATGAGTCCACGGAACCGAGGATGATCGCCCGCAGGCCCAGACACACTCCGTAACCCACCAGTCCGCTGACGAACCCCAGCAAAGAGACCCACAACAGGGAGCGAGTCTTGTTCCTCACGGCCAGATCGGTCACATAACCGCCGATCACACTACCCAAGGCCACCGGAAACACGATGTATCCGGCCCCAAGTGCCATTGCAACGCCGAAGAAGACCACCACCCCGATCACGCCAAAGACAAAGAGTCCACACGCGGAAAGGGCTCCGGCGACATGATAGGCAACCCAGTCCCCAAGCCTGAACCACAGCGGCAAGAGCAACGGGATTCCCAGCCCCAGGAACTGGGCGATGATCCCGAAGATGGCTGCGGCCCCCATGCTTCTGGCGAACATCTTTGGCAGAGTCCCGCGTTCCCATCCGCCGGCAGGTCGGTAGGCCATATGTTTCACCCCTTTGGGCACTCTAGGCAGCTTCGGCTTGGCCATGTTGTTACCTCCTGGCAACTGTTCAGGGGTCCACTGGTACCCGTCATTGGGAGGGAGTCTCCCCTGTTTGCGCTCAGGGCGCACTCCGTGCCCGAAGCCTGCCCTGAGTGCAGATCAAGAGCGACCCCCTGATGCGCTTTGGAAGATCGCCTCGCCGCCCTTCGACCTCTCGCTTCGCCCGGGCCAGATCTCACTCGCCCTGAGCGCAGGCGACGGGGTCGCTGCAGTCGAGGGGCATGCCCCGCGGCTGGCACCCGGAGCCGAACCACGTGGCAGTTCGCAATGACAGAAGGACAGTTACACCTCTTGAAGGTTACTGTCCGCGGAGCAGGATCGGCAAGTAAGAGTTGAACTGAACCGAGAGGATTTGGCCCAGAATGTCGAGGCCTGTCTCCGCGTAGGGCTTGTCCGCCCATACCATCAGGAAACCGGACTCACCGGAATCTCCGGTGATATAGGGTAACACTGGGCTATGATAGAGCGAAGCGACAAGGGCGGTCGCTGTTCCATACCTTCTGCCGTCCGGATAGAGCAACTGCCCGAAAAGATGGTCATTGTCCCATCCTACCACCCAGAACCTGTCGTAGGCGGGGTCATAGACACTGGACGTCACCCAACCCGATGTTTCTCTGATCTCGAACTCGCCCCCTGACAACGTTCCATCGGTGCTCACCAGTTGCCCTTTACGTCCCTGGTAGACAACCAGGAAATGATTGTGACGGGGGTCAAAGGCGATCGTTTCGACGCCGGTCGGCGAAACCTGAAACGGGCCGTGAGATACGTCTCCATCCGAGTCCAGAATCAGGCCGTAGTTGTGACCATCGCCAGCATCACCGTACACGATCAGGTAGTGGTGATGGTTGGAGTCATATGACAGACCGAACCGCCATACGCCGTAGTCATCGCCGCTGAAGGAGGTCAACTGAAACACATCCGACAGTTCTTGCCCGTCCGCACTCACGAATCGGGCGAGCAGATTGTAGGGGTTCCAGCCAGGCCGAGACGGGTTGATTGACCAGATCACAAGGTACCGATCACTCGCGGGGTCAAATACGGCCTGTACAGGTGCGGAGGCAGGATAGATGACAAAACCTTCGCTCCAGAACGAGCCGTCATCGCTGAGCAGCCGCCCGTAGATGCCGTCAGGGCTTGCCCAGACGACCAGGAAGCGGTCGTTGTTGGGATCGTAGACTGGCGACGGCCCGTGCGCCGATGACATGATTAGAAAGGCGTCTCCATACGAGGTGCCATCTTCACTGACTAGCCGTCCGTAAATGTTCATATCGGTGGGTAGGCGTTCATCCCACGTCACGAGATACCGATGGTGGGTTGTGTCCAAAGCCAGCGGCGAGTATGGCCCTCCTGATTGCACGAAGTCCTGATCACCCGCGCCGACATAGATCGGTATCTCTTGGCCGCCCTTTATCGGCCCGGCTGCCATTCCGAAAGGCCAGGTCTCCGCCTTGCCAGCGATCGGCAAGCTGAGAAGGAGGATCATCGCTCCCGAAATGAGGATCGAAACTCTAAGGAAACTCGGGGTGCTGGTGATTCGTCTGCTCATGTCTCTTCCTCTGGACAAAAGTGGCTGGAACCTCTTGGATTCCGCTGGTCGAGTCGCCGCTTGTGACGGAACCGGTCATTCTTATCTGGCAGGCACAAAGCGTACCAACCCTTCTTGGTGGGTGCCGATCCAGACAACGCCGTCATGCCCTATGGCGATGGTCTCCAGGCCATCTACGAGACTGCCTTCCGCGGTGTAGGTCGTCCAGGTCACGCCATTCCAACGGCTGAGGCCACCGACAAAGTGCCCTGTCCAGACGTCACCCTCTGGGCCGATGGCGATATCTTGTATCCAGTCAGTGCGCAGCCCATCCTCCTGTGAGTAAGTCGTCCACGTCGCACCATCCCAACGGCTGAGGCCATGGTAGGTGCCAGCCCAAACCAATCCGTCGTGGTCTACCGCGATCGCGAGCACCTGACTGTCGGCCAGGCCGTCCTCCCGGGTATAGGTGGTCCAGGCTGTTCCGTCGAAGTGACTGACTCCGCCATCGGTGCCAACCCACAGAGCGCCGTCTGGCCCGATAGTGAGCGCCCGAACGAAGTCTTCGGCCAGGCCATTGGCAGCAGTAAAGGTAGTCCAGCTGCCGCCAACATAGCGGCTGAGACCCTCACCGGTGCCAAACCAGTGGGTGCCGTCCGGCTGTATGGCAATAGCGGTCACCCAATCCCCTGCCAGACCGTTCCCCTGGTTGAAGGTGGCGGCACCTCCGCTGAAGAGGATCGGTGTTCCACTGTCCAGCTGGCTGATGTCGGCGCGCATCACGCCCTCTCCCCACAGGCCCCCGTCCACGCCCATCCATAAAATGCCGTCCGACGCCAGGGCGATGGAATGCACTCCGTCAACGCCCATCCCCCACGTGTGATAGTTTGTCCAGGCCACGCCATCCCATCGGCTCAGCCCACCCAACCAGGTACCGACCCAGACCGTGCCATCGTCCGCGACCGTGATGGCGCGGATGTGGCTGCTGGGCAGCCCAGCCCCCTCCGCTTCGCGGTAGACGGTCCAGGTCTCGCCGTCCCAGTGGCTGATGCCCGCGTCGGGGCTGAACGCTGCGGTGTAACTGCCGACCCACAGGGAGCCATCATCGCCTGCCACGATGGCGCTCACCGTGTTTCCGGCCAGGCCGTCTTGAGTGGTGTAGGTCGTCCAGTGTCCGTTGTCCCAGCGGTTCAGACCGCCGCGCGTGCCGGCCCACACCACTCCATCGGGTCCCACGGCGATGGTCAGCGCGTCGTTGTCGGCCAACCCGTCCTCTTCCGTGTATCGGACCCACGCATCGCCGTCCCAGCGGCTGACCCCGCCGCCCGCGGTGCTGGCCCAGACCGCACCACCGGGTCCGTTTGCCAAGCCCGTCACCTCAAAGCCGCCCACTCCAGTGGTATACGCTACGGTGGACGTGATCCAGGTTTGTCCATCCCAGCGGCTCACCGACCCATAATGACCCACCCAGACTGAGCCGTCGGTATCCACCATGATGGCCACGCAGGCGTCTTGGGCCAAGCCATCCTGCCGCCGGTAGGTTGTCCATGCACTGCCGTCGTAATGGGCCAGGTAAGACCTGGTTCCAACCCACAAGCCGCCATTCGGTTCCACAGCGATGTCATAGACTGTGTCTCGCACTTCCTCAAAACGGCGCCACTCGCGCCCGTCCCAACGGGCCAGGCCACCGGACACACCGATCCACAGCGCCCCATCTGGCCCCACTGCGATGGCCTTCACGCTGTTGCTGGGCAGGCCATCGAGCATCGTGTACTTTGCAGACGCGCCGTGCTCAATGTCCCAACGCACCAATCCACCCTCCGTCGCGGCCCACAGGATGCCGTCGGCCAGGGCCAGGTCGTTCACCTGGTTGGCGGATGTGAAGAGTTGCCAGCGTCCGGCCTCGTTCACCAGTTCCGTCCTCGGCGCGGGCCACGCCGTTGGCGGCAGCGGCGTGCCAGCGGGAGCGTGGGTCGGCTGGGTGGTCGGGACCCCTGCTATCGGCGCGGGTGTGGGTGTGCCGACCACCTGCACCTGGAATGTGCCGCAGCAGCCGGTCAGCAACAGCAGCGACATCAGCAGTAACGCAGCCTGTCCCATTCTACCTGGCATTGCACACCTCCTGCGGTTCCTACTGTGCCGGGACGAAGCGGCTCAGCCCGCCCGACGTGGCGAACCACAGCACGCCTGCCGGTCCTTCGACGATAGCATACACCCTCTTTGCCGCCAACCCGTCCAGTGGAGTGTAGGTCACCCAGCCCTCTCCGTTGAACAGGCCGACGCCACCTTCGGTGCCCACCCATACTCGCCCGGCTGAATCCACGAGTATCGAGTTGACGTAGTCATCGGGCAAGCCGTGCCGGGTAGTGTACGTGGTCCAACTATCGCCGTTGAAGCGACCAGCCCCTTGCTTGGTACCAAACCACATCCGGCCGGCCGCATCCCCGGCAAGGGCGTTCACGTAGCCGTTGACCAGCCCATCCTCCTCGGTGTACGTGGTCCAGGTCACGCCGTCGAAGCGGCTTGCGCCCTGGAGCGTGCCGAACCACATCGCGCCGGACCTATCCTGCGAGATCGCCTGCACGTCCCCAGCGACCAGCCCATGCGTGATGGTGTACGTCGTCCAGGTTGCGCCGTCAAAGCGACCGACTCCATCGGTAGCGCCGAACCACATCGCGCCGGACGCGTCCTCGAAGATGGCTTCGACCTGACCCGTGACCAGGCCCTCCTCCGGCCGATACGTGGTCCATGTCCCGTCTCTGAAGCGAACGGCAGCATTGTCGTGTCCGACCAACGCTAACTGCTCTGGGGCACACGAAGGTAACGGCGTGTCTGAGAAGGCGTTCAGGAAGCAGATCGCTTCCCGAATCGTCCGGTGGTCGTTTGTGCCGAACCATAACGCGCCGGAACGATCCGCGTACAGGCTGAGGACGAAATCGGCTGGCACGTCCCCGACCCGCTCGTACTCCGTCCACGTCGAGCCATCGAAACGAACGACGGCTGGACCCGCCTGCATCCACAGAGCGCCGGAGGCACCCACGACCAGGTCGCCAATGGAGTTCCAGGGTGGCTCATTCCCGGTCGTGTAGGTGCTCCAGTTCTGCCCATCGAAACGATTGAGACCGGCAGGTGTACCAACCCATAGATTGCCAGCCGGGTCGGCCATGATAGCCCTCACGACATTGCTTGCCAGGCCATGCTGTGTGGTGAACGAGCGCCAGCCCTCACCATCGAAGCGACTCAACCCATCCATGGTGCCAAACCACAGCGCGCCTGAGGCATCCTCCGCCATTGCCTGAACCGATGCGCCGACCAGGCCGTCCTCCGGTGTGTAGACTGTCCACTGTTCACCGTGGACGCGCACCACACCGCCATCGCTCCCCAGCCAAAGGTCGCCCGACGAATCACGGAAGACATCGTTCACACAGTCGTTAGGCAGGCCGTCCTCCTGGGTATACTGGGTCCAGGCCGCGCCGTCGTAGCGATAGAAGCCGGAGCACACTCCGGCAAACCAGAAGTCGCCCGAGGCGTCTTCCTCGACGGAGGTGGGAAACATCTCGTGTTCGGCGCTGGTCCAGGCGTTGCCGTCGAAGCGGCTGAAGCCGCCGGAAACACCTGCAACCAGGCCGCCAGCAGAATCTTCGAGGATAGCCTGCACGTCGTCACTGAGCAGCCCGTCGGCAGTGGTGTAGGTTCGCCAGGCCGCGCCGTCGAAGTGGCTCACCCCCGCCTCGGTCGCGGCCCAGACGGCACCGGCGCGATCCACCAGCACGGCGCGCACGTCGTTGCTGCCCAGGCCGTGCTCGCTGGTGTATTTCACGTACTCGCCGGTGGCCGTGTCCCAGCGCACCACGCCGCCGGACGTGGCCGCCCACAGGATGCCGTCGGCGTAGGCCAGGTCGCGGATGTCGTTGCCATTCGTGAAACTGGTCCACGTGCCGGTCAGCCTGTCCACGGCGAGGGACACCGGCGGGATGGGCGTACTGACTGCCGCAGGTGTCTCTTGTCGGGGCGTAGGGGTTGCCTCGCGGATATTCCCCGCCGGGGGCGCAGACGTAGGTGTGCCCACTACGTTGATCTCGAATGAACCGCAGCAGCCCGTAACCAGCGCCAACAACACCGGCGTCAGGAACAGCCACCAGAATCTGCTCATCGTCGCACCTCCTCCAGAATTGCATGTGCGAGCGGTATCCCCCGCGTGCCGCTTTTCAATCTACCACGGAATCGCTCGGGAGTCTTTGCCGAACCATTACCATCCATTGCTGTTCTGTTGCGGTTCGGCAGGCAGGAGGTGCTAGGTGGGGAGGTACAGAGGCAGGTCAAACGCGAAGGTGGTCCCTTCGCCCAGCCGGCTCTGGACGTGAATCTCACCGCCGTGCTGCTCCACGATGCGCCTGACGATGGTCAGCCCCAACCCGCTCCCGGCGCGCCGGAGACTGCGGGCGTCCGGGGCGCGATAGGCGGTATCGAAGATGTAAGGCAGATCCACCTCTGAGATGCCAACGCCCTCGTCAGAGACGCGAACGCGCAGCCGCCCTCCTTCTTCACGCACACTGATGACCACCTCGCCGCCTTGGGGCTTGGAGTACTTGATGCCGTTGTCCACCAGGTTCGCCAACGCCTGGTACAGACGATCGCGGTCACCCAATACCCGCGCTGGCCGCTCGGGGCCGACGTAGCGCAACCGCACGCCACGCGCCTCGGCCGTCTCGAACAGGGCCATGATGACCCCCTCGATCACCGCCTTGAGGTTGACCGGCTCGCGCACCGTCGGCGCGTCGGGCGTCTCCAGCCGGGAGAGGAGGCGCAGGTTCTCGGTGAGAGCAGCCAGCCGTTGCACCTCGGCGGCGATGATGGCGTGGTACTGCCGCCAGCGGCCGGCCTCGTCTAACGAGCAGATCGCCATGTTGTCCAGGTTGGTCCGAATGCTCTGCAGGGGGTTGGCAACTTCGTGGGAGAGGTTGTAGATGAAGTGGCGGTAGGCTTCGCTGGCCACAGCCTGCTGCGCTTCCTGTGCGGTGTGTCTGGCGACTTGGGTACGCAGGGCCTGGACCTCGCTGGCGAGGCGCCGGGTGCGGACGAGCAGCCGTCGCCAGGCAAAGGCTCCGCCGGCAATCAGCCCGACCAGCAGAAGCGCGAGCGCCAACACCGTCAAGAACTGCGTGCGGATGGTGAACTCGAGCCAGGAATCCAGCGGTGGCATGCTTTCTCCTAAAGGGCTTTGAAACGATAGCCTACCCCATGCACAGACTGGATGTAGCGGGGGTTGGCGGGGTCGGGTTCGATCTTGGCCCGCAGTTTGGCCACGCAGGTGTTCACTGCCGCGTCAGAGACGTCCCACCCTGCCTCGTCGTAGCCCCAGATGGCGTCGATCAGGTCTGCCCTGGCGCAGGGTATGCCCGGTCGTTGGGCCAGGTACCGGAGCAGGTCGAACTCCAGGCGCGTCAGATGGATCTCCCGACCGCCGGCCTCTACCAGCCGCCGGTCGAAGTGAATGCGCAGATGGTCATCTACGACGAACCAGCCGGCTGCCTCGCCGGATGCACTCTGGGCCTTGAGCCGACGCAGGAGCGCCCGCACCTGGGCCAGCAACTCGCGGGTCTCGAACGGCTTGGTGAGATAGACGTCTGCGCCCATCTCCAGACCCACGACCCGATCCACCAACTCCCTCTTGACGCCGGAGATCATGAGGATACCGACGGTGTGTCCGACCCGCTGCCGCACTGCCCGGCACACCTCCAGGCCGTCCAGGTGTGGCAGTTGGACGTCGAGGATGATCAGGTCTGGTTTCGTCTCCCCCAGGACGGCCAGGACCTTCTGGCCATCTTCGGCCACGGCGACATCGAATCCCTCGTGCTCAAAGTACTCCCGCAGGGATGCCCGCAGGCGGTCCTCATCCTCAACGATCAAGAGCCTGGCTTCCATTTGCCCTCATTTTACTCCACTCCCCTTTTCAAGCCAACCACCCCGGTTGTACTCTCCCGCTAACCTGCTATAATCTCTAGCAAGGAGATCTCCGCTGCCACCGCGCGGTGGCAGTGGAGGCCCCCCAGGAGGTCGAGATGTTCAAACTGCTGATCCGCTGGGCCATCGTCGCACTGGCGCTCTTCGTCGCCGCATGGCTGCTGCCGGGCATCACGGTAGAGGGAACGGCCTGGATTGCCTACGCGGCCATGGCTGTGGTGTTGGGGCTGGTGAATGCGCTGGTGCGCCCGCTGTTGAAACTCCTCACCTGCCCGCTCATCCTGCTGACCCTGGGCCTATTCACCCTGGTCATCAACGCCCTCACGTTCCTGATCGCCTCCCGTGTGGCCGAGGCGCTGCACATCGGCTTCCACGTGGATGGCTTCTGGACAGCCTTCCTCGGCGCTCTGATCGTCAGCATTGTCACGGTCATCCTTTCGGCACTGGTGAAAGAAGACGAGGATTAGATTGTTGCCTGCAACTCCCTCCCCCTGCACCTTCATCGCCTCCCAACGCCGTCTGGACACCCTGCTCGACGCGCTGCGCCCCTGCCCTGCCATCGCCGTGGACACCGAGTCCAACTCCCTCTACGCCTACCACGAGCGCGTCTGTCTCATCCAGTTCTCCACCCCTGACGAAGACTTTCTGGTGGACACCCTGGCGGGGCTGGATCTGTCGCCCCTGGGGGAAGTTTTCGCCAACCCCGCGCAGCAGAAGGTCTTTCACGCCGCCGAGCAGGACATCGCCGGCCTGAAGCGGGACTTTGGCTTCCACTTCGCCAACCTGTTCGACACGATGTGGGCTGCACGCATCCTCGGCTGGCCGCGGGTGGGGCTGGGCGACCTGCTGTGGGAGCACTTCGGCGTGCACACCGACAAGCGCTACCAGCGATACGACTGGGGTGAGCGTCCACTGCGGCCCGAGGCGCTCGCCTACGCCTGCCTCGACACGCATCACCTGCTGGCACTCCAGGAGATACAGCGAAAGGGACTGGAACGGACCGGGCGGACCGAGGAAGCCGCCGAGGTCTTCGCCCTGCTCACCCAGACCCCGCCAGCCCATTCCCCCTTTGGTCCAGAGGCCTTCTGGCGGGTCAAGGGGGTGCACGACCTGAACGGAACGGAGCAGGCAGTGCTGTGGGAGGTCTACTGCTGGCGCGACCGCGTGGCGCAGGAGCAGGACCGTCCCCCGTTCAAGGTCTTGAGCAACACGGCGTTGCTGGCGTTAGCCCGCAGCCGGCCGCGCAGCACGGCGGGGTTGATGACCATCCGCGGTATCTCTCCTTACCTGGCGCGTCGCTATGGCGCGTCCCTGTTGGCAGCGATAGCGCAGGGAGAGAAGGAGTCGCCCCCCGAACCACCACCCTGTTCCTCCCGTCCCCGAGAGGCGGTGATGGCCCGTCATCACGCGCTGCGCGCCTGGCGGGCGCAGGTGGCTGCCCGACGCGGGGTGGATACCGACGTGGTGATCTCGAACGCCACGCTCTGGGCGCTGGCGGAGCGCGCCCCCCAGTCCCTGGAGGAGATGGAGGGCATCGAGGGGTTTGGCCCCTGGAAACGCCGCACCTACGGCCCTGACATCCTGCGCGTCCTTCACGGACGGCGAGCGGCGGGAGGCTCTCCACATCGGAAGAGGTGATCCGTGGAAATCCGGTTCCTTGGCGCGGCGCAGACGGTCACCGGCTCTCAGCACCTGATCGGGGTCAACGGCAGCCGTATCCTCCTGGAATGCGGCCTGTTCCAGGGTCGGCGACAGGAGTCCTTCGAGCGGAACCGCAACCTCCCCTTCGACGCCGCCGCGGTGGACGTGATGCTCCTCTCGCACGCCCACATTGACCACTCCGGCAACATCCCCACCCTGGTGCGCAGCGGCTTTCGTGGCCCCATCTTCACCACCTTCGCCACCCGCGCCCTGTGCGCCGCGATGCTGCGCGACTCCGCCTCCATCCAGGAGCAGGACGCCGCCTACGTCAACAAGAAGCGGGAGCGGCGGGGTGAGCCGCCCGTCCGCCCCCTCTACACTCAGGCCGACGCCATCGCCAGCCTCAACCACTTCGTCGGCGTGAGTTACAACCGCCCCCTCCTCGTGGCCCCCGGAGTCACGGCGACCTTTCTGGACGCCGGCCACATCCTGGGTTCGGCCATCATCCTCCTGGAGATCGAGGAACACGGGCGCCACACCCGCCTGCTCTTCACCGGTGACCTGGGACGCCGCAACCTGCCCATCCTGCGCGACCCCACCCCTGCCCCGCCCGCCGACCTGCTGATCACCGAGGCGACCTACGGCGACCGGCTCCACGCTGCGCCGGCAGAGGCAGAGGAGGAACTCCGACAGACGGTCTCCGAGACCTGCGCCAACGGCGGCAAGGTCATCATCCCCGCCTTCGCTGTGGGCCGCACGCAGGAACTGGTCTATAGCCTCCATCGCCTGAACCTCCAGAAGGCTATCCCCAATGTCCCCATCTTCGTGGATAGCCCGCTGGCGGTGGACGTGACCGAGATCTTCCGCCTCCACCCGGAGTGCTATGACGAGGAACTGCACCAGTTCATCATCGAGGATCACCATCCGGACCCCTTCGGCTTCGACCGTCTGCGGTACGTGCGCAACGTGGAGGACTCGAAACGGCTGAACGACCTGCCCGGCCCGGCGGTGATCATCAGCGCTTCGGGGATGTGCGAGGCGGGACGGGTGTTACATCACCTCAAGCACAACATCGGCGACCCGCGCAACACGGTGCTGATCGTCGGCTGGCAGGCGCCCAACACCCTGGGAAGGCGGTTGGTGGACCTCGAGCCACGGGTGCGTATCTTCGGCGAGGAGTACGACCGGCGGGCGCGGGTGGTGGTGATCAACGGTTACAGCGCCCACGCGGACCGGCAGGAGTTGCTGTCGTGGGCGCGACCGATCCTGTCCGGTACCCGGCACGTCTTCGTCGTGCACGGCGACCCGGAACCCGCCGCCGCTCTGGCCGACGGGCTACGCGCCGAGGGGGCCTCACAGGTCACCGTGGCCCAGGAAGGCGTGAAGTACAGCGTATGACAGAAGGGCGCAAAGAGCGCCGGGCTTCTCCGGGCTCTTTGCGCCCTTCCCTTATCTCCGCGTCACCTCAGGGTATGCACAACACCTGCCCCGTGCGGATGTAGTTCAGGTTGTAGATGGTGTTGGCCTGCGCGATGGCCCACACGCTCACCCCGTAGCGCATGGAGATGCGGAACAGCGTCTCGCCCCATTGGACGGTGTGGTAGTAGCGACAGGTCGGCACCGTGCCGCCAAACTGCCGCCGGGCCACCGGTCCCGGCGGGATGGGCCACCACGGGATGTTGGGGATCGCCAGCCGTGTGCCCACGTAGAGGCTGTTGGGGTTGACGATGTGGTTGCAGTAGGCGATCCCGTCCGGTCGCACGCCGTAAGCCCGCCCGATGGCGTAGAGGGTTTCCCCCCGCTGCACCACGTGATACCCCAGGACGTTGGAGCAACCTGCCGGGGACGGAGTGGTCGTCGGCCCGGCCACCACCACCGTCCCGTTGACCGTCGTGACCGCCAGCGGCTGGCCGCTGGAGTTGGAGAGGATGGCCCCCGTGAACTGGAGGGAGTGCGTCCCGGCGGCCAGGCCGCGGACGGTGAGCGTCGCCAGGTCACAGTCACCGTTGACCGCTGGGGCGGGAGCCTGCAGGCTGGCCGCGTAATCCACCCGATTGTCCGCCACCGAGTTCTGCGCCACCACACTCGCCACACACGGCCCCGGCGTCAGAGCCGTCACGTCAATGCCGCTGCCGTGGGTCAGGTGCACCTCGACGCCGTAGAGGTTGGCCGCACCGGTCACCCGCAACTTCACCGTCACCGTTCCACCCAGCGCCACCGCCGCGCTCTGCGGGCTCAGGGTCAGCACCGTACCCGCCGGCGGGGTCGGAGTAGCCGCAGGAGTGGGCGTCGGCGTGGCCGGCGGGGGCGTCGCCGTCGCCCCAGACGTCACCGTCACCTGGCCGTTCTGCGCGGTGTTGGTGATGGGAACGGCGGCGGCATCGGCCAGGATCACGCTGGAGAAGTTGAGAGGAGAGGTGCCCGCCGCGCGCCCGACAAAGGTGATGGTCGCCAGCACGCCGCTGCCGCTGACCGGCGTCGAGGGCGGCAACTGGCTGTAGGCGAAGTCCAACTGGCCGGTGGTCAGGTTCACCTCGTTCTGCACCGGGTAATCCGGGCTGAGGAACGGCCCCAGGGCCACCTGCACGCCGTCACGGGTGCTGTCGGTGTCCACCACCGAGAGGAGGTTCGGGTCGAAGGTGATGTGGAACTCCACGCCGCGCAGGTTGCTGACCCCCTCCACCCGCACCGTCACGGTCACCGTGCTCCCCACCGCCACCGTTGCAGCAGAGGGGTCAAACCTCACGACCGCGGTCCCCTGCGCCAGGGCCGCCTGGGGCAGCAGACCGACCAGCAGGCCACATAGGGCCAGGACACAGGCGATGGTTTGCATTCTTGCCTTCATTGTTCACCTCCGGGCCTGGAAAGGGCCTGACTCCTCTGCGACAGGGAAGCCATGCGGTCGCGCCGTCTGGGGGTGCGGACCGCCGCCCGTCGCAGCCGCATCATCCACCCCAGAGAGCGCCGCAAGCGCAGAGACTTCAGGTAGCGGTTCATCGCTTCTCTACTGGCAACGAAACTACGGCGTCCAGATCGTCGGGCCTGCGCGGCCGAAGTTCCCTGCCGCCACCGTCAGGTCGAGGATGTTCACCGTGCCGTCATCGTTGATGTCCTGTGGGTCGGTAGCCGGCAGGCCAGAAAGGCCGAACTTCCCGACGATGGAGACGATGTCCAGGATGTTGACGCTGTTGTCGTGGTTGGTATCTCCCCCGCGCATGGTCGTTGTGCCGATGTTCACCGTCGCGCCGACGACGTAGACGGAGCTCTTCTGCGTGTCCAGGTAGCCGTTGTAGGAGGCCCGCACCAGGTAGGTCGCGCCCAGCGGCACCGGCAGGTCGAAGGAGCCGTCCGCGGCGGTGACCGCGGTGGCGACCACGCCGCCGCCGCTCAAGGAGATGGCCACCACGTCAATGTTGGCGTGATCGGTAGCCGTGCCCTGGCGGTGCACCACACCACGGATGACGCCAGCGTCAATGACCTGGATCGTCGGCACGGAGACGCTGTTGATGGGGATGGGGTTGCCGTTGATGTCCGAAAGCACCGTTCCCGGCGGCAGGCCGGTACCGACGATGGCCACCCCGATGTTGGTCGGCCCTGTCGCCACGCCAGCCCAGGTCACCGTGGCCACGCGGCCTGTACGATTGACGATCGCGCCCGACCCGCCGGTATGGCTGAGAGCGATGTGGATGCAGGCCCACACGTCGCACTCCGGCGGGTGAGGAATGGGCGGGGCGGCCATGTAGACCAGGTTGGCGCCCACGACCAGGCTGCCGTCGAAGAAGCCGGGGACGATCTTGACCTGCGTGCCGTTGGCAGGGTTGTCATCCTCGTCATCCACGACGACGGTAGTGGGGTTGAACGGTATCCACAATTCCACCCCCATCACACCGACCGGCGGGGTGGCGCTGTTGCTGATGGAGACGATCAGGTCGGTGGTGAAGGTGGAACCCACAACCGGCGCGCCGGAGGTGATGTCGCTGACGACGATCGAGGTATAGGTGTTGGGAGGATCAGCCGCGTAGGTTGGGACAACGGCCACGGAGCACAGCATGATCAGCACGACGGCCGCGGCACTGGAAAGGACACGTGCTTTCATCGTACACCTCCTTTGCGTGGAGAAGGCGGGTCAGCCTGGCCCGCGCATGAACACAGACCCCCCGAGGTCTATCACCGCTTTTCATGGTAGACGACTTGATGGCCGTGTGGGTTACAGGACGGTTACAGGTCAATTGCCCGTCTGGGCAACTATGCTATACTGATATGAGACGACAAGACGGCGGACCACGGACGACAGTGGCCTGTAGTCAGTGGTCTGTGGTCAATCGTCCGCAGGCGAATCGTTATGCCGCTGTTGATTGACGGCCATAACCTGATTGGAAAGATGGAAGGGGTGAGCCTGGCCGACCCCGACGATGAGGCCGCGCTGGTGCAGCGGGTACGGCGATACTGTCTTCGCCATCGCCGCCGCGCGACGGTGGTCTTTGACAGCGGGCTGCCGGGCGGTCCTTCGCGTACCCTCTCCTCGCCAGAAGTGAAGGTGATCTTTGCCCCCACCGGCAGCAACGCCGACGCGCTCATCCGTCATCTCTTACGCCAGGAGCGGGACCCCGCCGGGTTGCTGGTCATCTCGTCCGACCGCGCCATCCGGGCTGCGGCGCAGGCGCGCGGGGCGCGCGCGATAACCGCGGAGGCCTTCGCCCGTCAACTGACCCTCCCGGCACGCGGGGAAGCCGAGAAGCCGGAGACAGCAGGAGATGTGGAGGAATGGCTGAAGGTGTTCGGGGGAGAATAGACAACGACTCTAGAAGTCCGAGAACAACCACGCCAAGACAAGGAGGTGCAGGGTGAACATCGTCGAATCAGGGATCGGTGAACTGATCCAACCGCCCGATCTGGACGGCTTCCGCGAATGGAACCGCGAGAAGAAGAGCCGGGCGCTGGTGGACAAGCGGATGACCGAGCAGGAGGCCATTGCTCGCTTCGTCACCGACGGCTGCTACCTGGGCACGGAACTCTACGGCACCGTCCGCTGTCCGATGAGCCTGACCCGTGAGGTCGTGCGGCAGGGGAAGAAGGACCTGCGCATCGCCGGGCAGGGGGTGATGGAACTGGACCTGTTGCTGGGGGCGCACCTGGTCAAGACGCTGGACATCACCTACATCGGCCTGGAGGTGTACGGCACCTCCAGCGCCTTGCGCCGCGAGGTGGAGAGCGGGCGGGTGGAGAAGGTCGTCGAGTGGTCGAACGGCGGCATCACCTGGCGCTTCAAAGCGACCTCGATGGGCGTCCCCTTCATCCCCGTGCGCTCGATGCTGGGCACAGACACGCTCCGCTACAGCGCGGCCAAAGTGGCCGAGTGCCCCTTCACCGGCCAGAAGGTCTGCCTCATCCCCGCGCTGATCCTCGACGTGGGCCTCATCCACGTCCACCGCGCCGACCGGTACGGCAATGCCCAGATCGAGGGCATCTCCGGCTTCGCTTTCGAACTGGCCCGCGCCAGCAAGCGGCTGATCATCAGCGCCGAGGAGATCGTGGACACGGAGGAGATCCGCCGCTACCCGGAGCGGACCATCATCCCCTACTACCTGGTGGACGCGGTGGTTCACGCCCCCTTCGGCTCCTACCCCGGCGAGATGGTCTATATGTACGGCCGGGACGAGGAACAGTTGCGGGAGTGGGTGGAATCCTTCCAGACGGAAGAGGGCACCCAGGCTTATCTTCAGAAGTATGTCTACAGCGTGGCCAACCACGAGGAGTACCTGGCGCTGATCGGCCAGGAGCGACTGGCGGCGGCGCGCGCTGCCGCGGAGGGGCGATGATGAGCGAGAACACCTACAACCCTACCGAACTGCTGATCTGCCTGGCCGCGCGGCAGATGCCCGACAACGTCACCGCCTTCATCGGCACCGGCATCCCGATGCTGGCGGCCAGCCTGGCGCAGCGCATGCACGCGCCCAACCTGGTCGCCGTCTTCGAGTTCGGCGGCACGGGCGCACAACTGAAACGACTGCCGCGCGCGGTGGGCGAGAGCCGCACCTTCTACCGGGGCCTGGTCGCCTCCGGCATCTGCGACACCATGGAGACCGCAGCGCGCGGTTTCATTGACTACGGCTTCCTGGGCGGGGCGCAGATTGACCCCTATGGCAACCTCAACTCGACGATTATCGGTCCGCGCCACCACCCGCCCAAGGTGCGCCTGCCCGGCTCCGGCGGAGCCAACGATGTCGGTTCCCTCTGCTGGCGCACCATCACCATCATCCGCCACGACAAACTCCGCTTCGTGCCGAAGGTGGATTTCATCACCACCCCCGGCTACCTGACCGGGCCAGGGGCGCGTGAGGCCGCCGGGCTGCCTCCCAACACCGGCCCCTACCGCGTGGTGAGCACGCTGGCCCTGCTGGGCTTCGACGAGGCCACCAAACGCATGACCCTGCTCGCCACCAATCCCGGCGTGACGGTGGAGCAGGTGATCGAAAACACCGGCTTCGAACTGATCATCCCGCCGGAGGTGGGCCAGAACGACCCGCCCACGGCAGAGGAACTGCGCCTCCTGCGCGAAGAGATTGACCCCGAGAGGTTCTACATATGAACGCCCCATACCGTCTTATTGTCAACCCTATCGCCGGGCGAGGAAACGGCGAACGAAGCATCCCCTACATCACGCAGGTGCTCAGCGAACAGGGGGTGGATTTCGACATCGTGCGCACCGAGCGCCCCTGGCACGCCGCGGACCTGGCCGCGGAGGCCGCCGCGCAGGGTTGCCGGGTCGTTGTCGCCGTGGGCGGCGACGGGACGGCCAACGAAGTACTCAACGGCCTGGTGCGCGCTCAGGCGGCGGGTCGGGGAGAGGGATGCGCGCTGGGCGTGCTGTGCGCCGGACGCGGCAACGACTTCGCCTACGGCTGGGGTTTGCCCACCACCCTCGAGGAGGGCTGCCTGGCGCTGGCGCACGGCCGCCGCCGGCGCGTGGATGTGGGGCTGGCTATCGGCGGCCTCTACCCGGAAGGCCGCTACTTCGGTAACGGCGTCGGTGTCGGCTTCGACGCTGTGGTGGGCTTCGTGGCCGCGCGGATGACCCGCCTGCGCGGCTTCTTGAACTACGTCGTCGCCGCGCTCAAGACCATCTTCCTGTACTACAAAGCGCCGCTCGTGCGCATCGAGTACGACGGCCAGACCCTCACCCAGCCGTCGCTGATGGTCTCGGTGATGAACGGGCGGCGCATGGGCGGTGGCTTCTTGATGGCCCCCGAAAGCCGCACCGACGACGGCCGGTTCGACCTGTGCATCGCCCGCCAGGTGAGCCGCGCGCGCATCTTCGCCCTCATCTTCCACTTCATGCGCGGCACGCAGGTCGGCCAGGAGCCGATTCGCATGGCGCGCGCCCAGCAGGTCACCGTCACGGCTGTGGAAGGAACCCTGCCCGCTCACGCCGATGGTGAGACGCTGTGTACCGAGGCGACGCAACTGGAACTGCGCCTCCTCCCTGGCCTCGTCGAGACCGTCGCCCCGGCCAAAGGAGCCCCATCATGAAGACGGCGCGTCGTGTGGTGAACCCCGTGATCAGGCGGCTGGGCCGCATCCTCTGCCGGGTGGACGATGCACAACTGACGCGAGTGCCGACCCACGGGCCGCTGATCATCGTCGCCAACCACGTCAACTTCCTGGATGTGCCGTTGCTTTTCACCCACCTGATGCCACGCCCGGTGACCGGCTTCGCCAAAGTGGAGACCTGGGACAATCCACTCATCGGGGCGCTGTTCACGATCAACGATGCCATCCCCATCCGCCGCGGCGAGGCAGACGTCACCGCTTTTCGGCGGGGATTGGAGGTGCTCCGGGACGGCGGAATCCTGGCCGTGGCCCCCGAAGGCACCCGCAGCGGCGACGGCCGGCTCCGCCGTGGCAAGCCCGGCGCGGTCGTGCTCGCCCTGCGCAGTGGAGCGCCGATCTTGCCCATCGCCTACTACGGCGGGGAGAAGTTCCATTCGAACCTGAAGCGGCTGAAGCGCACCGACTTCCACATCGTCGTGGGGCCGATGTTCTGCCTGGACCCGCGCGGGGTGCAGATCACCCGCGAGGTGCGTCAGCAGATGACTGACGAGATCATGTACCAGATCGCCGCTCTCCTGCCCCCAGAGTACCGTGGCGAATATGCCGATCTGTCCGCCGCCACCACTCGCTATCTCCGCTTTCTCCCCAACACGCAGGGGAGCCCCCGCCAGACTCGCCCGGAGGCCTGTGCCTCCGTCCAGTCGCCCGGGGCGGTGATGAGTTAGCAGAGGATTAAGGAGGACAAGATGTCTATCAAAGCCACCTGGTATGGTCATGCCTGTATCGGGTTGGAGATAGGGGAGCATCGCCTGCTGGCGGACCCTTTCCTTAGCGGGAACCCGGCGGCCACCGTCTCGCCGGATCGCCTGCAACCCCACTACATTCTGGTCTCCCATGGCCATGGCGACCATGTGGGAGATGCCCTGAAGATCGCCCGCCGTAGCGGGGCCACAATCATCAGCAACTACGAGATCTGCACCTGGTTTCAGAAGCAGGGGTACAGCAACGTTCACTCTCAACACATCGGCGGGGGGTATCACTACCCCTTCGGCTACCTCAAGTTGACCATCGCGCATCACGGTTCCGCCCTGCCCGACGGTTCCTACGGCGGCAATCCCTGCGGTTTCCTCATCACCGCTGGCGAGCGCAAGGTCTACCTGGCTGGCGACACCGGCCTCTTTTACGACATGAAACTGATCGGTGAGGAGGGCGTATCCCTGGCCTTCCTGCCCATCGGGGACAACTACACCATGGGGCCGGAGGATGCGCTGCGTGCCGTCAAACTGATCCAGCCGCAGAAGGTGGTGCCGATCCACTACAACACCTTCGACGTTGTCCGCCAGGACCCCCACGCCTGGGCCGAGCAGGTGCGTCGTGAGACCCAGGCCGAACCGGTGGTGTTGCAGCCGGGGGAGAGCGTCACACTATAAACCGGCCCTTTTGGACTGCGGCGGCCTGGACTGCGGCGGCTTGGGCTGCGGCGATTTGGACTGCGGCGATTTGGACTGCGGCGATTTGGACTGCGGCGATTTGGACTGCGGCGACCACGTCGCCGCTTTGGATTGCGGTGACCGTGTCACCGCTTTGAAAGCGCCGACTTCGTCGGCGCAGTCCAAAGGCGCAATCCAAAAGGCGCCGCCCAAGAGACCGGGCCAGGCTTTGGGCTGCGGCGATTTGGACTGCGGCGATTTGGACTGCGGCGACCACGTCGCCGCTTTGGATTGCGGTGACCGTGTCACCGCTGTGAAAGCGCCGACTTCGTCGGCGCAGTCCAAAGGCGCAATCCAAAAGGCGCCGCCCAAGAGACCGGGCCAGGCCTTGGACTGCGGCGGCCTGGACTGCGGCGACCGTGTCGCCGCTTTGGATTGCGGTGACTGTGTCACCGCTGTGAAAGCGCCGACGCCGTCGGCGCAATCCAAACTACCGGGAGGGAACAATGAACCGCATCCTGCGTTGGTATGACCACCTGACGATCAACATCTACTGGCTGGGGCTGAACGTCGCCAGCGGCAGTATCACCCCGGTCATCCTGCCCTTCCTGGTCGCCCTCTTCGTCCCGCCAGAGCAGAAGAACACCTACCTGGCGATGATCCGTGTGATCGGGCTGGCTGTAGCGATGATGGTCCAGCCCATGGCCGGCATGCTGAGCGATCGGAGCATGCTGCGTTGGGGCCGCCGGCGACCCTACATCTTCATCGGCACACTCTTTGACGTGGTCTTCCTGGTCATCATCGGCGCATCACCGCTCTTCGTCGGCTCGGCGCTGGATGGCTTCTTCCAGCCGACCTTCGGCGTGAGCACCGCCTATGTCGTCCTCCTGCTCGGCATCGTCCTGATGCAGGTCTCCTCCAACGTGGCCCACGGTGCCCTGCAGGGGTTGATCCCCGACCTGGTGCCCGAGGACCAGCGCGGGCGCTCGTCAGGAGTGAAGGCGGTGATGGAGCTGCTGCCATCCTTCCTGCTGATCGCTATCGGGCCATTGATGGACCATGGCTACTACTGGGCCGTCGTCGGCATCGTCGCGGCCTTTCTGGTGGGGACGATGCTCATCACCCTCATCTTCGTGCGTGAAGAGCCCCTGCGCGAGAAGCCCACAGGAAGCATCCGCGGTCCCTTCCTGCGGTTGGTCGCTCTCACCGCCATCTTCGTCGCCGTGACGCAGGGAGCGATCTGGATGGTGCGTGCGGCTGGCGGATGGCTCAGTGCCGCGACGGTCGCCACACAGGTGGCCCTGGTCGGCATGGCTGGTCTGGTGGGCATGGCCGGCGCGATCTTCCTGGGCGTCTACTTCGGCGCCTGGGTGGGCATCGGTCGGGAAGCCCGCCAGCAGACCTCCTTCATCTGGTGGGTGATCAACCGGCTGCTCTTTCTGGCCGCTGTGGGCTCGATCCAGGGGTATGCGCAGTACTTCCTGGCCGACGTGCTGCACATCGCGAACGCAGCCACGATGACCACCATCCTGCTGGCTGCTGTCGGCCTCTTCCTGCTACCCTCCGCCCTGATCGGCGGCAACCTGGCCGACCGGGTGGGACGTAAGCGGCTGGTGGGTCTTTCCGGACTGATCGCCGCTGGCGGTACATTGCTGCTGCTCTTCTCGACTAACGTTCCGATGGTTGTGATAAGCGGTTGTATCATCGGCATCGGGACAGGACTGTTTATGGCCACCAACTGGGCGCTGGGTACCGACCTGGCCCCCGCCCAAGAGGCCGGGCGCTACCTGGGCATCTCCAACCTGGCCGGGGCAGGCGCCGGCATCGTCGGCGCGGGCATCGGCGGACCGATGGCTGATTTCTTCAATCGGCTCCAGCCAGGATTGGGCTATCTCGTCATCTTTGCTATCTACGGAGTGCTCTTTCTCGTTTCTACAGCCACGTTGTTTTATGTTCATATACCTGCCAGTTCGGAAAAGAGATCTGGCTTAGTCTAGTCATAATAAGCGTTGTGGATATGTGGATAACGTTCACGTGGGCAGTCGCAAGCCCCCGCCGCTAGGGGCGCATCGTCGTGCACCGGGCATATGTAAGGAGTTTGGTGCGCGATGACTGTGTACAGGAATGTGGATGGGGTGTGGGGGGAGAAGGGGGCGAGGGAGACAGGAAGAGGGTAGATTGGTAGATTGGGGACTGGGAAAAGGGAGGCTTGTCCACATCTCCCCGCTAGTTATCCACCGCCTGGGGGCAGTTACCCACAGGCCTTGTCTCCGGGAGTAACATATCTGTGGTTTGGGGGTTCCCCGGAGGGCAGATATAGGGTGGGGACAGGCGGTGGAAAGAGTGTGGATAACGCAGGCTTGACAAAGTGGGCTCTCTGGGGGATAATGGCGGTGGGGAGATGGGGGGATAGGAGTTGGTAGATTGGTAGATTGGTAGTTGGTAGATTGGTAGATTGGTAGATTGGTTCCTGGTACCAATTCCCAGTTTCCCAATTCCCAGTTTCCCAACTCCCAGTTTCCCAACTCCCAGTTTCCCAACTCCCAGTTTCCCAAGCGGTACCGCGGGAGCAACGCTCTCGTCCCCAGGGGGGCGAGGGCGTTTGTGTTAAGGGACCACCGACCACGGACAACGGATGACACGGTTCCCCCAAAGCGGTCAGTGGTCTGTGGTCCGTCGTCAATCCAGGGCACGAGGCATGCAAAATGATCGCAAACCCGAACCAAATCCAATCCGAAGCCCTCGCCGCTCTCGAGGTGGTACAGGACGCCGAGGCGCTGGCGGAATGGCACCGCCAGTACCTGGGCAAAAAGGGCGCGGTGACGTCGCTCCTGCGCTCCCTGGGTGACCTGCCCCCGCAGGAGCGGCCGGCCTTCGGCCAGGCGGCCAACCGTCTCCGCGCGGCGCTGGAGGAGGCCTACCAGGCCCGCGCTCAGGCCCTTCAGCAGCGGGAACTGGAGCAGGAACTGCTGCGCGGTGCGCTCGACGTCACCTTGCCCGGTCGCCCGGTCGCCCCTGGCCACCTGCACATCACCACGCAGACGCTGCGCCAACTGTACGCCATCTTCGCCGAGATGGGCTTCCAGGTCTATGAAGCGCCCGATGTCGAGAGCGACGAGTACAACTTCGCGCTGCTCAACATGCCCCCCCACCACCCGGCGCGCGATATGTGGGACACCTTCTGGATCGCCGAGGAGGCCACGCAGGGGACACCCTTGCTCTTGCGTACCCATACCTCGCCGGGTCAGATCCGCGTGATGCGGGAGCGATGCCCCGAGCCCATCCGCGTCATCCTGCCGGGCAAATGCTACCGCTATGAGCAGGTCACTGCCCGCTCTGAGCACCAGTTCTACCAGGTGGAAGGTCTGGCCGTCGGGCATGCCATCACCATGACCGACCTGATCGGCACGCTGACCGAGTTCGCCCGACGCCTGTACGGGCCGCAGCGGCACATCCGCATCCGTGGCTCCTACTTCCCCTTCACCGAGCCCAGTATCGAGGCGGACATGGACTGCATTCTCTGTGGCGGGAGGGGCTGCCGCGTGTGCAAGCACTCCGGCTGGCTGGAGATCGCCGGCGCGGGGATGGTGCACCCGGTCGTGCTGCAGAACGGCGGCTATGATCCCTCCGAATGGAGCGGGTTCGCGTTCGGGTTGGGCGTCGAACGACCGGCGATGCTCAAGTACGGCATTGATGACATTCGCCTGTTCTACGGCAACGACCTGCGCTTCCTGGAGCAGTTCTGAGATGCGGCGGTCTTCCCTGTTGGCCCCCTCAGCCTGGGCGCGCGCCGCCCAGGCTGTCCTGCCGTGGCTCATCGGCCTGGCGTTCATCGCGGTGGAGGTGCGGCGCGTCTCCGGACAGGTGGCCGTCCGCTACCCGGATTTCTTCACCTGGGCGGAGCGGGCCTCCCGTTTCGACCTGCACCACCTGGCGGAGTGGCAGTGGGTGGACGGCCTTTACCCGCTTGGCTACCCACTCCTGCTGCGCCTGGGTGTGGCCCTGGGGGCCGACGTGCTGCGTGTCGCTTTCGCCATCTCCATCCTGGGGGGCTTTCTGGGCCTGCTGGCCACCTTCTGGTTGGTGCGGCGCATGACTGGCGAGTGGGCCCTGGCGGTGCTGACGGAGTTCGGCCTGGGTTGCATGGCCTACTATCTCTTCTTTGGCAATCTGGACTCCACCGACATGCTGGCAGCGGGCCTGCAGTTGCTTTCTTTCCCGCTATTGCTGCGTGAGACCCGGCGGCGGTCGGCGGGCCTGATCGCTGGCCTGCTGGTGGGCCTCTCCTACCTTGTCCGCTACACCGCCACCCTTCCCTTCCTGCTATGCACCCTCTTCCTGCTGGGCGCGGCGGGACTGCGCCGTGACCGCGAAGGGTTGGTGGTGACCGGCCTTTATCTGCTGGGGGGGATGGTCGGCGCAGCCCCGCAATGGATCGCCAGCGCGGTGGTGACGGGCAACCCGCTCTACAACACCCAGGCCCACAACCTGTGGTTTCACCTGCTCGGTTCTGGCGACTACATCCGCGATTGGAACGCTGTCCCGCTGGACATCTCGCTCTGGCAGGTGGTCGCCAGTGACCCCGCGCGCTTCTTCGGCCATTGGTGGGGGGTCTTTCAGACTGTGTGGCCGGGCACGGAGTTCCTTGCCGTGGACCTGCCGTTGGGGGTTCTGGCGCAGGCAGGATTCATCTTCGCCCTGCTGGCCCCTGGCCAGATGCGCCGTCCAGCGCGTGTCTTCATGCTCCTCTACACTGCAGGTATGCTGGCCCTCCTGGCCTTCACCCGTTACGACCGGCGCTTCCTGATCACGCTGATGCCGTTTGAGGTGCTGTGCTGTCTCTACTTTCTCTGGACACTTTTCCCGGCGCGGGTCGGCATCTGCCGCTGGCGGCTGCCGGTGCGCGTACCGCTGCTGCTCTGCCTGCTGGCGTTCAATGTGCGTTACCCACTGCACTTCATGCTCAGTAACCCGGCGGACGAGACGATCGTTGCTGTCAGCAATACCCTCCATGCCGCCGGGATGACCTCCGCCCGTCAGGTGTTCAGCACGCACGTTGAGTTTCACGATGTCTCCGACCCGTGGAAGCGTCGTTTCGATATGGCCTTCGCCCTGGCCCGCGATCTCACCGCCACCGACGCGCTGCTGGATTTCGTGCACGACCACGGTTATCGTTTCTTCATCTTCGACCGTCAGACCGGCCTGTTCCTCTACCCGGATATGGAAGGGCTGCTGTTACCGGAGAACCGTCCCGCTGGATTGACGCCTGTCCTGGTCCAGGAAGAGCGGGACTTTGTGGTTTACCGGGTGGAGGAGAACAGCGCCGTCGCGCCACGCCCGTCAGGGGCGCGACTGGAGAATGGCATCACCCTGACTGGCTACGAGACCTTCGTCAGCCGGGATGACCCTCGCGGCGAGCGGTGGGTGGGGCTCTACCTGCACTGGCAGACGGCTACGCCGTTGACCACCTCGCTCAAGGTATTCGTCCATCTCATAGATGCTGATGGACAACTGGTGGCCCAACACGACAGCGTGCCGGCGCTGTGGACCTACCCCACTGACCGTTGGGCAGTGGGTGAGGAGGTGGTGGACTTCCACCCACTCCACTTTGACCCGACGCTGGGACGCGGCCCGTTCACGATCTACGTCGGCCTTTATGACCCGCAGACTGGTCGGCGTGTCCCGTTGTCGGGCGCTGACGGGCCCCCCGGTGAGGACCGGATTGAAGTAGACAGGATCACGGACTGAGAGAGGGAATCCTATGCGAGTACCACTGTCCTGGCTCAAAGAGTATGTAGATGTCCCCGTCTCCATCCCCGACCTGGCCGAGCGAATGACACTGGCCGGCCTGGAAGTGGGGACCGTCGAGATCATTGGCCTGCCCGGGGCAGACCTGCCGTGGGATCCGCAGAAGATCGTGGTGGGGGAACTGCGCGCCGTGCACCCCCATCCCGACGCCGACCGGTTGGTGCTGGCGGAGGTGGAGTACGGTGGGGCGCAGCCGGAGGTGGTCGTCACCGGCGCGCCGGGACTGCTGGCACGGCGGGGGCAGAGCGACCTGCACCTGAAGGTGGCCTTCGCCCTGGAGGGGGCGCGGCTGTACGACGGCCACGCCGAGGGCCGCCGCCCGATGACCCTGAAGGCTACCCGCATCCGCGGTGTCCCCTCGCGGGCGATGGTCTGCTCAGAGAAAGAACTGGGCCTCTCCGATGAGCATGAGGACATCCTCTACCTGCCGGATGACGCACCCGTGGGCGTGCCGCTGGCCGACTTCCTGGGCGACGCGGTGTTCGAACTGGACATCAAGGGGCCGATGGGCCACCTCTATTCGGTCTTCGGTATCGCCCGCGAGGTGGCCGCGCTGTTCGACCGGCCGCTGCGCCGGGATGTGCTGGAGGTGCCGACGCGTCATCCGGTGACCCTGACTTCCGCTCCCTCCTTCGTGTCGCTGGAGATCGCCGACCCCGACCTGTGCCCGCGCTACTCGGCGGCTTTCATCGCCGGCGTGAGCATCGGCCCATCCCCCTTCTGGATGCAGATGCGCTTGCGGCGCGCGGGGATGCGTCCCATCAACAACGTGGTGGACATCACCAACTACGTCATGCTCGAACTGGGCCAGCCGTTACACGCCTTCGACGCCTATGTCCTCCGCCCCCGGCCTGGCCAGGAGCAACCGGCGATCATCGTCCGCCGTGCCCGCGCGGGCGAGCAGATGGCCACCCTCGACGGAGTGGTGCGCACCTTCGACCCGGAGATGCTGCTCATCACCGACGGACAGGGTCCGGTGGCCGTCGCCGGGGTGATGGGCGGACTGGAGAGCGAGATCACCGACCAGACCCGCGACATCCTGCTCGAATCGGCCAACTTTCTCTTCCTCAACGTGCGCCGCACCGCCCGCCTGCTGGGCCTGCCCACTGAGTCCAGCCAGCGCTTCGGGCGCGGGGTGGACCCCGAACTCACGATCCCGGCGGCGGCGCGCGCGGCCTGGCTGATGGCCGAACTGGCCGGCGGGCAGGTGGTGGCGGAGATGGGTGACCTCTACCCCGGCCGTCAGCCGCAGCGGGTGATCGAACTCGACCCCGCCTACGTCACCCGCATCCTGGGCGTCGAAGTCCCTGCCGACCAGGTGGTGCGGATTCTCACCTCACTGGAGTTTCAGGTTTCAGGGTTGCAGGTTTCAGGTTCGACGCCTGACCAGAACACCAACCTGAAACCTGAAACCTTGAAGCCTCAAACCCTCCTCGTCACCGTCCCCTCCCACCGCCTGGATGTCACCCGACCGGTGGACCTGGTGGAGGAGGTGGGGCGCATCTGGGGATATGACCGCTTTCCTCCCACCCTTCTGCGCGACGAACTGCCGCCGCAACGGGCCAACCTGCGCCTGGAGGGGGCCGAGCGCGTGCGTGACATCCTGGTGGGCTGCGGGTTGGATGAAGTGATCACCTACTCCCTGGTGGACCTGGCCGATGAGGGGCGGCTGCGTCCGCAGGGGCCGCCGCCCGACCCCGCGACCTATTTGCGCGTGCGCAACCCGCTCTCGGCGGAGCGGGCTTTCCTGCGCCAGACGCTGCTCCCCTCCCTGCTCCGCACGACCCGCGAGAACCTGCGCTTCCGCGACCGTGTGGCGATCTTCGAGATCGGCGCGGTCTACCTGCCGCGCGCGGGTCAGGCGCTCCCCAATGAGCCGCGTCGCCTGGGAATCGTGATGACCGGCCCGCGCGAGGAGCGCTCCTGGCTGGCGGGGCAGGACCGCACACCGCTGGGGTTCTACGACCTCAAGGGAGTGGTAGAGGCGCTGTTGGCCCACCTGGGGCTTTCCGGCGGGTTCGAGGCCGGACAGCATCCGGCGCTGCACCCTGGTCGCTGCGCCCAGGTGCGGGTCGGCGAACGGGTGGTCGGGGTGCTGGGGGAACTGCACCCCCAGGTGCGCGCCGCCTTCGACCTGCCGACGCAGCCAGTCTGCGCTCTGGAGTTCGACCTGGACAGCCTGTTGGCCGATTGGGGGGAGGCCAGGACAGCAGCCCCCATCTCCACCCACCCGCCGGTGATCGAGGACCTGGCGGTGGTGGTGGGTGAGGAGGTGGCCGCGGCGGATGTCCATGCCCTCATCCTCCAGGCTGGCGCGCCGCTGTTGCGCTCGGCCGTGCTCTTCGACCTGTACCGCGGCGAGCAGATCGGCGCCGGCAAGAAGAGCCTGGCCTATCGCCTCACCTTCCAGGCCGATGACCGCACGCTGAACGACGCCGAGGTCAGCCGCGTGCGGGAGAAGATCCTCCGCCGCCTGTCCGATCGCCTGGGGGCCGCACGTCGGGCGTGACGAGCATGAAAGCCCTGTTCCGTCCGTTCCGCTCGCTGGGCCGGTACTGGCCGCTCCTGATGCTCCTGCTGATGATCGCCCTGGTCCTGCGCCAGGACGGGCCGCCGCCGGGGGAGATGGAGACCGGTATTGACCGCATCATCGCCGACGTGCGTTTCGACTTCGACGGCTGGGAGATGCGGGCGGTGTGGAGCAAACTGACCTTCTGGCTGCTCCAGCCACAGCGGTACATGCACGAGGTGGACCGCGTGGCCTTCGTGCGCGACTACGTGACGCGGCTGGCCGATATCTCCGCCCTGCAGGATCAGATTGACACGGCTTACGCCGACCCCCAGGTGACCGATCCCGGCGCGGCGACGGCGGGACAGCAGCGGAGGCTGGCGGGGATGCGCGCGCAGGCGGCGGCCCGTCAGCCGCTGGTTGAGGCGATTATCGAAGAACAGGTGGCCACGGTGTTGACCCAGGAGGGAATCGGTTTTCTGGGCCAGGAGTATCCGCCCGTGGGCCTGCGCTTTACCCCCCTGCCATACGCGCTGATCGTCTCCCCCCGCGAGCGCATCGAACCCATCTATCAGGCCACCCTGGAGTACGGTCTGGACGTGGCCCAGCGGGAGGAGATCGAGGCGCGGGTGGACCGGGAGTTCAACGTCTCCTCGCTGGCCAGCGAGATCGGCGGCCTTTCCGCCTGGCCGGCGATGGCGCTGGAGTATCCGTCGCTGGAGTGGATCACCGAGGTCACCGCGCACGAGTGGTCGCACTACTACATGAACCTGCACCCGCTGGGCTGGGAGTACGACCGCAGCCGCGAGGCGCGCACCATCAACGAGACGGCAGCGGAGATCGTGGGGCGTGAGGCGGGGCGGGCGGTGCTGGCCCGCTACTATCCCGATCTCCTGCCTCCTCCGCCGTCGCCGGCGGACTCCGGTGGGAGCGCGCCGTCGTCCGAGCCGCCGGCCTTCGACTTCCGGGCGGAGATGCACGCCACGCGGGTGGAGGTGGACCGGCTGCTGGCAGCGGGACAGGTGGAGGAGGCGGAGCAATACATGGAGGCGCGCCGGCGGTTCTTCTGGGAGCACGGCTACCGGATCCGCAAACTCAACCAGGCCTATTTCGCCCTTCACGGCTCCTATGCCGACCAGCCGGGGGCGGCGGGGGAGGACCCCATCGGGCCGGCGGTGCGGGAGTTGCGCCAGCACAGCGCCAACCTGGGGGAGTTCCTGGCCCGCGTCTCATCAGTCACCACGCTGAGCGAACTACAGGCCCTCCTGGCACGGGTGCCATGACCTCCAGCCCTCACGAGGCGCCGCAGCCGCGTCTCCGGCGTTCCTCCGGCGCTGCGCGCTGGCGAGCCGATCTGATCCTGCTCCTTGTGGCGGCCATCTGGGGCAGTGGGTTTGTCGTCTGCCGCGTGGCGGCGGAGTCGTTGGGCGCGTTTCTCTACAACGGGCCGCGGTTTCTCCTGGGGGCGCTGGTGCTCCTGCCCTTCATCGGCCGCCGGCTGCGCGGCCTGACCCGCCGCGAGGTGGGGGGTGGGGCACTGGCAGGGCTGATGCTCTTCGGTGCGATCAGTTCCCAACAGGTGGGGTTGCATTTCACCACCGCCGGGAAGGCGGGGTTCATCACCTCCCTCTATGTCATCCTGGTGCCGTTGCTGCTGGCCGTGGTCTGGAGGCAGTGGCCCCCCTGGTCGGCCTGGGTGGCGGCGCTGCTGGCGGTGGCGGGCCTGTTCTTGCTCAGCGGGTTGGGACGCCTGGCGCTGGCCCCCGGCGACGGCCTGGTGTTGATTTGTGCGGGCTTCTGGGCGCTGCACGTCATCGTGGTTGGGCGGCTGGCGCCCCAGAGCGATGCGGGACGGTTGTCGCTGGTGCAGTACGTCGTGTGCGGGCTGCTCAGCCTGCCGCCTGGACTGACGGTGGACTGGCACACGGTGGGGGGACTGGCGAGCGCCTGGTGGACCATTCCCTACACGGCGGTCATCTCCGTGGCGTTGGGGTTCACGCTACAGGTGGTGGGGCAGCGGGAGGCGCCGGCCACCGATGCGGCGATCCTGTTGAGCATGGAGGGGGTGTTTGCGGCCCTCTCGGGCTGGCTGCTGCTGGGGGAGCGGCTGAGCGGCTTGCAGGTGCTGGGTTGCGTGCTGATGTTGATGGGGGTGTTGCTGGCGCAGTTGGGGGGTGAACGCCGTTCCCTGCGGGCGGGCGGCGGTTGACATTTGCCCGCTTTTGGCTATAATTTTCGGCGCTGGCGACGTAGCTCAATGGTGGAGCAGGGGACTCATAAGCCCTTGGTTGGCCGTTCAAGTCGGCCCGTCGCCACTGACCGGGTGGTGCCTGGTGTCGAAGATCGGCGCAGGCCCGCCCGTTTTTCATTTTCAGCGGATTGAGCAGATGAAGTGGATTCGCCTGCAGAAATCCGCTGAATCTGCTCAATCCGCTGACTGATTTCTCACTATGCCGCCCGCCCAGTTATCCCTGTAACATCAGGGGCAGGTAGGTCTTGTAGGGCAGCACTAACACCGTCAGTTCGACCTCGTAGCGCGGCCACGGGCGTTCCGGTTCGCGAAGGCTGAAGCCGACCGGCGGGCCTTCCTCCGGGTACAACAGCATGTCGAAGCGCAGGCGGTAGCGTCTCAGCGGCTCTACCTGCGCCGGTGAAGTGAGAGGGATCGTCACGCGGACGCTCCCTCCCGGTAGTACGGTCTGGGGTATGGTGACGACTGTTGTCGCCGTGACGACCGGAATGCCCCCCTCGTCTTCCCAGCCATCGTAGGCCAGCGCGACCCGTCCGGTCCAGCTGACCACGCCGGCATTCTGCACAGTGAAGGTGATGGTGTGGGTCTGCTCCGGCTGGAACAGGGGCGGCGTGACGCGGCCGCCGCCCCAGTCAATCTCCAGCGGTACCCAGCGATAATCGGGCGTGAGCCGCGCGCCAGCGCTATCCCGCAGTTGGATGCCGGTGTAGTAGTGCGTGAGGATCTGGCGGGCGTCCTCCCAACGCACGCTCCACGGATCGTCGCCCCTGCCCGCGTAGGAACAGCGGTTCCCCCGTGCCCATCGGCTGGCGCCTTCCTGGCTCATGCCCCGCTGATGGCCGTAGTCGTTGGCGTCGCAGCCGCTGCTGATGGGGTCCGCGACGCCGCGCAGGTAGGGGCGGCTGCCGTCCACCGTCCGCAGCCAGGCGTCGGCGGAGAACTCGGCAAATGCCGGCACGTAGTTGTCCGGTGCGAGATCGTAGGCGATGTAGTAGCCCGGGGCGACGGCGTTGCAGACGATGCGTTGCCTGTCGTTGAGGTTGCTGGAGGCGCAAGGGTCGTTGGGGGTATCGGGAAATTGCGCTGGCGGCAGGCTCTCGAACTTGTAGGGGATGAAGGCCTGGAACGCGGTGGAGTTGTTGATAGTGCGTCCTTCGTACAGGTTGCTGTAGGCGTAACTGCGCGCCGCCGCAGCCTGGGCGATGAGCGCCGTCTGGTGATAGTACGGCCCCATCTCCAAGGGCACGACATCCAGCAGATAGTCGCTCTCGATGGGAATGGTGATGGGGTTGGTGGCGTAGGGGTAGGGGAGCAGGTAGGTGCCCGCGCAGGGGTAGCCGGTCTCATCACAAAAGACCGTGCAGCCCCACGCGGTGCTGCCCGGCCCGCAAAGCGTATAGGGCTGGCGGCGCGCCCCGCCGAGGGTGAGCACGTACACCTCAAGGGTGATGTTCGTTGGCGGCGTGTAGGCGGCAGCCTGCGCGCGGCGCGGGGGTGGGAACGGTGACTCGCTCTGCGTAGGACGCCACGGCGCAGAGGATAGCGGCGCTTCCGCGACGGGAAGGAGGCACAGGCGGCCGATCTCTTCCGTGGGGCAGGCCGCAGCGAGCCATCTGCCGTCGGGTGACCATGCCAGTTGTTCGCCCCACGTCCCGCCGCCAAAGGACTCCTCCCGGGCCAGATAGGCTGCTGCCGTGATGGCGTCCACGAGGAAGAGTTGGGCGCGTTCTGCGCCGTCGGCGGTGATCTCGGTGACCGCCAGGACGGCAAGCCAGCGGCCATCCGGCGCCCAGGCCAGATCGGTGACGAAACGGGGCGCGTCTTCCCAGGTGCGGGTCTGCCCTGTGGCGGCGTCAAGGATCTGCAGTTGCGTCACCGGCAGGGGCGCGCCCGCCCGCGCCCCCGGCGTGAGGATCGCGGCCCGCAGGCGCCCGTTGGGGCTCCACTGTGCGTCCAGGCGTTGGGTCGCCACCGCATCTGTCGTTCTCTGCCGCGTCCATCTGTCGTTGGTCGGGGTGAGGCGGCCTGTTTGGGCGTCGAAGAGCGCTGTTTGTGGAGCGTCAGTGCCGTACAGCACAAGCCGCAGATGCTGATCGGAAAGCCAGCCGGCAACGCCGATGGCTTGAGGGCGCGTCAGGACCACCTGGGGGGTGCCGAAGGCGTAAGCGGGCATGGCGGAGAGCGGCGCACCGCGCGAAGCGTCGAAGCCGAAGGCGAGGGTCAGGGTCAGCCCCAGAAAGACCAGGCCCGTCAAGGATCCCCGAAACCTGCAACCTGAAACCTGCAACCTGTAACCTGAACCCCCGAAGCAGTGAGCCATCACCTCCGGAGTATAGCACAGACTGACACACGGCACAACGCCGCCGGCCTGCATCTGCTTGACGAGCGTGGGCATTGGGTTAAAATGCCCCCTGCGAAACGAGGTTCTCGCACGACAGGAGGTGTAACCATGCGACGAGTTGCCCTGTTGTTGACGGCGTCCTTGCTGGCCCTCAGCAGCCTGGCCTGTAGCATCTCCCTCCCTGGCGTCGAACTGCCCACCCTCGTCCCCAGGCTGGAGGTGGGTGAGATGCAGGAATACGTCGAGGAGGTGCCCCGCGACGGCGTCGAAGAGGCGCGGGTCGAAGTGACCATGGGCACAGGGGAGATCACCCTGGCCCCCGGCGAGGCCGACCCTCTCTTCTCCGGTCACTTCCGCACCAATGTCGCTGCCTGGGCCCCCGAGGTGACCTGGGAGGATGGTCTGCTGCGAATCGCGCAGTCGGAGACCCGCGGCATGCCGGAGGCGGGGGCGCGCAACGAGTGGGAACTGACCTTCTCCCCCGAAGTGCCGATGGAGATGAGCATCACCGTGGGCGCCGGTCAGGGAGAACTGGACTTCAGCGGTCTGGCGCTGACCCGTCTGACGCTGGAGTCGGGCGCTTCTGACCTGGTCGCCCGTTTCGACGCGCCCAACCCGGCACGAATGGAGCGGCTGACGGTGCGCGCCGGAGCGGCCAACCTGGAGGTGAGCGGCATCGGCAACGCCGGCCCGCGCGAGATGAGGGTCGAGGGCGGGGTCGGTAACCTGGTGCTGGACCTCACCGGCGACTGGCCCTCATCCGCCGAGGTGCAGGTCACCGCTGGCACCGGCGCGCTCACCCTGCGCGTCCCGGCGGACGTGGGCGTGCGTGTGGAGATGACCGGCGGCCTGGGCGGCCTCGAGGTGGATGATGCCTTCACCCTCAGCGATGGGGCCTATGTCAATCCGGCCTTCGGTACGGCGCAGGTCGAGTTGCTCATCAATGTCACACTGGGCGTGGGCAGCGTGACGCTGGAACAGGTGGAGTAGCGCCCTGCGGCCGCCCCTGCAGGTGGACAAATCGGCTGGCCATGTTAGAATTGCCCCCGGTACACTCTCAACGTTGCGGAGGATGAAATGATGAAGCAGGCACCCCGGTATCTGCTGGTGTCCATCGCGGTCGCTCTCCTGCTGCTGGTGCCGGGAGGGGCCGCCAGAGCCGATGAAGCGCCGCCTCAACCGCTGGCTCTGGAGGCGGAGAACCTCCTGCGCGACGGCAACATGGAGGACCAACCCTACTACTGGGAATACCCCAACCACTTCGTCGCTCCCTACTGGATGCGCTGGTGGTTGAAGAACTACGTCATCCCCGAATACGATGACACCCGCACCGCCCGCCCGCACTACGAGGGCAGCCATGCGCAGACCTACTTCAAGTGGGGCCCGGTCTACTATGCCGGCATCTACCAGCAGGTCACTGGTCTGACCCCGTGTGCCCCCTACCGGCTCACCGCCTACGCCCGCAACCACTCCCTCTCCGGCGTGAACCCGCATGCCCGCATCGGGCTGGACCCGCAGGGCCGGCTGCTGACCCCCAACCAGCATATCGGAGAGATCACCTCTCTGCCCAGCGGCGTCGTCTGGTCCGCCGAGCAGACATCGCTGTTCGTCTGGGAGCAACTGACGGTGGATGCGGAGCCGGTGGGCAGCAGCCTGACGGCCATCTTCTCCGCCCATCCCGTTCCCCCCAACGACGGGCGCACCTATTACTACGATTCCTACTGGGATGCGGCCAGCCTGACGGCCTCTACCTATCCCAGCGGGCGAATGCCCGAGCCGAACTCGTGGACCCCTTCGGGGTTCATTTACAACGTCATCACCTCGACAGTGGGCACCTCGCTGGTGATTGACTGGACCACTGCCGCGCCGGCCTCTACGCAGGTCTGGTACTCCATCCTCCCGCCCACCACGCCGATCACCCCCACCGGCCCGTACATCCTCTACCTGCCGCTGGTGGCGAGCATCCCGACGTTCACCCATGCCACTCCCTTTGACCCGACGCCGGTCACGGCGCATCACGTGGTCATTTCCGGCCTGACCAGCGGGGACCGTCTCCACGTCCTGCTGCTCTCTCGCCGCCCGCTCAGCGGCGCCTGCGTGACGGAGATCTCGGGCTCCTTGTTCGCAGCCATACCTTGACGATGCCCGTTCGCCTTTGGGGACATGTCGCCTTCCCTGACCACGGACCACGGACGACAGACCACCGTCGCCCAGACGCGGCCAGTGGTCTGTCGGCGCTGGTCGGACAGGGGAGATGGCTGTCCATCCTGCTCCTGGCCTTCCTGATCCTGGGCGGGGTATACAGCGCGCTCACACCGCTCTATGAGGCGCCCGATGAAGTCTGGCACGATGCCTATGTCCGCTGGCTGGCGGCGGGGCACGGCCTGCCGCCGCTGGGCGAGGACCTCAGCGGTGCCTATCAGGAGGCGGCGCAGCCGCCGCTCTACTACCTGACAGCGGCAGCGGTGCGTCGCTTCTTCCCCGACGCCGACCTGGAAATGCTGATGTGGCACAACCCCGGCTTCGGCTACCAGGCCGGGGGGACGGTGAACGACAACAAGAACATGCTCATCCACACCGCGCGGGAGCGCTTCCCCTGGCGCGGCGCGGCCCTGGCGGTACACATCACCCGCCTGGTGTCGCTCCTGTTCGGCGCGGCGACGGTGGTGGTGACCTGGGGGGTGGCGCGGGAGGCGCTGAACCGCCCATGGGCCGCGTTGCTTGCCGCAGCGCTGGTGGCCTTCACCCCGCAGTTCTTGTTCATCAGCGGCGTGGTGAGCAACGATAGCGCTGCCGCGGCCCTTTCGACCGCGGCGCTGTGGAGCCTGGCACGCGTCCTCCGCCGGGGGGCTACCCTGCGCCGTATCCTGGTCGCCGGCGGGCTGGCGGGCCTGGCGGCGCTGACCAAGAGCAGCGCCCTGCTCCTGCTCCCCTTGGGGTTGCTGGCGCTGGCATTCGCCCGGGGAAACGGCGGGACTTGCCCCTCGCTCCTGAAGCGAGGGGGCTGGATGGCCGCGCTGGCGCTCGCCGCGGGAGTGATCGCCGGCTGGTGGTATGTTCGCAACGCTGTCCTCTACGGCGATCCGCTGGGCCTGGGAGCGCATATCGGCACCCCGTGGGGGCGGGCCGCGCCAGCCTCCTTCGCCACCCTGTTGGCCGAACTGCCGAAGGTCTACCGCTCCTTCTGGGGGGCCTTCGGCTGGGGCCACGTCGAGTATCCTCCGTGGGTCTATCTGGCGCTGGGCCTCATCCCGCTGACCGGCCTGGTCGGCTGGCTTCTGGCCTGGCGGCGGAAGTGCGTGGTGGGCCACGGGCCGGTCCTCCTGCTGACGGGGGGGTGGGGAGCGCTTGTTTTCGGGGCGCTGTTGCAGTGGATGCGTCAGGTGGAGGCCCCTCACGGGCGGCTGCTCTTCCCGGCTGTCGGCGCGGCGGCGGTGCTGGTCATAGGGGGATGGGAGCAGATGCGCCGCCCCTGGGTCTTTCTACCTGCGTTGGCCTTGCTCAGCCTGATCACCCCCTGGTGGATCATCCGCCCGGCCTTCGCCCCGCCGCGGCTGATGGAACCCGCCGCTGCCGCTGCCACGGTGCAGCCGGTGGGCTTCACCTACGACGGGAGCGCCCGTCTGCTGGGAGTCTCCCTCGACCGCGAGTCAGCCGCGCCGGGAGAGTGGCTCACCGTCCGCGCCTGCTGGGAGGGGATGAGGGGGATGAGCCAGGACTACACCGTCTTTGTCCATCTGGTGGGTTGGGAGGAGGCGCGCGTGGCCGAGCGGTACACCTACCCCGGCCTGGGCCGCTTCCCCACCTCGCTGTGGCCGGTGGGACAGGCCTTCTGCGATGCCTACCGACTGCGCGTGGAGGAGTGGGCGCCGGTGCCAGAGCGGTACGACCTGCTGGTCGGGCTGTACGACGCCGCGACCGGCGCACGGCTGCCCGTGCGGGACGCTGCCGGCGGGGAGGTCAACTACCCCGTGGTCGCCCAGGTGCGGGTGGCGCCAGCGCAGCCGCTGACGGTCACCCCGACACACCGGCTGGACTACCGGCTGGGAGACGGCATCGCGCTGCTGGGGTATGACCTGGCGGGGGGACTGCAGGCAGGCGGCCCGTTGACCGTCACCCTGTACTGGCGGGCCGAGAGGCCGCTGGGGGCGGACTTCACCGCTTTCGTCCATCTGCTGGGCGAGGATGGGCAGCCGCTGGCCCAGCACGATGGGCCGCCACGGTGGGGGCGGTATCCCACCTCCATCTGGCAGCCGGGGGATGTGGTGCCCGACGAGCATGCGCTGGTGGTGCCAGCGCTCCCTTCCACGGAGGGCCTGCGGCTGGTGGCTGGCATGTACGACCCGGCGACGATGGAGCGGCTGTCGGTGGTGGGGCCGGGGGGGCCGGCTGCCGACAACCTGGTGGTGCTATCGCTGCCGTAGGAGTGAGGCGTTTCTCCGAGGCCCTGCGCCGGCGGGATGCTTCGTCCCTGCGAGCGGGTCGCCCTGGTACAGCCGCTCGCGCAGCGTCAACACTTCCTGGCGCAGCGTGTCATCTCTCTCCAACAGGGCGCTGATGCGTTCGCAGGCGTGGAGCACCGTCGTGTGATCCCGTCCGCCCAGGGCGGCGCCGATCTGGGATAGAGAGAGGTGCGCCTCCTGCCGCATGAGGTACATCGCCACCTGTCGGGGGCGGGCCAGACGCTGCGCGCGGCTCGACCCGCACAGTTCGTCCTCCGTCAGGCGGTAGAACTGCGCCACGGTGTGGAAGACCTGCTCGGCGGTGATTTCGGGCAGGCTGCCCCGCCAGTCAGCCAGGGCCGCCTCCACCAGTTGCGGCGTCAGCGGGACGTCGTTCACGCTGGAGATCGCCAGCACCTTGTTCAGTGTCCCTTCCAGTTCACGGACGTTGCTCTGCACCCGCTGGGCGATGACGTAAAGCACATCCGTTGGCACTTCCCGTTCGCGCCCCTCGGCCTTCTGTTGCAGGATCGCGATGCGCGTCTCCAGTTCCGGCGGGCGGATGTCCACGATCAGGCCCCACTCGAAGCGGGAACGGAGCCGTTCTTCGAGCGCGGCCAGCGCCTGTGGCCGCCGGTCGGAGGTGACGACGATCTGTCCGCCGTTGCTGTGCAGGGCGTTGAAGGTATGGAAGAACTCCTCCTGGGTAGCCTCCTTGCCGGCGATGAACTGGAAGTCATCCACCAGCAGCACGTCGGCGTTGCGGTAGGTCTCGCGGAAGGCTGCGGTGGTCTGATCACGGATGGCCTGGATATACTCGTTGGTGAAGGTTTCTGCTGGCACGTAGATGGTGCGCAGGTTGTTGCGCTGGCAGGCGTTGCCGATAGCGTGCAGCAGGTGGGTCTTGCCCAGCCCGGTTCCGCCGTAGATGAAGAGCGGGTTGTAGTGCTCGGCCGGTCGCTCGATCACGGCGCTGGCGGCGGCGACGGCCAGGCGGTTCGCCGGGCCGACGACGAAGGTTTCCATCGTGTAGCGGGGGTTAAGGGGGGTGCCGACCTGTCCGTTTTCGGACGGTGTGTCGGGTGGGGCGAGCAACGGCTCTGGCGATGCCTCTTCGACCGGGTCATCGCAGACGACGAAGCGCACTTCCACGGTGCGGCTGGCCAGGCGGCTCACCACGCGCTCGATGTTGGGGCGTAACCGGTGCTCCAGCCAGTCTTTGGCGTATCCGTTGCGTACTCCGACGATGAAGGTGCCATCCTCATAGGCTACCAGCCGGGTGCCGCGCAACCAGGTATCGAACGTTGCGCGGGTCATCTCCAGTTGTAGTTCGCCCAACGCAGCCTGCCAGATTTGATCGGCCTTCATCCAGAGCGCTCTCTCGGGGGCACAATGGCCCGCAGCAGGTGGGATGGTTGCCAGGGACGCAGTGCTTATCCGAATAACCTTAGGGCGGCACGCCGATGCTGCCTGCCGACGCGTAGGGATGCGTCAGCCAGGGGTTATTTTGGACAGACTCTAACGAGAGACCGGGCGGTCTGTTGACCGATGTGGGGGAGGTCCCACGCGCACGACCAGAGGTCTTTGTGGTCTTCGAGGGTCGCCACAGCCCCGCCCAAACGTGGCTCCTATTCTACCAGAGGATGCCGGAGAGGGCAATGGCTTCTGGCGGCAATCGCCTTAAAAAGACGAGTTCTTTAAGATTGGCCGCCGGACAGCGGTCCCGGAGCAGGAGGTTGCGGTCTGGGCCTGCAGATATATGGGGGGACGGACGGGCCACCCAAACATCTGAGGCGAGGCCCCCTGGCCTCCCTGCCCTTCTAAGGCGGCAGAGATGGCAAGGCATTACATTTATCGTAATTGCGCCACAATGAAACGAATTTTGTCGTCAGCCGACGACAAACTCGCCGCCGTCCACGGGGATGATCGCGCCGCTGATCCAGGTGATCGCCGGGTCGGCCAGGGCCACCAGGACGGTGGCGATGTCCTCCGGCGTGGTCAGCCGGCCGGCAGGGTTGCGTTGTTGCGCCTCTTGCACCCAGTACTCGTGGCCGGGGATGGCGCGCAGGGCGGGGGTGTCGGCGACGCCGGGCCGCAGCCCGTTGACGGCGATGCCGCGTGGCCCCAGTTCCAGCGCCAGTTGTCGCACGTGGCTCTCCAGCGCCGCCTTGGCCGCCGACACCGCCCCGTAGGGTACCACCACCCGGTCGGCCCCGCCGCTGGACAGGGTATACACCCGGCTGCCGCGCACCAGCAACCCCATCCGCACCATATCCTGCACCCAGTAGACCAGGCTGTGGGCCATCACCCGCAGGGTCATATCCATCTGTGCTTCGTTGATCGCCTCTGCCGGGTCGTCGGCGATGAACGGCAGGAGGGAGCCGAAGGCCAGAGAGTGGAGGAGGAAGTGGATCGGGCCGCATTCCTCCTTGACCCGTTCCAGCACCCGCGCACGCTTCTGCGCGTCGGCGGCGTTGGTGTTGAAGAAGAGCGCGCGCTGGCCTGTCGCCTCGATGTCGGCGATGACCGCGCGCGCCCGATCGAGCGTGGCGCGGGTGTCCAGATGGACGCCGCAGACGTTCATGCCGGCCCGGGCGAAGGCTCGCGCCGCCGCCGCACCGAAACCGCTGGAGGCTCCCAGGATCAAGGCCCAGCGGCCCTGCAGATCGTGTTGGCTCATGGTTCCTCCTTGACGTATCGCGTCTTGCGTTGTTGCCGCTTATGATGTAACTGTCAGGTTGGCAGTAACCGCCTGCCCACGCCGACGGCGGGCAGCCAGGTAGGTCCTTACCCGTCATGATAACACCGCTTGGCGACAAAGGCAACGCTTGCCCACAAGGTAAATCGGGATAGAATCGGGGCTGGTATGGCCGGGACCTGGGTCACGGTGCGGAAGCGCGACGCCGCGGGCCGGGAGGTTCTCTCCTATCCCGGCCGGGTGCTGTGGCGCACCCCCACCGCCATCGCCCTGGCCACTGATTGGTCCCGCCCCCCGCTGGACCTGGGGTACGTTTGCTTTCAGCCGGGGGACCGCTGGGTGGAGACGTTTTACGCCGATCGCTGGTACAACATCTTCAACATCCGCTCCACCAGGGGGCGGCAGAAGGGCTGGTACTGCAACATCACCCGCCCCGCCTTCATCGGCGAGATGGAGGTAGGAGCGGATGACCTGGCGCTGGATCTGTGGGTGGATGCGCGGGGCCGGCCGCATGTGCTCGACGAGGAGGAGTTTGCTGCCCTGCCGCTGAGCGCGGAGGAACGGGCGGCGGCGCTGGCGGCGCTGCAACGGCTGCTGGGGCTGGCCAGGCGGGGCTGGATGACGGACGACGAGGGGCGAGAGGAGTAGGGAGCGAATGGAGAGGAGTGAGCAGGTCATCGGGCAGTTGTTGCGGGCTCGTGGGCTGACGCTCGCCGTCGCCGAGTCCTGCACCGGGGGGCTTGTCGGTCACCGCATCACCGAGGTGGCAGGCAGTTCCGACTACTATCGCGGCGGGGTGGTCGCCTACGCCGATGAGGTCAAGGAGAGCCTGCTGGGGGTGCCGCGCCGCGTCCTGGCCGAGCATGGCGCGGTCAGCGCGGTGACGGCGCTGGCGATGGCCCAGGGGGTGCGGCAGGCCCTCGGCGCTGATGTGGGACTGGCGGTTACCGGCATCGCCGGCCCAGGCGGCGGTACGCCCGACAAACCGGTCGGGCTGGTCTACACCGCGTTGGCCACGCCGGATGGGGAATGGGTGGAGCCGCACCTGTGGCGGGGCAACCGCTCGGTCAACAAGGCCCTCTCCGCCGATGCGGCGTTGGGCCTGCTGCGCCGCTACCTGGAGGGGGCGCTGAGCGGCGGAGGGAGATAGCCCCGTCCGGGCTACTCTTCCATGCTCTCCACCTGGTAGGTGAACACCTCCAGGCCGGGCTGACGGTAGGCGTCGGGTGGCAGGCCGGCCTTCATGCACAGCGTGCCCAGGAAGTCCCGCGGGTCGGGCAGTTTCTCCCACACCTGCGGCAGGTAAGTGGCGCGCTGCCAGCCCCGCGCCAGGATCACCCCGTCCACGTGCGGGCGCAGTTTGGCGATCAGGTCCTCCGCATCGGTGAAGGCCAGTGGCTGCGGAGGGGTCAGCACGGAGACCTCGATGTGCACCCGCGCCAGTTCGCGCTGGCTGAGCGGTGGAAAACGGGGGTCGCGGAAGGCTGCCCCCAGAGCGTTTTCCCGCACATCCAGCGCCAGGGGTTGACGGGGCTCGATGGAGCCGATGCAGCCGCGCAGTTCGCCGCCGATGGTCAGCGTGACGAACGACGCCCCAGGTCGGCGCAGGTCCTCCGACAGCCGCTGCAGGTCAACCTCTGGTGGCTTCTGCCCTTCCAGTTGCCGGGTGATGGTCTGACGGGCCAGAGCCAGCAGGTATTGACGATCCTCCGGTGAAAGGGGCATCTTCTCCTCCTCCCGTGTGTCTCGGGTCTGGGGGTTAACCGAACGCCACTGCCGCGTAACCGACGAAGTCGCTGGCCGGACCGCGCGGCATCACGTGGTGGCTGGTGGTGTACTCCAGGAGCACCCCTTTCGACGCTCCCAGGAGGCGCGCGGCGGCGATGGTGGCAGCGATCGCGCCACTGCCGCAGGCGTTGTGATGGCTCTCCGCCTCCGCCACTACCTCTTCGGCGCGCATCTCCAGCATCAGACGGATGATCCGTTCGTCGTTAGCCCGCGCCCACTCCAGGGCGCGCTCTCCGCTGCCCGCCGGGGCGAAGCCGTAGTAACTGGCCCCGTAGTGGGTCAGGTCGGAGGTGCCGATAACCACGGCGGACTTCTGAGCCGTGGCGATGGCGCGCCCCACGGTTTCACCTACCGACACGGCCTGGTCGTCGGGCGGCACCACAATGGGCAGGATGCGCGCCTGGGGGAAGAGGTGTTTGATGAACGGCACCTGTACCTCAGCGGAGTGCTCGCCGCTGTGGGCGTGGGGAGCGTCGAGCAGTTGTCCGCTTCCTTCCGCAAGCACTGCCTGGGCCAGTTCCTCGTCCACCCGGACCTCGCCCAGGGGTGTGGCCCAGGCCCCGCTGCTGTAAACCGCCGCCTGGGCCGTTCCCCAGCGGTGCATGGCGCTGAGCAGCACCACGGTGTCGGGCTGGAATTGGGATTGGATGGCGGCGAAGAGCCGTGCGGCGGTGGGGCCGGAAAAGACCCAGCCAGCGTGGGGCACCACCCCGGCGACGATACGTTCGGGCAGGTTGTCTGGCAGGCGGTTGGGCAGAGATTGCTCGATCTGACGCGTGCAGGAGGCGCGGTCGGCGGGGTAGAATTGCCCGGCAACGACAGGTTGTCTCAAGCGCATCTGAACCCTCCTCGGTGGGCCGTTACCACACCCCGGCAATCGCCTGGTGGCAGCGCGGGCAGACGCCGCGTTGTTCCCACCGCTCGTGCACCGAGTAGCCGTGGCGACGGATGAGCAGTTCCCCGCAGTCCGGGCAGCGGGTGGAACTGCGCTCGGCGTCCATCACGTTGCCCAGGTAGACGTACTTCAGGCCGGCAGCCTTGCCGATCTCATAAGCCTGCGTCATACGGGCCAGCGGCGTGGGCGGACGGTCCAGCATCTGATAATCGGGGTGGAAGGCGGAGATATGCCACGGCATCTCCGGGTCCACCTCTGCCAGCCAGGCGGCCATGGCCCGCAGTTCCTCGTCGGAGTCGTTGAGACCGGGGATGAGCAGCGTGGTCACCTCGATCCAGATGTCGGTCTCCTGAGCGATGGTGCGAATGTTCCGCTTGACCGGCTCGAGCCGGGCGCCGCACTGCTTCCGATAGAACTCCTCGCTGAACGCCTTCAGGTCCACGTTGATCCCGTCCAGATAGGGAGCGATCTTTTCCAGCGCCGCCTGGGACATAAAGCCGTTGGAGACGTAGACGTTGCGCAGCCCCTGTTCATGGGCCATCTGGGCGGTGTCGAAGGTGTACTCAAAGAAAACCGTAGGCTCGTTGTAGGTGTAGGCGATCATCGGCACACCCCGCCGCCGGCAGGTCTCCACCAGCAGTTGGGGGGTGGCGATACGTCCCAACCGTTCCGGCGGTTCATTGCGCGCCCATTCCTGGGAGATGTTCCAGTTCTGACAGAACGGGCAGCGGAAGTTGCAGCCGAAGGTGCCGAGGGAGAGGATCTCGCCGCCAGGGAGGAAGTGGTAGAGCGGCTTTTTCTCCACCGGATCGAGGTTGAGGGCGACGGCGTCACCGTAAACGGTGAGGTAGAGAGTTCCGTCCTGGTTGAGACGAACGCCACATTTGCCGCTCTCGCCGGGGGGGATGGCGCAGAAGTGCTCACACGTCTGGCACTGCACCACCCCCTCACGCAACGGGCGGGCCAGATAGGCCTCCTTGCGCATGTTGTTCCCTCCTCTGCTTTCGCGGGCGAGTCCTATTATAGCACAAAAGTGGTCAAATGGCCTGGCGGACAATGGGGAAGAGGCTATAATAGCGGCGCGGAGGCGCGGAACCCGAGATGAGCGGGGACTGGGATATCGTCACCCTGTGGCAGGCCTGGGGACAGCCGCTGGCCGGCTTCCTTCACGGCCTGGCTTTCTTCACCCTGGGGGTTGTCTTCCTGTTGCTGGCCCCCCGCGCGCTGCGTCTGGACCTGGCGCGTCGGCTGCCGCTGCTGGCGGTCTTTGGCTTCTGTGAGGCGGCCGCCGCCTGGATCCGCCTGCTGTTCCCCGGCGCGGACAGCGATCTCCTGGCGATGGTCCGCACCCTCCTGCTCGGCGTGGCCTACGTGGCTTTGCTGGCTTTTGGTCTCCTGTTTCCCTCCCCTGTCGGTCGGCGATGGGCGCATCCGTGGCCGGTGTTCGCCATCGGGGCAACCTGGCTGGCCGTTCTCCTGGGGATGCTCCTGGCCGGCCGTTCAGCGGCCCAGGCGGCGCTGTGGGGGGAGGGGTTGGCCCGTTACGGACTGGCCCTGCCGGGTGGACTGCTGGCAGCGCGGCGGCTGCGCCAGCGGGTACAACCTGCTCTGTCCACCGACCGGTTCGGCACCACCCGTCGCCACCTGCGCGCTGCCGGTTTCGTCCTCGGCCTTTTCGGGGGACTGGCCGCCCTGGACCTCCCGGCCAGGGCGGTTTCCCTTTCCCTTTCTCTCCTCTACGCCGTTTGTGGTGTTTACCTCATCCGGAGCATCGTCCAGGCGCTCAACGCCACCCAGGATGAAATGGACCGCTGGATCGAGAGCGTGGAGCAGTCCCAGGCCCTGCTGGCCGAGCGGGAGCGCATCAGCCGGGACCTGCACGACGGGATCATTCAGTCCATCTACGCCGCTGGCCTGATGCTGGAGGGGGCGACGCAGGCGATCATGGAGGACCCGGCGGCGGCGGAGGCGCAACTGGGGCGGGCGATGTACAGCCTCAACCAGACCATTCAGGATATCCGGCGCTACATCTTCAACCTGCGCAGTGGTGGGAGAGAGGCGAGCGATCTGCGCAGCGGATTGGAGGAACTCCTGCGGGATTTCCGCATCAACACGCTGTTGGAGACGGAACTGATCGTCGAGGGGGAGGAACCGCCAACCCTGCGGGCGGACCAGCGGGGACATATCTTTCAGGTGGCGCGGGAGGCGCTCAGCAACGCCGCCCGTCACGCGCGGGCGCGACGGGTAGAGGTGTGGCTTTCCTTTGGCGACGACGCCCTGCGCCTGCGCATCTCCGATGATGGCGTGGGGATGGTAGACGGCGTGGCGCGCAGCGGACAGGGCCTGCGCAACATCCGCGAGCGGGTGCGACTGCTGGAGGGGAACCTTGATCTGGACAGCGCGCCCGGGCGCGGCGTGACGATGACGCTCACGGTGCCCTACTGAGCATGGTTGACCCCGTTCCTGCGTTGACCCTTTTCGGCGTGCCGATCCATGACGTCTCGCTCCCGGAGACGCTGGAGTGGGTGGCGCGCTGGATCGCCGGGCAGCGCCCACGCCAGATCGCCACGGTCAACCCGGAGTTCCTGATGGCGGCGCGGCGGGACCCTACTTTCCGTGCGGTGCTGCAGGGGGCGGGGTTATGCGTGCCCGATGGGGTCGGCGTCACCCTGGCCGCACGCTATCTGGGTCGGCCACTGCGGGAGCGTGTGGCGGGAGTGGACCTGGTGGAGCGGCTGGCGGCGCATGCGGCGGACGCAGGGTGGCGGCTCTTCCTTCTGGGCGGCGCCCCCGGCATTGCGGAGCGGGCCGGGGCGGTGCTGACCGGTCGTCACCCTACCCTGACCATCTGTGGCACCTACGCCGGCAGCCCGGCGGTGGAAGACGAGGAAGAAATCCTTCAGCGGGTGCGGACCGCGCGGGCGGACGTGTTGCTGGTGGCCTATGGGGCGCCGGCTCAGGACCTCTGGCTGGCGCGCAACCTGGCCCGCAGTGGGGCGAAGGTGGGGATCGGCATCGGGGGGGCGCTGGACTACCTGGCCGGGGTGGTGCCGCGTGCGCCGCGCTGGGTCCGTCGCCTGGGGTTCGAGTGGCTCTACCGTCTCATCCGCCAGCCGTGGCGCTGGCGGCGCCAGCGGGTGCTGCCGCAGTTCGCCCTGTTGGTGCTCCTGCGCCGCTGTTGACGCTCAGCCGGCGACCGGCAGGGTGAAGACGAAGCGGCTGCCCACGCCTCCAGGTCCGTCCTCTACCCAGATGCGCCCGCCGTGAGCGGTCACCGCCATCGCGCAGAAGGCCAGCCCCAACCCTGTTCCTCTGGTCGGCGCCGACCGCCCGCGGACGCGGGTGAACTTCTCGAAGATGCGGGAGCGCTCCTCGGGCGGGATGCCGGGACCGGTGTCCAATACCTCCACATGCACCTCTTCGCCTTCCCGCCGCCCCTCCAGCCAAACCTGGCTGCCGCTGGGGGTAAACTTGAGCCCGTTGTCGAGCAGGTTGATCAGCACGCGCAGGATGACGTCGCGGTCGGCCAGGACCTCGGGCAGATCGGCGGGCAGACGGCTCTCCAGCGACAGGCCGTTGATGAGGGCGAGGGGTTGCTCTTCGGCAATCGCCTCCTCCGCCAGGTCTGTCAGGTTGAGCGGCAGGCGATGCAGGCTCATCTCTTGCTGCTCGAAACTGGCGATGTCCTGCAGGGTGTCCACCAACCGGCGCATGCGCTGTACCGAGCGCTGGATCGTATCCAGCACTGTGGGGGCGTATTCGGGCCATGTGCCGCTTTCCAGCGCCGTGTTGAGCAGGTGCAACCCGCCAGCGATGACTCCCAGGGGGTTGCGCAGGTCGTGGACGATCATATCGGCCAGTTCCTCGCGCAGGCGGAGGGTCTCTTCCAGGCGGGCCTTCTCGTCGCTCAGTTCTGTGACGCGCTCCACCGCCTGCTGGTAGGAGCGGTCGAGGGTGACCCGCGCGATGTCGGCGCGGGTGAGGCGGCGGCCCATCATTGTGAAGACGTCGGTCACCAGGTCGGGGGTTTCATTGACGGCGCGCAGGAAATCCGCCTGGCCCACGTGGATGACGAGCGAGGGCTCTTCGGCGCGCAGCGTGGCGGTGCGCTGCCATCCTGTTACCGCGCCCAGTTCGCCCACTAACTCGCCCGGCAGCACCTCGGAGAGAAGGAAGAGGCCGTCCTGTTCCTCGCGATAGACCCCCAGGCGGCCTTGTTGCAGGTAGTAGATGCCGTCACTGGGGGCGCCCTGGCCGATCAGCACTTCGCCGGGCGACAGCCAGCGTCTCTGACCGTGTTGTTCGAGAAGTCCGTGAAGCCTGTCCACTGTGCCCTGTTCGGTGTTGCCATCACCCCGCGGGGCGGCATCGGGATGACACCCCACGCTATGCCCCGCGGGGCGGCATAGGGATGCCGCCCCTACGGCGTCGGCGGGCGGCGGCGGGCCGCCCCACGTTATGCTCCGTGGCCGGCGCATCCCGATGTGCTGGCGTGGCGGCATTGGGATGACACCCCACGTTATACCCCGTGGCCGGCGCATCCCGATGCGCTGGCGGGGCGGCATAGGGATGCCGCCCCACGTTATACCCCGTGGCCGGCGCATCCCGATGTGCTGGCGTGGCGGCATTGGGATGACACCCCACGTTATAC
>Ga0209018_1000314_pt1 | contig 46489 bp, 37 predicted proteins | sample YNPBryBLVA2012_FD_185814 | JGI IMG/M metagenome (GOLD analysis project Ga0209018, IMG submission 185814) | Anoxygenic and chlorotrophic microbial mat microbial communities from Yellowstone National Park, USA - YNP Bryant BLVA 2012 (SPAdes)... ...
GATCCGCTTCATGCAGCAGGAGGACCTCCCTGCACGCGCCGCGGAACGGGGGGGGCAGTTCATGGCCGGCCTGCGCCTGATGCAAGAACGATACCCCGCGGTGATCAAAGAGGTGCGCGGCCTGGGGCTGATGATCGGCATCGAACTGCACAGTCGAGAGGTGATGGCCCGCTTCGTGGACGAGGTGCACCGCCAGCATCTGATCATCGGCGACTCGATCAACGACGACCTCACCGCCCGTCTGGAGCCGCCGCTGACCATCACCCCGCAGGAGGTGGACGAGGCGCTCTCTCGCCTCGAGGCTGCCTGCCGGGCTACTGCACAGATGAAACCATGACTCCCCCGATGACCTTCCAGGTCCTCGCCAGCAGAGATGGGGAGGACAGAACTTGGAGGCGGCAGATGTATCTCGTCCGGGAACACGAGGTGACCGGCGATCGCATGGACCCGCCCTACGCACGGGTGGTCAAGCACCTGGTGGCGGCGTGGAACGCCGGTGCAACCCATCTCTGGTTGGGTGTCTCGGTCATTGACCCGCTCAGCAGTTCGAACCTTCATGTCCACGAGGGTCAGGAGGAGGTCTTCTACTGCCTGAGCGGCCGGGGGCGCATCCGCGTGGGTGACGAAGAGGCTTCCTTCGAGCCCGGCTGTTGCGTCTTCGTGCCTCCCGGGGTGGCACACCAGCTGATCAATACCCAGAGTGACGAGGTGCTGCGCGTCCTCTCGGCGACTGCCCCCCCCTTCAGCCGTGAAGGCTGGTCCAACGTTCATGCCGCCGGTGGCGCGGATGAAACGGTCCGAAAGGAGTAGAGACATGCGCGATGGTCGAGCAGTGGCGTTCACGCCGATCCTGATCGGCGGCATGACGGTGAAGAACCGTCTGGTGGCGGCGCCGATGGTGATGAACCACGCGACGGAGGATGGGCACGTCACTCCCCGGATGCTGGACTACTACGCCGCCAAGGCGGCCGGTGGCTACGGCCTGGTGCAGGTCGAAGCCTCCTACATCCGCCCCGATGGCCGGATGTTCGGGCGCATGCTGGGCATCTATGATGACCGGCAGATCCCGGGCCTGAGTGAACTGGTGGAGGCGATCCACCAGCAGGGGGCCAGATGCACGATTCAACTGGTGCACGGGGGACGGGTGGCCGCCCGCCGCTTCACTGGCGTGCAACCTGTCGCCCCTTCCGATGAGACGCCGCCGCTGAGCGAGAAGCCCCGTGGCCTGCGGGTGGACGAGATCGCCGCGCTGGTGCAGTGCTGGGTGGAGGCCGCCTTGCGTGCCCAGGCGGCTGGCTTCGATGGGGTGATGATCCACGGTGCCCACGGCTTCCTGCTCTCCCAGTTTGTCTCCCCGTACTGCAATCGCCGCACCGACGAGTATGGCCGCGATCGCTACCTGATCGTCAAGCAGGTGGTGCAGGCTGTGCGGCAGGCGGTGGGTCCCGACTACCCCATCCTCTACCGTGTCAGCGCTGACGAGTTTCTGGGGGATGCCGGCCTGACCATTGACGAGACGGCCAATGTGTACGCGCCGCTCCTGGAAAGCCTGGGCGTGGACTGCATTGACGTCTCCGCTGGGATCCAGGAGCGGGTCTTCTACAACATCCAGCCGCTCTACTCCCCCCGTGCGGCCATCCTCCACCTGGCCCAGCAGGTGCGTCAGAAGGTCACCATCCCGGTCATCGGTGTGGGACGGATCAACGACCCGCGGCTGATCGAGCATATCTTCGCGACCGACAAGGTGGATATGGTGTCCCTGGGGCGCCAGAGCCTGGCTGACCCCGACCTGCCCAACAAGATGCGCGCCGGACGGTATGACGACGTGCGCCGATGCATTGCCTGTGACATTGGCTGCTCCTACCGCCACATCGTGCAGTGGGTGGCTGACTGCGCGATCAACTACGAGGTGACCCGCGAGCCGCAGTTCCGCCAGATGATGGAGCGAGCGACGAGCCCCAAGAAGGTCGTTGTCGTTGGCGGTGGGCCGGCCGGGTTGGAGGCGGCCCGCCTGGCAGCGCTCAAGGGGCACACCGTCACGCTCTACGAGAAGAACGAGACGCCCGGTGGGCTGCTCAACCTGGTCTCACGCATGCCGCGGGTGTACATGGCCGAATTGCACAACATCGTCGAGTGGGAGATGCACGCGCTCGGCGCGCTGCCGGTGGAGGTGCGTTTGGGCGTGGAGGCGACGCCGGACATGCTGCGCGAAGTTCCGCCCGATGTGATTATCCTGGCCATGGGCGCGCGCATGCGCCGCCTCGACCTGCCCGGTGCGGACGATCCGCGAGTGATCAGCCTGCTGGATTATCTGCGGGATGGGGAGCACGTGGGAGAAAGAGTGGTGGTGATCGGCGGCCATGAGGGAGCAGAGGCGGCGCTCTCTTTGGCCCGCACTGGCCACAAGGTGGTCCTGCTCGAGGCGGATGACCACATCGCCGATGCGCCTTACCTCAAGTACGTTGGCCGTCAGATGTTGCTCAGGAACATGCTCTCCGAGGAAGGCATTGCGGTGAGCACCGGCGCGAAAGTGGTGGCAATTCGGGATGAAGGGGTGGTAGTGCGGACGGATGGCCGTGAAGGGTTGGTTCCTGCCGATACGGTGGTCGTGGCCCTGGGCCGCGAGGTGGACTCGCTGTCGCTGGCTGCCTGGCAGGGGGCGGCTCCCAAGGTCATCCTTGTCGGCGACTGTGCTGAACCGGGAACGGTGCGCAACGCCATCCACACCGCCGCCCGTGCGGCGCTGAGCCTGTAGAATTCAGGAGAGGGAGATGTCCGAGAACAGCGAGCAACTGCAACGGAAAGCGCGTGAACATGTTATCTTCCCGGCGGTGACGCCGGCTCAGGTGGCCGAACTGGGCCCTATCGTCTTCACCCGCGGGGAGGGCATCTACCTGTGGGACGCCGCCGGCAAGCGGTACATGGATTCGATGTCCAGTGGTGTCTACGCGGTGCACATCGGCTACGGGCGGGAGGAAATGGCCCGCGTGATGTACGATCAGGCGCGGACCATGCATTACTTCTGTCCTTACGGTTACATCTCTCCACCGCCGATCGGCTTCGCCGAGAAACTGGCCCAGTTGCTGCCCGGCGAGATGCCCTACGTCTTCTTCACCCAGGATGGCAGCGAGGCGGTGGAGTCGGCCTTCAAACTGGCCAGACAGTGGGCTTATCACAAGGGTTATCCGCGCAAGTACAAGATCATCTCCCGACAGCGCGCCTATCACGGTTCGACCATGGGGGCGCTGGCCGCCACGGGCACGATGGCCCCGTTGCGCCAGATCATGGAACCCCTGCCGCCTGGCTACTGTTTCGCCCCTCCACCGTATTGCTACCGTTGCCCCTTCGGCCTGAAATACCCCGCCTGCGACGTGCGCTGCGTCGAGGCGATTCGCCAGATGATCGAGTTCGAGGGCCCCGATTCGGTGGTGGCAGTCATCGGCGAGGTGGTGATGGCCGCTGGCGGCTGTATCGTCCCGCCACCAGAGTACTGGCCGCGCCTGCGCGACATCTGCTCCCGCTACGGTGTGTTGCTGATTGACGATGAGGTGGTCTGCGGTTTCGGGCGCACTGGCAGGATGTTCGCCATCGAGCACTTCGGGGTAGAACCGGACATCGTGGTTATGGCCAAGGGGATCACCTCCGGCTACGCCCCGCTAGGGGCCACCGCCTGTCGGCGCTTCATCGTCGAGGAGATGCCGGTCTTCATGCACGTTCACACCTACAACAACCACCCTGTCACCACCGCTGTGGGGCTGCGCAATGTGGAGATCATCGAGCGGGAAGGGCTGGCGCAGAACGCTGCTGAGGTGGGTGACTACCTGCTGGATGGGCTGCGCTCCCTCTCCGGCCACCCCAGCGTGGGGGACGTGCGCGGGTTGGGACTGCTGACCGCCATCGAGTTCGTGCAGGACAAGGACAGCCGCGCCCGTTTCGACGAGAAGGCGGGCTTCTGCAACCGAATCATGGCTCTGGCGCTGGAGCAGGGGTTGATCCTGCGCCAGGTGGAGGACATCATCGAGTTCTGCCCGCCGCTGGTGGTCACCCGTAGCGAGGTGGACGAGATGATCCGCATCACCGACGCAGCCATCACCCAGGCGGAGCAGGAGTTTGGCCTGCGGTGAGCGGAGCGAGACCGTGACCGCTGACTGGCCCAGCCGACAGGTGGTCTCCGGCCCGGAGCGGGCTGCTCAGCGCGGGTTGCTTCACGCGCTGGGGCTCTCCTCGGGCGATCTGGCGCGGCCGTTCATCGGCATCGTCAACACCTGGAGCGGTGCGCACCCCGGTCACGTCCACCTGCGTGCGCTGGCGCGAGACGTGGCCGAGGGCGTGGCCGCTGCTGGCGGCACGCCCCTGGAGGTGAACACAATCAGCCTGTGCGACGGTCTGGCGATGGGGCATGCCGGCATGCGCTTTTCGCTGCCCAGCCGCGAACTGATCGCCGACTCCATCGAGACGGTGGCCGTGGCCCACGGTTTCGACGCTCTGGTTATCCTCACCTCCTGTGACAAGAGCCTGCCTGCCGCGCTGCTGGCCGCCGCCCGGCTGAACCGGCCCACGGTCGTTCTCCCCGGGGGGCCGATGCTCCCCGGCCTGCTGGATGGCCAGGAACTGGCGGTCTATCAGGCGCGGGAAGCGACGGCGCGCTTCCTCCGCGGAGAGCTGAGCGCGGACGGGCTGGCGGAGGTGGAGCGCTGTCTGTGCCCGGGCCCCGGTTCTTGTTCGATGATGGGCACGGCCAACAGCATGGCCTGTATCACTGAGGCGCTGGGGCTGGCCCTTCCTGGTAGCGCGACCAGCCATGCCGTCACAGCCACCAAGCGGGTCGAGGCCCGTCGTGCGGGGGAGCGGGCGGTGGCTCTGTTGCGCGAGGATCTGCGCCCACGTGATATCCTCACCTCGCGCGCGCTGCGCAACGCCGTCATCGTCAACGCGGCCATCGGCGGCTCGACCAACGTCGTCCTGCACCTCCTGGCTCTGGCGAGCGAACTGGGCCTGCCATTGAGCCTGACTGACTTCGACGCGCTCAGCCGACAGACTCCCTTCATCGCCGATGTCAGGCCCAGCGGCCGCCACTCGCTGCTGGCGTTCGACCAGGCTGGCGGCGTACCGGCGGTGCTGGCCGAACTGGGTGAGCGGCTGGAGTTGGATGGGCCGGTGGTGAGCGGCGGGACATGGCGGGACCATCTGCGCGAGGGAGTTCGCTGCGATCATGCCGTGATCCGCCCGCTGACGGAGCCACTGGCCGCAGAGGGAGGGCTGGCGGTACTCACCGGCAGCCTGGCGCCCGATGGGGCGGTGGTCAAACAGAGCGCTGTGGCGGAGGACATGCGCCGCCATCGCGGGCCGGCGCGGGTCTTCGATAGCGAGGCGGCGGCGGTGGCGGCGTTGCGCGCGGGCCGTGTGACCCCTGGTGATGTGGTGGTCATCCGCTACGAAGGGCCACGCGGCGGGCCGGGGATGCCGGAGATGCACGTCCCGGCCACGCTGTTATCTGGACAGGCACTGGGGCGCGCCGTCTCGTTGGTCACCGATGGACGCTTCTCTGGTGCATCGCGCGGCGCCTGCGTGGGCCATGTCTCGCCCGAAGCGGCTGCTGGCGGCCCTCTGGCGCTGGTGGAGGATGGGGACGAGATCGAGGTGGACATCCCGGCGCGGCGGATCGAACTGCACGTGGGGGTGGAGGAACTGGCCCGACGCCGCGCCCGCTGGCAGCCGCCCGCCCGACGCCTCGATGGCTATCTGGCCCGCTACGCCGCACTGGTAGGTCCCAGCCACACGGGGTGTGTGCTCTCCGCCCCCCAATACTTGCCTGCGGCGGGAAGGGATGAGTGAGATGTGCCCGTCCGATAATGCCTATACCCTCCTGGATATGCTGACCGGCTATCAGGCTCCGGCGATCCTGATGGCGGCGCACCGTCTGGGCCTCTTCCGTGCCCTGGGTACAGGCCCGGCCACTCTCCAGGACCTGGCAGTGACCCTGTCGCTGCCCGAACGCTCCCTGGGCATTCTGCTGCGTGCTCTGGTGGCGCTGGGGTTGGTCCTTCAGGAAGACGGGCGGTATGCCAACGGCCCGCTGGTCGGGCAGATGTTGGTCCCGGGTCGGCCTGGCTACCTGGGCCGCCTGGTAGACAAAGAGGCCTTCTTCTACAGTGCCTGGAGCCATCTGGCCGACTGCGTGCGCGAGGACCACGCGGCGATTCCCCCTATCCGCGAGCGGGCCCGCCAGGACCCGCAGACGACGCACAACTTCCTGCTGGCTCTGGATGACATCGCCGCCTTGTTCGGCGAGATGTTCGTCCCCAGCGTGGAACTGGGCGATCGTCGGCGGCTGCTGGACGTGGGCGGCGGTGTGGGGAGTTACGCCGTCCGCCTGGCCCGCCGCTGGCCTGACCTGCGGGTGACCATCCTGGAGCTGCCAGAGGTGGTCCCGTGGGCGCAGCAGTTCGTCGCCGAGGCCGGCCTGGCCGACCGCATCGCCGTCGTGCCGGGGGATTTCCTGGTCGGTGGGTTCCCGTCGGGGCACGACGTTATCCTCTTCGCCAACATCTTCCACGACCAGCCGCCAGCGGTCAACCAGGGATTGCTGGTCGAAGCCTACCGCGCTCTGCCGCCAGGTGGACAGGTGCTGGTCTATGAGTTCCTGTTGGAGGAGAACCGCGTCGCTCCGGCAGCGAGCGCCCTCTTCGCGGTGATGATGCTGGTGGAGAACGAGGGCGGTAACGTCTATACCGCTCACGATATCGAGACCTGGCTGGCTGGGGCAGGGTTCGATGGCATCGCTACCACTCCTCTGCCTGCTCCCAGCCCCATGGGCCTGATCGTTGGCCACAAGCCGCTGGCGCGGGCTGGAGGAGCCGTTCAGGCGTCTCAGCGGTAAGCGCTTATCAGATGACGGGAGGTTCTATTCTATGGAATGGCCGATTGACTATCTACACTACGTGCCGGCCCCATCCAGTTTCATCGAGATGATGCGCGGCGCCATGCGGGCGATGGACTGCGCCGGGGCGCAGCCGGGGGAGAATGTGGTCATCTCCACCGACACCAACAAGATGCGCATCGCCGAAGCACTGGCCGCGGCGGCGCACGCCGTGGGGGCTGTGCCGACGATCGTGGTCATCACCCCCACCGGCGCCCACGGGGCGCAGTTGCCCGCGCCGGTGGTGGCTGCCTGCCGCGAGTCGGACATCTTCTTTCTGCCCAGCACCTTCTCCCAGACGCACACCGACGCGCGCATCCAGGCGATCCAGAACGGTGCACGCGGGGCGACGATGTGCGAAGTGACTGAGGATGCCCTGTGCGTCGGCGGTATCCTGGCCGACTTCGAGGCCTGCGATCGCCTGGGACATGCCTTGGGCGCGCTGGTGAGCCAGGCGGTCGAGTTGCGCATCACCACCCCGAGCGGCACGGACGTGCGGGGCGTCATCCGGGGCCGCCCAGTGCAGTATGAGACCGGGCTATTCCGTCAGCCTGGGCAATTCGCCGCTCTGCCCAACAGCGAGATCAACATCTCTCCGGTCGAAGGGAGCGCTGAGGGAGTGGCGGTGGTGGACGTGCGGATCATGAGCGTCGGCATTACCCGCCGTGAACCGGTGACCCTGGTGATCAGAGACGGGTTGGTGCGCGAGGTCACAGGGGGCGCGCTGGCTGACGATCTGGCACGCATCCTGGCCGGTTTCGGCGACCCAACGGCCTATAACGTGGCCGAGTTCGGCATCGGCCTCAACCCACAGGCCCGTGAGTGCGCGACCAACCTGGAGGACCTGGGGCGGGCCGACCATGCGCATATCGGCATTGGCTCCAACTATGCCATTGGTGGGAGTGTCAAGGCCCCCTGTCACATTGACGCGATCATGCGTCAGGCTACCATCTACCTGGACGGCCGCCCGGTTTACGAGTGTGGGACCTTGTTGGTGTAGAGCAGCCTCATCCTGATTCGAGGGAGAAGAAAACCTGATGTCCGACTTCGACTACATCATCATCGGCGGCGGCCACAATGGCCTGGTCTGCGCCGCCTACCTGGCCCGCGCCGGCCAGCGGGTTGCTGTCCTGGAGCGTTACGCCATCCTGGGCGGTTACATCACCACCGAGGAGATTCCCGCGGCCCCGGGGTACAGGCTGAACATCGGGGCGATGGAGCACATCTCCATATTCGACACGCCGATCCTCTCTGACTTAGAACTGGAAAAGTATGGCCTGGAGTACCTGTTCCGCGAACCGCTGTATCTTTTTCCGTTTCCCGACGGCAGCGACCTGCCCGTCTACCGGAGCATCGAACGGACGGCAGCGGAGATCGCCCGCTTCAGCGCTCATGATGCGGCCGCGTACCGGCCGTTCATGGAGTTCTCGGCGGCCTTCCTGGGGATCCTCGGCGCGGTCAGTTTCGGCCCGCCGCCGACCTTCGGGGAACTGGCAGGGATGATGAGCGCGCAGGTGGGGCTGGACACCGACCGGGCGCTGCGTGTGCTGTTGACCGACCCGCGCACGGTGCTGAACGAGTGGTTCGACCACCCCAAGGTCAAAGCGGCGTTGGGCTACTATGGGGCGCACACGCAGACCGCACCCTCGCAGCCGGGAGCCGGTTTCGCGCCGATGATCATGGTCGGCTCGCATCTCTCCGGCGTGGCCCGTCCACGCGGCGGCTCCGGCCGGCTGAATGACGCCCTGGCCGCGGTCATCATCGCCCACGGCGGTACGGTGCGCACCAACGCTGGCGTGCGCCGTGTGCGGGTCGAGAACGGACGGGCCGTGGGGGTCGTTCTGGAGAGCGGCGAGGGGATCACGGCCGAGAAGGGCGTGGTCTCCGCCGTTGACGCCGTCCGTCTGTTCCTTGACTTGGTGGACGAGGAGCACACCTCGCCCGAACTGCGCCGCGCGCTGCGCAACGTCCGTATCGCCGGCACGAACATCTCCGAGTTCAAGGTGGACTGTGCCCTGAGCGGCCCGCTGGATTGGAGTCGCTTCCCGCATGGCGAGGAGTTCAGCGTGGGCATGTACCTCATCTGCCCGTCGCTGGAGTATCTCGACCTGGCCTTCGCCGACATTCGCCGGGGTCTGCCGCCGGAGGAGCCGGCGATGATGGTCTGTACCCCCTCAGCGCTCGATCCCACCCTGGCCCCGCCTGGCGGCCATACGCTGTGGCTGTCCGCTTTCGCCCCCTACGACCGCCGCGACGGGCGCTCGTGGGACAAGACGAAGGAGAAATACGCCGACCTCCTCCTGGACCGGCTGGCGCAGTACGCCCCCAATGTCCGCGACGTGATCATCGCGCGCGAGGTCACCTCCCCGCTGGACTGGCATCGGCGCACCGGCAGCATCCGCGGCAACCCCAACCACCTGGACATGACCCTCGACCAGATCCTGGGGTATCGTCCCATCCCGGCGCTCTCCCGTTACCGCACGCCGATCCGCGGACTCTACCTGACCGGCAGCGGCACCCACCCTGGCGGGGGCTTGAGCGGCAATCCGGGCTACAACACCGCCCAGGTCGTCCTGCAGGACCTGGGGCTGGTGCCGCCGCCGGAGCGTAAGGGGTTGGTCGAGCGGGTCAGGCGGCTGACCAGCCTGTTCGACATCTACCGTCGCCTGCGTAAGTACCTCTAAGGTGAGAAATGGACATCCTGATCGAAAACGTCACCCTCTTGAGCCCTGACCAGGAGCAGATACTGGCGGGGCAGAATGTAGTTATCGAGGGCAACCGCATCGCCCAGGTTACCGCATCCCCCGTGGAGCCGGGGCCGGGGACGAAGCGCATCAACGGCCGGGACCGCCTGCTCATCCCCGGCCTCGTCAGCGCCCACGCCCACTCGCCGGAGAACTTCCTCAAGGGACGGATCGAGGCAGTGCCACTGGAGTTCTGGCTGGTGGACCTGTTCGGCTCCTCCTTCGCCTTCACCGAGCGGGAAATCTACCTGGCGGCGATGGTCGGCTGCATCGAGATGCTGAAGACCGGCACCACAGCGGTGGTGGATCACTTCTGGGTCAACGGGGCGATGAGTGAGCCAGCGCTGGACGCGGTGATGAGCGCCTACCGTGATGTGGGCATCCGCGCCGCCGTCGCGCCGCTGGTGGAGGATGATCACAAGATCAACGAGATGATCCTCCGCCAGAACCCCGATCTGGCCGGCGGGGCCATCTATGGCGCGGCGCCCCCCATCACCGCCGAGGAGTACCTCCAGGTGCTCGAGGGCTTCTTCCGCCGCTGGCATCGTGCTGAAGGAGGGCGCCTCCTGTGCATGGCCGGCCCTTCGGGCGCGCAGTGGTGTTCCGAGCGGCTGATGACCGGCAGCATGGAGATCGCCCAGCGCTACGGCGGCGGCTATCACATGCATGCCGAAGAGACCAAACTGCAGGCCGTCAGTTGCCGCCAGTTCTTCGGCCACTCGGCCGTGGCCCATCTGGATGCGTTGGGGCTGTTGGGCGAGCGGACCTCGCTGGCCCATTGCGTCTGGGTGGACGACCATGACATTGACCTGCTCGCCACCTCCGGGACAGCCGTGGCTCACAACTCGGTCTGTAACCTGAAACTGGGCAGCGGTTTCGCGCCCGTGCTCAAGATGGTCGAGCGGGGGGTGCACGTGGCGCTCTCGTGCGATGGCGCGGCCAGCAACGACAACCAGGTGATGTTCGATGTGATGAAGGTGGCCGGGCTGATGCACACGGTGCGCGACCCCCATCATCAGCGCTGGCTGCGCTCACGGCAGATCTTGCGCATGGCGACGATGGAAGGGGCGCGGGTGCTGGGGCTGGAGGGGAGCCTGGGGGTCATCCGTCCCGGCGCGTTAGCCGACCTGACGCTGCTGGACATGACCACGCCGGCCTTCACTCCTCTCAATGACCCCTTCCAGCACCTCGTCTACGCTGAGACCGGTTCCTCGGTGCGCACAGTGCTGGTGGACGGTCGCGTGGTGGTGGAGGAGGGTCGCCTGCTCACCGTGGACGAGGCGGCGCTGCTGGCGGAGGCCCGTGACGTGTGGGCGCGCCGGCGGCAGGACATCCCGCCCGTTGGCCCCGAGGTGCAGGCCTTCCTGGCCGCCCAGGAGCGCTTCCAACAGCGCATCCTGGCGATGCCGTTTCCGGTGAACAGTTACTGACAGGATGGCGATGACAACCGGCTACGTGTATGACGTGCGCCATCGGGCGCATACTCATCCCGAGGCTCCTGAGTCGGCAGCCCGGCTGGACGCGCTGCTGGACACACTGCGAGCGCGCGGCGAGTTGGAGCCGCTGCTCCACCTGGAGGTGGAGCCGATCCCGTGGGAGTGGGTGGCCGCAGCGCACACCGCCGCTCACGTGGAGGCCGTACAACGGTTGTCCCAGACCGGCAAGCGCCGCATCAGTTTCGATACCTACCTCACCCCTGCCGGCGCGGAGGTAGCCCGCCTGGCTGCCTCCGCGGCGGTTCGGGCCACGCAGGCGGTGCTGGAGGGACAGGTGACGAACGCTTTCTCCCTGATGCGCCCTCCGGGTCACCATGCCCTCTCCACACGGGCGATGGGCTATTGCATTTTCAACAACATCGCCATCGCCACGCACGCGGCCTTGCGCCAGCACGGCCTGGAGCGGGTGATGATCGTCGATCTCGACGCCCATCACGGCAACGGCACCGAAGAGATCTTCTACAGCAACCCGCAGGTATTGACGATTTCTTACCATCAGCACCCCTGGTTCCCCAACACGGGTGACTGGTTCCGCAACGGAGCGGAGGCCGGCCTGGGTTACAACTACAACATCGAGATGCCACAGTGGAGCGGCGACGCGGCCTACCTGCAGGCGTTGCAGGAACTGGTGGTCCCCCTGGCTGAACGGTACCAGCCGCAACTCGTCCTCGTTGCGGCCGGGTTCGATGCTCACTGGGTTGACCACTCCTCGGTGCTGGGCCTGAGCGTGCGGGGGTACTATGACCTGGTAGTGGGATTGCGCCGTCTGGCCGAGCGACACTGCGCAGGGCACATCGTTCTGTTCCTGGAGGGAGGGTACAACCTGGCTTCGCTGAGCGCCTGTGTCGCTGCAGCGCTGCGCGCGCTGCGCGGAGAGCCACCTCCGGCCGACCCTTTTGGCCCGTGCCCAGACGCACCGGTGGCCCCGGTGGATGGCGTGCTGGCGTTGCTCAAGGGCTTCGTGAGTCTGGTCGCCCCACCGGATGGCCCTGACTTCTTTGATCAACCGGCCCAGATTCCCTATCCGATCCGGGCAGTAGGACCACGTGAAAAAGGAGGCGATATGGAGAGATGAGGAAGAGATCGGTTGCGTGGGTAGGAGAGAGCAAGAAACCTAAACGGGGGAAAAGATGAAGAAGAGGACGTTCGTTGCTGCTGTGCTGGTCTGCCTTCTGGCGTTGATGCTGTCCGCGGGGTGCAGGGGAGGCGCACAGCCTACCGAGGCGCCCACTGCGGCACCTACTGAAGCACCCACCGAAGCCCCGACAGAGGCCCCCACTGCAGCCCCGCTGCGCGTGGCGGCGGTCTTCCCTGGCTCCATCAGCGACCAGGGTTTCAACCAGGCCGGATATGAGGGGCTGATGATGATCCGTGACCAGTTGGGGGCCGAGGTGGCCTTCTCCGAGAACACCCCGGTCGCCAACTTCGAGCAGGTCTACCGCGACTTCGCCGAGCAAGGCTACAACGTGATCATCGGCCACGGCTTCGAGTTCGGCGATGTCGCCTTGGCGGTCGCCCCTGACTATCCCGACGTCCGCTTCATCGTGGACAGCAACCCTGTCGTCTCCGCGCCCAATGTCGCCGGCATCACCGGCAAGTCATGGGAGGCCGCTTACCTGTGCGGCGTGGTGGCTGGCCTGATGAGCGAGACCGGCCACATCGGCGGTATCGCTGGCTTCGACTTCCCCATTCTCGTCGCTCAGATGGAAGCCTTCCGCCTCGGCGCCCAGTCGGTGCGGCCGGACATCGAGGTCACCATCGTCTACATCGGCTCCTTCGAGGATGTGGCCAAGGCTAAGGAGGCGGCTCTGGCGCAGGCTGCCGCTGGCGTGGATGTCATCTTCCACATCGCCGACGCCGCTGGTGTTGGGGTGATCGAGGCCTGCCAGGAGTCGGGCATCTACGCCATCGGTTGGGGGTTGGACCAGAACCATCTGGCACCGGACACCGTCCTGACCAGCCTGCTCTTCAGCGGCGCGGAACTGCTGTTCCAGGACGTGCAGCGGGTGGTAGATGGCACGTGGACTGGCGAGGTGCGCCTGTACGGGCTGGAGACCGGCGTGGTGGACATCGCCGATTTCCACGGCCTGGTGCCAGATGACGTTGCGGCGCGGGTCGAGCAGGCGCGACAGGACATCATCGCTGGCAACATCGTCGTGCCTTACATCACCGAGCCGTCCGAGTAATCCGAACGAGGTGCGACGCATGACCCATGCGTCGCACCTCCTCTAGCAGGGGGTGAGGCGTGGACGCGCTGCTGCGGATGGATTCCGTGACCAAGTCGTTTCCCGGCGTGCTGGCCAACGACCGGATTTCCTTCGAGGTTGCGGAAGGGGAGATCCATGCCCTGCTGGGTGAGAATGGCGCAGGCAAGACCACGCTCATGCGCATCCTTTACGGGATGACCTCGCCCGATAGCGGCACAATCTACTGGCGCGGCAAGCCGGTGCGCATTCCCTCCAGCCATGTGGCGATCGGGTTGGGGATCGGCATGATCCATCAGCACTTCATGCTCATCCCGGAGTTCACCGTGGCCGAGAATGTGGCTCTGGGTTTGCGTGGCGATCGCTCCCCCCTTCTGGATCTGAGGGGCACAGCGCAGCGGCTGGAGGCGCTCTCCGCACAGTTTGGCCTGCGGGTGGATCCCTGGGCGCGGGTGAAGGACCTCTCGACGGGCGAGCAACAGCGCGCCGAGATCGTCAAAGCGCTCTACCGTGGGGCCCATCTGCTGGTGCTGGACGAGCCGACGGCCGTCTTGACCCCCGGCGAGGCGGATGAACTGTTCGCGGTCCTCGACAGCCTGCGCGCGCAAGGCCGCGCCGTGGTCTTCATCAGCCACAAACTGAGAGAGGTCATGCAGATCAGTGACCGGGTGACGGTGTTGCGTCGCGGGCGTGCGGTGGCCACGGTGCCCACCTGCGAGACCTCCCAGGAGCAACTGGCAAACATGATGGTGGGTCGCCCGGTGGTGCTGCAGATCGAGCGCTCCCCCGCGCGCCCAGGGAAGGAGGTCATCCGCCTGGACGAGGTCGCCATTCGCTCCCGCGAACACCACCGTAACGAGGTCGAGGACATATCGCTCACCGTGCGGGAGGGGGAGATCGTCGCCCTGACCGGCGTGGCCGGCAATGGCCAGCGCCCGCTGATTGAGGCGCTCTTTGGCCTGCGGCGGGTCTCCGCAGGGCACATCTCCATTCTTGGCCGAGACGTCACTGCCTGCCGCCCGTGTGACCTGGTAGCGCTCAACGTCGGGCGCATCCCGGAGGACCGCCAGACGATGGGGCTGGCGATGAGCCTGTCGGTCTATGAGAACCTGGCTCTGGAGACCTATGATCGCGAGCCGACCTGCCGTTGGGGGGTGCTGCGGCGCGGGGAGTTGCGCCGACAGGCCCAGTTGTTGAGGGAGGAGTACGACATCCGCATGCCGTCCATTGACCTGCCGGTGGGAAAACTCTCCGGCGGCAACCAGCAGAAGGTGATCCTGGCGCGGGCGTTGCGCCGTCGTCCGCGGGCGATCATCGCTGTGGACCCCACGCGCGGGTTGGATGTGGGGGCGACGGAGTTTGTCTACCGTCAGCTCCTGGCGGCTCGTGACCAGGGAGCGGCGGTCCTGCTCATCTCGACGGATCTGGAGGAAGTGCTTTGTCTGAGCGACCGGATCGGAGTGATCTACAACGGGCAAATCATGGGGGTATTGCCGGCGACGGAGGCGGACGAGACCCGGCTGGGGCTGATGATGGCCGGGATGCCGTTGGCGAACATGCCCGACGTACTCCCACCAACCCACACCTTCAGCAACTGCTCGCCCCAGCCCTGACCTCGGCCCGGGCGGCCCTGGTGCCGCTGCTGGCGATCCTGGCCGCGCTGGCTGTTGGCGGTGGAGTGATGGCCATCAGCGGCATCAACCCCTGGGAGGGGTACGTGGCCATGGCGAGAGGGGCGTTCGGTGGCCCCTCGCGGATCGGCGTCACGGTGACTAAGGCCACACCGCTCATTTTGGCCGGTCTGGGAGTGGCGCTACCGTTCCGCTGCGGCCTGCTGAACATCGGCGGCGAGGGGCAGATTTACATCGGCGCGCTGACGGCCACCCTGGTCGCCCTCGGGCTGCCTGGCCTGCCGCTGGCACTTCACCTGCCCCTCGTCATCCTGGCCGGCTTTGTCGGCGGGGCGGTGTGGGGTGGAATCCCCGGCTTCCTGCGCGCCCGCTTCAAACTGAACGAACTCATCACCACCATTATGCTCGGCTACATCGCCTTCTGGATCGTCAGTTATCTGGTGCACGGAGTGATGAAGGACCCGCAGGGGGGCGGTTACCCCTGGAGCGTGCGCATTCCGGATTCGGCCATCCTGCCGATCATCCTGCGCGGTTACCGCATCAACCTGGGTTTCATCCTGGCGCTGGTATGTGCAGCGCTGGCCCACCTCGTCCTGTGGCACACCGCCTTCGGCTTCGAGATGCGCGCGGTGGGGGCTGGACCGCTGGCCGCGCGTCTGGCCGGCATCAATCCCGAACGCACCACCGTGTTGACGTTCGCGCTGGGCGGCGGACTGGCCGGGCTGGCCGGAATGGCCGAGGTGATGGGGGTGCAGTACCGCCTGAGCGATTTCTTCTCGCCAGGGTATGGCTGGGATGCCATCGTGGTGGCGCTGGCAGGCCAGAGCAGCCCTGTCGGTGTCGTGCTGGTGGGGTTGTTCTTCGGCGCGCTGCGCAACGGTGCGGAGGGGGCATCCCGTTCCATCGCTATGCCGACCTCGATCTCGCTGATCATCCAGGCGCTCACCCTGCTGTTCGTGGTGGGCAGCAACTCGGTGGTGCTGCGTCGCGCCTGGGAGAGGAGGGTGCGAAGACGTGTGGGAGATTCTGGCTAGGCTGTTTCTCTCGATAGACTTCCTGTCGGCCAGCATTCGCTTCTCCACCCCCCTGCTCGGTGCGTCTCTGGGTGAGAGCATCTCCGAACGGGCAGGGGTGGTCAACGTCAGTCTGGAAGGGATGATGCTGTGCGGCGCGCTGGGCGGAGTTCTCGGATCGTACTACACCGGCAGTCCATGGGCCGGCATGCTCTGCGCCATCCTGGCCGGCATGCTGGTCGCCCTGATCCAGGCGGTGTTCAGCGTCACCCTGGCGGTCAACCAGGTCGTCGTCGGCATCGCTCTGAACATCGGTAGCATAGGGCTGACCACATACGTCTCCCGCGCCGTCTTCGGTCTGACGGAGCGCGTGCAGGTAACCGGCTTTGGACCGTTGCGCATCCCCTTCTTGAGCGACCTGCCGGTGGTGGGGCCGTTGTTGTTCAGCCAGAGCGCTCCGGTCTACATCACCTACTTCATGGTGCTCGTTTTGGGGTTCCTGCTGATGCGCACGGAGCACGGCCTGGGCCTGCGGGCGGTGGGTGAGCACCCGGAAGCAGCAGCCAGCGTGGGCATCTCGGTGACGCGCACCCGTTACCTGGCGGTATTGGTGTGCGGCGCGTTGAGTGGGCTGGCGGGCAGTTTCTTCTCCCTGGTGCAACTGAACACCTTCGTCGAGAGCATGACCGGCGGGCGGGGTTTCATCGCCCTGGCGGTGGTGGTGGTGGGCAAGTGGACGCCGTGGCGGTTGGCGCTGGTGGCGCTGCTGTTCGGGATGCTGGACGCCCTGGCGCTGCACGCCCAGGCGCTGGCCATCGGCCTGCCCTATCATCTGCTGTTGGCCCTGCCATACCTGGGGGCGCTGCTGGTCTACGCTGGCCTGGTGGGCCAGGCGCGGCCGCCAGCGGCGCTGGCTCAGCCCTTCATCCGCGACTGACGGGAGGAAACGTCGTGGCAATCGAACGGGTCGCTGTCGTCGGGGCAGGGTTTATGGGGCACGCCATCGGCCAGGAGTTCGCCCTGGCCGGGCACCCCGTTGCGTTGCACGACCTGACCGAAGCCCACCTTCAGCAGGCAATGGCGCGAGTCGAGCGGAATCTGCAGGAGATGGCCCATTGGGGCATCGTCGCCGAAGAGGCCGTCTCGGAGGCGCTGGCACGTATCCGCACCACCACCGTGCTGGCCGATGCGGTCGGCAACGCCGACCTGGTGGTGGAGGCGGTTTTCGAGAACCTGGAGTTGAAGCGCGAGGTCTTCTCTGCCCTGGACCGTCTCTGTCCTCCGCACACCATCCTGGCCAGCAACACCTCCACGCTGATGCCCAGCCTTCTGGCGACGGCGACGCGTCGGCCTGAGCGGGTGCTGGTGACCCATTACTTCTACCCGCCGTCGCTCCTGCCGCTGGTGGAGGTGGTGCGCGGGGAACGGACCGCTGAGGGTGTTGTGCAGGCGGTTTGTGCGCTGTTGCGCCGGATGGGCAAGAGTCCCATCGTGGTGCAGAAGGAGGCGCCGGGGTTCATCGCCAACCGGCTGCAGTTTGCCCTGCAGCGGGAGGCGTTGTACATCGTCGAGCAGGGGATCGCCACGGCGCAGGATGTGGATAGGGCGGTACGGGATGGTTTTGGGCGGCGGCTGGCCTTCGCCGGCCCCTTCGAGATCGCCGAACCGGTGGGCTGGGACCTGGAGTTGCAGATTCAGCGGTATCTCTTCCCCGACCTGGCGGGTTCCCTTACGCCTTCGCCACTGGTAGTGCAGAAGGTGGAGGGCGGGGAGTTGGGAGTCAAGACGGGGCGGGGATTCTATGATTGGACGCCTGAATCGGCCGAGGCCTGGCGGCGGAGGATGACGGAGGGGTTGCTGCGGCTGCGTCAGTGGCTGCAGAGCGGTGGCGAAAGGCTGGCGCTATGAGGCGCAGACAGGGCTGTCCTTGACAGCCATTCTGTATATTGTATAATATACAATTGCCCGCCCGAACGGCAAACTCTCAGGAGGAAAAGCATGGGAATCATTCGGCGACTGGATCTCTCGAACGGCACCTGGGCGACATCTCCCCTCGACCCGGCTCTGCGGCGGGACTTCCTGGGCGGGCTGGGACTGGCCGCCCGGCTGATGGCGGCCGAGGCCGACCTCTCCCTTTCCCCGCTCGACCCGAACCTCCCGTTGATCGTCACCGTCGGGCCGCTGACCGCGACCGGCTTCCCTGGCGCCAACCGCGTCTGCTTCTTCGGCGTCTCCCCGCTCACCGGATTGGTCGCTCCCAGTTGGATGGGCGGCGAATTCGGCACCGCCCTGGCCCGCAGCGACACGCAAGCCCTCATCCTGGAAGGGCGCGCCCCTCAACCCTCCATCATCATCCTCAGCGACCAGGGAAACCAACTCCTCCCCCGCCCTGATCTGTGGGGGCTGACGGCCTCCCAGACCCACGCCGCGCTCAAAAGGGACTATCCCGACCTGCACGCAGTGGTCATTGGTCCGGCGGGCGAGCGACAGGTGGCCTTCGCCAACGTCCGCGGCAACGAGTCCCACTCGGCAGGGCGATGCGGCATGGGCGCCGTGCTGGGCAGCAAGAACGTCAAGGCGATCCTGGCCGGCGGTCAGGCCAGACCGGCCGTAGCCGATCCTGACGGGCTCAAGAAAGTCACGCGCCAGGCAACGCGGGCTGTCCAGGCTTCGGACTTCCTCCAAAATGTGCAGGGGCCCATCGGCACGCCCAACCTGGTCGCTCCCGTCAACGAGTTCCACGCCTTCCCCACCGCCAACCACCGCGAGCGTTTCTTCCCCACCGCCGACCGGGTCTACGGCGAGCGCATCGCTCAGGACTTCGTCGTCCGCCGCAGCACCTGCCCCTTCTGCGCCGTTCGCTGTCGCCTGCACGTGCGCATAGACGGCGAGGAGATGGATGCCGCTGAGTACGAGGCCCTCTGGGCCTTCAGCGGCGAGAACAACCTGGATGATTACCCGCAGATCGTCCGTGCGGTCACCCTGTGCAACGACCTGGGCATGGACGCCATCTCCGCCGGGGTGACGGTGGCCTTCTACCGCGAACTCACCGGCACGCTGGACAACCCCGACAACATCCCCGACATCATCCGGCAGATCGCCTATCGCCAGGGGGATGGAGATATCCTGGCGCACGGCACCCGACACGCCGCGGCCCACTTCGGCGTGGACTACGCCATGCAGGTGAAGGGGCTGGAACTGGCCGCCTACGACCCGCGCAAACTGATCGGCATGGCCATCTCTTATTCCACCGCCAACCGCGGCGGCTGCCACAGCCGCGCCTGGACGGTGGGGGATGAACTGAGCGGGCGCGACTTCTCGGGCGCGGAACTGGCGGAGATGGTGGCCCGTTACCACGACGCTGGCTGCGTGCGCGACTCGCTCATCGAGTGCACCTTCCTCGATGGCACCGTGCGTCCCTTCTACGCCCCTGCGCTCACCTGCATCACCGGCGAGTCGTTCGACGACGAGGCGCTGGCCCGCACCGGCGAGCGGATCTACACCCTGGAACGGGCGCTGAATGTGCAACGCGGCGTCCATGCTGGGTTGGACACCCTCCCGCGCCGCCTGCTTGATGGCCTGGTCAGCCCCGTCAAGTACTACGACGGCATGCGGGTCTACTACCAACTGCGCGACTGGGACGACCAGGGCCGCCCCAGTCCTCGTCGGCTGCAGGCTCTGGGGTTGGACTTCCTCGCCTGAGCGACGAGCAGAACCCCGGCACGGGCAAGATGCCGGAGGTATAAGGATGGAGGATGAACGATGAAGATCGGCGCACGTCTGGCAGTGACGATGACGGATCAGGGGGTGATCCGCAACCCCCTCATCGAGGTCGCCGGGGAGCGGATCGTCCGCGTTCAGGCAGAGGGTGCTGACGAGAAACCCGACCTGTACGTGGATGGCATCATCATCCCCGGCCTGATCAGCAGCCATACCCATTTGCACGGCCTGGTGGCCTATGGCCACCCCGTGCCGGCGCCAGCGGGTTTCTGGCCCTTCCTCCGCGAGTACTGGTGGCCCTACGTCGAGGACGTGCTGCGTACAGATGACGTGGCCAGCCTGGCCGCCTACGCCGCGATCCTGCACCTGAAGAACGGCTACACCTGTTTCTGTGACGTGATGGAGGCCCCCTATGCCGAGCCGGGCTTCATGCTGGCCGAAGCGGAGGCGGTCGCCGCAACCGGAGCGCGCGCGTTCGTCTCCAACGAGGCCACAGAACGGGCCGGCCCGGAGATCGCCCGCAAACTCTTGGCGGAGAACGAGCGCATTCTCTCCCTCGACGGCCTGGTGCGCGGGGTGATGAGCGTGCACACCACCTTCTCCTGTAGCAGCCCCTACATCCAGCAGGCCAAGGAGATCGCCCGTTGCCACGGAGCGATCTTCCACCTGCACGTCTCCGAGGGGACCTACCACGTCGAGGATACCCTGCAGCGCTTCGGCCAGCGGCCCGTCCCCTATTTGCGCGATCTGGGCGTGCTGGATGAGTACACCCTGGCCTCACAGTGTGTCCACCTGACCGATGAGGAGATCGCCATCATGGCGGAGACGGGGACGCGCATCAGCCACAACCCGGTGTCGAACATGGAGATCGGCACCGGCGCAGCCCCGCTGGCCAGGATGCTCAGGGCTGGCGCCGAGGTCAGCCTGGGGGATGATGGCTTCATCCGCGCCTTCGACCCCTTCGTCAACTTCAGCACCACCCTCCTGCTCCACTCGCTGATCAGTCCTGGCGAGGTTTCCGCTGCCGAAGTCTTCGCCCTGCACACGACCAGCGCAGCGCGGGCGCTTCACCTGGATGCGGGCCGGCTGGCCCCAGGTGCTCTGGCCGACCTGGTGATCCTGCGCGACCACTCTCCCTCCCCGCTGCTGCCGGAGAACGTCATCTACCACCTGGTCGTCGGCGCGCTGAGCAGTGATGTGAGCCACGTGATGGTGAACGGACGCATGGTGGTGGCTGACGGCCGTGTGACCACAGCGGACGAGGAACAGGCGCGCGCCCGCGCTGCCGCCACGATCTCCCGTCTGTGGGAGGGGGCACGCCGCGGCCGGGCGGGAGGAGGAGTCTGATGTGGCGCTCATACCATCTGGCGACCTCGGTTGAGGATGCGCTGCAGGCTCTGCAACGGGAGCAGGGCCAGGCGCGGCTCGTCGCCGGCGGCACCGATCTGGTGTTGCAGGTGCGCGAGGGCAAGTTCACCCCTCAGTGTTTGGTGGACACCACGCGCATCCCCGAACTTGAGGAGATCGCTATCGAAGGGGATCGCATCCTGGTGGGGGCCAACGTCACCTTCCATCGCCTGTGGACCTCGCCGCAGGTCAATGCAGCCGGCTTTGTGCTGGCCGAGGCGGCTCGCCACGTCGCCGCCTGGGCCATCCAGAACGTGGGCACGCTGGCCGGCAACGTCGTCAGCGCGCAGCCGGCCGGCGATGGTAGCATCGCCCTGGTGGCCCTGGGAGCCGAGGCGGAGATTACCCGCCTCGACGGCCGTCGCTGGGTGGCGGTCTCCAGCCTCTACGCCGGCCCTGGCCGCTCCCGCCTCGACCCGACGCGGGAGATGATCACCCGCTTCCGCTGGCGGCTCCCCGCGCCGCACCAGGCCTCAGCCTATGAGCGCATTGCCCGCCGCGAGGTGATGTCGCTTCCCATCGCCTGCTGCGGCGTGGACCTGGAACTCACGCCCGACCTGGAGCACATCGCCTGGGTGCGCATCGCCCTGGGGCCGGTGGCCGACACCCCCTTCCGCGCCACCTGCGCCGAGGACGCCCTGCGCGGCGCCCGCTGCGAGGAGGTGGACTACGCTTACGCTGCCGAACAGGCCGCCTTTGCCTGTACCCTGCGCAGCAGCCGTCTGCGCGCCAGCCGCGAGTACCGCGAGGAAGTGGTGGAGGTACTGGTGCGACGGGCGCTGCGGCGGGCGGTCGAAGCGGCGCGCAGCGGCGAGCCCCGCAGCGTGGCTGGCCGCTTCACCTGGGAGCGGCGCTGGGCGAATGGCGTGGCCAGTCCCCCGGAGGGTGGTCGCATCACCTTCACGCTCAACGGTCAGCCCTGTACTGTGAGGGTGGACCCGGCAAGGACGCTGGCCCAGGTGCTGCGCGAGGACCTGGGGTTGACCGGCACGAAGATCGGCTGCGACGAAGGGGACTGTGGCGCCTGTATGGTCCTCCTCGATGGCCAGCCCGTGACCTCGTGCATCCTCCCGGCCTTCAAGGTGCACGGACGACAGGTGCGGACCATCGAGGGAGTATCCGACGGAGAGCAACTGCATCCCATTCAGCAGGCTTTCCTCTACCACGACGCCATCCAGTGCGGCTACTGCACGCCGGGGATGGTGATGGCTGCCAATGCCCTGCTGGCCGACCTGCCCGACCCGACGCCGGAGGAGATCAAGATCGCTCTGGGGAGCAACTACTGCCGCTGCACCGGTTATGTGAAGATCGTGGACGCAGTACAGGATGCGGCTGCGGTCCTTCGCGGAGCCAGGCAGGAGATCACCCGTCGCGCCGCGCCGCGCAAGGGGGCCCTGGCCCGCGTGACCGGGCGTGAGGTCTACGCTGGAGACATGCGCCTGGACGGGATGCTTTATGGCCGTCTGGTCTGGAGCCAGCACCCCCACGCGGAGATTCTGAGCATAGATACGCGCGCGGCGGAGGAGACACCAGGGGTGGTGCGGGTGATTACCCACCGCGACGTGCCTGGCACCAACGCCTTCGGCTCCTGGGGCTACGACCAACCAGCCCTGGCCGAGGGCAAGGTGCTCTACGTGGGTGAGGTGGTCGCTGCGGTCTTTGCCGAAACGCCGGAGGCGGCGGAGGCGGGCGCCGCGCGGGTGCGCGTCGAGTACCGTCCGTTGCCGGGGGTCTTCACCCCACAGGACGCGCTGCGGCCCGACGCCCCCGTCCTCAAGGGCGACGACAACATCTTCTACCGCTCGCGGGTGGAGAAGGGAGATGTGGAGGCAGGCTTCGCCCAGGCGGACGTGATCATCGAGGATGACTACACCACCCCGGCCATCGAGCATGCCTTCCTGGAGACCGAGGCGGGGGTAGGGGTGATGGAGGGTGACGTCGTCACCATCTACCAGGCCACCCAGTGGCCGCCCGGTGACCGGCAACAGATCGCCGACATCCTCGGCCTGCCGCTGGAGCGGGTGCGCATCGTCCAGACGCCGGTAGGTGGGGCGTTCGGCGGCAAGATGGACCTGACCACTCAGCCGGTGCTGGCCCTGGGTACCTTCCTGACCGGTCGCCCGGTCAAGGTGGTGCTCTCGCGCCCGGAGTCCATCCGCATGCACCAGAAACGCCACCCCTTCTGGTTACACTACAAGGTGGGGGCCACCCGCGATGGCCGTATCGTGGCCTTCGAGGGGCAATTGCTGCTCGACGGCGGGGCCTACCGCTCCACGACCGATGACGTGCTCGAACAGGCAACGGTCTTCTCCTCCGGCCCTTACGCCATCCCCAACGTGCGCGTCACCGGCATGGCCGTGCGCACCAACAACGCCCCTTGTGGAGCCATGCGCGGCTTCGGCGCCAACCAGGTCTGCTTTGCGATGGAGTCCACCATTGACCAGCTGGCGCGGCGGCTGAACATGGACCCCTTTCAGATCCGCCGCATCAACATGTACGATGTGGGGTCGGAACTGGTCACTGGCCAGATCCTGCGGCACAGTGTGGGGGCGAAACCCACACTGGATGCTGCGGAGGCGGCGTTGCGCCGCGAGCGGCTGCCTGCGCCACGCCCGGGCCGACGCATCGGGGTAGGGGTGGCCTCGGGGATGAAGAACGTGGGCCTGGGCATCGGCGGCGACGACAGCGTGCACGTGGCGATGTGCCTGCAACCGGACGGCAGGCTGCTCCTCCGAGAGGGAGCCATTGACCTGGGCCAGGGAGCCAACACGGTGATGGCCCGTATCGCTGCCAGCGCTGTAGGGGTGGAGGACGGGTTGGTGGCCGTCATCGCGGGCGATACGCGCGAGGGGGAGGACGGCGGCATTACCGCCGCCTCACGTCAGACCTTCGTCACGGGCCGCGCCTGCGCCGAGGTGGCGCAGCAGTTCCGCGCGCGCCTGCTGGAGGTCGCCGCCCGGACCTATCAGGTGGACCCGCGGCGGTTGACGTTGACGCCAGAAGGACGGTTTGTCGATCTGGAACAGGAAACGCCCGTGGCCACGCTGGAGGACCTGGCCCGCGTCCTTCACGAGCGTGGCGAAGACCTGGCCGTGACCTATCACCATCAACCCCCCCGCACCTATCGCATCCTTACCCCTGCCCAGCGGCAGGAGGCAGGCATCACCGAGGAGGACTACATCAACTATCCGGCGCTGTGCTACATGTGCCACGTCGTCATCGTGGAAGTGGACGAGGAGACGGGTCACGTGGAGGTGCTCAAGGTCATCGCCGCGCATGACGTGGGCCGGGCGATCATCCCCACAGCGGTCGAGGGCCAGATCGAGGGGGCTGTGGTGATGGGCCTGGGCTACGCGCTGACGGAGGAGTTCGTCCAGGAAGAGGGGCGCATCCTTTCCGACTCGCTGCACAAGATCGCGCTGCCGCGCAGCACGCTGCCAGTGCAGATCGTGCCGCTGATCGTGGAGGACCCCGACCCGGGCGGTCCTTTCGGCGCCAAGGGGTTGGCCGAAGCCGGCGCAGTCGCCACAGCGCCGGCGGTGACCAACGCCATCTTCGACGCGGTGGGGGTGCGCATCCGCAACCTGCCAGCGACGAAAGAGAAGGTGTTGTTGGGGATGCGGGGTGTGGAGACGCGGTGACGCGGAAAGGTTTTCTTGCAAGAGACAGGGAGGTAAACGATGAACAGGAGTCCGCAGGAGATTCGTGAGATTGATCAGAAGTACGTGGCGCAGCTCTTCCCGACGCCCAAGTCCATCCTGGCAACGGAAGGGCGGGGTTGTATCCTCAAGACGGCTGAGGGACGGGAGTATCTCGACCTCATCGGGGGCATCGCCGTCACCGCCACCGGCCACTCGCATCCCAAGGTGGTCGAGGCGATCTGCGAACAGGCCCGGCAGATCATCCACGGGAACGCCTTCGGCAACTTCATCTACCCCATCCAGGCCGAACTGGCGCAACTGATCGCCGAACGCGCCCCCGGCAACCTGGAGAGCACCTTCTTCTGCAACAGCGGGGCGGAGGCGGTGGAAGGGGCGATCAAACTGGCGGTCAAGGCCACACGCCGTCGCCGCCTCATCTACTTCAGCCGCGCCTTCCACGGCCGTACCTACATGACCCTCTCGGTCAGCGCCAAGCGGCTGTATAAGGACCCCTTCGAGCCGCTCTACCCCTGGGCGACGGAGGTGCCCTTCAATGACATCCGCACCACCCGGGCGATGATGAACGACGATGTCGCCGCGGTCATCGTCGAGCCGATCCAGGGCGAAGGCGGCATCCGCCCGTGCGATGATGACTTCCTGCCCGCCCTGCGTGAGGTGACCCGCGAGTTCGGGGCGATGCTGATCGTGGACGAGATCCAGACCGGCTTCGGGCGCACCGGAGCCTGGTTCGCCTGCGAGCACTACGGCGTGGTGCCCGACATCATGACGATGGCCAAGGGCATCGCCTCCGGCATGCCGCTGGGCGGCTTCATCGCCTCGCGGGAACTGATGGCCGAGATGTCCGACCCGCCGCTGGTCCACTGCACCACCTACGGCGGCAACCCGGTCTGCTGCGCGGCGGCGGTGGCGACCATCAAGGTGATCGAGGAGGAGAACCTGCTCCAGAACGCGCGCGATCGTGGCGCGGAACTGATCGGCGGCATGAATGAACTGAAGCAGCGGTACCCTCATCGCATCAATGAGATTCGCGGACGTGGCCTGCTGACGGCGATGGATTTCCATCGCCCGGAGGACACCGCGGCCTTCGTCGGCAAGGTCAACGAACTGGGCGCGGTCGTCTGCTGGACCGTCAACTCGGGCACGACGGTGCGCGTCTCACCGCCGCTGGTGATCACCAAAGAACAGGTGGCGCGGGCGTTGGACATCTTCGACCGTGCCCTGGCGGCGCTGGACAGATAGACGATGAAAGCCTCCACAGCCATTCTTGTCGTCAACCTGCTGGTAGATATGGTGGAGCGGGGCAAGCCGTTCCCCATGCCGCCCGAATACGGCGAGATCGCCGCGCGCACCGTGGCCTTTGTCCGCCGGGCGCAGGAGGCTGGCTACCCGGTGATCTTCATCCAGGACCAGCACCGTCCCGACGACAAGGAGTTCACCGATTTTGCTGTGGGCCAGCCGCACGCCGTGCGCGACACAGAAGGGGCGCAGTTGATCGCCGGGTTGGAGCCGGTGGCGGGGCGGGACTACGCCGTGGGCAAGCGGCGCTTCAGCGCCTTCTTCGGCACCGATCTGGACCTCTACCTGCGCGAGGAGGGCATCCGTCGGCTGGTGGTCGTCGGGCGCCCCAGCAACGTCTGTGCGCTCTACTCCGCCGCCGACGGCCTCTTCCGCCGCTACGAGCTGATAGCCATCTCTGACTGCCTCTACTCGCGGGACGGGGCGATGCATGAGCGGAGCATGCGCGAGTTCGCGGCCACGCTGGGTGAGGTGATGACCTCGGAGGCCTTCCTGGCTGCCCCGCCGCCGGAGCCGCCCCCGTTCCCGGAGCGGTTGGCGGTGCTGGTGGTGAACGTCAACAAGGACCTGGTGGAGAACAACCTCCCCGAGAGCGGCGCGCGGGTCGCTGCCCGGTTGGGGGAGATGCGCGCGCTGCTGGAGGTGGCCCGCGGTGGCGGCCTCCCGATTCTGTACGCGATGGACGCCCACCTCCCCGACGACTGGGAGTTTCGCCGCCGCGTGCCGCACGGGATCGCCGGCACTCCCGGCGCAGCGGTGGTGGACCCGTTAGCGCCGTTGCCGGGGGACGTCCTCTTCTCGAAGCGCACCTACGACGCTTTCTATGAGACGGGTCTTGATCCCTGGCTGCGCGAGCGGGGGATCACCCGCCTGGTGGTCATCGGCGCGCCGACGAACGTGGACCTGCGCTACACCGTCGTCTCGGCCTACAATGCCCGCTACCGCCCGATCGTGGTCAAGGACTGCACCGATGCCAGCACTGAGGAGTTCTACGCCGAGACCCTGCAGGACCTGTTCTTCTGTCGCCGCATGACCCTGGAGCAGTTCCGAGAATTCATCTCCGAGGCTTCCGAGGCTTGAGAGGCCTCGGGAACCTGGAGAGGAGGAGAGACAAAAATGGACCTGAGCATCCGTATCGGCAACCTGGAACTGGAGAATCCGTTCATCGTCGCTGCCGGCCCGCCTGGGGTGACCGGCGCCTCGCTCAAGCGCATGGCCTCTGGCCGCCCCGGCGCAGTGGTCACCAAGTCCATCGGCGTCGTTCCCTCGCCGGGCCAGCGGCTGAGCCTCTCCCACGTCAAGGGAGACCGCCACAGCCTGATCCTCACCGATCCCTGGTCGGCGCACACCTTCGAGGAGTGGTGCGAGCGGGAGATGAAGGTCGCCAGGTCGGGTGGGGTGCCCGTCATCATGAACCTGCAGGCGGTGACGCACACCCCGGCAGAGGACATCGCCCGCATGGCTCCGCGCGCCGTGGAGGCCGGAGCCGACGCCATCGAACTCTCGGCCTTCGGCTCCGCTCCCAACGTGGTGGAAGGGACAGGGATCGGCGCGGTGCAGAGCCCCCAACGCACCTACGAAGTCGTCCGCGCCGCCAAACAGGCGGTGAAGGTGCCCGTGATCGCCAAACTGCTGCCGGAACCCTCCAACCTGATTGACCTGGTGCGGGCAGCGGAGGAGGCCGGGGCGGACGCGATCGCCTCGCGGGACACCATCTTCCCGGCCATCTCGTTCGACATCTATACCCGCCGCCCCAAGGTGGCGCGCACCATCGGCACCTGGATGCCGGAACTCTCCGGGCGGGCCATCCGCGCCAACGCGGTCGGCTACGTCGTGGAGATTTATCGCCTCACCCGCCTGCCGATCATCGGTATCGGCGGCGTGGCGACCTGGGAGGACGCGGTGGAGATGATCATCGCCGGGGCCACGGCGGTAGGGGTCTGTACGGCGGCGATGGTCGAGGGGCCCAAGATCTTCCCCCGCCTGGTCAAAGGGCTGGCCACCTTCCTGGAGGAGCAGGGGGTAACGATGGAGGAACTGCGCGGCAGCGGCCTGGAAGGCATGCGCCAGGTCAATGAGATGGCCCTCCATCGCCTGCATGTGACGATTGACAAGGACCTGTGCACCCAGTGCAATATCTGCGACACCGTCTGCCCGGTGCAGGCAGTGCGCCAGGGCGAGGGATATAACTTCATCGTAGACGAGGAGTGCATCAACTGCGGCTTCTGCGCCGCCAACTGCCCAGAGGAGGCGATCCGCGTGGCGGCCTAGACCTCCCGTGGGCGAGAGGTAGAACAATGAGCAAGACGATCAGCGAACAGATAGCCGACCTGACTCTCAACCTCCGTTACGAAGACCTGCCGGAACCGGCGCGTCGGCACGCCAGGAACCTGGTGTTGGACCTGCTGGGCTCGATGATCGGCTCCCGGCGCGTCCCCTCCAGCCGGATCGCCGCCGAGGCGGCGCTGGAGTTGGGCGGGCCGGAGGAGAGTACCGTCATCGGTCACAACCGCAAGGTGGCAGCCCCCAATGCCGCCTTCGCCAACGCCATTCAGTCCTACGCCTTCGACTTCGCCGACGACCACAATGAGTCCAACGCCCACCCCAGCGTGGCGACCATCCCTGCCAGCCTGGCTCTGGGAGAGCATCTACACGCCAGCGGGCGAGAGGTGCTTACGGCCATTGCTCTGGGCAACGAGGTGGTGTGTCGGCTCGGGGCGGCCTTCCTGGGTAAGACCTACTACCAGGGCTTTCACCCCTCCAGCACCTGCGGCACCTTCGGCGCGACGGTCTCTGCTGCCCGCCTCTTGGGTCTCGACTGGCAGCAGACGGTCTGGGCGCAGGGTATCGCTGGCAGCCAGGCCGCCGGGCTGATGGCCTGGAACACCGCTGGCTCGATCACCAAGCGGCTCCAGGCTGGCCATCCCGCGTGGGTGGGGATCATGTCCGCCCGGCTGGCGAAGAAGGGCTTCGACGGCCCACGGGAGATCATCGAGGGCACCGATGGCTTTATGCAGGCTTACTCCTACAACCGCCAGTACGACACTCGGCTCATCACCGAAGGCCTGGGCCAGGAGTGGACCTTCGCCCGCTCCAGCATCAAGGTCTACCCGTGCTGTCGCTACTCCGGCGGACATCTGGACGCCTGTCTGGACATCTACGCCCGTTATCGGCCCGATCCGCGGCGTATTCGCCGCATCTTCATCCGCTCTTCCGATTACACCATCCGCCTGCTGGCCGCGCCGCGCAAGCGTGACCCCCAGACGATCGTGGACACACAGTTCAGCATGCCCTGGCAGGCGGCTATCGCCCTGATTGACGGCAAGATTGACGTGGACACCTTCACCGAGGCGAACATCCACCGCCCCGACGTGCGCGAACTGATGAGCAAGGTAGAATGGGTGGTGGACGAGGAGTTCGAGCGGCGTTACCCTGCCCACTACTCCTGCGCCGTGACCGTGACGATGGACGACGGCACGGAGTACACCACCGTGGTGGATGACCCCAAGGGGGACTTCCGTAACCCGGTGACACAGGAGGAATTGGAGGCGAAGTTTACCAACCTGGCTCGCCGGGAGATCGCTGACGGGGAGCGGATCGCCCGCATCATCGCCTTCGTGCGTGACCTGGAACAGGCGCCGGATATCGGCGCGCTTTTTGCGCTGCTCCAGACTTCCGATGTCTGAAAGACATCGGAAGTCCGAATGGGAAGAGAATGAGGAGGAATTGACGATGGACCTGTCTCTGCGACGCCGCGCCAGCCTGAAAGGGCGCGACTTCATCACCCTGGCCGACTACGACCAGGAGGACCTGTACTTCCTGTTGGACACCGCCGAAGAACTCAAGCGGGCTCAGGCGATGGGCGCACCTCATCGCTGGCTGGAGGGCAAGAGCCTCGGCATGCTCTTCGGCAAACCCTCTACTCGCACGCGCATATCCTTCGAGACCGGCATGACCCAGTTGGGCGGCCACGCCCAGTTCTACACCGCCGACGACCTGCAACTGGCGCACAAGGAGAGCTGGGTGGACACCGCGCGGGCGATGGATCGTTACCTGGATGGCATCGCCGTCCGTCTCTACAACATCCAGCCCTATGGCGAGTCGCGCCGGGTGCTGAACACCCTGGCCGAAGCGGCGCGCATCCCGGTCATCAACATGCTCGACGACGGTGAGCACCCCTGCCAGGTGCTGTGTGATGTGATGACGGTGCGCGAGAAACTGCGCACCTTCGAGGGCAAGAAGATCGTCGTCTCCTGGGCTTACTCCCCGCGTGACAAGTCGGCCGGTGTGCCGCAGGGTTGGGTGGTGGCTGCCGCGATCCTGGGCATCAACCTGACCCTGGCCTACCCGGAGGGGTTCGACCTGGACCCGGAGTACATGGAGAAGGCTCGTGGCTTCGCCGCGATGAGCGGCGCTCGCCTGGAGATCGTCCACGACATGGCCGAGGCCGCCCGCGATGCCCACATCTTCTACGCCAAGTCCTGGGGTAGTTTCACCCTCCCGCCCGAAGAGGTAAAGCGGCGTGACGCGGAACTACGGCAGTGGATCGTTACGGATGAGTTGTTGGATCGGGCCGATCGGACGGTGAAGTTCATGCACTGCCTGCCGGCCGACCGCAACCTGGAGGTCACCGACGCGGTGATAGACGGTCCCCGTTCCATCGTCTATGACCAACTAGAGAATCGGCTGCACGCACAGAAGGCGATCCTGGCCCTCACGCTGTGAGCAGCGCCCGGAGAGACAAGAAGCAATGGGCATGACCTTGACCGAGAAGATCCTCGCCCGCGCCTGCGGGCGAGAACAGGTCCGGGCGGGGGAGATCATCCGCGCGGCTGTGGATCTGGTCTTCGCCAGCGATGTGACCATGCCGTTGGCAGCCATCGAACTGGAGCGCATGCAGGTCGAGCGACTCTTCGACCCGGAGCGGGTGGCCATCATCTGCGACCACTTCACGCCGAATGCTACGGTGGAGGGGGCGCAGAGGGTGAAGCAGTTGCGCGACTTCGCCCGCCGATACGGAGTGCACCACTTCTATGAGCCGGGGTGCGGGGGGAACTTCGGCGTCGAGCACACCCTGCTGCCAGAAGAGGGGTTGGTCCGCCCCGGCATGGTCATCGTCGGCGGTGACTCGCACACGACCTCTTACGGGGCGCTGGGGGCCTTCGCTTCCGGCTTCGGCAGCACCGACATCGCTGCAGCGATGGCCCTCGGCGAGTTGTGGCTGCGGGTACCTGCGACGATGCGCTTCGTCTTCTCGGGCGCGCTGCCCCGGTGGGTGGGCGGCAAGGACCTCATCCTCCACACCATCGGGCGCATCGGCGTTGCCGGCGCGCTCTACCGGGCCATGGAATTCGACGGTCCGGCTATCGCCGCGTTGAGCGTAGAGCAGCGGCTGACGATGTGCAATATGGCCGTCGAAGCCGGGGCGAAGAACGGTTTGATGCCGGTGGATGAGGAGACCTGCCGCTATCTGGCGGCACACGGTGTTGGCGAAGCACCTTCTCTTTCCAGTGATCCCGATGCCAACTTCTACTCTGTGACCGAGATAGACGTCAGCGACCTGGAGCCGCAAGTGGCCTGTCCCTTCTCCCCCGATAACGTGCAACCGGTCAGTGCCCTGCGGGACACGCGGCTGGATGCCGTCTTCATCGGGTCCTGCACCAACGGCCGCATCGAGGACCTGCGCGTGGCCGCGTCTATCCTGGGCGGCAGGCGCATCTACCCCGGCGTTCGCCTCCTGGTCATTCCGGCCACGCAGCGAGTCTACCAGCAGGCGCTGCGGGAGGGCTTGCTGATGGCCTTCGTACAGGCCGGGGCGGCGGTTGGCGCGCCTACCTGTGGGCCATGCTTCGGCGGACACACCGGGCTGCTTGCCGCTGGCGAGCGGGCGCTCTCCACCTCCAACCGCAACTTCGTCGGGCGTATGGGGCACCCGCAGAGCCAGGTCTACCTGGCCTCGGCGGCAGTGGCGGCGGCCTCCGCCGTGCTGGGCCGCATTGCCCATCCTGAGGAGGTGATGGGATGATCGTGCAGGGACGCGCCTGGAGGCTTGGCGACAACGTGGACACTGACCAGTTGCTGCCAGGCCGCTACCTTAGCCTGACCGAGCCGGCAGAACTGGCCCGCCACTGCCTGGAGGATGTGCGTCCCGACTTCTGCGTCGGCGTGAAAGCGGGCGATCTCCTGGTGGCTGGCGAGAACCTGGGCTGCGGCAGTTCGCGGGAGCATGCCCCGTTGGCGCTCAAAACGTTGGGCATCTCATGCCTGGTGGCGGCCTCCTTCGCGCGCATCTTCTTCCGCAACAGCATCAACCTGGGGCTGCCGGCCCTGACCTGCCCGGAGGCCGTGGCGGGCATCGCCGATGGGGATTTGCTGCGCATTGACCTGGAGAGCGGCGAGATCGAGAACCTCACCCACCCCGCGCGCTTCCAGGCCCCGCCGCTGCCCGACTTTCTGACCGAGATTATCCGCGCCGGCGGGATGACGGCTTACGTGCGCGGGGCCCTCGCCCGCCGACAGGCGGACCATCGTCTGGGGAGGTGAGATGACCTTCTACGGCGAACAGAAACCCATCCGCTGCGTGATCATGCGCGGCGGCACCAGTCGGGCGCTCTTCATCATGCGCAATGACCTGCCTGCCGACCCGGCGCTGCGTGATGCGGTCATCCTGCGCCTCTACGGCAGCCCTGACGTGCGCCAGATTGATGGCCTGGGGGGCGCAGACCCGCTGACCAGCAAACTGGCCATCATCGGTCCGCCCACCCGTCCTGACGCGGACGTGGACTACACCTTCGGCCAGGTGAGCATCACCACGCCCTTTGTGGACACGGCGGGCAACTGCGGCAACATCTCCGCCGCTGTTGGCCCCTTCGCCATTGACGAGGGGTTGGTGGACGCGGTCGAGCCGGTGACGAACGTGCGCATCCACCAGACCAACACCCGCTGCATCCTTGTCGCTGAAGTGCCGGTGCGCGGCGGCAAGGCGGCGGTGGAGGGGGACTACCACATTGATGGCGTGCCGGGCAGCGGCGCGTTGATTCGCCTGGACTTCTCCGATACCGCTGGTGCGGTCACCGGGCGTCTGCTGCCCACCGGGAACCCGCTGGATCGTCTGGAGGTGCCTGGCGTGGGCGTGGTGGAGGCTTCTCTCGTAGATGCCGGGACGCCCTGTGTCTTCGTCCGTGCCGCCGACCTGGGCCTGCGGGGCGTGGAAACCCCGGCGGAGATCGACGCTGACCGCGCGCTGAACGAGCGCATCGAGCGCATCCGCGGCACGGCGGCGGTGATGATGGGGCTGGTCGAGACCTGGTCCGAAGCGGCCACACGCAGCCCCTATCTCCCTTTCTTTGCCATCATTGCCCCGCCAGCGGACTACGTGGACTTCACCACCGGGCGCACGGTACGGGCGGATGAGGTGGATTTCCTCTCCCGTCTGCTGTTTATGCTGAAGATGCACAAGGCCTACCCTGTGACCGGCTCGGTCTGCACCGGCGCGGCGGCGCGCATACCCGGCACCATTGTCCACGAAGCGGCGAGCGCCTCCTCGCGTGAGCGCTCACTGGTGCTCATCGGCCACCCTGCCGGCGTGCTGGATGTGGAAGTGTCGGTGGAAGCGGAGGGCGCAGGCTACCGCCTGCGGCGCGCGGCGATCGGCCGTACTGCCCGCCGTCTGATAGAAGGATACGCCTTTGTCCCCTGGAGCACATTCGAGTGACCGTCTCTTCCTCCGTGCGACGAGACGTGATGATTTCCTGAAAAAGAGGTACATGACCTGTGACTCGACTACTGGAGCATCAAGGCAAGGAACTGCTGCGACGATTCAAGATTCCCACGCCAGAGGGACGGATTGTCGGCAGCCTGGAAGAGGCGCACGAGGCTGCCCGGCAGATTGGCTACCCTCTGTTGGTCAAGGCCCAGGTCTACACCGGCAAGCGCGGCAAGTCCGGCGGCGTGCGCCCGGCTGAGAATGAGGCGGAACTGGAGACCGCAGTGCGTGAGATGCTCAGCACGCCCATCCGCGGGCTGCTGGTGGAGAGCCTGCTGATCGAGCAACTCATCCCTCTGCGCCGCGAACTCTACGTCGCTGTCACCGCCGATCCCAGCCTGCGCCAGCCGGTGCTGATCTTCTGCGCCAACGGCGGAGTGGACATCGAGGAGACATTTCATGACCGCCCCGAAACGGTGCTGCGGCTGCCGGTGGACATCCTGCGCGGCGTCTACCTGTACGACGCGCTCAACCTGCTGCGCGACGCACCTGAACTCTCCTCGCGCGACCGGTTGGAGGTGGCGCAGGTTCTCTGTCGCCTGTACGAACTCTACCGCGCCTGCGACGCGAAACTGGCGGAGATCAACCCGCTGGCGCTGACTGACAACGGCCCGGTGGCGCTCGATGCGCGGATAGACATTGACGGTGACGCCCTCGGCCGTCACCCCGAACTGAGCCTGGCCCTGGCGGAGGAGGCGGGAGAGCGCCACCCCACGCGCCTGGAGCAGATCGCCGCGACGATTGACCAGGGCGACCACCGCGGCACGGTGCACTTCGTGCAGATTGACCCCGATCTCTCCTATGCCCGTCAGCACCAGAAGGTGCCCATCGGCTTCGACTGCGTCGGCGCCGGTGTCAGCCTGACGATGATGGACGAACTGGTGCCGCTGGGCTTCTACCCGGTCAACTTCTGCGACAGTTCCGGCAACCCTGTGGCTTCGAAACTGTACCGTATTACCCGCGTCATCTTCTCCCAGCCGGGTATCGCTGGCTACGTCTTCGTCTCCTGCGTCTCCAGCCAGCAGCTGGACAACACCGCGCGGGGGATCATTAAGGCGTTCAAGGAACTCTTCCCTCAAACTGGTGGGCAGCCGGACATCCCCACTGTGCTGGCCTTCCGTGGGGCATGGGATGAGGAGGCCATCCGTCTGTTGGCCGACCACGGCATCAGCGCCGGGCGATGGGTCCGTGTGCTGGGCCGGGAGGCCACAGAACAGGAGGTCGCCGAGACCTTCCAGGCGTTGCACAGCGCCTGGGTTGCTGAAAGGGGGGAGGCGGCATGAACGACGGACGATTGGAATTCGCGGTCCGCTCCGGCGGTACGGTCAGCATAACCCTTGAGCGCTGCGTTGATTGTGAGACCAAGGCCTGCATCAAGGTCTGCCAGGCCCAGGGAGGGCCGCTGGTGCTCGATGAGGAGCGAGGGCTGCCGGCGCTGCGCTGGTCTCTTGAGGAGATCACCCGTGGCGGCTGTGTGGAGTGTCTGGGCTGCGAGTTGGACTGTGAACTCTACGGTCGGCAGGCGGTGAAGATCACCCTGCCGCTGGCGGGGCTGGAGGTGTAGGGTGTCCATCCTGGTTGACCAGAACACAAGGGTCGTGGTACAGGGGGCTACCGGTCGCGAGGCCATCCTGCGCATCCGTCTGATGAAGGAGTACGGCACGAAGGTCGTCGCCGGGGTGACGCCAGGCAAGGGTGGGGAGACGGTCGAGGGGGTGCCGGTTTACAACACGGTTTTGGAGGCCCGTGAACATCATCCGGAGATCAACACCGCCACCATCTTCGTGCCGGCGATGGTGGCGAAGGTCGCGGCGCTGGAGGCGCTGGACGCCGGAATCTCGGTGATCACGCTGCACCCGGAACGGGTGCCACAGCAGGACATGCTGGAGGTGATCGCCTACGCCCGGCGCTGCGGAGGCTACGTCATCGGCCCCAACACCATCGGCCTGATCAGCCCTGGCAAGGCGCTGGTGGGGATGATCGGCGGTAATGCCACTTCGGCGCGCGAGTTCTTCCGCCCAGGGCCGGTGGGGATCCTCTCCCGTAGCGGCGGGAACACCACCACGCTGGCCTTCTATATCAACCAGGCAGGGCTGGGACAGACCACAGCCATCGGTATGGGCGGCGATGCCTTTGTCGGCACGACGCTGCGCGATCTTCTGGCCCTGTTCGAGCAGGACCCGGAGACGCAAATGGTCGCTTTCTTTGGCGAGATCGGCACGAGCATGGAGGAGGATGCAGCCACCTTCATCCGCGATGGCGGCTTCACAAAACCGATGGTGGCCTATGTCTCCGGCGTCCATGCCCGCCCGGACGTCCGCTTTGGCCATGCCGGGGCGATGATCAGCCGGGGAGTAGGCTCAGCGCAGGCCAAGCGGGAGGCGCTACGTGCCGCTGGGGTCCATGTGGTGGAGCACTTTGGCGAGATCGGCCGCGTGGCCCGCGAGATTCTGGGCGGACTGGGCCCGCGATAGTCCAGAGGGATCGGAGGAACGGCATGGAGCCATCATCCACACTCTGGGAGGCGCTTCTGCCGTCGGCGGTGGAGATCATCGAGGTGGGGCCGCGTGACGGCTTCCAGAACCTGCCCGACTTCATCCCGACAGCGGACAAGGTTCGCATCATCAACGCGCTTATCCGCGCGGGCATTCGCCGCATGGAGGTGACCTCTTTTGTCCACCCCAAGGCGGTGCCGCAGATGCGCGATGCCGCCGAGGTGCTGCAGGGGATCACCCGCAATGGTTGCCAGTGTTTCGCCATGGCCCCTAACCTCAAAGGGGCGGAGCGTGCGATTGAGGCTGGTGCCGACATGCTCAATCTGGTCGTCTCGGCCAGCGATGCCCACAACCGCAGCAACGTGCGTATGGACGTGGAGGAGTCCCTGGCTGGCTTCCCGCCCGTGCTGGCTCTGGCCAGGGAGGCCGGAGTGCCGGTACGCGCCAGCATCGCCACGGTCTTCGGCTGCCCCTTTTCTGGGGAGGTGCCGCTGACGCGGGTGATCGGGGTGGGTCAGCGGCTGGTGGAGATGGGATGTGTCGAGTTGAACCTCTGCGATACGACCGGGATGGCCAATCCTCGCCAGGTGGCCCGCGTGGCCCAGGCGGTGCGGGCGGCTTTCCCCGCCACAAGACTGACGATGCACTTTCACAACACCCGAGGCGCAGGCGCCGCTAACCTGCTGGCGGCCTTGCAGAATGGCATCACCTCTTTCGAGGCATCCTTCGGAGGCCTTGGCGGCTGTCCGTTCGCCCCGGGGGCCACGGGTAACGTCTGCACCGAGGACATGGTGCACATGTTGCACGAGATGGGCATAGCGACAGGAATTGACCTGCCAGCGCTGCTGGCGGCAGTGCAGGAGGCGGAACCGTTGCTCCACGTGCCACTGAGCGGGCAGGTCATCCGCGCTGGCCGCACCTGTGACCTTCATCCTCTCCCCACGGCTTGAGTGGGGACAGCAATCCATGATGGGAAGGAGGAAGATATGAGTGTAGGGATGACAGCCACCCGCCTGACGGTGGCCGAGCGGCTCAAGGGGTTCGACGAGGTGGAGCAGGCTTTCAACCCCACCCAGGCTACCCTTGAGGCCAACCGCTGCCTGCTGTGCGACAACGCTCCCTGTAGCCAGGGTTGTCCGGCAGGCATTGACGTGCGCGGCTTCATCCGCAAGATCCGCTTCGGCGAGTACCGGGGCGGTGTCCGCTTGCTGCGGGAGGAGAACATCTTCGCCGGCACCTGTGGGCGGGTCTGCCCTACCGAGGCGCTGTGCGAGCAGGCCTGCCGTAGCCAGGCGCTGACCGACCCCATCCGTATCGGCGCACTGCAACGTTTTCTGACCGACTGGGAGATGGCTGTAGGGCGGCGTCCGTTCGATCTGCCCCCAGCAACCCTCAAACCGGTCGCCGTCATCGGTGCCGGGCCGGCCGGGCTCTCCGCCGCTGCTCTCCTGCGGCAACTGGGCCACCCGGTCACCGTCTTCGAGAAAGAGGGATACGCTGGCGGGGCGTTGGTGAACAGCATTCCTGCCTTCAAACTCCCCCGCGCCGTGGTATACTACGAGGTCGGCCTGGTGCGCGATATGGGGGTGGACATCCGCCTCAATACCCCGGTTGATGAGCAGCGCACGCCGCAGCAGTTGCTGGAGCAGGGCTTCGGCGCGGTGCTGCTGGCCGTGGGGCTGCAGGAGTCCTACTCACTGGGCATCCCTGGGGAGGAGTTGGAAGGCGTGATCACTGCCCTCGAGGTGCTGCGGCTGGCCAACGGCCTCACCCCACAGCGACCGGTGCGTATCGGTCGGGACGTGGTGGTCATTGGTGGCGGCAGCGCCTCGATCAATGCTGCCTGCGCCGCGCTCCGACTGGGAGCGGAGACCGTGACGGTCACCGCGCTGGGCACCCCGGCGGAGATGGACGCTTTCGAGAAGGACAAGCAGCAAGGGCTCGAGGAAGGCATCCAGTTCCTCTCCCGTGTGCGCCCCTTCCGCTTCCTGGGAGAGGGCGGCCGTGTAACGGGTGTGGAACTGAGACGTGTGACCTGGCGGGAACCGGGCCGCTTCACCCCAGATAACGCTGTGGATCTGCCCGCACCGTCGCTGGTATTGCTCGCCGACACTGTGGTCATCGCCATCGGCCAGCGGCCAGATGAGGGCTTCCGGCGTTGTATCCCCGAATTGCAAGCCGCAGCCAACGGTTGTCTCCTGGTAGATCCGGAGACGAAGGCCACGTCTCTGGAGGGCATCTTCGCTGCTGGCGACATCCTGGTGGGACGGCACACCGTGGTGCAGTCGGTGGCCGAAGGCAAGGCCGCGGCCCGCGCCATTCACGAGTACCTGAGCGCGTAGAGGAGGTAGACATGTCTCTCTATAAACTACCTGCAGTGGACCTGTCTGTCGAATACGCGGGTCTCCGCTTCGATAGTCCCTTCATCCTGGCCTCTGCGCCTCCTACCGACACCTACGAGATGGTGCGTGATGCCTTCCGCGCTGGCTGGGCCGGGGCGGTGCTCAAGACGACCTCGATGGAGGACTACGTCGTGGACATCGCCTACCCTTGCATCGCCGGCGTGCGCCACCAGGGCAGCCTCTTCGGCCTGGGCAACATTGACAACATCTCCGAGTTTCATATGGACAAGATGGAACAGGCCGTGCGGCTTCTGAAGGAGGAGTTTCCGGAGAAGATCGTGGCCACCAGCATCTGGGGCACCGACAAGGCTTCCTGGCAGATGCTGACCCGTCGCTCCATCGCTGCGGGGGCGGATTACCTGGAGGTCTCCATGTCCTGCCCCACCGACTCCCCCTTCGAGGGGACGCACCTGATGATCGGTCAGGTGCCGGATGAAGCCTACAAGATCGTCCGATGGATCGTCGAGGCGGCGGATGGCCTGCCGGTGGTGCCCAAACTGACGTCGCAGGTCACCGACATCCTCTCCATCACCCGTGCGGTCAAAGAGGCCGGAGCCGCGGCGTTGACCGCCTGTGACTCGGTGCACGGCATCATCGGCATTGACCTGGAGACCTTCGCCCCGCTGCCGATCATCGAGGGCAAGGGCACCTTCGCCGGCATGGTTGGCCCCATCCTCAAGCCGTTCGAACTGCGGGTGCTGGCGACCCTTGGCATGGGACAGGGGCTCAAGGTGGCTGCCAGCGGTGGCGCGACCACCTGGCAGGATGCCGCCGAGTATATGGCGGCGGGGGCCACGCTGGTGCAGTTCTGCACGGCGGTGATGCTCTATGGCGTGGGCATCATTGACGACCTGAAAGAAGGCCTGGCCTACTTCCTGGAGTCGAAAGGAATGCGTTCGGCGCAGGAACTGGTGGGGCGGGCACTGCCCAACATTGTCCCTCAACCCGACCTGAACCCCATCAAGCATGCGGTGGCCTTCGTGGACCGCGAACGGTGTACTCGTTGTGGTCGGTGTGTGATCTCCTGCCAGGATGGCGGTCATCGCGCCTATATCATCACCGCCGACGGCTACCCGGAGGTAGACAAAGACAAGTGCTACGGCTGCGGGCTGTGTCCTGACGTCTGCCCGGCGCAGTGTATCTCCCTGCTGCCGCGCCAGGTCTGAGGGTCGGGCAGTAAGGGCCTATCCGAATGACCCTGTAACCGACGCATCCCTATGCGTTGGCGGGCGGTTCTTGGGAGACCGCCCTCTGGCGCTTCGGATGGGCGGTAGGAGCGCCGGCCGGCCTGTGTACCTGGTGATGGAGCGCCAGGTGTGTCGTGACCGTGTCTTCCGTCACCTCGAGCCGTGCGCAGAAAAAAGAGAGGGCCGGGATACCCCCGGCCCTCTTGCTATCGTGCGCTCTACGGGTTGGACTCGGTGGGGCCTTCCCCTGCCTCTGCCGGCACCATTGACATGGCAATCCTGAGCATCTCTTCCTCCGGCAGGTTCGAGAGCATCTCGATCCGGATGTTGCCAGTATACCAGATGAGCTGCTTGCCATCTGTGTAGGAGACGGTCTCGGCAGACCCAACCCCCGGTTCCAAAGCCACCACCTGGTCCGGCCCGGACGGCGAGGCGACAGGAGCCGAGGGAGTTGGCGGGATGGAGACGAAAGAGACCTGCCCTTCCAGACCGGTGATCAACACCGCTGGCTGGCCGTTGACCGTCACGTTTGCGCCAGCAGGCAAGGATCTGTCGTCATCAGGGGACGACAACCGCTCATCAATGATGAGAATCTGATGGGTGGCGCTGTTCCAGTAGTTCAGGCTTGCCGCTTCCGGATTCAATCCTACGGCCATCGCCTCAAAACCATCCGGCAGATAGGCCGGACGCAGCGGCGTGAACTCCACCGAACCTGGGATAGATGCTACCGAACTTGGGACGGACACCTCTTCCCCCCCCGCAGGGCTCTCAAAGCGGAACCACCTGAGGAGCTCTCCCACCTGCGCCCGCACCGACGGAACGAAACCCGCCGTCCCGAGGACGATGAGCAGGGCTGCGATAGCGACCAGAGCAAGCCTTTTCTTCATCATCACACCTCCGAGGATTTGATTGATGTGGCCAACACCTTTCGACAGGCTCAGGGTACCGCCTGGCGCCAGACGGTGAAGCCATGTCGGGAGCCATGATGGTGAGGGGCGCGCTTCCCTCGCCAGCCTCGCCCGCAGGCGGCTCCAGACCTGTGGCGAAGGGACTGCCTGGGCAGCCCTGACTTGAAGGGACCGGCTGATGCGGCTCTGCAGCGCCGATAGAGCAGCCAGTTCCCGCTGACAGGCATCACACCCGGCCAGGTGAGCCTGGATCAATGCACGCTCTGAAGGGGTCACCTCATGATCCAGATAGGCAACCAGCAACTTGTTCACTTCCTGACATGTCATTTCGCCACCTCTCTTTGGGACACAGCGCGCAGGACTGGGGCATCTTCTGTCAGCGTTCCCAGTTCTTTGTGCAGGGTCTTGAGAGCCAGATCGAGCCGTGATTTGACCGTACCCACAGGGATATTCAGGATTTGCGCGATGTCAGCGTATGAGAGTTCCAGGTAGTAGCGCAGGATCACGACCGCGCGCAGTTTGTCGCTCAACCGCCTCAGTGCCTGCTGGATCACCTCCTCATCCTCCAGTCGGTTCTGGAAGAAGGATGGTCGGTCTGGCGACATGGGCGGAACTTTGTCCAGCGAGATGAAGGGAAGACGGCGCTTTCGCCGCCAACTGACGCAACGGTTCACCGTAATGCGATACAGCCATGTCGTGAAGGAGCCTTTTGACGGTTCAAAAGTGGAGAGAAACCTGTGTACCTGGAGGAAGACCTCCTGGAGCACATCCTCGGCTTCCTCAGCGCTGCCCAGCATCAGGTAGGCGGTCTTGTAGACCAGGTTTTTGTACTGATGGAAGAGAGTGGCGAAAGCCTCTTCATCCCCTGTCTGGCAGCGGCGTATCAGGTCCACGCTCTTGTCTCCTTGAGGTCGCGGTTCTGCTAAATTATACGCCGTTTTCGAATCGGAAGTTCGGAAACATACGCAGGTCGTAACCGCTCAGGCTGGCCGTTGAAACCGCGCCCGCTCTCTGCCTCCGAACGTTCGTAGGGCGGGACCCTACGTGTCAAGTCAAATGATAATGTCACTGTGGCGTCCGTACTCTTTTCGTAGGACTTGCGCAGTTGGCGGATAAACCTTTGAAATTCGCCACGAATTTCACGAATGGACACGAATTTCGCCTCTCTCCATCCGTGAAATTCGCGCAATTCGTGGCAATAAAGATCAACTGCGTAACTTCTATCGTTAAGGTTAGGGGCCTGGCGCGACTCAAAGTCGGCCCCACGTCGGAATGAACGACAGCCAGATGCTTGCCGTGTCAAGGGCACAGAGCGAAGCGTCCCTTGACACGGCCAAGCACCTGGCTAAAGTGAAAGAGGCGTTGGGCCGCCGGTGAGCAGGTCGGGCCTTGTTGTGACCGGCTACCGTTTGAGTTCGGTACGCTCGAAAGCCAATTGCAGTTCATCGTCTCCTTTCGGCCGATTGTGGGCCAAGGTTAAGCGAACGTCCTCGGTGTGGTCAGAGGAGATGCCAGGGAGGAGGAAGACCTGCTCGATGGCGTCGTAGATTTCTTGGCGCAGGCGGCGCGGGTTGGTGGCATCACGTTAGTGAATACGTGGCATGGCTGAACAGTCCGGATGTGCTATAATTGGAACCTGCGGAAGGGGAGGGTGAGAGGGGGGCTGAGGAGGCTATGAAGGGACGACAGGTTCTGGCTGCTGTGATGGTCGCTGCTGCGCTGGCGCTGAGTGGCTGCGGCTTCCTGATCACGCCGGAAGGGACCCCTGGCCCGTCCGTCGCGCCGACGGGGGGCGCGCCGCCGGCCACGCCGCTGGCGTCGCTGGTGGAAGAGTCCTACGTGCCGCCGCCGGCCACCGCTGCGCCCACCGTCACGCCGACGCCCATCTTTTACGAGGTGCAGTCGGGGGACACCCTGGGGGGCATCGCCCTGGCCTACGGGGTCAGCGTGCAGGCGCTGCAGGTTGCCAACGGCATTGACAACCCGCTCCTCTTGCAGCCAGGGCAGGTGCTCATCATCCCCACGGGGGACGAGGCGGCCGGGCTGTCGCCAGGCCTGCTCCTGCCTACGCCCACCCCGATGACCTTCGTCATTCGTGGGGTGAGCTTCTACGAGACTCCAGTGGGCAGCCTGTGGTGCCTGGGGGAGGTGTTCAACGGCACCGCCATCACGCTCACCAACGTGCAGGTGCAGGTGACGCTGTACGATGCCGCCGGGGTGCCGCTCGTCAGCGGCGACGCCTTTGCGGCGGCTGACCTCGTGCCTCCTGAGGGACGGGCCCCCTTCAGCCTGCTGTTCAGTTCACCGCCCCCTGGCTTTGTCAGCCATAGCGCGCTGCCTCTGCGCGGGGAGCCGGCGGGGGAACTGGTCGCCAACTACCTGTCCATTGCTGTAGAGGGGGTCAGCGGCGCACCCTCTGGCCCGCAGTTTCGGGTGAGCGGGACGGTGCGCAATGGCGACCCCGTGCGCACGGCGACGGAGGTGACCGTCGTCGCTACGACCTATGACGCGGAAGGGCGGGTCAGCGGCTACCGTCAGCAGCGGCTGGAGGTGGGCGAGGGCCTGGCTCCGGGAGCGACGATCCCCTTCGAGTTGCTGTTCAGCGTCTACGGGGGCGAGCCGGCCGATTTCTCGGTGATCGCCTTCGGGCGCACAACGTAACCAACCCCACAAGTGCCTGGCACCTTCGGGAGGAGTCGAGATGTTACGCGTGCTGAAAGCCATCGTCCGCCTGCTCTTGCCCCTGCTGATGCGGATCGAGGTCGTGGGGAGAGAGAACTTCCCGCCGCAGGGGCCGTACATCCTGGTCACCAATCATCTGTCGGCCTATGACACGCCGTTGCTCCTGGTGGTCTGCCCGCACCCCATCCGCGCCTTTGCCGCCTCCAAACATCGGCGCAACCCGTTCTACTTTGTGGTGCTGAGCATGGCCGGTTCCATCTGGGTGCGGCGGGGGGAGATTGACCGGCAGGCGCTGCGGGGGGCGATGGGGGTGCTCGGACGGGGCGAGGTGCTGGGGATGGCACCAGAGGGGACGCGGGCGCGCCAGGTTTACGCCCTGGGTCCGGGGAAGACCGGGGCGGCTTACCTGGCCACTCGCGCGGACGTGCCCATCGTCCCCGTTGGCCTGACCGGGACGGAGAAGATCAAGCAGAACCTGCCTCGCCTGAGGCGCACGCCGGTGCGCGTGGTGATCGGCGAGCCGTTCCGCCTGCCCGCGAGCGGGCGGGTGCGCGGCCCCGCGCTGGATGAGTACACTGACCTCATCATGCGGCGCATCGCCGCGCTGCTGCCGCCCGAGTATCGCGGGGTGTATGGGCCGTAGGGCTGGTGCCCCCTGCCCCCCTGTCGTCCGTGGTCTGTTGTCTGTGGTCCGCTGGTCTAATCCGCCAGCCCCTCGATGTCCCCCAGCGCGGCGGTGACGCCGAAGTCGGCGGGGGTCTTGTGGATTTCCGGTGCCTGCACGTGGCGGGTCACCATCTCCCGCGTCCCGACGATGCCCAGTTGCTCGAACAGGAAGCCGAACTGTGCCTCCAGGTCGCGGCCCATGTTGACGCGGATCTCCGGCGGCAGGCTCCAGAACTCCCGCTTGAAGGGCCCCAACCCCTTCTTGCGCGTCTCGTAGAGGAATTGCTCCTCGGTCTTGCCCTCTTTCCACTCGTTGGCGTGATGCTCTTTGATGTAGGCGTAGATTTCGTCGCGCAGTGAGGCCGGCAGGAGGGGGTGGTCGTAGATCAGGTTCTGGAAGCCGGTGGCCAGGTGGACCTCGCAGGCTTCGGCCTCAGGGAAGGTGTGGAAGGCCTCGTCGGGCAGGGTGGACGCGCCGTGCTGTACTGCGCCGGCCAGGCCGTATTCCTCGCGGGCGACGCGGCTGAGCCGGGCCAGGGTGTCGAAGTCAATCTTCACCCGCGCCAGCGTGCCGTCGGGCAGCACCACACCGCCGTGCGAGGTGCCGGTCTGGATGCTCAGTTTGCTCAGGCCAGCCATCCCCGGCGGGAGAGAGGCGTTGTAGCCGTCCATGAAGGCGCGCAATTCTTCTTCCGTGGAGTTCTTGCCCCCCACCTCGCCGATCTCGCCACCGACGGAGATGGTCACTCCGGCGGGTTGCTTCTGGCGGATGACCTCGGTGAAGCGAGCGCAGATGGTGAAGTTGGCCCGCTGTTGCTCCTCCACGGTAGGCTGTGCCAGGTCCACCAGGGTTGAGGAGTCAATGTCAATGTTGAAGAAACCGGCCCCGATCGCCTCGCCGATCAGGTCGTCCACAGCCCGAAGTTCGGAGCCCGGGTCGCTGGCGTACTTCTTGGCGTTCATCTGGAAGTGGTCGCCCTGGATGAACAGCGGGCCGTGGTAGCCCTCGCGCATGGCGGCGCCGATGATGACGGCGGCGTACTCCGCCGGGCGCTGGTTGGTGTAACCGATCTCCGAGCGGGCGATCTCGAAAATGAAGGCGGCGGCGTCGCGGGCCAGCGCGGCGCGGAAGACGGCGCGGGCCATGTCGTAGGTGAGCAGCCGCAGGTTCATCGCCGGCACGGTCCAGCCGCCGGGCGTCTCCCCACGCCCGCGGGCCATATACAGGTCGTGGATCGAGGCCGGGCGCACGCCGACGGCCTGTCCCATCTCCCAGAGCAGGTAGCGGGCCATGGCCTGCGTCTCGCCGGTGGCGAAAACGGCGTGTTCTACCAGTTCATCCAACGCCGGCCCGCGCAGATGGGACTCATCCACCTGTACCCGCCCTTTCTCCAGGGTCACGATGCTCTTCACCCGCTGCAACAGTTCTGTCGGGCTTGTTGCGGTCATCTCCTTTCCTCCTTGCCTTTACCACCAAAGGTAATGTTACTTGATCGCCGGGCCTGCCGTCCAATCGTAGCCGATGGTTGGGTCGTCGTGAGGGATGCGCCCCTCGTCCGAACCGTCGTACTCGTGAGAGACGATGTAGAAAACGTGAGCGGGTCCCTGCAGCACGCGGTAGCCATGCGCCACGCCGGGCGGAATCTTCAGCAGGACTGGCGGGTGGCCATCCCCCATCAGCAACTCCTGGATCTGGCCGTAGGTGGGCGACTCCGGACGGGTGTCGTAGAGCGCGGCCTTGACCGTGCCGCAGGCCACGTACCACCAGTCGGTCTGCCGGTGGTGGACATGCCAGGCCTTGGCGGCCCCGGTGTGGGTCATCGTGTGGCTCCACTGGCCGAAGCCTTCCGGGAAGATGGGGTCGCTGGCGCGCAGGACCTCGCGGAAGAAGCCCCGTTCGTCGCTGTGGGTGACCAGTTGCTTGATTTCGACGCCGTGAATCATGGGCAGCACCTCCTGAGATGGGCGACAGAGGAGATTATAGCGCAAGTGGGGCGGCTGTCCAGTCGCCTTGAGGGACTTTTTGTCTGCTGTGGGCGGTGGGGTATAATCAACACCTGTCGGGCTATGGTTACCCGTAGCCGACGCATCCCGATGCGTTGGCGGGGCGGCATAGGATGCCGCCCCTACGGTAAGCCCCGTAGCCGACGCATCCCTATGCGTCGGCGGGGCGGCATCGGGATGCTGCCCTACGGTGGTCACCCGTAGCCGACGCATCCCTATGCGTCGGCGCATCCCTATGCGTCGGCGCATCCCGATGCGTCGGCAGGGCGGCATAGGGGCGGGCCGGGA
>Ga0209018_1000315_pt1 | contig 46438 bp, 35 predicted proteins | sample YNPBryBLVA2012_FD_185814 | JGI IMG/M metagenome (GOLD analysis project Ga0209018, IMG submission 185814) | Anoxygenic and chlorotrophic microbial mat microbial communities from Yellowstone National Park, USA - YNP Bryant BLVA 2012 (SPAdes)... ...
GTTACTATAAGGAGGTGTTTTCGATGAACGGCTGGAATGGCAAACTGCTGCGTGTCCATCTGGGCAAAGGGGCGATCAGCGAGGAAGAGATCGCGTTCGAGGATGCCCGCGCCCTCATCGGCGGGCGCGGCCTGGCGATCCGCTACCTCGGCGCTGAGGTCGACCCACGGGTCGATCCGCTCTCGCCCGACAACATGCTGGTCATGGCGACCGGTCCGCTCACGGCGACCCCCGCGCCCACCGGCAATCGCTACATGGTCGTCACCAAATCGCCGCTGACGGGAGCGCTCTCCTGCTCCAATTCGGGCGGCGTCTTTCCCACCGACATGAAGCGCACTGGCTTTGACCTGTTCATCTTCGAGGGGCGGGCCGAGCGCCCCCTCTACCTGTGGGTGCACGAGGGCGGCGCCGAGCTGCGCCCGGCCGACCACCTGTGGGGCAAGACGGTGAGCCAGACCGAAGAGCTGTTGCTGCAAGAGACGGACCCCAAGGCCAAAGTGGCCTGCATCGGCCCGGCGGGGGAGCGCGGCGTGCTCATCGCCGCGATCATGAACGACAGGCACCGCGCCGCCGCCCGCTCCGGCGTCGGCGCCGTCATGGGCAGCAAGAACCTCAAGGCCGTCGTCGTCCGCGGCACCCGCGAGGTCTCTCTGGCCGATCCGGAGCGGATGCACGCGCTCTGCCGCCAGGTCCGCGCCGAGGTGCTGGCTGCGGTCAAGAAAGGCTCTGCCCTGCACGACTATGGCACGGCCTATGTGCCCGAAGTGACGAACGAGCTGGGCATTCTTCCCACGCGCAACTTCCAGACCGGCCGTTTCGAGGGGGTGGGGGGCATCAACGGCCACGTGCTGCGCGAGCGCTACCTGGTCCGCCCCAAGCCCTGCTTTGGCTGTCCCCTCGCCTGCGGGCGGCAGACCCGTGTGGAGCATCCCGTCTACGGCGGCGAGGGCGAGGGCCCTGAGTACGAGACCATCGCCGCACTGGGCAGCGCCTGTGGCGTCGATGACATGGCGGCGGTCACGCGGGCCAATTATCTGTGCAACGACCTGGGGCTGGACACGATCTCGACCGGCATGACCATCGCCTGCGCGATGGAACTGGCCGAGCGCGGCATCCTGCCGGCTGGCGACGTGGGCATGGCGCTGCGCTTTGGCGACGCCGACGCCATGATCGAGCTGGTGCGCCAGGCGGGGTTACGCGAAGGCTTTGGTGCCCTGGTCGGCGAGGGCAGCTATCGCCTGGCCAGCCGCTACGGCCATCCCGAGTTCTCCATCACGGCCAAAAAGCTCGAGTTCCCCGGCTATGACCCGCGCGGCGCCAAGGGCATGGGGCTGCTCTATGCCACCTCGAACATCGGCGCCTCGCATATGGCCGGCGATATCGCCTATATGGAGGTCTTTGGCGTGCCCAAAAAGATCGACCCCCTGACGATCGAGGGCAAGGCCCGTTATGTCAAGTACTTTGAGGATATTTTCACGATCATCGATGCCGCCGGCATGTGCGTCTTTGTCACGCTGCGCTATCTTTTCGAACCGACTTATGAGGTGCGCCCGGGCCGCATCGTCGACCTGCTCAACTATGCCACCGGCGCCGGCTACACCGCCGACACGCTGCTGGAAGCGGGCGAGCGCGTCTACAACCTGGAGCGCATGTTCCTGCTGCGCGCCGGTTTTTCCCGCGCCGACGACACGCTGCCGCCGCGCATGCTGGAAGAGCCGATGACCGAAGGGCCCGCCGCCGGGCAGGTGGTGGAGCTGGAGACGATGCTGAAAGAGTATTACGCTGTGCGCGGATGGGACGAAAACGGCGTGCCTGCCCCGGAAAAACTGCGCGCGCTGGGATTGGAGGGATAGGCTGATGCTGTGCACAGAACAGATCGAACTCGTGACCCAGTTGCCGGGTCCGCTGGCCCTGAGCGTCGTCGAGCGCAGCCGCCGCGCTGTGACGCCGTCGCTGCCCCACGCCTACCCGCTGGTTGTGAGTCAGGCGTCGGGGCTGTGCGTCGAAGACGTGGACGGCAACCAGTTCCTCGACTGCGCCGCCGGCATCGCCGTCTGCTCGACCGGCCACTGCCATCCGCGCGTGGTGGAGGCGATCCGCGAGCAGGCGGGCCGGCTGATCCACATCTGCGGCGCCGATTTCTACGATCCGATGTACGTCGCCCTGGCTGAGCGGCTGAGCCATCTGGCGCCGGGCGCGTCGCCGAAAAAGACCTTTCTGGGCAACTCGGGCGCCGAGGCGGTCGAGGCGGCGTTCAAGCTGGCTCGCTATCACACCGGCCGCTCCCGCGTCATCACTTTCTTCGGCGCTTTCCACGGCCGCACGATGGGCGCCATCTCGCTGACGGCGAGCAAGTCGCTTTATCAGGACGGCTTTGGCCCGCTGGTGCCTGGCGTCACCCACGTCCCTTACGCCTACTGCTATCGCTGTCACTACAACCTCTCCTACCCGGCCTGCAACCTGGCCTGCGTCGACGCCATCGAAGAGACGTGGTTTGCCCGCTCCATCCCGCCCGAGCAGGTGGCGGCGATCTTTGTCGAGCCGGTGCAGGGCGAAGGCGGCTACATTGTCCCGCCGCCCGGCTGGCTGGCCCGCCTGCGCGCCCTGTGCGACAGGTATGGCATCCTCCTCGTCGCTGACGAGGTCCAATCCGGCATGGGCCGCACGGGCAAGATGTTCGCCGTCGAGCACTGGGACGTCGAGCCGGACATCCTCTGTCTGGCCAAGGCGCTGGCCTCGGGGATGCCCCTCTCGGCCATGATCGCCCGCGAGGCGGTGATGGACTGGCCTCCGGGGGCGCACGGCAGCACCTTTGGCGGCAATCCGGTCTGCTGCGCTGCCGCCCAGGCGACGCTGGACGTGATCGAAGAGGAGGGCCTGCTGGAGAACGCCGCCCGCGTCGGCGGGTGGATGCTCGAAACGCTGCGCGAGCTGGCTGCCGAGAGCCATCTCATCGGCGATGTGCGCGGCCTGGGCCTGATGATCGGCGTCGAGCTGGTCAAGGACAGGGAGAGCAAAGCGCGTGCCCGCCAGGAGACCGAGCAGGTGATCCAGGGCTGTTTCCAGCGCGGGTTGCTCCTTCTGCCCTGTGGCCCCAGCACGATTCGCTTCTCTCCGCCGCTGATCATCACCCACGAGCAGGCCGAGCGGGCGCTGTCGATCTTTGCCGACGCGCTGGCTGAGGTCGAGGGGCGGATAGGGACACGGTAAGCCTTTGAGAGGGATTTGCTTTCGCTCCTGGCAGGTCTGTGACCGCCAGCACTGGCGGGGTCACAGACCCCGCCGGAGCGGGGATCGATTCGTCAAGGTGCAAGCAGGTCTGTGAGAGGAAGTGACTCGATGGCTGACAAGGTGATGACCATGCGCCAGGCGATCGCTGCCCATGTCCACGACGGCGATGTGGTGGCGATCGAGGGCTTTACCGCCTGCATCTGCTTTGCCGCTGCCCACGAGATCATCCGTCAGGGGCGCCGCGAGCTGACCCTCTGCCGCATGACGCCCGACCTGATCTATGATCAGATGGTCGCTGCCGGTTGCGCGCGTCGGCTGGTCTTTTCCTACCTGGGCAACCCCGGCGTCGGCTCGCTCCACGCCATCCGCCGCGCCGTGGAGAAGGGCATCCCGGCCCCCCTGGAGCTGGAGGAGTATTCCCACTTTGGCATGGTCGGTCGTTACCTGGCCGGCGCTTACCGTCTGCCTTTTTTCCCCCTGCGCTCCTACGTCGGCAGCGACATGCCCGCCGCCAATCCGCGCATCCGCTCGGTGGAGAGTCCCTACGGCGACGGCGTCATCGCCGTTGTCCCCCCGCTCAACCCTGACGTGGCCATCCTCCACGCCCCGCGCGCCGACCGCGAGGGCAACACGCACTTTTGGGGGCTGTTGGGCGTGCAGAAAGAGGTTGCCTTTGCCGCGCGGCGCGTCGTGGTCGTCGTCGAGGAACTTGTCGATGAGGCGGTCATCCGCAGCGACCCCAACCGTACTCTCATCCCCGGCCTGATCGTCGACGCCGTGGTCCACGAGCCCTACGGCGCGCACCCTTCCTACGTCCAGGGCTATTACGACCGCGACAATGACTTTTATCTGCAGTGGGATCAGCTCAGCCGTGAGCACGAGTCGACCTGCGCCTGGCTGGATGAGTGGGTCTACGGCCTGCCCGACCGCCGCGCCTATCTCGAAAAGCTGGGGCGCGCGGCGCTGGAGCGCCTGGCGCCGGGCGATGCCCTTTCAGGGGAGGTGAATTATGGACGGTATGCGGAGATGGGGGATCCCTCTCCGGCGAGTTGAAGGAGCTGCGGGCGGTGTTGAACCGCAGAGGGCGCGGGGAAGGAGAGCCAGACTCCTGACGCTCTTTGCGGTCATTGGACTCTTCCTGCTCGCCGCCTGCGCCTCGCCATCCCCGGCGCCAGCTTCTCCCGTGGCCCAGCCGACGGTTCCTCCTGTGCCGGATCCGGCGGCCCTGGCGACGTTGGCGGTCGAGGCCCTGCGGGACCGCGACATGGCCCGCCTGGCTGCGCTGGCTCATCCGAGTCGCGGCGTACGCTTCTCCCCCTATGCCTTTGTCAGCCAGGCGGACGTCGTCCTGATGCCAGCGCAACTGGAGACAGCGCGGAGCGATCCGACGGTCTATCTGTGGGGCGCGTATGACGGCACAGGCGACCCCATTTCGCTGACGTTAAGAGGGCGGGGTTTGGTATCTGGTGGGCATCATTCATGACCAATGGACGATCTGAAATGGACTATACACCGACAGAAATGATGATCGTGGCGGCGGCGCGGGCGCTGGCCGGTGTGCGCACGGTCTTTGTCGGCGTGGGGTTGCCCAACGTCGCCTGCAACCTGGCCCGCCACACCGTCGCGCCGGAGCTGGAGCTGATCTATGAGAGCGGCGTCTATGGCGCGCGCCCGGCGCGTTTACCCCTTTCCATCGGCGATCCGACGCTGGTCAGTGGGGCGCTCTCGGTCTGCTCCATGGCCGATCTCTTCGGACTCTACCTGCAGGGGGGGCGGGTCGAGGTGGCCTTTTTGGGCGGCGCGCAGATCGACCGCTTTGGCAATCTGAACACGACGGTCATCGGCGACTACAGGCAGCCCAAAGTGCGATTGCCCGGCAGCGGCGGCGCCTGCGAGATCGCCATCAACGCGCAGCGGGTCTTTGTCATTATGCGCCTGGGCCGGCGGGCCTTTGTCGAGCGGCTCGATTTTGTGACCAGCCCCGGCCATCTGGGCGGGGTGGGGGAGCGCGCGGCGCTGGGGCTGCCGGGTGCCGGTCCGCAGGTGATCGTGACCGACCGTTGTGTCTTTACTTTCGACGAGGCCGCCGGCGAGATGGTCGTGCGCAGCCTGCACCCCGGCATGACGCTGGAGGAAGTGCAGGCGGAGGTGGGGTGGAGTCTTCGCATAGCCACCGATCTGCAAGAAACAGCGCCGCCCACGGCAGAAGAGCTGCGCCTGCTGCGCCAGGAGCTGGACCCCAGGGGGATGTATCGGGGATAGCTGGCAGCCAGGGGGAGAGGGAGACAGGGAGAGGGGGAGACAAGGTGAGAATCAAAGGTTCTCCTTGTCCCCTAAGGGAGTTGATATGACAGCGACAGACGTGGTTGTGCTCTCCGCCGTGCGCACGCCGATCGGGGCGTTTGGCGGGGTGTTGAAGGACGTCCCGGCAGCGCAGTTGGGCGCGGTGGCGGCGCGGGCGGCGCTCGAACGGGCCGGCCTGAGCGCCGACGTGGTCGACGAGGTTATCTTTGGTTGCGCCCGCCAGGCCGGCAACGGCCCCAACGTCGCCCGGCAGGTGGCCTGGCATGCTGGCGTTCCCGTCGACCGGCCGGCTTGCACGATCAACAAAGCCTGCGCCAGCGGCATGAAGGCGTTGACGCTGGGCGCCCAGTCGATCCTCACCGGCGAGAACCAGGTCGTGCTCACCGGCGGCGTCGAGCAGATGTCCCAGATCCCCTACCTGCTGATGAAGGGCCGCTGGGGCTACCGCCTGGGCAACGACACGCTGGACGACGCCATGTACCGCGACGGCTACCTCTGCCCGCTGGCGGGGATGGTGATGGGCGAGACGGCCGAGCTGCTGGTCGACCGCTACGGCATCTCGCGCGCCGAGCAGGATGAGTTTGCCGTCGAGAGCCACCGCCGCGCTGTGGCCGCCTGGGAGAGCGGCGCTTTCGCCGCCGAGGTCGTGCCGGTGGAGGTGCCGGCAGCTAAAGGGGCGACGGAGCAGGTCGAGCGGGACGAGCGCCCGCGGGCCGACACCTCGTTCGACAGGCTGGCCCGCCTGCCGCCGGTCTTTCGCCAGGATGGCACGATCACTGCCGGCAACGCCTCCGGCATCGCTGACGGCGCGGCGGCCCTGCTGATCGCTTCCGCCGAACGTGCGCGCGCCCTCGGCGTCGAGCCGCTGGCCCGCATCGTCGCCTATGCCTCCGGCGCGGTCCATCCCCGCGAGATGGGGCTGGGGCCTGTGCCCGCCGTGCGCCGTCTTCTGGAGCGCAGCGGACTGACGCTGGCCGATTTCGAGCTGATCGAGCTGAACGAGGCCTTTGCCGCCCAGGTGCTGGCGGTGGAGCGCGAGCTGCCGTGGGACGCGGCGCGACGCAATGTCCACGGCGGCGCGGTGGCGCTGGGCCACCCCACCGGCTGCTCCGGCGCGCGCATCGTGACGACGCTGCTGCACGCTCTGCGCACCCACGACAAGACGCTGGGCCTGGCGACGCTCTGCGTCAGCGGGGGGCTGGGGATGGCCGTGGCATTGGAGCGGCTGGCATGAGCGCGGTCTTTGCCCGGCGCATGGCCTTCGCCCACCGCCAGGCAGTGCGCGGCGAGGGCGTCTACCTGTGGGACTCGGAGGGCCGGCGCTACATCGACGCCGCAGGCGGCGCGGTGGTGGTCAATGTGGGCCACGGCGTCGCCGCTATCGCCGAGGCAATGGCCCGCCAGGCTGCCGACGCCGCCTACGTCCACGCCACGCTTTTTACCAGCGCGGCACTGGAGGCATACAGCCGGGCGCTGGCCCCCCTCGTGCCGCTCGACGAACCGCGCTTTTACCCGCTGACCAGCGGCGCGGAGGGCGTCGAGGCGGCGCTCAAGTTCGCCCGTCAGCTCCAGGTGGCGCGGGGCGAGGCGACCCGCGAGCTGGTCATCGCCCGCTGGGGCTCCTACCACGGCGCAACGCTCGGCGCGCTGGCAGTGACCGGCAAGACCAAAATGCGCACCCTCTTTGCGCCGATGTTCCGCGACCAGCCGCACATCCCGCCGCCCTACTGCTACCGCTGCCCCTTCGCTGCCACCTATCCGGCCTGCGACCTGGCCTGCGCTCGCGCGCTGGAGGTCGAGGTGCAGCGGCAGGGAGCGGAGCGGGTGGCGGCGTTCATCGCCGAGCCGGTGAGCGGGGCGACGCTGGGCGCGGTCGTGCCGCCGGACGGCTATTGGCCGCTCATCCGCCAGATTTGCAGCCGCTACGGCTTGCTGCTCATCGCCGACGAGGTCATGACCGGCTTTGGACGCACCGGCCGCTGGTTTGGCATGGAGCACTTTGGCGTCCGGCCCGACGTGATGGTGCTGGGCAAGGGGGCGACGGGGGGCTATTTCCCGCTCTCGCTCCTGGCAGCGCGGCGGAGCGATGTGGAGACGATACGCCAGGTGCATGGCGACTTGAACCACGGCGGCACGTTTTCCCACCACGCCGTCGGCGCGGCGACGGCGCTGGCGACGCTGCGCTTTTTGCAGGAGCACCGCCTGGTCGAGGCGGCGGCGGCGCGCGGCGCAGAGCTGGGCCAGCGGCTGCGTCAGGAGCTGGGCGACCTGCCCTGCGTGGGCGACGTGCGCGGCATCGGCATGATGTGGGGCGTCGAGTTTGTCGCCGACCGCCGCAGCAAAGCGCCGTTTCCGCCGCAGCGCCAGTTCTCGCGCCGCGTCTGCGACCGGGCCTTTGAACGCGGCCTGATCGTCTATCACGGCGCGGGCAGCGTCGACGGCACCGCGGGCGACCATCTGATGGTCGCTCCTCCTTTCGTCATCAGCCTGGCGGAGGTGGAAGAGGTCGTCAGCCTGCTGCGGCAGGCAATCCTTGATGTATGGAGGGAGGAAACAGCATGAGCCTTCAGCTTCTTTCCGTGATCGATGTCAAAGGCGGGCCTCTGGAACGGGGACGTCAGCAGGGGGAGGGGGCGCGGCCCTTTATCCTGCGCTCGCTGGCCCGCTACCGCGAGATCCTGCACCTGGCCGTGGGAATGACGTGGGAGGAGAGCAAGCGCGAGGCGCGCAAGTTCCTGCCCTACGGCGAGGAGGCTTTCCCCGAGTTTGTCGACGAACTGCGCGGCATCGCCGAGGGCGCTGGCGTCGATTTCGAGGAGGTCTGGACGCTCAACTGTTACGAAGGCCTGACCGAGAGCAGCACCCAGGTGTGGGGTTGCACCAGTGTCGCCGTTTGCCAGGAGCAGACGGCCAACGGCCACGTCCTCCTGGCCCACAATGAGGACTGGAGCAGCGCGGACCGCGACACGGTCTACCTGGTGCGCGCCGAGCCGGATGACGGGCCGGCCTATCTGGGCATGACCTATGGTCCGCTGCTGGTCAACATCGGCATGAACGCGGAGGGCATTGGCGTGGCGATCAACACGGTCTATCCCACCGACGTGCGCGTCGGCGTGCCGCGCATTCTCTGCTCGCGGGCGGTGCTGGGCGCGCGCACCATCGGCGCGGCGATCCGCGCCTGTGTGCCCAAGCTGCGCGGCGGCGGCTATGCCTATCTGCTGGCCGACCGCAACGGCGAGCTCTACCTGATCGAGACCTCGGCCACCAGCCACGATATTCTGTACGGCGAGGATGGCTGGCTGGCCCACGCCAACCACTACGTCTCGCCCAAGATGCAGGCGCTGGAACAGCCGGGCCGCTATGCCGGTTCCCGCGTGCGCTTCAACCGCGCCGGGCGGCTGCTCAAGGCACAGTTGGGCGCGGTGACGGTGGAGAGCCTCCAGGCGCTGCTGCGCGATCACGTCAATTTCCCCGACTCGATCTGCGCGCACGAGGACCCCGAGGATCCGCCCCATGAGCGAGGGCACACGCTGGTCTCGCTGGTGATGGACCTGACCGAGCTGACGATGTGGGCTGCCCCCGGTCCGCCCTGCGGGGGGGAGTACATGGCTCACAGGCTATAAGGTACAGCAATCACAGGTCAACCCATGGAAGCAAAAGAGGCTTTGATCGCCATAGTTCCGTTGCGCACGCTGCAGGAATATGAGGCCTGCGAGGCCCTGCAGGCGCTGATCTGGCAGGCCGATCCGGTCGAAGTGGTGCCGGCCCACGTGCTCATCACCGCCCAGCGGCACGGCGGGCTGGTGTTGGGCGCCTTTGACAGCGCCGGGACGATGGTCGGCTGCCTGTTTGGCTTTGCCGGCGTTACTGCTGCCGACAATCCCCTTACCGCTGGCGTGCGCTGGCAGCACTGTTCGCACTTTGTGGGCGTCCATCCGCAGTGGCGCGGGCGGGGGATTGCCTACCGTCTCAAGCTGGCGCAGCGGGCCTGGGCGCTGGAACGGGGCTTTGAGCTGGTCACCTGGACCTTCGACCCGCTGGAGGCGGCCAACGGCGTGCTCAACCTGGGCAAGCTGGGTGCCCTCTGCCGCTGTTACCTGCGCGACCTGTACGGCGAGATGGCGGAGGGGATCAATGTCGGCCTGCCTACCGACCGTTACGAAGTGGCCTGGTGGGTGGGCAGCGAGCGGGTGGAGGGGCGCGTGGCGGGCTGGCAGCCGCCGTCGCTGGCAGAGCTGCTGGCGGGAGGGGCGCTGGTGCTGAACCCTGCCTGCCCTCGCCCCGACGGTCTGCTCGAGCCGGGGGCGCTGCGCGCGCCGCAGGGCGAGCTGCTCTTGCTCGAGATTCCCGCCCGCATCCAGGCGCTGAAAGCCGTCTCCATGGAACTGGCGCTGGCCTGGCGGCTGAGCGTGCGGGCGGCCAGCGAAGCGGCCTTTCAGGCCGGCTACACTGCCTGCGACGTGGTGCGGGAACAGGTTGATGGCCTGCCGCGGGTCTATTACCTGTTGCGACGGACGACGGACGGTGAGCGATGAGGATCGAGCGAATCGAGCTGCGCTACATCAAGATCCCGCTGCGCCATCACTTTGAGACCAGCTTTGGCCGCGCCTGGGGACGGGACACGATCCTGGTCACGGTCTGGGCCGATGGCGTGGAAGGGTGGGGCGAGTCGCCGGTGGAAGACGGCCCCTGGTACTCGCCGGAGACGGTCGAGACAGCCTGGCATGTCCAGCGCGATTTTCTGGTGCCGCTCCTGCTGGGTCAGCAGGTGGACGCGGCGGCGGACGCTTTCGAGCGCATGGCCCGCGTCCGCGGCCATACCATGGCCAAGGCGGGGCTGGAAGAGGCGCTGTGGGATGTCGAGGCGCGGCAGAAGGGCGTCTCTGTTGCCTGGCTGCTGGGCGGCGTGCGCCCGCGCATCGAGAGCGGCGTCAGCGTGGGCATCCAGGACACGCTGGACGAGTTGCTGGAGCGTGTGGAGGGCTTTCTGGCGCAGGGCTATCGCCGCATCAAGGTCAAGATCAAGCCGGGCTGGGATGTGGAGGTGGTGCGGGCGCTGCGTCAGCGCTGGCCGGCCGTCCCGCTGATGGTCGATGCCAACTCGGCCTATACGCTGGCCGACGCGGAGCGCCTGGCGGCGCTGGACGAGTTTGGCCTGCTGATGATCGAGCAGCCGCTGGCCTATGACGACATCTACGAGCACAGCCTGTTGCAGCGGCAGCTCAAGACGCCGCTCTGCCTGGACGAGTCGATCCACACCCCGGCCCACGCGCGGGCGGCGCTGGAGCTGGGCAGTTGTCGCATCATCAACATCAAGCCGGGGCGGGTGGGCGGGCTGGCCCAGGCGCGGCGCATCCACGACCTCTGCCGCGAGCGCGGCGTGCCGGTCTGGTGCGGCGGCTTGCTGGAGGTGGGTGTCGGGCGGGCGCACAACGTCGCCATCGCCAGCCTGCCCGGCTACACGCTGCCCGGCGACGTCTCGGCCAGCGACCGTTACTTTGAGCGGGACGTGGTCGAGCCGCCCTTCCGCCTCAACGCCGACGGCACCATCGACGTGCCCCAGGGGCCAGGGATCGGCGTGACGGTCGATCGGGCGTGGATCGACCGCCTGACCGTGCGGCGAGAGGTATTCTCTGCCTAGCCGCCGGCAATGGCCGGAAAGAGAGCGACGACGTCGCCTTCCTGGAGGAGCTGGTCGGGCGGCGCGCTGCGGCCGTTGACCAGGGCCACGGTATCCTCGCCTGGCGGCAGGGGCAGCCGCTCTAGCAGCGCCTCGAGTTTTGTTCCCGCTTCGACCTCCATGGGGAAGGGAGACTCTTGTCCTGCCTTGAGGTATTTGCGGTATGTCGCCATATATTTGACCGCGATGCGCATGCTGTTCGATGTTACACCCGCTGCTCCTGCAGCGCAAGTGGGGCCGTAGGACAACTGCGAGCAGTTGTCCTGCCAGGCGCCCTTGCAATTTTGGTCAATCGGGTATATGATTCACGTTTGGCATGTTCATAGAGAGTAGAAACAATGTTTAGCGCAGTACGTACCCTGCTCTTCGGCAGCCCGTTGCCAACGGCGGCCGAAACCGAGCAGCGCCTGTCCAAAGTGCAGGCGCTGGCTGTTTTTTCGTCGGACGCGCTCTCCTCGGTGGCCTATGCCACGGAGGAGATTCTGCTCGTCCTGGTTGTTGCTGGCTCGGCGGCGATGGTTTTCTCGTTGCCCATCTCGGTTGCCATCGTTACCCTTTTGTTCATCGTCGTCACGTCGTACTACCAGACAGTCCACGCCTACCCTTCGGGGGGCGGCGCGTATATCGTCGCGCACGATAACCTGGGCGTCTGGCCCGGCCTGGTCGCTGCAGCGGCGCTGCTGATCGACTATGTCCTCACCGTGGCGGTCAGCGTGACGGCAGGCGTGGCGGCGATCACCTCTGCCTTTCCCGTGCTCTATGCCCATCGGGTCGTTGTGGCGGTGTTGGTGGTTCTTTTCATCGCCTGGGCCAATTTGCGCGGCGTGCGCGAATCGGGCACGCTCTTTGCTGTTCCCACCTATGGCTTTATCCTGCTGATGCTTACCCTGATGGGGGTGGGCGTGTTCCGCTGGTTGACCGGCACGGTGAGCCCTGTGACATATGAAGCTCTGCAGATGGGCACGCAGAACGTGTCGGTATTTCTGATCCTGCGGGCATTCGCCTCTGGCTGTACGGCCATGACTGGCGTCGAGGCGATCAGCAACGGCATTCCCGCTTTCCGCAAGCCAGAAGCCGACAACGCCAGCAAGACCCTGCTCGTGATGGCCGGCCTGCTGGCGACCATGTTCCTGGGCATCAGTTTCCTGTCCCGCGCGCTGCACATCATCCCCATCGAGCACGAGACGGTTGTCTCCCAGATCGGCCGGCAGGTCTTTGGGGACGGCCCCCTCTACCTGGCGTTGCAGACTGCGACGGCGTTGATCCTGGTGCTGGCCGCCAATACCTCCTTTGCCGATTTCCCTCGCCTCTCGGCTATCCTGGCCCGCGACCGTTACCTGCCCCATCAACTGACCAACCGGGGCGACCGTCTCGTCTTTGCCAACGGCATCATCGCCCTGGCAGTTCTGGCCTCTTTGCTGATCATCCTCTTTGGCGGGCGCACACATCGCCTGATCCCCCTCTATGCGGTCGGTGTGTTCCTCTCGTTCACGCTTTCCCAGGCAGGGATGGTGCTCCACTGGTATCGCTTGCGTGGTCCTCGCTGGGTCGAGAAGCTGATCATCAACGGCGTCGGCATGCTGGCGACAGGGATTGTCTTGATCGTCGTTGCCATCACCAAGTTCGTCCACGGCGCCTGGATTGTCATTCTTTTGATCCCGGCTTTTGTCTGGGCCTTTCGCGTCATCAAGCGGCATTATGGGGAAGTGGCCAGACAGTTGTCGCTGGAGGGATTGCGGCCGCAGCCGTGGACGGATGTGGCGACGCACGATCGCCACAAGGTGGTGGTGCCGGTCTCTGGCATGCACCGCGGGACGCTGGAGGCGCTGCACTTTGCCCGCGTCATGTCGAAGGATGTGACAGCGGTCATTGTGGACCTTGACCCTGCCGAAACGGCCCGCGTGCAGGAAAAGTGGGTGACCTGGGGGCAGGATATTCCGCTGGTGGTGTTGCCTTCCCCTTATCGCTCGATGGTGGGACCCTTGCTGCAGTATCTGGACGAAACGGACGAGCGCGACCCGGAACGGGGGACGACGGTCGTTGTGCTGCCCGAGTTCGTCCCCGCGCGCTGGTGGCATTACCTGCTGCACAACCAGACGGCCCTGGTGCTCAAGACAGTGCTGATCTATCGCCGTGGCAAGAACGGCAAGTCGCGGGTGATCATCGACGTGCCGTATCGCTTGCAAAGCTGATTCCTGGTCAGGAGGAGAAATGACAGAAGAAACAAGTTTGGAAAAAGGGGAACTGCTCCCCGAGGAGGAGCCTCCCCCTTGTACGCATCGCCCGGCATTGTGGGCGGACGTACCGGATGAGAAGTGGAATGACTGGCGCTGGCAGTTGAGCCACCGGCTGAACACGCTGGAGGAACTGCGTCAGCTCATCCGTTTGACCCCCGAAGAAGAAGAGGGGGTCGCTGCACAGCACCGCTTTCGCCTCGACATCACCCCCTATTTTGCCTCGCTGATCGATCCCGACGATCCAACATGTCCCCTGCGCCGCCAGGTGATCCCCACTGGCCATGAGCTGCGGGGCTTTGAAGAGGCGATGGCCGATTCGCTCGCCGAAGAGGCCCATTCGCCCGTGCCGGGGCTGGTGCACCGCTATCCGGACCGCGTGCTGATGCTGGTCACGACCCAGTGCGCCAGCTACTGCCGTTACTGCACGCGCAGCCGTATCGTCGGCGATCCCAAGGCCCAGTTCAGCCGCTCCAACTATGACGCGCAGATCGACTATATCGCCAACACGCCCCAGGTGCGCGACGTGCTCATCTCGGGCGGCGACCCGCTGATGCTCTCGCAAAAGGTGCTGGAGGAACTGCTCACCCGCCTGCGGGCCATCCCCCACGTCGAAGTGCTGCGCATCGGCACGCGGGTGCCGATCTTCCTGCCGCAGCGCATCGACGAGGAGCTGGTCGCCATGCTGCGCCGCTTCCATCCGCTGTGGATGAACATCCACGTCAACCACCCGCGGGAGATGACGCCCGAAGCCGTGCGCGCCTGCGCTCGCCTGGCCGACGCCGGCATCCCCCTGGGCTGCCAGTCCGTGCTCCTGGCCGGGGTGAACGACTGCCCTAACGTGATGATGGAACTGGTGCACGCGCTGGTCAAGGCGCGGGTGCGGCCCTACTACCTCTATCAGTGCGATCTGGTGCCCGGCGCCGGTCACTTTCGCACGCCGGTGGCCAAGGGCATCGAGATCATCGAGGCGCTGCGCGGCCATACCTCCGGCTTTGCCGTGCCGACCTATGTCATCGACGCGCCGGGCGGCGGCGGCAAGATCCCGGTGATGCCCCAGTACCTGATCAGCCAGTCAGTGGGCCATACGGTGCTGCGCAACTTTGAGGGCTTTATCACCACCTACGCCGAGCCGACCGATTACCCCGGTCACGACCCGGCGCGCTGCCCGGCCTGCCAGAACAAGAGGGACGAGGGCGGACAGGGAGGGGTGGCGTTGCTGCTCTCCGGCCAGCAGCGAACCATCGCCCCAGAAGGCTACAGGAAAACCCACCAGCGGCTGACCCGCATCCAGTGGCAGCCGATCAAACGGCGACTGGTTGCTCAGGAGAAGCAAGAATGACTTCATTACGTGTAGCGGTGCTGGCAAATCTGAAAAAGAACGCCCCGCTCCTGCCGGACATCCCGGAGGACTATTGGGCGGACCTGGACTCGGAGAAGACGGTAGATGCCATCGCCGAGGCCCTGCGCCAGGGCGGCCACCAGGTGACCGTCCTGGAAGGGGACATCACGCTGGTCGACCGGCTGCGCCAGGAGCGGCCGGACATTTGTTTCAACATCTGCGAGGGTCACTTTGGCGACAGCCGCGAGGCGCACGTGCCGGCCATCCTGGAGATGCTGCGCATCCCCTACACCGGCTCCAAAGTCCTCACGCTGGCGCTGACGCTGGACAAGCCGATGACCAAGCGCATCCTGGCCTTTCACGACCTGCCGACGCCGCCCTTTCAGGTGTTGGAGCGCGTCAACGAGCCGCTCGACGCGGAGCTGTCCTTCCCCCTCTTTGTCAAGCCCAGCCGCCAGGGCACCGGCATGGGCATCAGCGCCCAGTCTATCGTCCACGACGAAGGCGAGCTGCGCGCTCAGGTGGGCTGGTTGCTTCAGGCCTACAATGAGCCGGTCCTGGTCGAGCGCTTCATCGCCGGGCGCGACATCACCGTGGGCCTGGTGGGCAACCTGACGCCCCCCGTGGCCTGGCGCGTGCCGGATGACGAAGAGGCGCCGCGCATCTGGCGCGGCCTGCGCTTCCTGCCGCCGCTGGAGATCAGCCTGGGCAGCTTTGCCCAGCAGGAGGGCGGCATCTATACCCACCGCGCCAAGGTCGAACTGGCCGAGCAGTTGACCTATCTCTGCCCGGCCCCTTTGAGTGATGAGCTGGTGGAAGAGCTGGAGTGGCTGGCGGCGGCGACGTTCCGCGTCACCGGCTGCCTGGACGTGGCGCGGGTCGATTTCCGCCTCGATGAAGACGACGGCGACAAACCCTACATCCTCGAAATCAACCCGCTGCCAGGGCTGGCGCCGGGGATCAGCGACCTGGTTATCGAGGCCGCCGCGGCCGGCATCGACCACACGACGCTGGTCAACATGATCCTGAACGAAGCCATCGAACGCTATGGGCTGGTATAGGGGGTGAGCGTTTGTTCAGCAAACTTCGCTCTTTGCTGCTGGGGCCGCCGTTGCCCACACAGAGACTGGCAACCGAGCGGCTGAACAAGATCCGCGCGCTGGCGGCTTTTTCGCCTGATGCCCTCTCCTCGATTGCCTACGCCAATCAGGAGATTTACCTCGGTCTGGTTGTGGCAGGGAGCGCCGGCCTGGCGCTGGCGCTCCCCATCGGCCTGGCGATCGCGGCGCTGCTGGCACTGGTGGCGCTTTCTTACTACCAGACCATCCAGGGCTATCCTTCGGGCGGCGGTTCTTACGTTGTCGCCCGCGAGAACCTGGGCCCCGTGCCTGGCCTGATCGCCGCGGCGGCGCTGTTGATCGACTACCTGCTGACGGCAGCGGTCAGCCTGACGGCGGCGGTCGAGGCGATCTCTTCGGCGTTGCCGCTGCTGTGGCCCCACCGCGTCGGCATCGCGCTGGTGCTGCTGGCCCTGATCGCCCTGCTCAACCTGCGTGGCCTGCGCGAGACGGGCGCGCTGATGGCCGTGCCGGTTTATCTCTTCCTGCTCGTTTTCTTTCCCTTGCTGGCTTACGGCCTGGTGCGGCTTGTCATCGGCGGGACTATCCCCCTGGGGACGGCCGCGCCGCCAGCGGTCGCCCCCCTGACGCCTTTCCTGGTGCTCCACACTTTCTCGGCCGGCTGCACGGCGCTGACGGGGATCGAAGCGATCAGCAACGGCGTGCCTGCCTTCAAGCCGCCGGAGGCCCGCAACGCCGGGCGGACGCTGATTGTCATGGCGCTCCTGATGGGATTGCTGTTCGTCGGCAGCATCGGCCTGACCCAGGCGCTGGGGGTGATTGCCGGTCCGCAGGAGACAATCCTCTCGGCGCTGGCGCGGCGACTGCTCGGCAGCGGGCCGCTCCATATGATCGTCCAGGTCAGCACGATGCTGATCCTGGCGGTGGCGGCCAACACCAGCTTTGCCGGCTTCCCCCGCCTGGCGGCGCTGTTGGGCCAGGACCGCTTCCTGCCCCATCAACTGACCAGCCTGGGGGATCGGCTGGTCTATGCCAATGGCATTGTCGCCCTGGCTGGGGCGACGGGTCTGTTGATCGTTCTCTTTGGCGGTGACACGCACGCCCTGATCCCGCTCTTTGCCATGGGCGCGTTTCTGGCGTTCACCCTTTCGCAGGCGGGGATGGTGGTGCACTGGTGGCACCTGCGCGGGCGGGGATGGTGGCTGAAAGCGGCGCTGAACGGCGTCGGCGCCCTGGCGACAGGCATCACTGTCCTGGTCATTGGCGTCAGCAAGTTCGTCGAAGGGGCCTGGATCACCATCCTGGTCATCCCTCTCCTGGTCCTGGTCTTTTTGCAGATTCGGTCTCACTACCGGGAGGTAGGTCGGGAGCTCTCGACCGAGGGGCTGGGCCCCCTTGAGCCGCTCCCGCCGCCGCGGGTGGTGATTCCCATCTCTGGCGTTCATCGCGCTGCGCTGGAGGCCGTTTCCTATGCCCGTTCGATCTCGCCGGACGTGACGGCGGTCTATATCGAACTGACGCCGGGCAGCGCCGAGGCGGTGCGCCAGCGTTGGGCGCGCTGGGTGCCCGATGTGCCGCTGGTGGTGCTGGACTCGCCGTACCGCTCCATCGTCGGCCCGCTGCTGGACTTTCTCGACGAGACGGATCGCCAGCACAACGACGGTCAGCTCGCCACGGTCGTGCTGCCCGAGTTTGTGCCGGCCAGGTGGTGGCACAGCTTATTGCACAACCAGACGGCCTGGCTGATCAAGACGGCGCTGCTCTATCGTCAGCGGAAGCAGGGTTTTCAGCGGGTCATCATCGACGTGGCCTATCACCTGCGGCGGTAGGCCATGGGCGGAGACGGCTAGAGCATCTCGACGATTGTTGCCGCCATCTGCTCCAGCGGCACCACCCGGTCGACGATGCCGGCGGCGATGGCCTCTTTGGGCATGCCAAAGACCACGCTGCTGCGCTCGTCCTGGGCCAGCACCCGCCCGCCGGCCTCCTTGAGCTGCCGCAGGCCCTCGACGCCGTCGCGGCCCATGCCGGTCATGATCACGCCCAGCGCCTGAGGCCCGTGCGCCTGGGCGACCGATTCGAACAGCATGTCAGCAGAGGGGCAGACGGTTTCTGCGGGCGCGCATGGGCGCAGATGCACGCGGCCATCGGGACGCAGCAGCAGATGCCCGTCATCGGGCGCAAAGAGGACCCGGCCCGCCCGGGGCCGTTCTCCTTCTTCGGCTGCCTTGACCGGCAGTTTGCTGGCCTTGCCCAGCCACTCGACCATGCCCCGTCCAAAGCCACGGGCGATGTGCTGGACGACCAGGACGGGCACGGGCAGTTCAGCCGGCAGCTCCTGGAGCAGGCGGTAGAGGGCAGCCGGCCCGCCGGTTGAGGCGGCGATGGCCAGCAGCTTTGTCTGCGCCTGGCTCAGGTCGCGCTGGGGGACGGGGCGCGGCGTGCCCAGCGTGCCGGTGGCCCACTGCCGCACGACGCGCACTTCGGACATCAGTTTGACCGTGGTGATGAGCTTTTCGCGGATGGTTTCATAGGCGGGGCCGGCGGGGCCGCTGGGCTTTTCGATCATCGTCAGCGCGCCGGCGCGGATGGCGTTGAAGGCGATGGGCTGCTCCTCCTCTTCCACGTTCGCGCTGACGACGACGATGGGCGTGGGGACTTGTTGCATGATCCGCCGCGTGGCGCGAAAGCCGTCCATGCGCGGCATGCGGATGTCCATGGTGATGACGTCGGGGCGCAGCGCCAGCGCCATCGCCACGCCCTCCAATCCGTCCCGCGCCGCCCCGACGACCTGCAGCTCAGGGTCGCTCTCCAGCATGTCGACCAGCAGATCGCGCACGGTGGGAGAATCTTCGACGACGAGAACGCGGATTGTTCGCTGATCGCTCATCGCTTATCGCCTATCGCTGCTCAGCGGCAACGAGAAGCCAAACGTGCTGCCCTTGTCCACCTGGCTCTCCACCCACACCTGTCCCCCGTGCTGCTCGACGATGGCTTTGACGATGGCCAGCCCCAGGCCCGTGCCAGGAGTTTCGGAGGTTCTGACCGAGGGGACGCGATAGAACTTTTCAAAGAGGCGGGGCAGAGCATCGCGCGGAATGCCGATGCCGGTGTCCTCGACCTCCACGGTTACCCGTTCGCCTTTCTGGCGCAGCCGCACGGTCACCGTCCCGCCCTGCGGCGTGTATTTGATCGCGTTGCTGATCAGGTTTTCCAGCGCTCGCCGCAACTGTCTGGCATCCCCCAGCACGGGCCGCTCGACAGGGGCCAGGTCGCCGCGCAGGGTCAGTTTCTTGACCTCGGCAGTGATCCTGGTCGCCTCCAGCGTGCTGTGGACGATCTGATCGATGCGGCAGGGGACGCGGTCAGCCTCCACGCCCGCCTCGATCTTGCCCAGGTCGAGCAGGTCGTTGACCAGCTCGGCCATTTCCTGCGTGCGTATCTTGATGCGCCGGGCAAAGTCCTGGCTCTCGCCCTGGAGGGTCCCTTCCAGCAGGGAGGCGTAGCCGTGGATGGCGCTGAGGGGGGAGCGCAGGTCGTGGGAGACGGTGGCGATAAAGTCGTTTTTCATGCGCTCCAGCTCTTTCAGGTGGGTGATGTCCTGCATCACCGCCACCAGACCGACGCCGGCGACGGGGGCAATGCTGGCGTAGAGGGTGCGCTCGTTGGCCAGGGGGATTTCGGCGGTATGGGGCGGGGTGCCGTCCGCGCCGCGCTGGAAGAGGGCGCACAATGCCTGGTTGTCGATAGCCTCTGCCAGAGGGCGGCCGCTGACCAGACTGGCTTTGCAGGCAAAGGCCCGCTCGGCGGCCGGGTTGAGCAGCACAATGCGCCCCTCATTGTCCGTGACCAGCACCGCGTCCGCTGTGCCGGCCAGGATGGCGGAGACCTTGCCGCGCTCGGCCTCAGTCTGGGTGTAGAGTCTGGCGTTTTCGATGGCCAGCGCCGCATGGTCGGCCAGGGCCAGGCAGAAGGCGATCTCCCGTTCGCTGTAGGTGCGTTCCACCTCCTGGTACAGCTCGACCAGGCCAATGACGCGGTCGCGGGCGCGCAGGGGGAGCATAAGCACGCTGCCGAGTTTGTATGCTTCCAGAAGCGCTTTCTCGTGCGGCTCCGCCAGCGGATCGTTGACGTTGACCACAAGCGGCTCGCCCGCTTCCAGCACGTGCGCCATGGCCGGATAGTCGCGCAGGGAGAAGCTCTCCCCGATTTCTTCGCCCCAGCTTTCTTCGGCTCTGGCTTTGCGCAGGGTGTACCCGGCCAACCGCGTCATTGTCCCTGCCTGGGGGTTCCAGGAGGAGATCGAGCAGGCGGTGACGTTCATCGCTTCGGCCATGGCCTGGGCAACTCGCCGCAGCACCTCCTCCAGTTCCAGCGTGGACGAGATGGAAGCGCTGGTTTCCAGCAGTGCTTCCTGCTCGCGCAGGCGGCGCTGGATTTCGCGAAAGAGCTGGGCGTTGCGCAGGGCCACGGCGACCTGGCTTGCCAGCGTCTCCACCAGGGAGATTTCCTCTTCGCCGAGCTGGCCGGGCCGGTCGCTCTGCACGTCGAGGATGCCCAAAAGCTCGCCGCCGACCTGCATGGGCGCAGCCAGCTCAGCTACTGTGTCGGGCAGGGTGGCCACGGGGCGATAGCGGCTGTCCTTGTGGACGTCGGGCACCAGCAGCGATCTGCGGTGGCGGGCCGCCCAGGTGACAATGCCTGGCTCGGAAATGAGCAGGCGGTGCGGAGAGAGGGCAGGCTCTGGCCGACGCCCGCAGGCAAAGCCCTCAAAGACAAGCTCTTCTCCTTTGCAGAGGACAAAGGCAACGTGGTAGTAGTCAAAGGCCTGGCTGATCAGCGCCGCCATTTCCCGCAACAGTTCGTCGGGATCGAGGATGGCTGCCGCGCGCTGACCGGCGCGGTTGACCAGTTGGAGCTGACGGGCGCGGAGCTGTTCTTTCTGAAAGGCGCGCGCTTTTTCGATGACGGTGGCGGCCTGCGAGGCGATCGACCACATCAGGTCGAGGTGGGCCGGCTTGAAATAGTGTGGCTGTTCGTGTGTCAGCACCAGCGTGCCGGAGACGTGGCCGGCGGAGAGCAGCGGCACGGCCAGCGCCGAGAGCATCCGCGCATGGCTCTCGTCGGCGACCACCCAGCGCGCGTCCTGGCGCGTGTCGGGGATGACGGTGGCCTGCTGGTTCCTGATCACCCAGCCAGCCAGGCCCTTCTCGATGATTTCCTCCCATACGCCTCCCGAGATGGTGACCGTGCCGTCGCGGTGCTGGGCGATCTTGCGGATGGGTTTCCCCCCCTCGTCCAGCAAGACGATGCTGCTGGACAGGGCGTCGAAAGCCTCGATGGTGAGGAGAAGAACGCGCGACAGCAGCGTGTCCAGGTCGAGTTCGGCGCTGATCTCGCGGCTGATGCGGTAGAGCAGTTCGCTTTTGGCTTTTTCCGCCTCCAGCTCCTGGCGGCTTTGCTCGAGGCGCAGCATCGTCTTGACCCGCGCCAGGAGCTCGCTCTGGTCGGGCGGCTTGGTCAAAAAGTCGTTGGCCCCGGCCTCCAGGCCGCGCACCCGGCTGTTGACATCGCCCAGCGTGGTCACCAGGATGATGGGGATCGCCTGGTAGCGTGGGTCCTGTCGCAGGCGGCGGGTGACAACATAGCCGTCCAGTCCCGGCAGGATCACGTCGAGCAGGATCAGGTCGGGCGGCTGGGCCTCGATCATCACCAGCGCTTCGCCGCCGTCCTCGGCCTCGCGCACGCTGTAGCCTGCCCGTTCCAGCACCACCCTGGCCCAGGTGCGGCTGGTCGCGCTGTCATCGACGATGAGGATATTGCCGCTGCAGGTCGTTTCCTCTTTTTCCATGCCCTTCTCCTCAGATGAATTGCTGGATAGTGTCCAGCAACTCGTCCTGGTCAAAGCTGCTCTTGACAATGTAGGCGTCGGCGCCGACGGCGATGCCCTTTGCCCGGTCTTCTGGGCTGGACATGGAGGTGACCAGGATGACCGGGATGTTGCGGTAACGCTCGTCTTCTTTCACCCGCCGCGTCAGTTCAAAGCCGTCCAGACGCGGCATGTCGATGTCGGCGACGATCAGGTCGATGGGGCTCTCTTGCAGGGCGGTGAGGGCCTCTTCGCCGTCGACCGCCAGGTGGACAGCGTAACCGGCGGCGGAGAGGATGTTCTTTTCCAGCGTTCGGGTGGTGATCGAGTCGTCGACGACAAGGATGGCCTTGCGCGTCTCGGCAGGGGGTGGGGTGGGGCCTTCGCTGGCAGGCGGCAGTGCGCGTCCCCCGCCGCTGCGGGCGCTCTTGATCAGGTCGGCGACGTTGAGGATGTGGATGACCTGGCCCGTCCCCAGCACTGTCGCCCCGCCGATGTTGGGCACACGGGCGAGCTGCCGACCCAGGCTTTTGACAACGACCTCTTGCTCGCCAGTGAACTGGTCGACGACAAAGGCCATCTCCTGCCCGCCGGCGTGGAGGATGACCGCGCACATGCTGTCGGCGGGCGCGGCAACAGGGCCACGGCTGGACAGTTGCAGCACATCGGCCAGGCGGACGACAGAGATGGGCCGGCCAGCGTAGGAAACGGCCATCCCCCCCTCGACGGGGGTCAGTTCCGCTGGCGAGATCTCGATCAGGCGCTCAACAGTGGAGAGCGGCACGGCAAAGAGCTGCTCTGCCGCGCGCAGCAGCAGGCAGCGCGTGCTGACCAGGGTGAGGGGCAGTGTAAGGATGAAGGTGGTGCCCTGCCCGCGCGTCGAGCGCACCTCGATGTGCCCTTGCAGCGCCTCGATGTTCTGCCGCACCACGTCCAGCCCCACGCCACGGCCCGAGACCTGGGTGACGAGCGGGGCGGTGGAGACGCCGGAGACAAAGATCAGCCCGGCGGCCTGCTCGTCACTGAGTTCGGCTGCCTGTTCTGCACTCAGGATGCCGCGTTTGACGGCGGCCTGGCGCACGGCGTTACAGTCGATGCCGGCGCCGTCGTCGGCGATCTCCAGGACGATGACGTTGCCCTGGCGCTCGGCGCGCAGGCCGATCGTCCCCTGGCGCGGTTTGCCGGCCTGCTCCCGCTGCTGGGGCGGTTCGATGCCGTGGTCGATGCAGTTACGCAGCACGTGCATCAGCGGGTCTTTGACCATCTCCAGCACGTGCTTGTCCATCTCGGTATCCGCGCCCTGCGTTTCCAGCGTCACTTCGATGCCCTTCTCGCGGGCCAGGTCGCGCACCATGCGGCGGAAGGTGCCCAGCAGGCTGGCCAGCGGCAGCATGCGCGCCCTTTTCACCCCTTCCTGCAGCTCACTTGTCGCCAGGGAGAGCCGCGCCAGGTCGTCGGAGAGGTGGTGGACATAGTCGTTGATCCACTGCGTCACAGCATCGAGGTTGGCCTGGTTTTGCTCCATAAAGGCCAGAACCGGGTCGCTCTGTCCGTTGCCCGTCTGTTCGAGCCGTTGCATGGTCATGCCGCGCACGCGCTGCCAGTCACGGCGCCAGCGGTTGAGCATGGCGCGGATGCGCCTGGCCTCGGCGACGCGCTGTTCGGCGCTGAGGCGGGCGATCAACAGCTCCCCAGTCTGGGCCATCAGATCGTCCAGGCGCGCGGTGGGCACGCGGATCGACTCGGCGCTCCACGGCTGGAGCGCCGGCTCGGCAGAGGGCGGCATCTGGGCCAGCAGCGCCTCGGTGGCACCCTCGGCGGCGGGACGGACGCGCTGGGCAGCACTCAGCCGCTCGAGATAACCGTCCATGCCCAGGCTGACCTGTGGGTCCTGCCCGGCGTCGATGAGGACCATGGCCGCCCCGATCATATCGGAACCTTTGTAGAGCAGGTCGAACAGCTCGGCGGAGAGGGCCAGCCGGCCTTTTTGCACCGCTCCCAGGGCATCCTCCAGCGCGTGCGCCAGCCGCTCGATGGCATAGAGGTTGACGGCGCGGGCAGCGCCCTTGAGGGAGTGGACGTGGCGGAAGAGGCTCTCCAGCAACTCGCCGCGCTGGGGACCTTCCGGCTCCTGCTCCAGGGCGAGCAGGCTGGCGTTGACGGCGGCCAGCCGTTCGGCCAGCTCTTCGCGGAAGCTGGCCATCAGTTGTCGCAGCATTTCCTCGTCGGCCGGAGGCATGGCTCGCTCCTCTAACGCACTTCTTCGTGCACGATCATGCGCTCGTCGCTCATCAGCTTTTCCAGGTCCAGGAAAACGATCAGATCGGGAGTCACGCCGCGGGTGAATTCGACGGCAAGGCGGGTAGACGTGGGCAGGGTCGGCTTGAGGTCGTTGAGGGGGATGGGGCGCACGGCGTAGACCTTGCTGACGAGGATGCCGGCCTCCAGCCCGACGGCGCTGACGGCGATGACCTGAGCGCGGCTGCTGCGCGGCGTCGCTTCCAGCCCCAGAAAGCGTTGCAGATCGATCACTGAGAGGATGCGGCCGCGCAGGTTGATCACGCCAGCGACAAAGTCGGGCGAGCAGGGCGTCGGCGTCAGCCCCTCCAGCGCAAAGATGCCGGTGACGTGCTGGACGTCGATCGCGTAGCGGCTCTCCCCCAGCGCGAAAATGACCGCCTCGACCGCTTCGCTCTTTTCCTCCTGCGGCGGGATGGCGGCCAGCGCGCGGGTGCGCTGCTGGAGGATCAGGGCAACGTCGGCGGGGTCGAGGTCGCTGTCGCCTGCGATGGGGAGGGGTGTGGCTTGCTTTCGCCTGCTCACAGCCGTTCCCCCTCGGCGCCTTCGATGACCCGTCGCAGCCGCTGCGCCAGGCGGTTGAGTTCGCCGGCGGCCTGCTCCATCTGCTGTGCCCCTGCCTCGGAGCGCCGGGCCACCTGGTTGATCTCTTCCATCGCCTGGGCGATCTGCTCCATGCCGCTGAGCTGTTGGCCGGCAGCGGCGGCGATCTGCACGGCTGCCTGGCTGGAAGCGGCAATGCTGCGGGTCAGCCCGGCAATGGCCTCGCCTGCGTGGCCGGCCAGCTCGACCGCCTGGTCGGCCTGGGCCAGTCCTTCCTCTGTGACTACGGCGGTGGCCTGGACGCGGCGGCGAATGTCGGAGAGGAGCTGGCGCACCTGGTCGGTGGCGGCCTGGCTCTGCTCGGCCAGGCGGCGGATCTCTTCGGCGACGACGGCAAAGCCGCGCCCGGCCTCTCCGGCGCGGGCCGCTTCGATGGCAGCGTTGAGCGCCAGCATGTCCGACTGGTAGGTGATCTCGCTGACTGTGGCGATGATCTGGCTGATGAGGCGAGTTTGCTCGGAGAGGTCCTGGATGTTGGCCGAGATGGCCTCGACGCGCTGCCTGACCTGGCGGGTGCCGTCGATAGCCTGCTCGACGGCCTGCTGGCCGGCGGTAGAGATGGCGGCGGTCTGTTGGGCGGCGTCGGCGACGGACTGGGCACGCTGCGTAGTCTCTTCGGCGATCACGCGCACCTCGTCGATCGTGGCCGAGGTCTGGGCGATGGCGGAAGCCTGCTGTTCGGCACCCAGGGCCTGCTGTCTGGTGGCAGCCAGGATGTCGGCGGCAAGGGCGGTGATCTCTTCGACGGCCTGGCGGACCTGCTGGCTGAGGCGATGGAGCGCCTCGACCATGCTGTTGAGGCTGTGGCCCAGCGCGGCCAGCGGCTCATTCTCGATCGCCGCCGGCTCCAGCCGCGAGGCCAGGTCCCCCTCGGCGACGCGGCGGGCAAACGTCGTATAGTCGGCCACCGTCCGCTCGATGGTCTGTTCCAGATAGCGCCGCGTCTGTTCCAGGCTGTCCCTGGCCTGTTCCAGCTCGCTGGCATGAGAGCGGGCGCGCTGCAGGGCCTGTTGCAGGCCACTCTCGAACAGCCAGGCCAGCGTGGCCAGCAGGAAGAGGACGCCGATCATCAGCAGCATCTCGAAGGGGATGTCGGCCAGCGGCAGCGGCGGGGCCTGCGGGTAGACGAGTCCAAAGTGCTGGCCCAGCGCGGCGCCCAGATAGACGAGGCAGCCGACGGCAGCAAAGAGGAACCCCCAACGGCTGCCCAGGAGGAGCACCGCGCAGACTACCACCGGCGTCAGCAGATACCAGGTCTGATCGCCAATGCTGGCAGCGGGGTCGGCCAGCGTGCCCAGGAGGACGATGGCCATGCCGCCCCACAGAAAGATATGGCTGGCCAGCGTCACCCTGTTGCGGCGGGAAAAGATGAAGATGGAAGCAAACCAGACCGCTGTAACGACCAGCAGGACCAGGAAGAGGTTGCTCAGGGAGGGACGCCGTTGTATGTACACAAAGAAGAGGACAGAGTTGATCGCCAGGGAGAGGATCAGGCCGCCCAGGGCAATGACGTTGAGGGCCAGGGCTTTGCGGCGCAGCTCTTTGTCCTGGATGGGTGGCGTCAGCCACTGCCGGATTTTTTCGCTTAAGGGGCCTGCGCTCATAGCTGGTACTTTTCCACCATTTCCCGCAGCAGGCTGGCCATCTCGTTCAGTTCAGCGGCCGCTTTCTCTACCTGCTGCACGCCGCTCAGGTTCTGGACCGAGACCTGATGGATGTGTTCCATCGCCTGGGCGATCTGTTCCATGCCGGTGCGCTGTTGGCCGGCGGCGGCAGCGATCTGCACCGCCGCCTGGGCTGAGGTGGTGATGTCACCGGCCAGGCGACGGATGGCCTGCCCGGCTTCTCCCGCCAGGCGTGCGCCGGCGTCGGCTTTTTTCATGCCCTCTTCGGTGGTCATCACTGCCGTGTTGACCACCTTCTGTATTTCGGAGAGGATCTCGCGCACCTGGTCGGTGGCTTCCTGGCTCTGCTCGGCCAGGCGGCGCACCTCGCTGGCGACGACGGCAAAGCCGCGGCCCGCTTCTCCTGCCCGCGCCGCCTCGACGGCGGCGTTGAGCGCCAGCATATCCGACTGGTAGGCGATCTTGTCGACAGTGGCGATGATCTGGCCGATGGCCTGCGTCTGCTCGGAGAGGGCCAGGATGGTGGCGGCAATCGATTCGACGCGGCTCTTGACCTGTTCCACGCCGGTGATGGTGTCGCTGACGGCCTGCTGACCGGTGGCTGAGACGGTGGCGGTGCGCTGGGCGACGTCGGCAACGGATTGGGCGCGCTGGGTGGTCTCTTCGGCGATGGCGCGCACTTCGTCGATTGTCGAGCTGGCCTGCGAGATTGCCGCCGACTGCTCGCTGATGCCGGTGGCCTGTTGCGAGACGGCGGCCAGGATCTCTGCCGAGGCTGAGGCCAGGTTGCTGGCCGTCTCGCGGATGCGCAGGATCAGCTTCTGCAGGCCGCCGATGGTCTGGTTCAGCTTCTGCCCCAGGATGATGAGCGGGTCCTGGCTTTCCTCTTCCGGCACGGCGAGCCGCGTGGTCAGGTTGCCCATCGCCACTTCGGTCATATAGTTGACGTATTTCTGCACGCTGGCCTGGAGGTCGGCGCTGCGCTGTTCGAGAGCCAGGCGGGCGGCCTCCAGCTCGCGGTTGCTCTCCTCCAGTTTCTGCGCCCGCTGACGGGCCAGGGCAAAACCCTGTGCTGTGCTGCGCACGCTGTGGCGGAGCAACAGGGTGGTCAGAATCAGGACGGCGACGATGATGACCACCTGGAAGAAGCTCGTCGTTGGTTGAGGGTAGGAGATCAGGCCGGCTCTCTCGATAAAGTAGGTCATCACGACGACCACGGCGCTGAGCAGCGTAAAGGCCACGGCGCCGGAGATGCCTGTCAGCAGCCCCGCCAGCACGATGATCAGGGGGTAGGCAATGACCGAGTTGTCGCCGCGGAGGCCGCTAAAGAAGAGGATCCAGATGGTCATCACGATCCAGAAAACGGCGCTCAAGAGGGCGCCGGCCAGCCGCGTGCGACCCCGGCGGTTGAGGTACAACAGCCATAGGGAGAGGACACCAATTGCCGTTCCGCTGAGCAGGGTGAAAGCGTCTCCCAGATCGTCGGGGAGACCATAGATGGTCAACTGGATGAGAACGGTAATGGCCACGGCGCCGATAAACGTCATCAGCGAAGTGTGCAAAAGGCTTGCTGTTCGTGTCTTTTCCTCGTCGCCCTCGAAAACGGGGGCGCTGAAAAAACTTTGGTTGACCATGCTCTCCTCTCCTCCCAAGGGATCGCTTCACGGACGGCTTTCAGGGGGCGGCTCCCTCGCCAAGTTGCCGCTTGACGATGTAGAGCAATCGTCCGGCGGTCATGCCGTCGGACCAGGGGATCACGGTGTCGCTGCTCATCCTTTCGAGCAGGCGGCAGGTGTTCTGTAGCGACTTGTGCGCTCGTTCGGCGTTGTCCGTTTCTCGATAGAGGTTGGCCAGCCAAAAGTGGCCCAAAATGGCGTTGCGGTCGAGATAGACGACGCGCTTCATCTCGCTCAGGGCGCGGCTGTGGTCTTGTTCTTGCAGGCAGATCAGGCCGAGGAGAAAGTGGGCTTCGGCGAGCAGTGTGTCGTGCTCCAGCGCCCGCTCGCACCAGCGGCGCGCTTCTTCCCAGCGGCCGCTGTTGGCGTGAATCCTGGCCAGCAGGTAGCAGATGCGCGCGTCGTCGGGCTTTTCGCGGAGGAGCTGGTGCAGCCGTTCGAGCGCTTCTTCGGGCCGCCCCTGGGCGATGAGCTCTTCGGCCTGGGCGTAGCCGTCGACTGCTGGGGGCGCTGTCGGCAGCGGCGCGGCAGCGGGCGGCTCTGCGACAAGGGGTTGCTCTGTCGCTTTCAGCCAGCGGTCATCGCGCTCTGCCGCCCGCCCTGTCTTTTGGTAGGCGATGGTGCCGGGAAACGTGTGCGCCTGCAAGGGGACATAGTTCGTCGGCATCGGTTCGGCGTGGCCGACGATCAGCCAGCCCCCTTCGACCAGCGCCTCATACAGCCGCTCGATCACGCGCCGCGTCAGATCGGCGGTCAGGTAGATGGTCACGTTGCGGCAGACGATCAGGTCGAACGCGGCGGTGTTGTTGGCCAGGGAGGGGTAGGTGTCCTCCACCAGGTTGAGGTAGTTGAGGGTGACCATCTCCCGCACCTGGGGATCGATCTCCCACAGCGCGTCACGGCGCCGGAAATAGCGCTGGATCAGTGGCTCCCACCCTTTCTCACGAAAAGACCAATCGCTATACAGGCCGGCGCGCGCCCGGCCCAACGTTTCCTGGTTGATGTCGGAGGCCAGGATCGTGATGTGCCAGTTGGCGCGGTCGGGCAGCAGCTCGCACAGGAGGATGGCGATGGAGTAGGGTTCTTCCCCGCTGGCGCAGCCGACGCTCCAGATGCGCAGTTGGCGGCCGAGGGCGCGTTTGCGGGCGATGATCGCCGGCAGGATCTGTTCCTGGAGCGCCTTGAACTGGGCGCAGTCACGGAAAAAGTAGCTCTCGCCCACGGTGAGACAGGCGATCAGGCGTTCCCATTCCTGCCCGCCGGAGTGACTGTGGGCGAGCCGCTCATAGTAGTCTGCCAGGTCGCGGCAGTCGGACTGTTCGAGCGCTCGCAGCAGGCCGCGTTCCAGCTCGGCGCGGCGGTTTCTGGCAAAGTGCAGGCCGCTGCGTTGCAAGATCAGGCTGCGGAAGCGTTCGAGCTCTCTTTCTTCCAGCCGGGCGGGAGCGTGGTTCATGGCGACGCCTCACCGCGAGGGAGGGTCTGTTGGAGGGATGTTTCTTCGGCGGGGGAGAGAAAGGTCTGCGGGTCGAGCAGCAGGACGATGCCGTCGTCCAGGCGGGCCAGGCCGAGCAGATGGAAGGTCTGGAGGGCGGGGGGAAAGACCTGGGCAGGGGGTTGCACCTGGCTGGGCTGCAGTTCGACGACGGCGCGCACGGCGTCGACAGCCAGGGCGATGGTGCGCCCGTTCAGGCGGCTGATGACGAGAGGGATGCGCAGGGTATAGGGGCGGATGGGTTGTTGCAGCCGCCAGCGCAGGTCGATGACGGGGATGACCTGGCCGTGAAAGTCGATCACGCCGCTTACAAAGTCGGGCGCTTTGGGCAGGCGGGTGATCGAGACCATCGCGGCGACCTTGAGGACGCTTTCCACCGGCAGGCCATAGCGCTGGCCGGCGCTTTCGATGATCAGGGTCGGCCCTCCCGCTGCCGGCTGCCGGCAAGAGTTGCCCTGCTCATGCTGATCCGCTGGATGGTTCATACGCCCTTCCCGTTGGCCTGCGCCTGCACACAAGGCGGCAAATGATATTCTATCAAACCTCGGCATGAGAGTCAAGCCAGATCCTCCCGCAGGCTGCAAGCCTGCGGGAGGATCTCTGAGTGTGTCTCTTTGCCTTTTTGTGGTAGAATACGCTGGCTATCCTGAGGAGGAGCGATGCAATACCGAACGTTTGGGAAGCTCGACTGGCGACCGTCGGCGCTGGGATTTGGCGCCATGCGCCTGCCGGTGATCGACAATGACATGAGCCGCATCGACGAGGAAGAGGCGACGCGGATGATTCGCCATGCCATCGACCACGGCGTCAACTATGTCGACACGGCCTACCCTTACCACCAGCAGCAGGGCGAGCCGTTCGTTGGCCGCGCGCTCAAGGACGGCTACCGCGAGCGCGTCAGAGTGGCGACCAAGATGCCGACGTGGCTGATCGAAAAGCCAGAAGATTTCGACCGCTATCTGGCACTTCAACTGGAGCGGCTACAGGTCGAGCGGATCGACTTTTACCTGCTGCACGCGCTGGAGGCAGCGCGCTGGGCCAGGCTACGCGACCTGGGCGTGCTCGACTGGGCCGAACGCCAGATGGCTGCTGGCCTGATCGGCTATCTGGGCTTTTCTTTCCACGACAGTTTCGAGGTTTTCAAAGAGATTGTCGATGCCTATGACCGCTGGACGCTGGCCCAGATCCAGTACAACTATATGGACGTGGACTATCAGGCCGGCCAGCGCGGATTGCGCTATGCTGCGGCGAAGGGCCTGGCGGTGGTCATCATGGAGCCGCTGCGCGGCGGGCAACTGGCGCGCGTGCCGCCGCCGCAGCCGGTGGCCGCGCTGTGGGCTACTGCCAGCCGTCAGCGCACGCCAGCCGACTGGGCGCTGCAGTGGCTGTGGAATCAGCCGGAGGTCTCCCTGGTGCTCAGCGGCATGAGCACGATGCAGCAGGTGGAGGAGAACCTGGCCAGCGCCGACCGCTCGGGGGTGGGCAGCCTGAGCGCAGAGGAGCTGGCGCTCATCGAGCGGGTGCGGGCGGCTTACCGCGGCCTCTCTCCCATCCCCTGCACCCAGTGCCGCTACTGCGTCCCCTGCCCCAACGGCGTCGAAATCCCGCATATTTTCGAGATCTATAACCAAGTCATGATGTACGATGATCCCCGCACCGGGCGGATGCTCTACGGCTGGCTGAAAGAGACGCAGCGCGCCGATCAATGTGTCGAGTGTGGCCAGTGCCAGGATGCCTGTCCGCAGGGCATTGCGATCATCGAGTGGCTCAAGAAAGCGCACGCCCTGCTGGGGGCTGAGTAGCGTGGGGCGGGCTTGAAAGCCCGCCCTGCACAGTCTTTGTGTGAGGCCATATCCGAACCCCGTGTCCGAGGCCTGGGTGTTCGTGGCAAAAGGGTAGAGCGCCCCGCTCGCTTTGCTCCCGCCGGGTCTGTGACCCGGCGAGCCCCCCTGGCGGGGGTCACAGACCCCCGCCGGGCAAGGGGGGGGCGGTCTGGGCTTGACTTTTCGCCTTGCCGCAATACAATGAAGGCAGTTCTTGCACCAGGGAGAGCAACATGAGCCGTCGCATTCTGATCGTCGACGCCAACGAGGCCTTTGCCACCATCCTCCGGCAGGGCCTGGAAGAGCTGCCGGACACGCGAGCCGAGATCGTCACCAGCGGACGCAAAGCCCTGCAGGCCATCGCTGCCACAGCCTACGATCTGGTCATCGTCGACCTGGGCCTGAGCGATGTCGAGGGCGACCGCTTTGTGCGCACCCTGCGCGAAAAGTACCCCCAACTGCGTCTGGCCGTCATCCCGCTGGTGGGCGAGGAGATGCCGCCGGAGCTGGCTGACCTCGATCTGCAGGGGACGCTGTCCAAGCCCTTCTTCCTGCCCGACCTGCCGCCCAGGATCGAGGCGTTCTTTGCCCGCGCTCCGGGCAGCGGCGCTACCACCCCGCCGGAACCGGCAGTCGAGCCCGAAAAGCCCCCTGAACCGGCAAAGCCCGCCGAACCCGAAGCGGCCAAAAAGCCCGCCCGCCGCCCGCCGCGCACGTTGCGCCGCGAGCAGGAAGCGGTGCGCGAAATGTCCCGCCTGGCCCAGGAAGTGGGCGCCGAGGCGGTCTTGCTCACGGAGGGCGAGGACTTGCTGGCCCACGCCGGGCGTATGTCGCGCCAGGACATTGTCGCCCTGGCCGCCACGATCAGCGAGTCCTGGCGCACCGCCGCCCGCCTGGCCGACATCCTGGGCAAAAAGATGACCCGCTTCGAGCAGAGCATCGGCGGAGCCGAGTTCACCCTCTACTCGCTGGCTGTCGAGGAAGAGGTCCTCCTCTCCGTTGTCATCGCCGGCACGGTCACTCTGGGCATGACCCGCCACCGCTCGCGCGAGACGGCCGAGGCGCTGCGGAGGCTGATCTGACGTGGCCCCTCGTCTGGTCCTGATCGACGGCCACGCCCTGGCCTACCGCGCCTTTTTTGCCCTGCCGCTGGAAAATTTCAGCACCCGCGAGGGCGAGCCGACCAACGCGACCTATGGCTTTACCGCCACGCTGCTGACCATCCTGCAGGAACAGCATCCCGACTATATCGCTGTCTGCTTCGACGCCGGCCACTCGGGCCGCGAAACGCTCTATCCCCAGTACAAGGCCCACCGCGACAAGATGCCCGACGAGATGCGCGTGCAGATGGAGCGCATCCGCCAGATCGTCACGGCGTTCAACATCCCTGTCTTTGAGGTGGAAGGGCTGGAGGCAGACGACCTGCTGGGGACGCTGGCGCGGCAGGCGGCGGAGCAGGGGGTGGAGGCGCTGATCGTCACCGGCGACCGCGACCTGCTGCAACTGGTCTCGCCGCGCGTGCGCGTCTTTCTCGCCGGCCGCCGCCTCTCCGAAGGCCAGGTCTATGACGAGCAGACCGTGCGCGAGCGCTTCGGCGGGCTGACCCCCGCCCAGTTGCGCGACTACAAGGCGCTGGTCGGCGATCCCTCTGACAACATCCCCGGCGTGCGCGGTGTCGGCGAAAAGACAGCCATCGCCCTCCTGCAGCGCTATGGCTCGCTGGAGGCGGTCTATGAGCACCTGGAGGAGATCGAGCCGCCGCGCTACCGCGCTGCGCTGGCCCAGGGCCGCGACGACGCGCTGCTCAGCCGGAAGCTGGTCACCATCCACACCGACTTGCCGGTGACGCTCGACCTGGCGGCCTGTGCGGCAGGCGATTTCTCGCGTGACCAGGTGGCCGCGCTCTTTCGCCAGCTCGAGTTCCGCTCGCTGATCGACCGCCTGCCGGGCGCGGCGGCGCAAGGCCCGCTGCGGCAGCTCTCTCTGTTCGATACCGCGCCGAAACCGACGCGCCCTTCACCCACCCAACACCACGTCGTGAAGACGACGGAGACGCTGGCCGCACTGGTCGACCGGCTCGCGCGCGCCGAGGCGGTCGCCTTCGACACCGAGACCACCTCGACCGACCCCATGCGCGCCGCGCTGGTCGGCCTGGCTTTCAGCGACCGCCAGGGCGAAGGCTGGTACATCCCTGTCGGCCACCGCCAGGGCGAACAACTGCCGCTGGGACAGGTGCTGGGCGCGCTGCGCCCCTTCCTGACCGACCCCAAGCGGCCCAAGTGGGGCCACAACGCCAAGTACGACATGGCCGTCCTGGCCCGCTACGGCATCGACCTGGATGGCCTGGCCTTTGACACCATGATCGCCGAGTGGTTGACCGACCCGGGCAGTCACAACCTGGGGCTCAAGAGCCTGGCCTTTGTGCGCCTGGGGGTCGAGATGACGCCGATCGAGGAACTCATTGGCTCGGGGCGTAACCAGCTCAGCATGGCCGATGTGCCCATCGAGCAGGTTGCTGCCTACGCTGCCGCCGACGTCGACATGACCCTGCGCCTGGGCCGCGTCCTGGAGGGGGAGCTGCGCCAGAAGGGCCACTGGGACCTTTTCCAGGAGCTGGAGCTGCCGCTGGTGAGGGTGCTGCTGGAGATGGAGATGGCCGGGGTGGCGCTGGACGTCGATTTTCTGCGCCGGATGTCGCTCGAACTGGCCCGCCGGCTGGAGGAACTGGAGCAGCAGATTTACCGCCTGGTCGGTCACACCTTCAACATCAACTCGACCCAGCAGTTGGGCAAGGTGCTGTTCGAGGAACTGGGGCTGTCGGTCGAAGGGGGGCGGCGGACGTCGACCGGGCGTTATTCCGTTGCCGCCGATGTGCTCGAGTCGATGCAGGGCCGGCACCCGGTCATTGACCTGATTCTGGAGCAGCGCGAGGTGGCCAAACTCAAATCGACCTATGTCGACGCCCTGCCGCAGTTGGTCAACCCGCAGACAGGGCGGCTGCACACGTCGTACAACCAGGTCGGCACGGTCACCGGCCGCATCTCGTCCAGCGAGCCGAACCTGCAAAACATCCCCATCCGTTCTCCGCTGGGGCGGCAGGTACGGCGGGCGTTCGTGGCCCAGCCCGGTTGGCGTCTGCTGGGCGCTGACTATTCGCAGATCGAGCTGCGCGTGCTGGCCCACGTCAGCGGCGACCCCGGGCTGATCGAGGCGTTCCAGCGCGACGAGGACATTCACGCCACCACTGCCGCGGCCATCCTGGGCGTGCCGCTGAATCAGGTCACTCCTGACCAGCGGCGGCTGGCCAAGGCGGTCAATTTCGGGCTGATCTATGGCATGAGCGCTTACGGCCTGGCCCGCTCCACCGGTCTGACCCAGGCCGAGGCGGAGAACTTTATCGAGCAGTACTTTGGCCGTTTTCCGCGCGTGCGCGCTTACCTGCGCAACACCATCGCGCAGGCCAGGAACAGGGGCTACGTCGAGACGTTGCTGGGCCGTCGCCGCTATTTTCCGGTGCTGCAGAGCACGTCGCCGGGCCAGGTGCCGGCACAGAAGCGGGCCGAGCGGGAGGCGGTCAACGCGCCGATCCAGGGCTCGGCCGCCGACATCATCAAGCGGGCGTCGCTGCTGTTGCGGCAGGCGCTGCGCGAGCGCGGCCTGCAGGCGCGCATGATCATTCAGGTGCATGACGAACTGGTGCTGGAGGTGCCGGAGGGCGAGATGGATGTCACGGCGCCTCTGGTGAGCCAGGTGATGGAATCGGCTTTTCCCCTGCGCGTTCCCCTCAAGGCAGACCTCAAGAGTGGCAGCAACTGGTTCGAGATGGAATAGGGCGAACCTGTAACCCAACTGTAACCTCTCTCCTTCCGCTTTTCTGCGATAATGTAGGTAGCCATCTTTGGAAGGAGGAAAGGGCGATGAGCAAGCGCGTTTTGACGGCAGCCAGTGCCCTCGCGCTGGCGCTGGCTATGGTCACCACCGTCCTGGCCGTTGGGCCGACGGCTCCTCATCAGGCAGTACCCGATGGCTTCCGCATCTCTGTCTATGCTGATCTCGGCCCCCTCACGGCGTTGGGTTTCCAGCGCAACCCGACGGCTGTGGCCGTTGGGCCTGATGGACGGGTCTATGTGGCCCTGGAAAGCGGGCGCATCTATGCTTTCGAGGATACCAATGGGGACTATGCATACGATGCCTATCAAAAGTTTGCCGAGGGGCAGGGGCTGGTCTATTTCCCCGGCGACCTGGTCTGGTATGGCGACGTGCTCTATACCACTGTGCCCGGGATGATCCTGAAGATGGAGGACCTGGACAGCGACGGCGATGCTCTGGACGACCCGGAGAACGAGGGCTTTGTCACCTGGGGCATCCCGGAGCCGCTGCGCGGCCTGGCGATCGACGCGGAGGGGCGCGTCTATGTCGGCGTGGCCGCCGACTGCGACAACTGCCAGCCCCCCGATGTCCGCCAGGGGGCGATCCTGCGCTTCAACGCCGACGGCTCCAACGGTGTCATCTATGCGCTGGGCCTGCACGACCCCTATGGCCTGGCGTTCCATCCCACAGGGGGTGCTCTGTTCGCCACGGATGACGGGCGAGACGACCTGGGCAGCAGTTTGCCGCCGGATGAGCTGAACCTGGTCCAGGCGGGCCGTCACTATGGCTGGCCGCACTGCTGGCAGGGCGGCGCCGATCCTGGCTGGGGTTACTTTTGTACCTGGGCTGTCCCTCCCGTGGCGACCTTTCCTGCGCATAGCTCTCCGGCCGGCCTGGTCATCCACGACGGGACGGCCTTCCCGCCCGGCTATGCCGGCAACGCCTTTGTGGCGCTGCAGGACCTGGGGCGGGTCGACCGGGTTGTGCTGACGCCGGACGGGTCGGGCGGTTACCAGGGCACGGCCTCGTCGTTCGCCACCGGTTTTGTCGAACCGGTCGACGTGGCGGCCGGGCCGGACGGGGCGCTCTATGTGGTCGACCGCAGCGGGCGCAAGGTCTATGTCATCCGCGCCCGCACCAGCCTGGCCGGATCGACCAAGACCGTCTTCCCTGTCAACCCGGGGGTGGGTGAGGTGCTCACCTACACCCTGCGCCTGCAGGTGATCGGGCCGGGCACGCCGTTCATGGTGACGGATACGATCCCTGCCCTGACCACCTATGTCCCTGGCAGCGCCTGGGCCTCCGGCGGGCTCATCACCTATGGCAGCGGGAAGATCGCCTGGCAGGGCACGATCAGCTCCAACAGCGCGCTCACGGCCACCTTTGCCGTGCAGTTGGGGGCGGGAGCGGTCACCGGCACGACGATTGTCAACACGGCCTGGCTGAGCGCCACAGAGGACGAGCAGGGGCCCTACACGCTACGGGCCTGGGCGATTGTCGGGGCCAGGCAGTGTTTCCTGCCTGCTGTATATCGGCAGTTCTGAAGAATCTCACCCGTCACGTCAAAACGGGCTCATTCTGGAGCGAGGAATGGGATCCCCTTCGACTTTATCCGTGTCCCTTTTCCGCCACGCGGGCCAGGCTGTGGGCGGCGTGGAAGGAACTGCGCACCAGCGGCGCGCTCTCGACCCAGCCAAAGCCCATCTCCAGGCCGCGCTGGCGGTAGGTCTCGAACTCGGCAGGGGGCACGTAGCGGTCGATCGGCAGGTGGCGGCGAGATGGCTGTAGATACTGGCCGATGGTCAGGATGTCCACTGCCGCCTGCCGCAGATCGGCCATGACGGTCAGCACCTCTTCCATCATCTCGCCCATGCCGACCATCAACCCGCTCTTGGTCAACACGTCCGGCACCAGGTGTTTGGCCTGGCGCAGGATTGCCAGCGACCACTCGTAGCGGTTGCGCGGCTGCACGCGCGGGAAGAGCCGTGGCACGGTCTCGACGTTGTGGTTGAGCACGTCGGGCCGTGCCGTCATCACGACGGCCAGGGCGTCCATGTCGCCCTGAAAGTCGGGGATGAGCACCTCGACGGTGCAGCCGGGCTGGAGGGCGCGGATCTGGCGGATGACCTCGGCAAAGGCCGCCGCGCCGCCGTCGGGCAGGTCGTCGCGGGTGACGGAGGTGACGACGGCGTGGCGCAGGCCCATTGCCTGCACCGCCTCGGCCACGCGACGCGGCTCGTCGGGGTCGAGCGGGCCGGGCCGGCCGCTGGTGACGTTGCAAAAGCGGCAGGCGCGGGTGCAGACATCGCCCAGGATGAGGAAGGTGGCCGTGCGCTGCGCCCAGCAGTCGCCCAGGTTGGGGCAGTTGGCCTCCTCGCAGACGGTGTGCAGCTTTTTGGCGCGCATCAGCCGCTTGAGTTCGTCGTAGCCGTCGCCCCGTCGCCGCGGCACGCGCAGCCACTCCGGGCGGCGCTGGAGAGGTTGTCTGTCGCTCATCGAGCCAATCTCCCTACGAAAATTGCCCCGCGGGCGCAGGCCCGGCCCCTGGTAGCGCCGTCCAGCGGACCGCGCGGCGCTCGAAGGCGGCCAGTCGCTCAAAGCCGGCCTGGCGAATCATCGCCAGCGCCTGCCCGAAATCGGCACCGACGTCGCCCGGGGCGTGGCTGTCCGAACCCAGGGTCACCACCTCGCCGCCTTCCTCGGCAAACCAGCGCAGCACCTCGACCGCCGGGCCGGGGTCGCCCATGCCCTTGCGCACAAACGAGGTGTTGACCTCGATGCCCTTGCCGCGCCGGGCCGCTGCCCGCAGCACTCGCCGCAGCCGCGTCTCGTGCGGCCGCAGGTCGAGCTGACGCAGGCCAAAGCGGAGGTAAGCGGCGCGGCGGATCAGGTCAATGTGGCCCAGGACGTCGTACTCGCCCTCGGCGGCCAGACGTTCCAGGTGCTCGAAGTAGAGGGCCAGCCCCTCGTCCAGCGTCAGGCCGTCGAAGAAAGCGCTGTCGAAGGCGGGGCGCGCGCCGGCCCAGTGCAACGAGCCCAGAACCAGGTCATAGTCGCCATCCGCCAGCAGCGCGGCGATGTGGTTCTTGTAGATGTGTGTCTCGCCGCACTCGATCCCGGCGCGGATGGTCAACTGGCCGGCGAAGGCAGCGCGGCAGCGCTCGATGGCTTTCCAGTACGGCCGTGGGCGAAAATAGCCGTAGCACGGGTCCAGCGGCTCAAAGTCAGCGTGGTCGGTGATGGCAAACTCGGCCATCCCTGCTGTCAGCGCCGCCTGGCCCATGGCCTCCATCGTCGCCCCGCTGTCGCAGGAGAAACGGCTGTGGGTGTGATAATCTGGCGGGCAGGGCGCCGCGCTGCGGGTGTTGTCGGCAGCAATCACAGGGCCTCCAGAGTCCTCGAGTGTTCATCCCCCTGCAGAGACGCCAGCCATAGCGCGGGCGATGCGCGCGGCGATGCGGACGTTGTTGAGCAGCAGGGCCTGATTGGCCTGCCGCGAGCGGCCGCCCGTCTGCTCGGCCAGGCGGCTCAGGAGGAAGGGCGTCAGCGCCTTACCGGCGATGCTCTGTGCCTCTGCCGCAGCAACGGCGGCGGCAATGGCGGCCTCCGCTTCCTCCCACGGCAGTTCCGCTTCGGCGGGGATGGGCGCGCAGACCAGCAGGGCGGCGCGCAGGCCCAGCGCGTCGCGGGCGCGGGCCATCGCCGCCACGTCGGCGGGCGTGTCGGCGCGCAGCGGAACGGGCAGGCCGGAGGAACGGCTGGTGAAGGCGGGGAACGTGTCTGTGCCATAGCCGATCACCGGCACGCCCAGCGTCTCCAGCGCCTCCAGCGTGCGCGACAGGTCGAGGATCGCCTTGGCTCCCGCGCAGACGACGACAATGGGCGTGGAAGCCAGCGCCGGCAGGTCAGCGGAGACGTCCTCCGGGTGACCGCGGTGGACGCCGCCGATGCCGCCGGTGGCAAAGACGGCGATGCCCGCGCGGTGAGCCAGCCAGGCCGTCGCGGCGACGGTCGTGCCGCCGCTGCGCCCCTGGGCCAGCACCGCCGGCAGATCGCGCAGGCTGACCTTGGCTACATCGCTTTCGCCGGCCAGGCGCTCCAGCCCGGCGGCAGTCAGGCCCACATAGACGGCGCCGTCGAGGACGGCGATCGTGGCCGGGGTGGCGCCCTCCTGGCGCACGGCGGCCTCCAGGCTGATGGCGACCTGCAGATTGAACGGCGCGGGCAGCCCATGGGTGATCAGCGCCGATTCCAGCGCCACGATGGGCCTCTTTTCCGCCATTGCCGCCGCAACGGCAGGGGAAACGACCAGCTCCTGTCCCATCCTCTCTCCTTGCCCCTTACCGCAGCACCTGCCTCGTCGCGGCCACCAGGCCGAAGCAGCCGGTGAGCATCATGTCGCCGTAGGGCGCGGCAAAGTGATAGCCCAGCCCTTCGGCCATGCGCCGCTGTGGGCCGGTGACCGCCACAAAGTCACCGCTCTGGCGGGGGTCGTAGGCCGGGCTGACGCAGGCGCCGTGGCCGTTGTCCGCCAGCACCTCCTCGTTGCGGATTGTGCCGGCGCGCAGTTCCTCCACCAGCCGCGCCAGCTTTTGCGGCGTCATCAGCACGGTGTGGTGCTCGAAAAGCCCCAGGATGCGCTGGCCCTTGAGCAGCGCGGCGATGGTGTGCTGGTTGCCCACGTTGACCAGGGTAAAGCCCTGCTCCTGATGAGCCGCGGCGACGGGGTCCTCCAGGATGCCCCACAGCGCAGCGGCGCCGGTGTCCATGAGGATGGCACCGGGCGCGTCCTGTTGGACCGCGCGCATGCGCGTGTAGGGGGCTGGCACCTCTCGATAGGCCAGGCGGGTGATGTCGCCGCCGGCCTCGACGAACTCGCGCCAGAGGCGGAAGCGGAGGACGCGGTTCGACCCTTCCAGGCATTCGCCGTGGTCCTGCACCGCCACGGCGACCGTCTGCGGCAGCGTCACGCCGAAGGGGGCCAGCGCCTGGGCGATAGCTGCCAGGTCAACGTCGCGGGCGCGCAGGGTGAGCAGGCCCGGCACGTCGGGCGGCTCTTCGACCAGCGTATAGCCGCGCTGGCGCACCTGGTCGAGATTGTCGCGGATGGTCAGCGCGGCGCGCGGGGTGACATAGACCGCGTAGCCGGCCTGCAGGTGGCGCTTCATGGCGCTGACGACCGGCCCGCCGCCCATCAGATTGCCGGTCAGAAAGACCGGCCGCCCCTCGCGCGTGGCCTGTTGCACCTGGCGGGCCAGCACCGTCGTCCACGAGGGCAGCACCAGCTTGACCTGGTTCTCCATCGGCTGCCCCTCTTCCCACAACAAAATATCCTGCGTCCCTGCCCCCACATCAATGGCCAAAACTCGCTTCAGGCTCTCTGTTGTCATCCCTCACCTATCTCGCCACTTGCCTGCTTGCCTGCTTGCCCACTTGCCTACTTGCATACTTGCATACTTGCATACTTACTACCCGTGTTCCGTCTCCACCCCTCGCGCCATGCGCACGGCGTGGGGCAGAATCGGCGCCAGCACTTCCATCCCCTCGCGCACCGCCTTGGGGCTGCCCGGCAGGTTGATGATGAGCGTGCGTCCGCGCAGCCCGGCGATGCCGCGCGAGAGGACAGCCAGGGGCGTGCGCCGATAACCCTCCCAGCGCAGCACCTCGGCCAGGCCAGGCGCCTCGCGGTCGATCACCGCCCGCGTCGCTTCGGGCGTGCGGTCGCGGGGGGTAAAGCCCGTGCCGCCGGTAGTCACCACCAGGTCGAGTTCCAGATCATCCACCAGATGGGCCAGCGTCTCCTGGATCTGCGCCAGCTCGTCGGGCACGATCGTTTGTGTCACCACCTCGATGCTGGCCTCTTGCAGCAGCCCGGCCAGCAGCGGCCCGCTGGCGTCCTGGCGCTCTCCGATATATCCCTTGTCACTGACTGTCACCACGGCGGCTCGGATTGACATTTGTTCTTCTCCTGTAACTGCCTGACGAAGCTTCGCCTCAAACCGACGAGCATATCTCACCGCGGAGCGCGCAGAGAGCGCAGAGGTTTCTGTGTTCTCTGTCCTCAGCGGCCTCGGCGGTGAAATCTTGCTCTGTTTGTGCAGAATGTTATCCCTCAAGGATTTCAGGGTAATAGCCAGATTATACCACACTTGCGGCCTGGGCGACTTTGAGGTATCCTGCCGGTATGTTTACCGATCAGGTTTCGATCTATGTGCGCGGCGGCGATGGCGGGAACGGCGCGGTGGCCTTTCGCCGCGAAAAGTACGTGCCCTACGGCGGGCCTTCTGGCGGCGACGGCGGCAGGGGCGGCGACGTGATCCTCTACGTCGATCTGGCGCTCAACACGCTCTTCCGCTTTACCCGCGAGCGCCACTACCGCGCCGGCCGTGGCGAGCATGGCCGTGGCAAGAACCAGACCGGCGCCTCTGGCGCGACACTGCGCATCCCCGTGCCGCCGGGCACGGTGGTGCGCGACCTGGAGAGCGGCATGGTCATCGCCGACCTGACCGAGCCGGGGCAGGAGGTCGTCGTTGCTCGCGGCGGGCGCGGCGGGCGCGGCAACGCTCACTTTGCCACGCCGACCAACCAGGCCCCGCGCATCGCCGAGAACGGCGAGCCGGGCGAGGAGCGCATGCTCGAACTGGAGCTCAAGCTGCTGGCCGACGTGGGCCTGGTCGGCAAGCCCAACGCCGGCAAATCGACGCTGCTGGCTGCGGTCACGGCGGCGCGGCCCAAGATCGCTCCCTACCCCTTCACCACGCTCGAACCCTGCCTGGGCGTGGTTGTCCTCGACGCCCACACCGACTTTGTCATGGCCGACCTGCCCGGCCTGATCGAGGGCGCCAGCGAGGGCAGGGGGCTGGGCCACGAGTTCCTGCGCCATGTCGAGCGGACGCGGCTGCTGATCCACCTGCTCGACGGCTCGGCGGCTGACCCGCTGGCCGACCTGGCTGCCATCAACGCCGAGCTGGCGGCTTTTGGCCACGGGCTGGGGGAAAAGCCGCAGTTGGTCGCCTTCAACAAGATGGACCTGCCGGAGGCGCAGGCGCAGTGGCCGGCGGTCCGTCAGGCCCTGCGCGCCCAGGGCTATGAGGTCTTTGCCATCTCCGGGGTGACGCGGGAAGGCGTGCGCGAGCTGTTGAACAGGGCGGCGCAGCGGCTGGCCGAGCTGCCGCCTGCGCCGACGCGCCCTGACGAGATCCCTGTCTTTCGCCTGGAGGACGACGAGCGCGCCTTCTGGGTGGAGCGCCAGGCGGACGGCTGGCGGGTGCACGGTCAGCGGGTGGAGCGCCTGGCGGCCATGACGCCCTTCGAGCTGGACGAGGCGGTCTATCGCTTCCACCGCGCCCTGGAGGCGATGGGCGTGCTGGACGCGCTGCGCGAAGCCGGCGTCGAGGTCGGCGACACGGTGCGCATCGGAGAGGCGGAGCTGGTGTGGGAAGAGTAGGGGTGCTGGGGGGCACGTTCGACCCGCCGCACTATGGCCATCTGGCGCTGGCGGAGGCGGCGTTGACCCAGTTGGAGCTGGCGCAGGTGCTCTTTGTGCCGGCCGGCGCGCCGCCGCACAAACCCGGCCGCCCCCTCACAGCGGCGCACCACCGCGCGGCGATGGTCGAGGCGGCGGTCGCCGGACAGCCCGCTTTCGCCCTCTCCCGCGTCGACCTGGACCGACCTGGCCCGCACTACACGGTCGATATGCTGGCGCTCTTGCGGCAGGCGCTGCCCGGGAGCGAGCTCTACTTCTTGCTGGGCAGCGACAGCCTGCACGATCTGCCCTCCTGGCGCGATCCGGCCGGCATTGTGCGTCAGGCCTGCCTGGCGGTGTTGGGCCGGCCCGGCTGGGAGGCCGATTGGGAGGCGCTGGAGCGGGCCGTGCCCGGCCTGCGCGGACGGCTGGTGCGCCTGGAAGCACCGCTGCTGGCCATTTCCAGCACCGACCTGCGCTGGCGCGCCCGCCAGGGGCTGCCTCTGACCGGCCTGGTGCCGCCAGCAGTGGAGGAGTATATTTTGCAGCATGGAATCTATCTGCATCCACGAGAGAAATCAAAACTCTCTGCGCCCTCTGCGGTAGAAGAGGCTTGTTGAGGAGAGCCATTGCATGAACAACATCAAACGAAAGAGTTGGCTTTTCCGTCTGCTGCTTGCTGGGGGCAGCGTGCTTTTGCTGCTGGCGGTGAGCGGCTGTCAGCAGGAGGCGACGCCAGAGCCAACTCCCACCGTCGCGCCCACGCCGACGGCCACGCCGCTCCCGCCCGAGGCGCCGCTGCCGGCGCACATCCTGGCCCGCGGCTACCTGGTCGTCGGCATGCGCTATGACCTGCCGCCCTTTGGCTATGTGACAGCGGAGGGCGATGTCGCTGGCTTTGACGTCGACCTGGGGCGGGAACTGGCCCGCCGCTGGCTGGGCGATCCCCAGGCGGTGCGCTTCCGCCAGGTGCGCTCCGACACGGCGGCGGATCACGTCGCTGCGGGCGACGTCGACCTGACGCTGACGGCGCTGCTGCACACGCAGGAGGTGGAGCACCTGGTCGATTTTGGCCCGCCGCTCTTTGTCGAGGGGCAGGCGCTGCTGGTGCGCGCCGCCGACGCCGCTTCGATGGCCGCGCCAGCCGACCTGGGCGCGCGCCCCGTGGCGGTGGTCGAAGGGGCAGAGGCGGAGGAGGCGCTGCGGGCGGCCCTGCCCTACACGCCGACGCTGGTTGCCTATCCCGATTTCGACCAGGCGACCGCGGCGCTGGCGCGCGGGGAGGTCGATGCTGTGGCCGATATGCGCCGGCGCCTGGTGCGCGGCATGACGACGACGCCGGGCACGGCCATCGTCGCCCAGTACAGCCACGCCGTCTTTGCCCCGGCCTATGCCCAGGATCAGCCGGGCCTGGCCGATCTGGTCGAGCTGACCTTTCAGGAGCTGTTCGACGACGGCACGTTCGACGCGCTGTACGCGCGCTGGTTTCCCGGCGACAGCCCGCCGCAGCGCGAAATCTGGCCTGGCAGCGCGGCGCTCTCGCTGGAGCAGGCGGCCAGCGTCGCGCCCGCGCCGGACATTATCGCCTCGATCCAGTCCCGTGGGCGGCTGCGCGTGGGGCTGGTCTCGCGCCCGCCCCTCGCCTACTTTGACGAGACGGGAGCGCCGGCAGGCTACGAGGTGCGCCTGGTGCAGTTGATGGCCGGGCGCTGGCTGGGCGACGAAACGGCGGTCGATTTCCTGCCGGTGAGCCAGGCGGATGGGCTGCGGATGGTCGGCAGCGGCGAAGTCGACATGCTCATTGGCGGCATCGCCCACACGCGGCCGGCAGCGCTGACGGTCGATTTCAGCCTGACCACCTACGTTGGCGGCGAAGGGCTGCTGGTGCTGAGCGGCGCTGCGCCGGCGGGCCTGGCCGGCCTGGAGGGGCAGACGGTGGCGGCGCTCGTCGGCAGCGAGAGCGCCAACACCCTGCGGCGACTGGCTCAGGAGGCCGGGGTGAATGTCACGATTGTGCCCCGCGACACGGCCGAGGGGGCGGTGGCCTCGCTCCTGGCCAGTGAAGTGGTCGCTGTGGTGGGCGAACGGGCGGACCTGCTTGGCGTGGCCTATGCCACGCCGGGCGTCGAGTTCGCCCCTGAGCGGTTGACCGTCACGCCGCTGGCGCTGGCTCTCCCGCCGGGCCGCTCGAACTGGCGCGACCTGGTCGATTTGACGCTGCAGGCGATGCGCTACGACGGCACGCTGGCGGCGGTCTATGGCTACTGGTTCGACGACGAGCCGCCAGCCTGGTATCCCTGGCCCGGCGAGTCGTCCCAGCCGCTGCGCATCTATGGGCCTTGAGGCCTGGGCAGCGCTTGTTCTGCGCTCTCGGCGTTCCCTGGGGTTGTATCGGTCAGTTGCTGAGTGCCCAGCCGCCTGGCGTGGCCCGCAGCGTCAGCTCGATGAGGGTTGGCCCGTCGGCAGTGGCCCAGACGCGGGCGCTCTTGCCGACCAGGTCGATCCGTTGGGCCTCATAGCCGAGGGCGGCGGTGGCCTGGACCACGGCCAGATACGACGCCGCCAGCGGGTCGGATGAGATGCCGTTGGCCAGGGCGCGTTCGATGCTCTCCAGCAGCGACTGGCAGCGCCCAAAGTCGGCCCGCTCCAGCGCCTGGCGGGCGGCGATGAGCATGGTCTCCAGGGCGATGTTCTCCGGCGTGGTAGGGTGGCGGATAAAGTCGGCCTCAATGCTCAACCGTGCTCCCTCGACCGGATCGGGTAGCCATCCCGACAGGAAATAAGCGCTGGGATCATAGGCCTGCTGGTAGGCGCGGACGGCGTCGAAGAAACGGACGGTCAGCTCGACATCGCGGCGATTCTCCGCGCCCGGCGGATGGACGGCCAGCCAGTCCAGAAAGTCCCCCTCGCTCTCGCTCAGCGAGACGCCAAACGCTTCCTGCAGCGCCGCGTCCAAAATGGCAGCCTCGCTGCCCGCCTCTGCGTCAAAGGCTCCTTTCAAGCGCTGAAAGCCTTCCCAGCCGTAGGTCTCGACCAGGTAGGCGACAAAGGCGCCGGCCTCCATATAGCCGATCTCGTGCTGCTGGCGGTAAAAGTCGTTTGCCAGTTCCTCCAGGGGGATGTACCAGCCCAGCTCGACCAGCGCTGCTGCCCGCTCGGGGAGCGGTTCGGGTTTATAGTGTCCTCCGGCGACCCAAACAGCCAGCCCTTCTGTGATGAGAGCGGGCGACCAGCCGCTTGTGGTCCTGTCCAGGACGTGGGCGGCCTCGTGACGGATGACTGTCTCCAGGTTGGTAGCGGCATAATGGCGGTCCAGGTAGGAGAGCGTCAGCCCCTGGCAGGCATAGCCGCCGTGGCCGATGACGCGGCTGATAAAGTGGACCTCAAAGGGGGCGGGGAGGCGGGCGTCCAACTGCTCTTCGACGTGGGCGACGCTGGCGGCGGTTGCGGCAGTGAGGAAGGGCAGGTCGCGCTCCGCTGCCGTGCCGCTGAGATACTGGAGGATGCAGCAGTCGGTGGTGACGGTGACCCAGCCGGCAGCGGCTTCGACGGCAGGCATCTCGTCGTGGGGGAGGATGGGCACGGTCAGTGTGGCGATGTTGTTGGCCGGGTCCTCGTCGCCTGTCTGGATGACGTCGTCCGGGTCGACCCAGACGGTGAGCGGTTCGACGCCCACCAGCCCTGTGGTGTCCCAGGACCAGACCAGGCGGGCGCGGGGGATGCCGTCGAAGGCGGGATAGCCCAGCACTCCCTCGGCGACGACCGTGCTGCTGGCCGGCGCGCCGTGGTAGACGCGGACGGTGAGCTTATCCGGCGAGATTTCGCCCAGGTTGTGCGGCGTCACGTC
>Ga0209018_1000316_pt1 | contig 46426 bp, 36 predicted proteins | sample YNPBryBLVA2012_FD_185814 | JGI IMG/M metagenome (GOLD analysis project Ga0209018, IMG submission 185814) | Anoxygenic and chlorotrophic microbial mat microbial communities from Yellowstone National Park, USA - YNP Bryant BLVA 2012 (SPAdes)... ...
AGTCTCTCTTGACAGCGGCGGCAACTTTTTGGTGGTATGGCATGATTATCGGAATGGGGATCCTGACATCTATGCCCAGCGCTACAGCAGCAACGGCGCGAAGCAGGATGCTAATTTTCGGGTGAATGATGACAGCGGCAGCTGTTTTCAATTGCCTCCTGCTGTTTCTGGCGACATCAGCGGCAATGTTTTGGTGGTGTGGGAGGATGAACGAAATTTGGATTCTGACATTTATGCCCAGCGCTACACGAGCAGCGGCGCCAAGCAGGGTGCCAATTTTCGCGTCAATGATGACAGCAGCAGCAGTTGGCAATGGTATCCTGCCATCGCTGCCGACCCCAGCGGCAATTTTGTGGTGGTGTGGGAGGATTATCGCAACGGCGATCCCGATATTTATGCCCAGCTTTTCGACAGCCAGGGACAGCGAATCGGCTCGAACTATCGGGTGAACAATGACACCGGTAAGAAAAAACAGATGAGGCCGGATGTCAAGCTTGTGAATGGACATATCTATTACACCTGGGAGGATACTCGCATCGAGGGACAGGGGTATGATATTTTTGCCCGGGTAGATCGGTTTTCCACCAGCGTCATTCCGGTCGCAGACAGAATCGAAGGGGTTCCGGTGAAATATGTTCTCTATCCCAACTACCCCAACCCGTTCAACCCGGCCACTACGATCAGCTTCGGCCTGCCCCAACCAGCCCACGTGCAGGTGGAGATTTTTGATGTGAACGGAAGAAAGGTGAAACGGCTGGTGGATCAGGCATGCAGCGCCGGAATTCATTCGGTGGTCTGGAACGGGACCGATGAGGCAGATCGAAAAGTTTGCAGTGGGATTTATATCTGCCGCTTCAGCGCCGGGGAGGTGATGTTGCATCGGAAAATGATTCTGGCAAAATGAGGTATCACTCAAAGCCTGCCGCGGTGCAGGTGACAGGCTTTTTATCATTAAAATGAAAATCGTAATAAGAGGAGGCCTACCATGAAACCCAAACTTATCTTTGCCCTTATCGCTTTATTCCTTCCTACCCTGGTCTTTGCCCAGGAATGGATGCTGAATGAAAAAATGGATGATCTGCTGATTAATATCAAGCAGGTTCAGAAAGAAAATCCAGATGCTGGACGACAGGTGCCGCGGCTGCTGGGAGAATGGAATATGGACATGAGTTCGCCACTGGCGGTAAGGGAGCTTTCCCGTTTGCTGCGCCAGGATGCGCCGGAAGAGCTGTTGCGCCATCAGTTGCCGCTTTTGATGGAGAGATACGGCCGCGACCACCGGGAGCAGCGAACCGAACTCCTTTCCTCTTTGCCTGTGACCACCGCCGACAACCATCCCCTTGCGCCCGAGCAAAGGGGGGTCATTGCCCAGGTGCTGGAGGATTTTCAGGTGAATGAGAATGTGGGGGGATGTGCACAATGCTTCCCCGCCATTGCTGTTGACGGCAGCGGCAATTTTGTGGTGGTATGGGAGGATTATCGGAATGGCACTTCTGACATCTATATTCAGCGCTACACCAGCAGCGGCCTAAAGCAGGGTGCCAATTTTCGGGTGAATGACGAAAGCAGCAGCAGGAAAGAGGATCCGGCCATAGCCGTTGATGCTGCTGGCAATTTTATGGTGGTGTGGATGGATTGTCGGAATGGGGGTCAGGATCCTGACATCTATGCCCAACGCTACAGCAGCAGCGGCGAGGCGCAGGGCGCGAATTTCCAGGTGAATAATGAAGACAGCCGCTACCTCATGACTTTCGAGCCTGCCATAGCCGCTGACGCTGAGGGTAATTTTGTGGTGGTGTGGCAGCACGTGTGGTATTATCCTGGCGCTTGTGGTTCAGCTGCTAACATCTATGGCCAACGCTACAACAGCAGCGGCGAGGCGCAGGGGGCGAATTTCCGGGTGAATGATGGCCTCAGCGGTGAACAATGGCATCCGGCCATTGCCGCTGACGGGGGCGGGAATTTTGTGGTAGCGTGGAAGCACGAGGGCGATGGAAGGAATCCTCGCGGCATCTATGCCCAGCGCTACACGAGCAGCGGCGCCAAGCAAGGTGCCAATTTTCGGGTGGACGATGACAGCGGCTTCAGTAACAAATTTCGTCCTGCCATTGCCGTCGACGCCGGCGGCAATTTTGTGGTGGCGTGGGTAGATAGCCGAAAAGGAAATTATGAGAATTATGACATCTACGCCCAGCGCTACAGCAGCAGCGGCATAGCGCAAGGTAAAAATTTTCAAGTCAATGAAATTAGTGGTAGCGTCGTCGATTACTGCTTGGGTCCTTCAGTCTCACTTGACAGCGGCGGCAATTTTGTGGTGGCGTGGGTAGATAGCCGAAAAGGGAATTATGAGAATTGTGACATCTACGCCCAGCGCTACAGCAGCAGCGGCATAGCGCAAGGCAAAAATTTTCAAGTCAATGAAATTAGTGGTAGCGTCGATTGTTGGTCAGGTCCTTCAGTCTCACTTGACAGCGGCGGCAACTTTTTGGTGGTATGGCATGATTATCGGAATGGGGATCCTGACATTTATGCTCAGCGCTACAGCAGCAGCGGCGCCAAGGAGGGCGCCAATTTTGTGGTGAATGATGACAGCGGCAGCAGTGATCAATGGTATCCTGGCATAGCCGTTGACAGGGGCGGAAATTTTGTAGTGGTGTGGATGGATGCTCGGAATGGGAATTCTGACATCTATGGCCAGCGCTATAGCAGCAGCGGCGAGGCACAGGGTGTCAATTTTTGGGTGAATGATGCCAGCGGCGAGGGTTGGCAATCGGATCCTGCCGTAGCTGTAGACGGAGGCGGCAATTTTGTAGTGGTGTGGGAATATTATCAGAATGAGAATTCTGACATCTATGCTCAGCGCTACAACAGCCGCGGCGTAAAGCAAGGCTCTAACTTTCGGGTGAATGATGATAGCGGCAGCAGCGGGCAAGATTGCCCCGCTATAGCCGTTGACGCGAGCGGCAATTTTGTGGTGGTATGGAAGGATTATCGGAATGAGAGTGGTAACATCTATGCCCAGCGCTACAATAGCAGCGGTATAGCGCAAGGTAACAATTTTCAAGTCAATGACATTAGTGGTAACGTCTATGGTTGGTCGGGGCCTTCAGTCGCATTTGACAGCAACGGCAATTTTGTGGTGGTGTGGGAGGGGGATTCTGACATCTATGGCCAGTGCTACAGCAGCCGCGGCGTAAAGCAAGGCTCTAACTTTCGGGTGAATGATGACAGCGGCAGCAGTGGGCAAGATTGCCCCGCTATTGCCGTTGACGCAAGCGGCAATTTTGTGGTGGTATGGAGAGATAGTCGGAATGGGAAATCTGATGTTTATGACATCTATGGCCAGCGCTACACGAGCAGCGGCGCAAAGCAGGGAATGAACTTTCGGGTCAATGATGACAGCAGCAGCAGTTGGCAATGGTATCCTGCCATAGCTGCCGACCGCAGCGGCAACACTGTGGTGGTATGGGAGGATTATCGCAACGGCGATTCCGACATTTATGCCCAGCTTTTCGACCGCCAGGGACAGCGAATCGGCTCGAACTATCGGGTGAACAATGACACCGGTAAGAAAAACCAAATGAGGCCGGATGTCAAGTTTGTGAATGGACATATTTATTACACCTGGGATGATAATCGGATCGAGGGACAAGGGTATAATATTTTTGCCCGGGTAGATCGGTTTTCCGCCAGCGCCATTCCGGTTGGGGTTCCTGAGAAATGTGTTCTTTATCCCAATTACCCCAACCCGTTCAATTTGGCCACCACGATTAGCTTCGGCCTGCCCCAACCAGCCCACGTGCAGGTGCAGATTTTTGATGTGAACGGAAGAAAGGTGAAACGGCTGGTGGATCAGGTGTGCGGCGCCGGGGTTCATTCGGTGGTCTGGAACGGCACTGATGAGGCAGATCGAAAAGTCTCCAGTGGGATTTACATTTGCCGCTTCAGCGCGGGGAAGGTGGTGCTGAACCGAAAATTAATTTTAGTCAAGTAGAATCGTGAAAAATTGACCGTCATCGGCCAATTGGCTGATGGCGGTTAGCTATTTTGTCCAAGCAATTCTAGATCCCAATCCACTTTCAATATCTGCTTACCAGGCCGTAATTTCTTCCAAATTGGGATCCAGATAATTCAATTCACCACTCTAATTTAAAATGCGAATGATATGATTTTCCGTCAATTAAGCATTGCCACATTTGTTGCTGTGGATGGCACAAAAATTGATGAAGAAGGAAATATTGAAACAAACTTCGAAGGGCACTTCATTACCAACATCAAGGCGCTGCATCGAGGAGGTAACCGCCATGATCAAATTCATTGCCAAATGCTTCATTTTTTTAGTAGCGGTCCAATCTGCCATGGATTATCTTCGCAACCAAGGGGTCATTGATGGTTCGATCAAAATCAACTTTGCCGTGATTCAGCAAAAATTGTTCGCTGCAGTCTCAGCGAAAAAGATCGCCACTTGCATGTTGCAGATTGCTGAGGGGAAGATTGAAGATTGGATGATCTCGGAGGTTCAGGTAGAGGAAAGCGCTTCGTTGATCAAAAGCTCTATCGAGGGTGAAAGCGCATTCAAAATCGTGTATCATCGCGTGAGAGAAGGGGAATCGCTGCGGGCGCTGGCGCAGCGATATGCTATTCATTGGCGAGTGATCCAGCGGATGAATCAGCTGTTGGATGGGCAGCCGCTTTATGCTGGACAGGTTTTGAAAATTCCGATCAGAAAACAAAATTTGGATTGGTGTTCCATTTAGATTGTTGGGCCATTCCGGTCGCTTCAGGACGCTGGTTAAGCCATGCTTTCAATTAGACGGTTTTAGGTGGTGGCAAGCGAAATCGGTAACTATTAAAGTTGATATCATAAATTTTAATCTGGTTTCAAATTCCATGTATGTTTCTTTTTGTTAGGCGAGGCAAGGCAAATATATTTTAAAAACAGCCTATCTCGTGAACTTCTATTTGGTCTGCGGCATTTCAAAAAAGTCAAACCGCTTCAATTTTTAACTTGCATTTCACCCCATTCTATTGTATATTTAGCACATATTTTATACAATTTGGAGGGTATAATGGGCAAGATTATTGCGATTGCCAATCAGAAAGGTGGGGTTGGCAAGACTACGACGGCGGTAAATTTAGCCGCTTGCCTTGCTGTTGCAGAATATCCAGTGCTATTGGTCGATATAGATCCTCAGGCGAATTCTACCAGTGGTCTTGGCTTCGACGCGAAGCAGATAAAGAAGAGCATCTATCATGTGCTGATCAAGGGAGAAGAGATCGAACATGTGATCCTTAAGACAGAATTGAAGTATCTGGACTTGTTGCCGTCAAACCTTGATCTCGTTGGAGCGGAGATTGAGCTGGTTTCGGCCTTGTCGCGAGAAAGAATTTTGGAGGGGATACTCCCCAAAGTCAAAGATCGCTACAAATATATTTTTATCGATTGTCCACCATCGCTGGGGCTGCTAACGCTGAATGCCATGACGGCATCAGATTCGGTTTTGATTCCGATCCAGTGCGAATATTACGCGCTGGAAGGTCTCAGCCAATTGTTAAATACAATCCGATTGGTTCAGAAGCACCTGAATAGTCGGCTGGAGATCGAGGGTGTGGTTTTGACCATGTATGATGGTCGACTCAATTTGTCTCGGCAGGTGGCCGAGGATGTACGCCGTTTTTTTGATAAGAAAGTGTATAAGACGGTAATCAATCGTAATGTTCGAATCAGCGAGGCGCCGAGCTTCGGCAAGCCGATCATTTTATACGATGCGGTGTCGATGGGAGCTGAGAATTACATGAGCTTAGCGGAGGAATTTATCAGGAATGGCAAGTAAGCGCTTGGGAAGAGGGCTTCGCGCATTGATCCCGGACATCCCTGACGAGGAGAGCGAAGAGCGCATCAGCTCCATTCGAGAGATTGAGGTCCATAAAATTAAGCCCAATCCCTTTCAGCCGCGCGAAAATTTTGATGAGGCAGCGCTGGAGGAGCTTAAAAATTCCATCGCAGAAAAGGGGATCATTCAACCGATCACGGTGCGGAGGGTGGATGATGGGTATGAGTTGATCGCTGGGGAGCGAAGGCTGCGGGCAGTGACAGCGCTGAATTTCGAAAGCATTCCCGCTTACGTCCTTGAAGTCCAAAGCGATGAGGAGATGCTCGAGCTATCGTTGATCGAAAACATTCAGCGAGAAGACCTCAATCCTATTGACATTGCACGGGCCTATAACAAATTATTGGTCGATTGCAATCTCACCCAAGAGGCGGTGGCGAAACGGGTCGGCAAAGAGCGATCGACAGTAGCCAATTTCCTGCGACTATTAAAGCTGCCCCCGATGATCCAGGAAAGTTTAAGGATCGGCCAATTGGATATGGGGCATGCTCGAGCATTGATCACCATTGAAGACGAAGCGCTCCAAAAAAGCATTTGGGAAAAAATCATCAAAGATCATCTTTCAGTCCGCGATGTAGAGCGACTGGTAAGACAGGCAGCCAAAAAAAAGCCACCCAAAGAAGCTGATCAGCCAGCCAAATCGCTCTACGTTCTGGAGATAGAGGAACGGCTGAGGAACAAATTTGGGACTCAGGTGAGAATTAACCTTAAGAAAAAGGGCGGGAATATTGAAATCGAGTTTTATTCGGAAGAGGAGTTGGAGCGATTATTGGAAATATTGCAACAATAACATCAGCCACTGATCAAGCTCGGCTAGCTGCTGTATTCCACCAAATTCATCGAGGCCCAAAAGTTGAATAGCTACCAAGCGATCGCTTAGTCTTATGCATCTACACCGAATTTATTTTTACTTCTGAGATAGGGTGGCAAGCTATTTGCATATCAAAAGCTTTTGAGGAAAAGCCTGTATCATCGTTAAGGCAGAAACCCATTTGATTCCAGCCGAACGGCTGGTCGATGGTGAATGAAAGGTCACAAGAGAGGGAATGGAGATTAACCATGAATAAGCGGAAGCGCGAAAAACAATTATCGATATTGATCATTCCTGATGATGACTCCGATCCATTCACCTTCCGGTTGAGTTCGAGGTCCGTGAAAATCATCTTCGGCGTTGCAATTATCCTGGTGATCCATATCTTCGCTGGAGCTGCATTTTATTATAAATTTGCAGTCAGTAACCGATACAGCAAGAAGTTAGAGCGGGAGAATATTAATTTAAAAGAGGATAATCGGCGCATCAACCAAATGTTTGATACGGTTGAGGAACTGATTAACTACAATAGCCGATTGCGCAATGCGCTGGGCGTGGATCAGGGGTTTGAAATCAGCGACCGAAAGCGGTCCCAGCTAATGAATACATTTCGACGGAACATCAACATGATCCCGGTGAACGAGGTGAACACCGAGGATGTTCTGTCCAAAGGACCATCGCTGGAGAACAAGACGCGGTTGAATTTCATCACGCGGACCAAGAAGAACTATGGGCAATTTGCTAACAACATCCCCAATTTTTTGCCGGTCGAGGGGATGGTCACCACAAATTTTCGTCGCGGGGATGTCAAATTGCCCAATCATTTAGGGATCGATATTGCGGCCAGCCGAGGGACAGCAGTGCGTGCCGCTGCCGACGGGATTGTGATCTTCGCCAATTGGACAGAAGATCTGGGGAATTTGATGATTATTTATCATCTCAATGGCTATTTTACTTATTACGGTCATAATCAAATTCTTTTGAAGAAAGAGAATAGCTTTGTTAAAAAGGGGGAGGTTATCGCGCTGGTAGGTAGCTCGGGAAGGAGCACTGCCCCTCATCTTCATTTCGAAATTTGGAAAGATGGAATACCAGTGGACCCAAAAGAATATTTATTAACATCTCAGAGCAAATAGTTAACTGATTGAAGATTGAACATATTCTATAAGGAGATCGCGCTTTGAGCAAGAAAGAAGAAGATGGAATTGCACGATCGGGCGACTTAAATACCATTGTTGGCAAGGGATCTTCATTGGAAGGCACCTTGAAAGTTGAAAATAGCGTCCGAATTGATGGGAGAATTAAAGGGAACCTCTCTACAACAGAGCTATTGGTAGTTGGAAAAGAGGGAGAGATTGAGGGTGATATCATCGCAAAGAATGCCATCATTGGTGGCCGGGTGCGCGGCAAGATTAGCGCCACTGGGAAAGTGGTTTTGGAATCGAAAGCAGTTTTTCTTGGCGAATTGAAAACAGCCCGATTGGTGATCGATGATGGGGCGATTTTTGATGGTCGTTGTTCCATGCAGCGGGACGGGAAACTGCCGTTCGAACCAAAAGTCGGAGAACCCCAGCTTCCGCCAGACCTGAAGAAACCGGTCCAAAAACCCGAATAATTTATCCCCGCATTTATATGTTAGGCCGAGCCTCAATTTTTTATATGAAGCATCGGACCTTGCCTGTTATGAATTTCATTGTATCCTGCACGGGCAGATGAAAGGGATCGCTTCAGTTTTATTATTTACAGTCAATTCAGAAAATGGATGAGACTAATTTGTCGAGCCGTTCATTCCGTCCAGTGCAGGAGGGATAAATAAATGACCATCAGAAGCGCAAAAGAATTTATTAAAAATTATTTATGATTTTCTAAGTTCTTTAAAATCGTTTACGATGGACATGTCGGCTGAAAGACCCTTTCGGTTGTGACGGTCGCATCCCTCTTGGGGATGCGATCCTCAGGGATGGATCATCCCTGGATTAGACACAGAAAGGGTTTTTATTTTTGATCCCCTCCCTTTGACCGATTGAATAAATTTTTAACAAAACTTGTTTTTTATTTTTCCGCAGTCACCGCAATAACCGGTATTAATTATAGAATCTTACTTTGTTTCAACCTTTCGACAAAAATCATATCTTATAAAATATTCGAAGCTGATGAGAGGCATAAAAGCCGATTGCTTTCGGATCTGCTTTGTGTGGGGCATGATAGAAATATGAGCAAAAATGCGATATTAATTATTTTAAAATCGCATAATAATCTTCATAAAGAAGCATTGTTTTAGTAATGACAAAAAATTAAAAACTCTTTTATTGACTAAGACAAAAAAATGTGATATAATTGGCGGTTGGCTGCAAAAGATCGCCAGCCTTTTGCTTGAGAACTCTATGGTCAAGAAGAAACCCATGATGAATCGCTACCACAACCCCAGGGAATGCTGGAAGCTGGTGAAGCTTATCGGCCTTGTATCGCTCATGCTCTTCATTGCGGTGACAGGCTCGGTCTTGTTCGGAGCAACCGATCCGAAATATAATGATTTGGGCGTAAATTTCGAGGCGCGATTGAAGTTTTATCTCGACATGAAGACGAAGCGATTTTTGCACAAGATGGCGCTGAAGGAGCAGCTCTTGTTGGAGCTGATCCAAAACGTCACGAATGAGATTCGCGCCAGAGGAAAGGCTGGACTGCACCAGGATGATGCCGGATTTGAGCTGATTTACAGCAAGGAGAACCTGCTGCTCAGCGAGTATGAAGCCGAGATACGATCCATTAAAAATATCATCGCCGAGATCGAACAGTTGGAGCAGGCGGTTCAGCAAATGGATGATCTAAAACTGATCGAAGAGGTGGAGCAACTCAAAGATCGATTGATGGCGGTGTTGGATGATCAAAAATCGCTCAAAAAACCGATAACCCATCAACAGGCAGCGGCAATGATCCAGAAATATTCATCGGAAATCGGCAGACTGTTAGAAATTTATGAACAAGTGGATTCATTTCAAAAGCGGGCGGTAGCGGCCAACGATGTGGAGATGGTTAAACAATTGGATCAGCAAAAAAACCGCATCATCCGCATATTAGAGGAAAGTCGAATTGCCGGGCCGTCATCGGATCAAGTGGTGAAAAGCTATATTGACGAAGCCGCGTCCCTGGTCGATATCTTGAAAAAGATTGATTTACTGGAACAGCAGATCGCAGCAGATTCATCGCTGATATCAAATATCGAAGGAATCCGCAACAATATCATTTCCAGCATCGATGGCAGAATCCTCGAGTTGTTTGGATATGTCAAGGAGGCCGAGTTCCAAGGGAAAACCATTTCTGATTATTTCAATGCGTGGAAAGCGAAACGAGTGGCCGATTATCAAGCAAGGTATACCAAATATCGGATCATTCGAGAAAAGTTGATCGATAGCGCTACAGAAGAGCAACGAAAGCGAATGCTGGAGCGCGAAGTGAGTAGCGCTTTGCTCAATTATTCGAATGAAAACTATGAATTGGCAGAGCTGCAATTTCAGCAGATTTATTCAGGATTTAAGGATTACTATAAAGACCTGGATGGAATCTTATTTTATCGAAGCGAAGCGAATTTCGCCAATCGCTATTATGATGCAGCCCAGGCTGGTTACCTATCGGTGATCAACGACTATCCTCAGTCGCAATATCTTGGCCAGTGCTACTTGCGATTGATGATGATCGGCTACAACTATGGATGGTACTCGGAATTTTTCAAATATTTTGAGAAGGTCAAAGATCTTATCGGCATCGACCGCGAGGATTTGAACAAGGCGTATTATCTGGCTGGGTATTTGTACCTTAAACAGAAGCAATTTGATGCTGCTCGAACTGTATTGGAGAATATTAAAGATAATTCACAGTATTATCTGCCGGCTCAGTATTTGCTTGGGATCGTATTCTCAAATCTCGAGAAATATTCCCAGGCAAGGGAGATTTTCGAAAAGATCGCTCAGCAGCGAAGCTATCCCTGGACGGATCTGAATTACTCTATCTTTCGCAATGAGGCGTTGTTAAAGCTCGGCTATTTCCATTATCAGCGTGGGGAGTACGCGAAAGCCATTTCTTATTTTGATCAAATTTCGAAAGGGTATGAAAAGTATGATGCCGGCTTAATAGGTCAGGCCTGGTCGAATTTAAAGCAGGCCCAATACAGTGATGCCATTCAAAAGGTGGAGATGCTTGCTAATAATTACTTATTGTCTAATTATACTTACGAGGCCATGGTGTTATCGGCGCATTGCAAACGCATTCTCAATCGGCCTGATGAAGCGTTAATGGACCTGCAATACGTTTCACAGGCTGGGCAGGCGCTGAATAAGGCCCAACAATACAATGAAGAACGAAAGCATTTATTAGCCCAGTTAGACGAGCTTGAAATCCTTGAAGAGCAAATTTTAGAGCAGCAAAATAGCAAATTATATCCCCAGGTATCGCGGATCCGAGATGTGATCAGTGATGCGCTGCTGGGCATTCGCTATCGCGGCGCCATGAGCGGTCGCTTGGTTGAGGAATACAATGACAAGCGGAAGACACTGCTCAAGCAGGTTGAGGAGTTCAATTCGATTATTCATTATGCCAGGGAACAAGGGGATGAGACAATGCTCGCCAATGCGATTCAGCAGCGCAACCGGCTCATTAATGTCCTCGAAAGCTACCAGGAGAATGCGGTTCCTGCTGGGGCTGCTGTTCTATTAAATTATCCATTAGCGACAAAAGAAGTCGGACTTATCTATCGGCGCGGCATTATTACGAATCTGATGCGAGATTTGACATTCGAGAAGCAGCGGATTCAACAGGACCTGGAGATGATATCGCAATTGAACGCGACGAGTGCTGAGCAGGCTTCAATCGATGCCATAGTCGATCTAGAGATCCTGGAAGATGACCTGCGAGATTTAAACAATCAGCTCAATCGATTTCAGGTATGGTTGGCCGAGCACGATGTGGAGACAATCAAGACCGAGACCGAGAAATGGGCGAGTGTATCGGGTTTTGGGATAAGCGACATCAATTTCTCATCTTATTTTGAAAAACTCCAGCAAATTGGTGGCTACCAAAAGAATCTGACGTTGATTGATGACCTACTAAAGGAGAAGAGGGAACAATTAGAGCAGCGGGTGAAACGATTTGATGATGAGGTGAAAAAAATCGAACGAGAGTTGGAGGCAGAAAAGATTCGATTGGAAAAATTAGAGAAAGAACGCTATTTCCAGGAAATCTATTTTGAGACCAAAACCAGAGAGGTCGAGACGGAAGAGATTGAATATCAATTTTAATGTTGGGTGACGGAACTTCAGCCGCATGGGACGCAATGGTGGGTAAGGAGTTGACCTGTTAGGAAAGAGCAATGAAGAAAATAATGGTTCACATAATGGCGCTGTGGTGGATATTTTCAGCCCAGCAGTTATGCTCACAACAATCGACCGAGATGGAGGTCAGTCGCAAGACGAAGATCGATTCTCTATTGGAATCCTATTCGATTGAGGACATTCTCAACTATCGGGAGTTTTATCAAAAGCAAATTGGCGAGCTTAATATTGATAAGCTGAAGTTACGGGAACGGGGGATAGCTCAGGCAGAAAAGTTCATCGCCAATAATCCGCAAAGCAACATGCTGGATCGAGTGCTTATTCGGCTGGCTGAGCTGTATTATGAGGCTGCTGAAGACGATTATCTGCGCCAGATGCAAGAGTATGATCAGCGGATGGAAGATTTTGAAGCGGCTGGGATCGAGAGCACGCTGGTCGAGCCGGTCAAAGACCTATCCCGACCGCTGGCGTTGTATCAACGAATTATTGATGAATTTCCTCATAGCGATTTGGTCGATGACGCACTTTACAACAAGGCGTTTGTGCTGGAAGAAACTGGCCAGATCGATTCGGCCTTGGCCATTTATCAATATGTGATTGATCAGTTTCCCACCAGTCGTTATGTGCCCGAGGCACTGATGCGAATTGGCGAGTATTATTTCAATCCACCCAAAAATGAGATCGAGCGGGCAATTGAATTTTATAAGAAAGTGCTCGAATTCAAAGATAGCCCGAAATTTGACGAAGCCCTCTATCGACTGGGGTGGAGTTATTATCGGTTAAATAATTTTCCTGAGGCCGTCTCCTATTTTACGTTATTAGCGGACGATATTGAGCGCGCCAAAAAGATCGATCCGCGACAGCGGTATTCTAACCCCACCTTGCGTGAAGAATCATTGGAATATATCGGCATCAGCTTTCTGGATTATGGGGGAACCCAGCGCGCGGTGGAATATCTGAACCGAATCGGCGGCCGAAGCTATGGCGCAGAGATCCTCAAGAAGATCGGCGATGTTTACATGTATGAGAAAGAGCTCTATAACGAGGCGATTGAAGCCTATCATATTCTGCTAAAGATGTATCCGGATCATGAACAGGCGCCAGAGATTCAAGAGAAGATCGTCTCCTGCTACCGCTATCTGAAGGACGACAAAATGACGTATGTGGCTCGTGATAAGTTGTTTACGGATTATGGTCCAGGTAGCGCGTGGTGGCAAGCCCATGAGGATGAACGAATCCGCAGTAAGGTCTATTACATCGTCGAGCGAGCACTACGCGATAATATCAATATGCTCTTTCAGCGCGCTGAAGAAAGAAATGATGAGTATCTGTATCTTCAGGCAGTCAATGATAGCCGAAAGTATATCAGCGTGTTTGCGTCCGATAGCAGCGCACCCATGATCCATTGGAACATGGCGTTAACCATGGATACCAAATTGCATCAGAAAGATGCGGCGTTTGAGGAGTATATGCGAATCAGTGATCTCTATTGGAATAGCCGCTATCAAAAGTATGCTGCTGAGAATGCCATCGCGCTCGCCAAAGAAATGGTAGAAAGCGACACGACGAAAAAGACGGTGGCCCCAGATCAAAGCGAAGCGGATTCCACAGAGAAACGGATGGTGGGAGTTCCAGCGCTTCGGTATAGGAGGCTGGAACTGATCGACAGCGAAAGGAAGCTGATCCGGGCCTATAATAATTATATCAAAATCTTTCCCCATGAGCCAGAGACGTTTACCATTTTAGCCAATGCAGGAGCGGTTTTTTATAATAGCAATCAATTCAAAGAGGCGCTGCGCTATTTCAACACCATCATCAAGCATTTTCCCGATCATCCTGAAATCAACAACGTTCGATACATCGCCCTTGAGAGCTATTTTGGGAAGCAGGACTTCAAAAGCGCTGAGATTGTGGCGCGGCGAATGCTGAAAAGTTCCGAGCTTCCCCCGCAATTAGAGAAGAAAGTTCGAACGCGGTTAGCCGAGTCCATTTTCCTGGCGGCAGAAGCCTATGCCAACCAGGATGATCACCTGCAAGCTGGGAATGAATATCTCCGAGTGGTGCGTGAAGTTCCGACCGCCGAGTTTGCGGATTTGAGCTTATTCAATGCCGGCCTTGAATATGACAAGGCCAGAGAATTTAGCCGGGCGGTGGAAACGTATAATTATCTGATTGAAACCCGGCCAACTTCCAATTATATTTTGAATGCGATGAATAATCTCGCATTGGATTACGGGGAGCTCAATGAACCCAAGAATGCCGCGCTCACTTATGAGAAATTGGCGGCAGTCGCCAAAGACTCCTCAAAAATACATGATGCGCTTTACAATGCCAGCTATTTCTTCGTTCGGGCAGAGGAATGGGAAGATGCGATCCGGGTCAATCGATCATTTGTGAAAAGATTTCCCAATTCAAAAGATGCACCTGACCTTTATTTTGATATTGCTACCTATTATTTGAAGTTGGATAAGCTGGATGAAGCCAATCAGGTCTATGGGGAATATGCGGTTCGGTACCCCAACTCTCCGCGTGTGGTAGAAACTTATTTTCAACGGGGAGAATATTATCGAGCGAAAAATCAACTTGACCGGGCGATGAGTGAATACGCGCTGGCTGTGGCAAAGAACGAGGAGCTGATCAAGAAGAAGCTGGAGCATAATGACTTTTATGCTGGGGAAGCGCTATTTCAATTGACGCGCCTGAAATTTGATGAATATGATAAGATCGAGTTTCAATTGCCGGCGGCTCGATTAGAAGAGGCTAAGAAGCGAAAAAAAGAATTATTAATGCAAATCGTCGACGGTTTTACCAAGGTAGCTTCGTTCGGGACTGTTCGGTTATATGAAGCGACGTGGTATATCGGTCGCTGCTACGAGGAATTTGCCGTGACCTGGGGGAAACAGGAGATCCCAGCCATGGAGCCGACGCGGCGTATCATTGCCCAGAAAGAGATCAATGAAGCCACCGTCGACTTATACGGCAAGGCAGAACAATCTTATAAACAGGCGATCCAAATTTTATCGCGGCTTGCCAAGCAATATGAGGCCTCTTTGGCGAGCAATGATAATCTGGCCACTTCTGAAGAGATGAAAAGTTTTGTTCGAGAGGACAGCACATTGCATATTGCCCGACGCTGGATCGAACGGTGCAAAGAAAAAGTCTCGGAAGTGATTTATGATGCGGCTGAGTTAAATTTCTCGACAGTGGATGCATTTTTGCAGGCGCCGATCCCAGAAGGATTGAATCATGTCGCCGAAATGGAGTACCGAAGACAGGTGCTGGGGAAGGCGATTACGCCGCTCATTTCTGAGATCATTGATGCGCACAGCCGCAATGTTCAGGAAGCTTGGAGTTTGGGAATAGAAAATCAATGGGTTAAGCTGTCACGAAAGAAGATCTTAGCAGCTAATAATCTGCTGGCGGAAGAATATCAAAAGCTGGCTCATAAATCGCTCGATCTGTTCGCTGCAAATCTTGAATCGTATAAGCAAGCGATTGATCGGTCAGACAAATCGGTCGATCTCACCAGCTTCTCAGATCAGTTGGCGAACCTCATCGATTTCAGTCGCGCTTTTAGCAAAGTAACTGCCGATATTTATAAAAAGACGCTTGAAAAAGCGACAGCATTAAATATTAACGATCCTCTGCTGGCAGAGACGCGCGAGCTCATGTTGCGCGATCTGCTGGCTGTGGCACAGCGCACGCAGGAGCTGGCGGATTCGGTACGAGCCAATCGCAAAAGATACGAGCGAATGTTCCGAACCACCGACAGACTGGATTACGAAGAGGCGCTGTTCGCTTTTGAAGATACCTATCTGTCTTTGAAGGAAGTTACCCAGGAGCTTTTAGAGTTGGGTTACAACCTTTCGCAGCAGTTGCAGCTAAATAATGCCTGGGTACCAAGAATCAAGCTTGCACTGGTTCAAGCCAATCCAGAGCAGTATGCATCGATATTGAATTTATCGCTGAAAACCGAACAGATTATCAGCGATGAAAGCTGGCTGGCGAGCGATCAGTATATCGAGGGGTGGGTGAATCCGGATTTTGATGCCGACGGCTGGTCCAATGCCCGCTATTTAAAAGGACTGCAAGGCCGAAGCCAAAATGCACTGACACCGATCTGGTTGATGAGTGTCGATTCCAATAAGGCCAGAATTTTGGATGACTCGGTCCATCAATCGCAGTTCTTCGATCCTCAGCGCTCCGAGCCGATGGCAATGGCACTGAGCAGAAGGGTCTTCTTTAAAAGGCCTTTCACAATTACCGGTTTGCCAGTTTCCGCCAATCTCAAATTGATCGTCGATGATTCTTATAATTTGTTTTGCAATGGAGAATATGTCGCAGCCTTCACCAGCAGTGATCAGAACTGGCAGATTGAGCGAGTTCATCAATTGAGCGACAATATCTTAGAAGGGAACAATGAGCTGGCCATTGAGGCGATCGATAGCGATGGGACCGGCCGTGGACTGGTAGCAGTGCTGACCATCAAATCGTTACCGGGTTGGATAGATAAGCGGCAGCAAATCGAGATTGAGGTCAGTGATGTGAAGGTTAAGCAAAATTTGATCATGGACAAATACATCATCATGCATTAGGGGTGATATTGGAATGAGGGATTTCTTAAAATTGGCTTTGTTGGTGATAATCGTGTGGGGTGGCGCTTCGGATGGGCTGGTGGCCCAAACACGGCAACCCCAATCCATCGATACCACAAAAACGGCGACACGTGCGGATACTACCCGTCGCGCAGAAGGTTCGATCGGGAACGAAGAGGAGATCGAGCTGTCAGAAATCACCATAGAAGCAGTGATCGAGAAGCCACGGGTGGCAATTTTGCCCAAGCGAATCGCTCCAGAATTGGGGGAAATGGAGGTTGTAAATCGATCTTTTGAGCGCGAACTGAAGCAGGCGCCAGACAAGCCAATGATTATGGATAATCGCTTGCTGGTGCCCCAAAAGATCGAGGATTTGAAAAAGAAACTGATTGGTCCTAAAGAGCAGAAGAGCAACTGATCGTACCAACATTCTGAGGTCTGGTTGTGGTGATCGTTGAGCCGAAGTCAGCTCCGGCGATCCAAGCTCTCCGAATTTGGGTGAGTAGGTTAGATGGATGCTCCTGGCTGATGGGAAAAGTTGAGTCAGTCAAATTAGGTCAAAGCAATAAGACAATAAGAGATGATAATTTTTTTTGGGTTCCAAACGGTGGTAGTTTGGACAGCGTCACCATAAAAAAATGGAAGCAATTTCATCGGATCAAAGTGGTATAAATCAAATGATGGAGGTGGCTTAATGGCTGAGGTTCTAAAAAATTTCAGTACAAATTCAACAGGGTGGGGGTTCATGTGGTTATTGTTGCTGGTGGCGGTGTTTGCTGTAGCTATCGCAATTGAACGCACCTATTACATCATGGTGCGATCCAATATCAATGCCTCGAAATTTATGGCCGAAATTCGGAAACTGGTCAAGGCAGGCGATTATCAGCAAGCGCTATCGCTTTGCCAATCTGCACACGATAAGGCATTGGCCCAGGTGGTCATGGCCGGATTGCGCAAAGTGAGCGAGAGCGAGACTATTGAGTTTCGCGCCATTCAAAATTCGGTGGATGAAGGGACATTAGAGGTGATTCCAAAATTGCAGGAGCGCACCGGGTTTCTATCCGTGCTGGCCAACGTTGCCACACTATTGGGATTGATGGGAACGATATATGGTCTTATCGCTGCATTCAAGGCGGTTTCCGCACCAGGCATCGATGCTACGGAGAAATCGCGCATGTTAGCGGCTGGTATTTCGGTAGCCATGAATACCACACTGGTTGGATTGGCAATTGCCATCCCCACCATTTTGGTTTATTCTTTTCTCTACAACAAAACAGTTAAAATCATTGATGAAATCGATGAACATACCGTGAAGCTCATTAACCTCATTACAGGGAATCAATAAGCATGGCATTTAGACCGTCCTATCGAAGATCGGTTGAACCCGAAGATATTGAATTGAACATGACGCCGGTGATGAATCTGATGGTGTGCATGATTCCATTGTTGCTTTCCACAGCGCAATTAATAAAGATTGGCGTAATTGATCTAAACTTACCTCCGGCGGTGGGCACAAGCGTTAGCCAATTAGAAGCACCAAAGGAAATTCAGAAAAAGCTCGATCTGGCGATCACCATCACGAACCAGGGATTTTATATTTCCAGCTCATTAGCAGTTCTGAAAAGCTTAGACGGCCAGGGTCCGACCATTCCGCTGACAAGTGACAACAAATATGATTTCGAAGCGCTTTCAAAAAAGCTCTTTGAGATCAAAAAGCAAGCGATGGGTAGCTTCTCGGATACCGAAAATATCATCATTATGGCCGAGCCCGATATCCAATATCAATTGTTGGTCGATACGATGGATGCGGCGCGGTCCATTCAGATTGGTGAGCGTCGCTACACCCTGTTTCCCGAGGTGTCTTTCGCATCGGGTGTGCTAATTGGATCCTAGCACTGGTGCTTTGCGGCTATCGAGAGCAATGGATTGCTCTGGCCAATTCGGATAACAGTTCGAATCGTACGCTCACTGAATTGCTGAAACGACGCGAAATTCATTCACTATTATCGTTTCAACATGCTGATATTTCAAAGTAATGCAGTAAATGCGGAGGATTGAATGGCATTTATTCCATCCCGAAGAAAGAAGCATGATACCAATCCGGGAAAGATTCGCGTGAATCTGACCTCGATGATGGATATGTTTACCATCATATTGATGTTTTTGCTCAAAAACTATTCAACCGAAGGCCTTTTGATCCAGCCGTCGGAATATTTGACATTGCCCAGTTCCACCATCGAGAAATCTCCTGAAGTGGCTTTGGATTTGGTAGTTTCAAAAGAATGGATCATGTTAAACCACGAGCCGATCGAAAGGGTTGCTAATGTGCTGGCCAGTGATGGGGTGCTGATCGAGCCGTTGCATCAAAAGCTGCTGCTTTATGCCAGAGAAGCGAAGAAAATGGAGGTGGCGTATGGCACCAAGTTTTCGGGGAAGGTCACGATTCAGGGGGATAAGGAAATTCCATATAAATTGCTGGTAAAGGTGATGGCGACGTGCGGAAGGTCCGACTATCCCAATATGCGGTTGGTGGTATATAAGAAAGAGAGCTAGGTCAACTTGATCAGAATCTAATATAGAGGTGAAAGTGAATCGACCAAGCCATAAGATTGATAGCGAGGCCAGCGCATTCGACCGAAACTGGTCGACGACCATTGCAGGAGGGGTGGGCCATCTTCCCAAGGAGTATCACCGGAACCTCTTTTCCGCGATCGATAAAAGATTTTTGTGGATTTGGCTCATCAGCTTTGCTATTCATTTCGGGATTGCAAGCTATTTTGCAGCACATCCTCCGGAAGCTGGTTATCAACAGCACGAGATTACTCGGATACAAAAGCAATTTGCAACATATTTGTTGGAGAAACAGCCTCAGCCAATGGTGGTGGAGCCTGAGCAGCCGGCCGCGGCTCTGACCAATGGCGAACATTCGGCCGCTATGGCAAAGGGGCGATACGGCACAAGGACCGGTAATCCAGGAGGAGCGAGTCAGGGAAGCGGTAGGGGTGAGGGATCAAGCGATGGAGCGACCAGTTCTCAAGTTTCAGGCAGCGGATCAGCATCGGGTACTGGGTTGTCTTATCGAGAGCAGATTGCGCAGGAGGTCAGTTCCAAAGGGCTGTTGGGGTTACTCACGGGCTCGGGCAGTCATGCGCGAGGTGACGCTGTGGCCGATGTGTTGGGGAAAACTGGTAGCCCGCAAGGCGATTTGGATAATGTATTAGGGAAGCTGGATGGAATGAAAACGACGGGTCGTCCGACCGCTGGCGGGGCAATTAATCCTGAGAATAGCCGGGTTACTCAAAAACCGAATCGTGCCATCGAAACTGAGGGGATCGATGAGTTGATTGGGGATAAGGGAGGAATCGCCAGCGTCGAAATCCAGCGGAGCCACCAGATCGTGCTCGAACAGGTTTCAGAAGTAGCCGATGAACGCGGGGTTAAAACCCAAAGCCGCGATGCCGATCAGGTGTCCGAGGTGGTCAATCGCCACAATGCGTCGATTCAATATTGTTATCAGCGAGAATTGAAGCAGAATCCAGATTTGAAAGGTAAATTGGTGGTGAGATTTACGATTGATCCGTCAGGCAGTGTGAAGGATGTGAAGGTCATTTCTTCCACGTTAAATAGCCCCAGCATCGAGCGGTGTGTGATTAGCCGGATCAAGCGTTGGGATGATTTCGGTGCAATTGACCCTGCGAAAGGGGACGCCACATTTCGGCAGGTTTATACCTTCGGCTATTAAATTGTATGCGTTGCAATGTCGACTATTCATTTGCGCCGTGTCTTGGCCGCGAATGCAGAAATCTCATTGAGTATTAGCAGTGAAATCTCGCCAAAATTGAGATGCCTGCCTGTGCCAGCAAAACATTTTAGGTGATGTTTTAAATTTTGCAGCAACAAGTAACTCGCGGCTAGAAATGACAGATTCCAGCTTAAAATTATGAATCATGGAAATGGAGTTGTTCGACATTCATATCGATCACGGATGCGGAGGGGCATCGATCAGATAAGGAACTGGTCGGGCTCCAATCTCACGCCATCCGGCCGCGTGAATCATCAGTTTGATGACAACACATGATCACATAAAGTCATCACTCAAAAGTCTCGGCAAAAATTGGAGCCATTGGCCACAGTGCTAATGGCCTTTTCATTTAGAGACTTTTGAACCTGAGAGCATAAAAACTTTTTCCCAAACGAATCGCCAGGAATGTTGTCGCTTAAAAATTTTGATGGATTGCATGGCAAGATGGCCGATGAAATTTTTTTACATGCCAGTGGGCTACATGATGAAAAGAATAGCTCAGTAGGAGTCATAATGAAAGTGGCAGCATTCGAGAAGTGAAAGCGATCTTCTGCCTCCCTTGCCGCGAAAGCAAATTGGCATTGATCCGAATGAGATGATCTCGCATGATTGAGCTGTCCGACCCGCCAGGAATTTTGATCGAGGACAGGACATCGCCGAGGTAATGGCCGGAATGCCATTTTTGGGTGAACGCTGATTCAAAAATAATGAAATTGGACATCGAATTAACTCCGGTGGATCGGAAGTAAGTTAAGAAAATAGCTATTGATTTTTGCCAGAAAAATAGCTAAATTCGGCCTCAAAAACCAAACGAACTCAGAATGGATCGCAAAGAAAAATTTGAGGAGCATAGTTTGAAATACAAGCGAACTCATACTTGTGGCCAGCTAACCACAGCGGAGGAGAATCAACAAGTCGTTCTTCAAGGTTGGGTGGATCGTCGGCGCGATCATGGCAGCCTGACCTTTATCGATCTGCGAGATATTTATGGTAAGACACAAATTGTATTTGATCCGTCGCATAATGAAATAGCTGCCAATAGGGCGCGGGAATTAAAGCCAGAGTATGTGATTAGCATTGTGGGTCACGTGCGACGCCGTCCCCCAGGCATGGTGAATCCCAACTTGGTGACGGGAGAGATTGAAGTCGTGGTGGATGATTATGAGATCCTAAATCCGTCCAAAACCCCGCCATTTTTGATCGTTGATAATGTCGATGCTTCAGAGGAGCTTCGATTTAAGTATCGGTATCTTGATTTGCGCCGGCCCGAAATGCAGCGGAACCTGTTGATTCGCCATCGAACCGCGCAATTGGTTAGGCAATATCTGACATCGCAGGGCTTCTTTGAGATTGAGACCCCATATTTGATGCGGAGCACGCCAGAAGGGGCTCGAGATTATCTAGTGCCGAGCCGGATCCATAAAGGCAAATTTTACGCGTTACCACAATCCCCCCAGACCTACAAACAGATCTTAATGGTCGCTGGCTATGATCGCTATTTTCAAATTGTTAAATGCTTCCGCGATGAAGATCTTCGGGCCGATCGACAGCCAGAATTCACCCAGATTGATCTTGAGCTATCTTTTGTTGATGAAGCCGACATTTTTCGATTAGTTGAAGGGCTCATGCAACATATTTTTTCAGGCATTTTGGGTGTCCAATTAGCAGTTCCATTTCCAATTTTGACGTATGATCAGGCTATGTCCCGCTATGGGACTGACAAACCGGATCTCCGATTCGATCTTGCCATTAAAGACATCAGCCATCTTGTCGCGAGTTGTGATTTTAAAGTGTTTTCGAATGCCGTGGCATCGCAAGGCATCGTTGCTGGAATCAATTTGAAAGGTCGGTCGAACTACTCTCGAAAGCAAATCGAGACGCTGAATCAATTTGTGGTCGACCTCGGGGGCAAGGGAGTTATTGCTGCCAAAGTGACCTCGGATGGTTGGGACAGTTCGGTGCGCAAATTTTTATCGGATGCTGTGATTCAAGAAATCAATCGGATTATGGAGGCTGAGCCAGGCGATTTGCTCATGTTCATGGCTGGGGAGCGAAAGCTGACACTGGATTTACTGGGGAGATTGCGCTTAAAGGTAGCGGAGGATGAAGCATTGGTAGATGAGCACAAATATTGTCCCTTGTGGGTGGTCGATTTTCCGCTGTTAGAATACGACCCCGAGGCAGGTCGCTATGTGGCAATGCACCATCCCTTCACCACGCCGCGAACCGAGGATATTGACTTGCTGGAGAATGATCCGGGTCGAGTTCGCGCTCGCGCATACGATCTGGTCCTAAACGGGTATGAAATTGCTGGTGGAAGCATCCGAAATTACCGTTATGACAGCCAAATGAAAATTTTTTCGCTATTGAACATCGACCGGACTGAGGCTGAGGAAAAATTTGGTTTTTTGTTGGAAGCTTTGCAGTATGGGGCGCCGCCTCACGGTGGAATCGCCTTTGGGTTTGATCGATTGGTGATGATTCTGGCTGGTAAAAAGTCGATTCGCGATGTGATCCCATTCCCAAAGACAACCAGCGCATTATCTTTAATGGACAACGCACCCGCAGAGGTCTCCCCAGACCAATTGAAAGAACTGGGGTTGAAGCTTGAGGTCCAATAATTGGTGTTTGAATGAAAACCGCATTGTTTGACCTCATTCCGGCCTCATCTTGACAGAGAAGCAATTGCTTTTCCAGGTGTAATGCTTGTAGGGCAAAAGGGGTGTGCGGATGGGGCATAAAAAATAACAATCGAATTTATTGATCCAGTGGCTATTTTTGTTGTTTGATTCGGCTGCTATTTTGCTTAAGCTGGAATAAGTTAACCCGCACTCAAAGCGGCGGCGATAGGGATAGTATGAGATTGAGAATCAAGCAATGACTAACATGGGACGGGCTAAAAAGCTGGTCGATTAATCTCTGGGGCAAAAAAAAAAATGGAGAATCAAATTTTTTACTTGACAATTAACTTTTTTTTTGTTATTATTAATCGACTTAAACAATTAAGGTGATTAAATTTTGAGTCGGACGAAATGTCGCCTGACAGGTCAATTAGAATCGGAGGGAGAGGGGTCATCAGTATCATAGATGCAGTCATTTTAATCAACTAAATCAACTATACGGAAGGAGGTGTCAACTTGATGAGGAAACTGGCGAGAACGGTTCTCGTGTTAATCTCGGTTGCAGGTCTGGTTCTCTCGCTTTCATTGGCAGGTTGTACGAAGCACCCCAACGAAAAGCAGTTGCAGGCGTTGGAGGAGCAGAGAAAAGCAGCCTTAGCCGCTGAGGAGCAATTGGCCAAATGCCAACAAGGAAAAGCTGATCTCCAGCGCGAATTAGCTGAGAAAAAGCAAAAGCTGGAAGATGCCAAGAGCGAAAAAGAAGTGGTCACTAATCGGTTAAGCGGAATGTAATCATCACTCATCATTTTTGGAGGAAATTGCAAAATGAGAAATAAAACCAAAATCACGTCCGCTTTCGCTCTGGTTGTAAGTCTGCTTTTGTTATTCAGTTTTTCTTCCTTTGCTCAAGAAAAGATGACAATGGACGAATATAAGGCGAAGTTAGCGGAATATCAAAAGCGAGAAGCCGATGCCAAAGCGGAACTTGAGAAATGCAAAGCTGATGCCGAAGCGCTTAATCAGCAGATTGCTCAAACCAACGAAGAAATCGCCACAGTCTGGAACGAGATTTATGCTCTGCTCGGAACAGATGAAGCTGGTGTAAAGGCTTTTCGGGCGACTCTGAACGAACTGGAGGCAAAAGTTGATGCGTTGGCAGCTCTTTCCTCTGAGGAGCTGTTCAAACGACGTGAAGAAATTGCCGAGCTCGAGAAACAACTCAATGAGCTGAAACAGAACAAAATCGCCTTGCTAAGCGAGATGCAGGATAAGCTGGCCACTATCGAAGGAAAAATCGCGCAATTGCGGGCCAACCTGCCAAAGGCCGATTTCGATGAATATACAGTAGTGAAAGGCGACTATCTCTGGAAAATCGCTGGCAAGCCAGATATCTACAATGACCCGTATCAGTGGATCAGAATTTATACCTATAATCGCGACCAAATCAAAGATCCGGATTTGATCTACCCGAATCAAATTTTTAAAATTCAACGAAGCGCTGCTGACAATGAGTATATCGTCGTGAAGGGAGATTGGCTGGCAAAGATCGCAGGGAAACCTGAAATCTATAATAATCCCACCAAATGGACCAAGATCTATGAAGCCAATAAAGATGTGATCAAAGATAAGAATCTCATCTACCCGCATCAGGTGTTAATTCTGCCTGACAAATAATATTGTCGTGATTTAGCTGCTTTGACATTGCGAAAGATGTCACCATTAGTCAGTAAATTTTGCAAATGTTAAGCGATTTAGAAAAGCTCTTGGTTATTGGCTGTCGCGATAACCTAAGAGCTTTTTCTATTTATTTAAGATAAGAGCCTAATATATCGGAGCGATGATTGTGTGATGCCAATGACCACCGAAGTGCAGAAGAAAATTTCCATCCGTGGTGTCAATCAGTTGCAGTTGTTCGGTTTCAATGATGTCAATCTGAGGAAGATCGAGAAGAGCTTTAAGACCAAGATCATTGCCAGAGGGGATGAAATTACCCTGGTCGGTTCCGAAACCGAGATCCAGATCGTGGAACAGATGCTTTTAGAAATGATCAAAATCTTGGAACGCAATCAACAGATCACCGAGAACGATCTGGCAACGATAATCGAGGTGCTGAAATCTGGAGAGACCATTGCGGAAACGCCGACGGATCTTTCTTCCGTTGTGCTTTACACGAAAGATGGCTTTGTGAAGCCCAAAACGGAAGGCCAGAAGCGCTATTATCAAGCAGCGATGAAAAACGATATCGTGTTTGTGATCGGCCCAGCCGGTACAGGAAAAACGTATCTGGCCGTGGCCATTGCTCTGGCACACCTGCGAGATAAATTGGTCGATAAGCTGGTATTGGCGCGCCCAGCGGTGGAGGCGGGCGAGAGCTTGGGCTTTTTGCCTGGCGACATGCTAGAAAAGGTGGATCCCTATTTGAAGCCTTTGTACGACGCGCTGTTTGATATGGTCATTCCTGCCAAGCTGAAAAAATATATGGAGACCGGTGTCATTGAGATCGTTCCGTTGGCGTACATGCGTGGCAGAACGCTGAATCATGCCTTTGTCATTTTGGATGAAGCACAGAATACCTATCCGAATCAGATGAAGATGTTTTTGACCCGGCTTGGGATCAATTCGAAAGCGATCATAACTGGGGATATTACGCAAATTGATCTGCCCAACAAGAAGCAATCGGGGCTGGTGCAGATTCAAAAAATCTTGCAGGGAATTGAAGGAATTGACTATGTTTATCTGTCGGAACGGGATGTGGTTCGGCATCGGCTGGTCCGAGAAATTATCAAAGCGTATGATCGGTTTGATCAATTTCAGCAGCAATCGGAAGAGTTGGGACCTTAGAGGAAAAAGCGTATGCTGAAATTTTTGCTCCAAATAATTCGGTTTATCAAATTGCGGCTAATGCCTGCCAAGCTAAATGGCGCTAATTCCAGTTTTTTGGAGAAATATTTTAAAACATTGGCGGTGGCTGCTGGGGTTGCCTTTCTGATCTCTTTAATGTTGCCGAGGGGAAAATCGTACAAGTATGGTGACCTTAAAGAAAAAGAGGTCTATCTTGGTGAGGAGATTATCGCGCCCTTTACTTTTGCCATTAATAAGACTGACGAGGAATTGAAACGCGATCGCCAGCGGGCCGAAGAGCAGGTGTTGCCAGTGTTCAATCGAAACGACAGTCTCTGCGATCGTCAACACCATCAGTTGATGATGTTTTTCGATTCTCTCAAAGTTATTCGAGAAAAAAGCTTAAAGAGCGCTGGATTGGCCAATCGAGTTGCTCAGCTTCTAGCGCATTTTCAAATCAGGTTCTCTGATGAAAATGTTGTGCAATTTTTGCTTGTCGCAAATCATCTCGGCATCACCACTTTTCAGGAGCAATTACTTCGATTAGCTCGAGATATTTGTTCGGTAGGCGTTTTAAATGTCAGCAAAGAGAATATTAAACACGTCGATCACAAGATCTCAATCATTACGGTTAATGAGGAAATTATTGAGGAGCTGAATGGGTTTTACAGCTATTCGGAGATAGAACCCATCCTGTTAGAGAAGCTAAGGGCGGCGTTCCCCAATGATGACCAGAAGGTTCGCACCGGATATCAGATCTTGAAGCCATTCGTCGTGCCCAATTTGATCTATGATGAAGAGGAGACGAAGCGTCGGATTGTCGAAGCGCGCAACAATGTGCCGTTGGCGAAGGGAACGGTATTGGAAAAAGAACGGATCATTAATCGAAATGAGCGCATCACCAAAGATCATCTTGACAAGCTTAATTCTCTTGCCATGGAATTGGCAGCGCGCGAAGCTGGGATTAGTTCTATTCTCACTGCCATTCGTTATATTGGCAAATTGCTGATCGTTGCCATGATGCTCGCCGTTCTTGCGATTTTTCTCAGTCTGAGCAAAAATCGGTTTTTCATCCTGCAAGATCTCAAAAGGGTGGTTTTAATTGCAACGATCTTTCTATTGGTAACTTTTTTAGCTTACAATATCAATCGGTTTTCCTTATCCCCCTATTTGATCCCTATTACCATCGGCGCCATGTTGCTGACGATATTCTTTGATACCAAGGTTGGTTTCGCTGGAACCGTGGTGTTGAGCGCTATTATCGGTCTAATGCGAGGGGGCGAATTTAATATCGTGGCTGTGTCCATTGTTACTGGAACGATCGGGGTGCTATCGGTTAGGCGCATCCGGGATCGAAGCTGGTTATTCCATTCGATTGTCATGATCATTGCGGCCTACTTGGCATCCATTACGGTGGTGGAGATCATTCGCTACTCGAACTTCAAAACCATTGCGACGTATTGGCTATACGGGGCGATCAACGGGTTCCTATCGCCGTTGCTGGTTTATGGGCTTCAGGTGCTATTCGAATATTATTTCGATATAGCGACCGATATGAAACTGCTAGAACTTTCGGATCTGAATAATCCATTGCTGAAGAAGTTAGCGCTGGAGGCCCCGGGGACTTATCATCACAGTTTAATGGTTGGCAATTTGGCCGAGGTGGCCGCGGATGCCATTGGTGCCAACGCCTTACTGGCGCGGGTCGGCGCGTATTATCATGATGTGGGAAAAATTGAGAAACGGGAATATTTCATCGAGAATCAGATGCGGGCCAAAAATCCCCATGAAAAATTATCGCCCACTATGAGTTGTTTGGTCCTTGTAAATCATGTGAAAAAAGGCTTGGAGATCGCCAAGAAATATCGGCTGCCGCGGCAAATCCGTGATTTCATTGCCGAGCATCATGGCACCAATATCATTAAATATTTTTACCTGAAAGCCCTGGAACGAAGCGATGGCGATGAGATCCATGAGTCCACATTCCGTTATCCTGGGCCGCGTCCGAGGGCAAAGGAGACCGGGATCGTCATGCTGGCGGATGCAGTGGAAGCGGCTTCCCGGACGCTAAAAGATCCATCACCCAGTAGAATTCGCAGTATGGTGAAGTCCATTATTCAGGAGCGATTTACTGATTCTCAGTTGGATGATTGTCCGCTGACCCTGAAGGAACTCACCAAAATTACTGAGAGTTTTGTAACCGTTTTATTGGGAACTTTTCACGCCAGAATCGAATATCCAGATCAGGATGAGAAATTCAGTTCCAATAAAGATAAACGTGTGAAAGAGCGATATGTCGAATTACAAGATTAGTATTGAAATGAGCTCTGCCGGCCGAAAAATTCCAACCCGCAGAATCAAGCAATGGGCGCATCGCGTCCTATCAACGGAGGGAATTGAGCGGGCGGCCATTAATATTGTGCTGGTCGATGATGCGTATATGACCCATTTGAATCACCAATATTTGCAGCATGATGAGCCAACCGATGTATTGAGCTTCAATTTGAGCGATGATGCGTCTGATCACCTGGAAGGCGAAATTTATGCAGATGTCGATCAGATCGCGCGTCAGGCTCAGGAATATGGGGTGAGCTTTGATGAGGAATTGGCAAGAATTGTCGTTCACGGCATGTTGCATTTGATGGGGTATGATGATCAATCGGACCAAGATCGACGGAAAATGACGAACAAAGAAGATGACTATTTGAATTTATTCATGAATTAAAATTAAAAAGAAGGGAAAGCGCTTTTTGGAACTCACAATTCTATCACGACTGATATTATTTCTTTTGCTCATTGTGGGATCGGCATTTTTTTCGGGTGCAGAGGCAGCATTTTTTTCGTTGTCCAAGGAGATGATCGATCGGCTTAAGGAAAGCTCATCGAAGAGCAGCAGCAGAATTGTGAATTTATTGGCGAAGCCGCGGATGCTATTGGTGACAGTTTTGGTTGGAAACACGATTGTCAATGTCGCCGCTGCCACTGTAGCCGCCATTGTAACCGCTGATCTCAGTGCCTATTGGCAGTTCCCTGAAAAGATCGCGATGATACTGGAAATTGTGACCGTCACGATGGTGTTGGTCATTCTCGGGGAATTAGTGCCCAAGATCTTTGCAGTTAAAAATTCGTTTCGAATTGCCGAAACAATTGCTCTTCCACTCTTGGTGCTGCGCTTTTTTCTTTATCCAATTGTCATCTTGTTGGAGCAATTTCCTGGATTGTTATCTGGGATTTTGGCTACGCGCGTGAATCGGAGTCTGTTGTCCAAGGAAGAATTAAAGACGCTCATCGAGGTGAGCGAGGAAAAAGGCGCGCTCGAAGAGGATGAGCGCGAGATGATCCATTCAATATTTGAATTCTCTAAGACTACGGCGAAAGAGATCATGGTGCCCCGGATCGATATGGTTTGTGTTGAGAAAAACACCTCGCTGGTAGAATTGATCGAGATAATCAAAACTGAAGGTCATACACGCATTCCGCTTTATGAGGAGAAGGTGGATAACATTTTGGGCATCATCCATGCCAAAGAGCTCTTACCATTTATCAAAGGGGATTTGGAGCAGGCGGACCTGACAGCTCTGGCCCGACCGGCGATGTTCGTTCCGGAAAGCAAACCCATCGATGAACTGCTGAAGGATTTTCAGGTCGAAAAGCAGCACATGGCAATTGTCGTGGATGAATATGGTGGCACTGCCGGGCTGATCACTTTGGAAGATGTGATCGAGGAAATCGTGGGCGAAATCCAGGACGAATTTGACGCCGAGAAACCGCTGTATAAGAAGATCGATGATACGCATTTTTTGGTCGATGCGAAGATCGATCTGGATGAATTGAATGAAGAATTGGATATGAACTTGCCCGTGGACCAGAGCTACGAAAGCCTGGGGGGCTTTATTTTTGATCTGATCGGATCGGTCCCACGAAAAAAACAGGAGATTCTCTACGGCAATTATAAATTCATTATTGAAAAGATCGAGCGCAACCGAATTGTCGAAGTGCTCATTATCAAAACCGCACCAGAACCTGAGGAACAATTTCCAGAGGAATGACAGCCGATTGCCGGTTGAGCAGTTGGGTCTAAGCGCTTGCCACATAATCGGCTCAATTAGAAATTTGGACTGATCTCAATTATTCGTCGCTGGATCACAATAGTTCTCATGGGATGCCGGAAGCATTGCTGGCCGAGGGACGATCAGCACTTTTGCTCGCCGCAGGCATGGCCATTGTCAAAAATTAATGGAAAATTTCTTGACAAAATAAAGAAAATTTATTATTATAAGCGGCGCATTTACCAGAACAGAGTCAGCTTTTGGGTGTGAAGTTATTCATGACAAACGGAGGTAGCTATGACGGAGATGCGGTTTGACACACGAGATATTTTTAGGTCGCCTCGATACGCATTAAGCTTGCAAAGGATTTGGATCCAATTTTTAGGATTGTTGACTGGGTATTTCGGTTATCTGATTCTTACCTACTTGAGTTTTATTGTTGCGGGTGTCGGGCTGGTCAAGGCCTGGAAAAAATATGGACTGTTGCCCTGCCTGTTTCCAGAATCTCCGAACTGGTACAGTTTGATCGTTTATTTCATTGGCGTGATCTGGTTGGTTTGCGTTTATTTGATCGCTGCTACTGCTCTATCGCGCGCCACGTATAAGCTGCTCAAGAACGATCATTTTTACACCTGGCTCGATGCTGTGAAATTCTCACTTAAGCGAGCTGGTTCGGTGATAGCTTCCCCGGTATCCATAGCCATCATGGTGTTATTCATTCTGGCTGGGGGTGCTGTTGTTGGTCTGCTGGGCAAAATTCCTTTCGTTGGGGAATTCGGCATCACCCTTTTTACGGTGATATGGTTTTTCGCGTCGCTATTGGTGGTGTTCATCATCATTGTACTGGCAGTGGCGCTAATTGAAACGCCAGCCATTATCGCCACCACTGAAGACGACGCCTTTGAGGCTGTGTTTCAATCGTTCTCATTGCTATGGTCCCAACCATGGCGATTCCTCTGGTACACCCTGGTGTCAGCTGCGCTTGCTATCTTGGGGCTGCTGATCGCCGCTGCGTTATCGAAACAAGCTTATGTAGTGATGGAGCGCGTATTTAGTTTCGCGATGGGGGCAAATTTCATCAATGTCTCCTCTCACGCGATGTACCTGCTCAATGTCTGGCTATTTCATTCGATTTTATGGGCAAAAAGCTTGCTAAATGGACTGGTGGGATGGTTCTATTTCAGCAAAGATTTTATTCCATTGCCCCTGCCTCATGGCTATCAATTTGTTGCCTCCTATATTTTTGCGATCTGGATGCTGATGATTGGACTGGTCGTCGTTTCTTATGGATTGGCCAGTTTCAATGTCGGCACGACGATCGGCTATCTGGTGCTGCGAAAGACCAAGGATGGGGATAATTTATTAGAGCGCAAGGATTCAGAAGAAGAAAAGGAAGAGGAACAGCAACCATCTACCGAAACGCAGCCGAGCTCAGAAGCTTCGGTTTCAACCGAGCAGACGGCTGGTGCCCCTGCGGAAGGGCCGAAAAAAGAGCGCAAAAGAAAATCGAAGGAGTCCGAATCCTAATCGCAGCCTATTTTGACAAAGAGGGCGACAGCAAGCGGCGTTCTGTTGGAGCACCATGGGAGCTGAGAATTGTCGAAATACCATCCGTAAGTTCTGCTAAGGATGGTATTTCTATTTTTGTGTCGCAGCCATCCCATTTCAATCAATTATAACATTGAATTGATCTTGATCGACCAGTGTGCATGGAAGCGCAGTGGAAATAATTTTTTTGGGATTGCCACGATCCGCTCGAGGCATGTGCCGGCTGATTCAGCTCACAAGAGCTGCTATTTCGGCCTGAATGTCCCTATCGGCGCGGTCGGTTTCTAATAATTGCCATGAGGCATAATTGGCCTTAGGTTCTGGAATAAGTTGGGCTATCATTTCTACACCTCGGCGCACAGGGTGAGTGTGGATGGTCACATAAGACCGAACAATGGCGGCGACTAATGCTTCAGTCAGAATTAGCGGAGGAGCTTGATCGGTCTTCAGAATCAACCGACAATGCTGATGGTTATCTGGAAAGCCGAATAATAATTGCGTCACATTGCTTGTCGATAAGCGAATTGGATGCTCCATTGGGTGCTCTCCTTATCAATGATTGATTTTTTGCAGCATGTTGATGCCTCGGATCTTAGCCTTGATTATTTGATCCACGGGAAGGGAAGGCCATTTGCTTGTATTCAGATCCGGGATGATTTTGATTTGACGATAATTCTATTTTTCCCTTTGCATTGGCATGTTTTCGGTGAATCGCGATTGTGGCAACCAGCATATATTATTTCACAATGCAGTTTTGAGTCCAGAGTATCTTTGTTATGATTGTACAAAACCGACAGATCGGATTCAACCGAGCCAATTTTGTATGACACGATTCTTTGAGAAATAATATAGTGATTTTCAGCATCAATGGCAATGTCAAAACCGAGTTATTTGGCGCTCTATGAGAGTGGAGAATTAGAAGCGCGCGCCCATTTGTTAGCGCAGATGTTGACGTCGTGCACCTTATGTCCACGGCAATGTCGGGTGAATCGCCTAAATGGGGAATTGGGCTATTGCCGCGCTGGGGCGAACCTCATGATATCCAGCTATTTCCCTCATTTCGGCGAGGAGCGCCCGCTGGTCGGCAAAGGTGGGTCTGGGACGATTTTTCTGACCCATTGCAATTTGCGCTGCAGCTTTTGTCAGAATTACGAGCTCTCTCATGGAGGCGAGGGAGAAATTGTTTCCGTTCAGCGGTGCGGCCAAATGATGATGACGCTGCAGTATCAGGGCTGCCACAATATCAATTGGGTGACGCCCACCCATTATGCGCCACAATTGGTCGCTGCTTTGATTCATGCCATCCGATTGGGGTTACAATTGCCAATCGTCTACAATTGCGGTGGCTATGAGTCCTTGGAAGTGATTCGGTTGCTGGATGGCATTGTGGATATTTACATGCCCGATGCCAAATTTTCTTCGGAAGACCATGCGAAACAGTTCGCCAATGCGCCAGATTATTTCGAGCGACTAAAACCGGTATTGAAGGAAATGCATCGGCAAGTGGGAGATTTGCAGATCCAAAACGGGATCGCTTATCGTGGGTTGCTTATTCGACATCTGGTAATGCCCAATGATATAGCCGGTTCGGATCGGATTTTCAAATTCATTGCCGAAGAAATTTCCAAGGACAACTATGTCAATATCATGGCCCAATATCGGCCCTGCTATCTGGCGTTTGATACTCCTGGCATCAATCGCCGGATCACGATGGAGGAATACAATAACGCGATCCAATTGGCGAAAAAATATGGCTTGCATCGGGGATTTTCATTGACCGATTGAATGCAGGCGGCTGCGAAATGAGCGGGCTATTTGCCATCATGGCAGAAGCATCAGGTCGCAGGTCAGCGTTTTGGTCAAGGCCGGCGCGGCGAATTGGGTTGTAAGGTTCTGCGCGGCAAATTGATTTATAGTGGAAGGATATGAAGGATTTGATCGGCTGAATTTAGCCAGAGAACCGAGAAAGCGAAACGTTAAGATGGAAGATAATGATCATAACTCAGCTCCAATCCTCAGGATGGAGGGCATTACGAAGGAATTCCCCGGGGTGGTAGCCCTCAAATCGGTTGATTTTGAGCTGCTCCCAGGTGAGGTGCATGCGTTGGTTGGTGAAAACGGTGCGGGGAAATCGACATTGATCAAAATATTGAGCGGAGCGGTGCCCAAAAGCTCGGGTCAGATTTATCTGAATGGTGCGAATGTGGAGATCAGCAATCCGCTCCAGGCTCAAGCCATGGGAATTGCGGTCATTTATCAAGAGTTGATGTTGGCCCCGACGCTATCGGCAGCCGAAAATATTCTGTTGGGGAGATTCCCGAAGAAATGGAAGCTGTTCATTGACAAAAAGAAGATGATTGCCACCGCCGAGGAACTGAGCGCCATGCTGGGGTTGAAAATTGATCTTCGGCTGCCCATCAAATTGCTTACCGTTGCTCAGCAACAATTGGTCGAGGTGGCAAAAGCGCTATCGCTCAATGCACAGATCATTGTGATGGACGAACCGTCAGCCGTGCTTACGCCCAGGGAATTAGAGCGGTTGTTTGAAATCATCGCTCGACTCAAACGGCAGGGGAAGTCTTTCATCTATATTTCGCATCGGCTCGAGGAAATTTTTCGCATTGCGGATCGGGTGACGGTGCTGAAAGATGGTGTGGTTCAAGGGACACGAGCGATCTCCGAAGTGAACCGTGAACAGCTTATCGCGATGATGGTCGGTCGGGATGTGAGCGGAGCCGTACGTTTGAGAGAAATGCTGACCAAGAATCGAGTCGTGCTCGAGGTGAAAGGGTTGCGCTGCGCCTCGCTGCGGGAGCCGATCAGTTTCAAGCTTTATGCCGGCGAGATTCTTGGGGTGGCTGGTTTGGTTGGTTCGGGCCGCTCCGAATTGATTCGGACTATTTTTGGCGCTGAACCCAAGCTATCTGGGGAGATCCTAATTGATGGCCGGGTAGTGGATATTCAGTCGCCTGCCGATGCCGTGAAATTGGGATTAGGTCTGATTCCGGAAGATCGCAAGACCCAGGCGCTGTTCCATCAACTCCCAGTAGCTCAAAACATCACCATTGCAAATCTCAGGCCGATAACTCGCTGGGGGGTCATTCGTGGCCGGCGGGAGGAGCGCATTGCCCGTGCCATGGTGGATCAGCTTCACATCCGCTTGAGCTCAATCCAGCAGCGGATTGACGGGCTAAGCGGCGGGAATCAACAGAAAGCCGTTTTGGCACGATGGCTGGATAGCAATGCCAAGATTATTTTGTTCGATGAGCCCACCCGCGGCATCGATGTCGGCTCCAAAGCCCAGATCCATCAATGGATGCGCCAACTGGCCGATCAGGGGATATCGATTATCATGGTCTCCTCGGAATTGCCAGAAATCCTGGAGATGAGCGATCGCATCCTTGTCCTCCATGATGGCAAAATGACCGGGATCCTTTCTCGATCCGAAGCCAAGGAGGAAAAAATCATGTCGTTGGCAACCCAGTGACCGTCAAGAAGGTGGCCAGCCAGCGGGTTCGGCTGTTAGCCATCGACCAATTTCGAAATAATTGATTTCATGGTGGCCGAAATTGAAAATTAGCGATAATAAACTGGATTGTCAAAGGGGTTATTCTGATATTTTGGCTCACAGAATCCCGAATAAGGCGATATGGGAAGAAACGTGGGGAAAGATTCCTTTCCATTGGCATGGCAAAATCGCTCGTTCCAATCTTTTGCGGCGCGACAAAAATGGTTGTATCACAGCCGCAGTTCGATCCTCAATAAGTGGATGATCAGATGTTAGTATCTCTGTGATGGATAAATGCCAGACTATTGGCGTGAAGTCATTATTTCGGAACATCGGTTAAAAAATTGGTCAATCACAAGAATAAGGAATAGCTATGTTGAGAATGATCCTGTTTGGTGGCCTGCTTGCTTTGGTTAGCCGCGCGGTCATGGCCGATTCGTGCAGCGTCACTTTTATTGTCACCATACCAGATTCTCTGCCGACCGACGCGGTTTTTATCACAGGCAATGTGGCACAATTGGGAAATTGGCAGCCCAACCAGGTTAAAATGGAACGGACGGGCCAAAACCGCTATGAAGTCACACTTATGCTCCCCTGCGGCGCCGCTATAGAATATAAATTTACGCGAGGAAGTTGGGATAATGAGGAAGTGCTATCCGATGGCACTGTCCCGACAAATAAAGCACTGACCGTCAGCCCTCATCTCACTGTGCGGCATGAAATTGCAGGCTGGCGGGATCGACGTTATCGCGTCACCGGGGGAATCGTGGGCACGTTGCATTATCATTATCAATTTCATTCGCCTCACCTGAGCCATGATCGCACTATTGTTGTTTGGTTGCCTCCGAGCTATGATTCCGATCCCAACAAGCGATATCCGGTGCTGTATATGCATGATGGTCAAAATTTATTTGATCCGCGAACTTCATTTCTTGGTGTGGATTGGCAGATGGACGAGACCGCCGATAGCTTGATTCGGCAAGGGAAAATGGAGGAGATCATTATCGTTGGCCTTTACAATACCGCCGATCGGTTGGAAGAATATGCGGATACCAAAAAGGGCCGTGCCTATATGGATTTCGTTGTCACGACTGTCAAGCCGTTCATCGATACCAATTATCGGACATTGTCCGATCGAGAGCATACGGCGATTATGGGATCCTCGATGGGCGGTTTGATCTCGTTCTATCTGGTATGGCGCTATCCTCATATTTTCAGTAAGGCAGGATGCCTGTCCACATCGCTCTTGTGGAAAAACGGTGCTTTATTGAAAGAAATTGAAAATTTCACTGGACAAAAACCTGAAATTAAGATATATTTAGATAGCAGCGGCAAAGGCGCTGAAGGTCGGATGAGACCAGAATATTTGCGGTTAAAAGATCTGCTGGTCAGCAAGGGCTTTGTCGAGGGCAAAGATCTGATATATTATTTCGATGAACAAGGGGATCATTCCGAGCGATCCTGGTCCAAACGGGTCTGGCGGCCACTGATTTTTCTGTTTGGAACATAGCTGGATCCCAATCACTCAGGGATCGAGAGATTCGGCTTGGCTTTGATAGAATTCTTAACTCTATTTAATCCGATGAATATCATCGTTTTTTTGGGACTAAATGGTATCCCCGCAAACCGACCTTCAAAGAGCGGAATGATACCAAGCCCCCGTCATTTGACCAAGGGATTTGGGGAGAGGTTAACATAATTAATTCCCCAAAATTTTATGGGTATTTTTAATCTGACTAAGTCGTGCATGAACGAAAATCGCATCATTTGACATCACTCCAGCCCTCTACTAACAGGAGAGGGCTAAAGAACGTTCTCCTTCTCATTGCAGGTGAAGGGGTTAGGGGATGAGGTCTGAAATGGCAACGTTTGATAAAATCGTTTCAGCTGCTGATTATGCAGTTTTCGTTCAAACACTACTTAAATAATTAATCCATGAGTTCACTCTAAACAATCTTTAACCGATAATTTCGCGAATTTAGGCTAATTGATTTAATCGGACTTCAAGTTCGAGAAATTAGAATAATTGGCGAAATGAGCGGTTCTTAGAGTGGATTCATCCATTTTAACAGTGGCGATTGGTGTTTAGCCATTTTTCATTGCCGTGGCAGACGCGCGGATCGCATCACCTATTTTTGAGAGGAAAAAATGAACACAATCTCAGCAGAAATCGTTGAGCGGACATGGCAGGAAATGGCCACCATGCCCCCAGCTAATTACCCAAAAATAATTAACAAATTCGCCAAAGAACAGCCATTCGTCCTGGGCTATCTCATGGCTGTCGATGAGGATCTGCTTAATGAAGACGAGCGGGAGCTATTGTTCTATCTTGGAACTGTGGTCTGGCGAATGATGTCCCAGGGTAACAAACCGCTCTCCAAGGTCACCGAGGAAATGATCTTCGCGGCCGAGGACAACAATTTTAAAATGCTCCAATACTTGGAAGGCGAAACCGAAGCGGATTTTTATGAGACAACAGAAAAAATGATCAAGAACTATAATCAACCTGAGGTGCTTCGATATGTAGTGGAAGCTCTTATGGAAGAAGATGAAGAGGGAGTGGAGATTCGTGAGGACAATCTCGGGATGATGATGATCTATTTAAAAACGGTGATCGATTGCTTCGATAAATAGATATTGTAGCAAAATTCCCAACAAATCTAACATGTCATGCCTGTCGTTGCAGACATGTGGAGTCTGACTTGATCCAAATGATAGCATCTGATGAGATGCTTGGATTCGAAAAAGTCTATTTAAAGGGCATTTTTGGGTCCACTCAGAACAGATATGTCTGCCTATGTAAGCATCACATGTCGGTTTGGTATAAGAATTTTCCAAGTGGACATGAAGAGTGTTTGAACAAAAGACGCATGATTTGACCTCCCCCTGGTCTTCTCCTATAAAGAGAGGGAGGCAACAGGTTCTGCCTCTTTTTTCAAGCGTAATGGCTCAAGGGTAAAAAGGAGCTGGGGAGTGAGGGATCAAAAGCAAAGATTAAAATCACTGTGCTGATCTTTATTTTTGTCATTTTCGATTGACACGAAATAGATTTTGAGCATTACCGAGTCCGGTTACCATTAGCCTACTTCTACATTTCAGATGGCAATTTCTTCTCTGGTTTTGCCCAAAGACGGTTTCTTTTCACGATAAATTTTTCGTAGCTTCGATTAAACGACCTAACTGAGGATGTTATATGGGAAAAACGTTCGCAGAAAAAATATTGGCGAAAAAAGCGGGGGTATCCAATGTGGTTCCTGGTCAGATAGTCACGGTTCGGCCAGAACATTTGTTGACGCACGACAATACATCGGCGATCGTAGGCAAGATTTCAGCCGACTTAGAAAAATATGGGATTGTTGATCCCAATTTTCCAGTGATTGTGCTGGATCATGTGGTGCCGGCCGCTGATGAGAAGACCGCGGCCGGTCATAAAAAGGTGCGGGAGTTTGTCAAGAAATATGGCATCAAGAATTTTTTCGATGCGGGAGAGGGGATTTGCCATCAGGTGGTCATCGAAAAAGGCTTTGCCGTGCCGGGCACGATTGTGGTTGGTAGCGATTCTCATACCTGCTCGTACGGTGCACTGGGTGTTTTCTCCACGGGCATCGATCGCACCGAGGCAGCGGCTTTGATGCTGACCGGTGAGACCTGGCTCAAAGTGCCCCAGAGCATCAAAATCACCCTATCGGGTCGGTTTCAGCCCTTTGTTTCGGCTAAGGACCTGGTGCTAAAGATCATTGGCGATATTGGTGCGGACGGTGCGGATTATTGTTCCGTGGAAATTCACGGCGATATTCATCATTTGTCGATCGATGATCGCATCACAATTGCCAACATGGGCGTGGAAATGGGCGCGAAAAACGCCGTTTTTCCAGTGGATCAATTGGCCGAAGATTATCTTGAGTCGATCGGTATCAAGCGCGGGAGTTACGAAAAAATCTGGGCAGATCCCGACGCCCGCTATATTAAAGAGCTGTTTTATGATTTATCCCAACTGGAGCCGATGGTTGCCAGACCTCATGCCGTCGATAATGTGGTCCCGGTTGGTGAGGTGGCGGGCCTGCCAATCGATCAATGCCTATTGGGCACTTGCACGGATGGCCGGATCGGCGATCTGGCCATTGCGGCGGAAATTTTGAAAGGAAAAAAGGTGGCGCCCAACGTTCGGCTGTTAGTCCTGCCCGCTTCGCGAACCATTTTTCATGAGGCTCTGCGCTTAGGACATATTGAGACGCTGAGCCTGGCGGGTGCGATCTTTCTGCCGACCGGTTGCGGGCCCTGCCTGGGGGCGCATCAGGGGGTTCTGGCGCCGGGTGAAAAATGCTTGAGCACCTCCAATCGTAACTTTAAAGGACGGATGGGCTGCAAAGATGCGGAGATTTACCTTGCCAGTCCCGCAACAGTCGCGGCCTCGGCGATGCATGGGAAGATTACGGATCCGAGGAGAATAGATTAAGGTCGATGCAAGTTGTTTCGAAGACAAAAGTCGCTATGATTCCTGGATAACGTAAAAATGGTAATAATATTTTAGTAGTAGACTTTCAGAATAGCAAGGCTATTTGCGGCAGTTAATTTGAAAATGCAATTGAAATAATTAACGCTGATAATAAATTCCTTCCTCGAATTTTAAAGCAAGCCATCTGAGAAACAATAAAAATGATGAGATCACTCTTTTCCAAAACAGGATTTCTCATTGAGCATTTTGGACAGGAAAATGCAAAAATAAGCGAACAAGGTTAAATCGTTAATTGATTCAGTTGGTCATTAAGGCTAATAAGGTTTTCCGAATTGGTCTCATATGTCAGTTTAATTAAAATCTTAGTAACATGTAAAAATTCATGAGAGCAGAAACATTATCACTTTATTCAAAAACAATCCTTTTCAAGACAGGATTTCTTATTGAACATTTTGGTCAGCAAAATATAATCCGCCAACTGGCAGATCGGTAGGAATAGAAACCTCATTTTTAAAGCGAATAATTTTGCTTTCAACCGCCCATTTTACAATGAGAAAATTTACAAATTTAAATTATTTGGGGCAGCAGCGATGAGATATTAAAAACCAAAGAAAACAAGCCCTGAATGAGCTGATTAGCAAATTTAACTGCCAAATTTAGTTCCAGTTGCTCGCCCTCAATATCATCAGCTTAAAAGCTGGATACGATGTGGCTGATGCTTCGGATCTCCATGCGTTCATCGGATTTGAGAGAGATGTCAATTGGGGATGTGGAGAGCAATTTTGTGTTCGAATTTTGAGGTAGAGGGCGCTCGTCGATTATCTGTTGAATGAGCATAAATATCTTGCTTTAAAAGGAATAAAGAATCGGTTTAAAAAACAAGGGATCTATTATGGTACAAAATCAAAAGGTCTGGAAATACGGTGATGACATTAATACCGACATGCTGTTCCCCGGAAAATATACTTACACTTGCAGCACCGCCGAGGAGATCAAGCCGCATCTATTAGAGGACCTCGATCCGAATTTCGCGAAGCAGGTGAAGCCAGGTGATCTTATTTTTGCTGGAAAAAATTTCGGTTGCGGCAGCTCGCGGGAACAGCCAGCGTTGGGACTCAAAGCGGTGGGACTTCAGGCCGTGGTGGCAAAGAGCTTTGCCAGAATTTTCTATCGGGCGGCCATCAATCAGGGCTTGCTGCTGATCGAATGCCCGGCTGCGGTTGATGCGTATCGCGAAGGGGATGCCGTTCAATTGGATCTGGCCAATAGCAAGATTGTCGTGGCGGGCAAGACATTCTCTTTTCCCACGTTACCACCCGAAATATTGGCAATTCGCGACGCCGGGGGATTGCTGGAATATACGCGGCAGAAGCTGGCGCAACGATGATTGGGAATTAACATATTTTTTAAAGGCATTTTTGTCAATACGGATGGGGAAATTCCAAAAGTCAAATTACAAATTTCAGATAAAATTCAATTACCAAATTACAAATACCAAAACTTGGGACTATCCCAGGTGCTCGTTTGGTTTGGAATTTGAGTATTGCGGATTGGGATTTATTTGGGATTTGATATTTGAAATTTGAGATTTAAAAATCCGTACCGCCTTTTCACCGTGGATAATCGCTTTTAAGGATGTCATCATGAAAAAACTTATGTTAATGCTATTTTTTTTGATTATCTCCCATAATTGCCTGCTCGGCCAGGATTATATCAACATCACCTTCCGGCATTACCCAATCGGACGAAATGTGGTGCGGGCCTTCGTTCCCGGCACATTCAATAATTGGGGGCCGAACTCAAACGGCAGGATCGCCGTCAATGCACCATCGTTGATGAACTATGTTGATTCCCTGGGCTGCTATGTGAAGACAGTTCGTCTGAAAACTGGGGAGACCCACAACTACAAGTTTCATGAACATCTCAATGCCGACGGCTCCCTGTGGCAGTGGTACACCGATCCTCTCAATCCATTGATTAATTACAGCGACAACAACAATTCGATCCTCGTGGTGAAAAAAGCCATGATCTTTGAAATTTCACCGAAGAACGATGCGATCGTCACTCAAGTGGCGCCGCTGCTTACGGCAGGGGTCTTTGCCGCCGAAGGGGATTCAATTTTGCTCGACCAGTCCGAAATCTGGCTGAATAACTCCTTCCTGACCAGTTTCGCTGGCCATGTGATTCCCAACCTATCGGTTCTTCACTATCAGCTTCCGCCGCTGAAAAACGGCAGCAACGAGGTTCGGCTCACTCTGCGGACGAAAAAGGGCGAGTCCGTTAGCGAAACGATCGAATTCATGGTCGTGGCCGGCGATGTGTTTTTTTATACTCCATCCACCGATAGCGTCTGGGCGAACTATCGCACCATTCGCTGGCGGGTGAATATGGCTGGCAACAAACTGCAATCCCTTACCCTGAAGCAGCTCAGAAGTTACCCCATTAGCCTGCCCGCAGAGGTGGAAAAAGATTATGAACATCGGGTGACCCTGGCTTATGGTGAAAACCGCTATGTGGTCTCCGTGACCGACACTGCTGGAAAGGTGACGGAGTCGGATACCTTGACCTTGACCTACCCGATGCCGCAAAAGCCCCAGCCAGAGATCATTTTTCAACTCAATTCCGATAGCAGCCAGCTCAAAATCATTGGCAGGGGCAACGATCCTCAAAACAGCGCCCTCAGTTTTCTATGGCACACTCAGCCCACCAATCCCGGCGATCTCTCTGAGGTGGATGGACAGACCAGCGAAGAATTTTCGATCGTTCCTCCGAAAACCCCTGGCGATTACAGCATTAAATTGACCGTCATCGATGCCGATGGCTATTCCAATTCTACCATCAATTTTTTTACCGTTCACCCCAATGGCTCGATAACGATTCCAACATTGGCCACAATTCCCAATTGGGTAGCCAATGCCCGCATCTATTGCATGTTCATTAAATCCTACACCGCAGCCGGTACCATCGCCGCGGCTCGGGACAATCTGGAGCACATCAAAAATATGGGGTTCAATGTGATTTGGGTGCTTCCGGTGATGGATGTGGAGGGCGTGGTGGATCAGGGGGCCAATATCGGCTACAACATTATCGATTTCTATCGTGTGGAGCCCGCCTATGGCAGCCATGCGGATTTCAAGGCATTGGTCCAGCGCGCCCACGAGCTGGGGCTGCGGGTGATCCTTGATGTGACTCCCAATCACAGCAGTCGCTCTCACCCCATTGCTCTGGATGTCCGATCCAAGAAACAATTTAGCCGTTATTATGATTTTTACCAGCATACGACCATTCCGCACAACGATAATGGTCTGGGACAATCGATCTCTGCCGATGGAATTGTGTATTATTCCGCCTTTTCCGATGCTATTTTGAACTGGAATTGGTCCGATGCCGAGGCGCGGCAATATATGATCGATGTCTATACCCATTGGTTGCGCGAGTACGATATCGACGGCTTCCGATTCGATGTCTATTGGGGCCCACATCGACGCTATGGCCGAAGCAATTTCGATCAGCCACTTCGCGCGGCATTGCGTGCGGCCAAAGCGGACATCATGCTGCTGGGGGAAACCGATGGCACTGGCGCAGGGACAGAGGTCCAATATGCCGATCAGAATGGTGGAATGGATCTGGGCTATGACTGGATTTTGAAGAACGCTATTTTGAATTTTCCCAGCATCACCAATTTGAACGATAAGCTCTATAACGGCGGCTATCGGCCTGGCCCGAATTCGTTGTTCCTGCGCTTCCTGGAAAACCAGGATGAGGATCGAGTGGCCTATCGCTACAACAGCATTGAAAAGACCTTGCCCGTTTCGACGGCGATTTTCATGGCGACCGGCATTCCTCTGCTGTATCAGGGGCAGGAGGTCGGCATGGGCTATGGCATGGCCGGCAGTCGCGATTACCGCGTGCGTTCTACGGTGAACTGGCAAAATCCACCCGCTCGGATTCTGGCGCCGCACTACCAAAAGCTCGCCCAGATCCGCGCCCAGTTCCCGGCCTTCCGGCGACAGATGGAGGACCGCAATGGCGATCGCCGGATCGATAGCAACGATCCCACGATGCAGCCGGTCCTTTTCAACAGCAACGGCATCTATGCCTTTGGCCGGCCTTATCCCGATCAGAATGGAATTGTGGTGATGAATTTTACCAACCAGCCGCGGCAATTCGACCTGCCCTTGAACCTGACTGGCTGGGCCGAGTTCCGCACGGGTTTCGATGGAAACAGAATTTACTATGTGAACGATCTCTATCGCCAGACTTCCCAGGCCAAGACTGGTGCCGAGCTGGATCGGCTGCCGATCGAGCTGGATGCCTTCCAGGTGGCGATCTACACCATCAGCGTGAGCGAAGAATCGGTGCTGTTGCCCACCCTGACGGTGGATGTGGACGAGGCAGACGTTTCGCCGGCGCGGCCCAGCTTTGTACTGTATGATAACTATCCCAACCCATTCAATAGCCGCACTGTCATTCGCTATCGCCTGGCATCGCCCGAGCCAATGCCTACGAAGCTGACGATAATAAACCTCCTCGGCCAGGAGGTCAAAACATTGGTGGATCGAGCGCAATCGGCAGGGGACTATCAAGTCGTTTGGGATGGATTGGACAACTCTGGCAAGCCCATGGCCAGTGGAGTTTACCTGTATGCCATTACATCAGGAAGATATTGTGACGTGAAAAAGCTGGTCTTGATAAAGTAAAATTCCAAATCACAAGATTCAAAAGACAAATAAATTTCAATGCTTCGAATTTTAAATTTTCAAACTTCAACACAAAAGAAAAATAAGTTTTGGAGCATACAAAATTGAAGTTTGTATTTTATTTGAAATTTGATTTTTGGAATTTAGCCTCAGACGTTTTATCATTAGTGAGAAAAATAGCGTATGTGCCGAATGCTTGTTGCCGCAGGTAATTTCACTATCGATCATCTTATCGATGATTTTATTTTAATGGCCGCCGACCAGAACGAGAGACATGAAAAGAACCTGGATCAGGAATTCAAACATGGCGATGGTTGGGGCATGGCCTATCTGGAACATGGCGAGCTGAAAGTCTTTCGTTCGCCGAAAGCGGTCTTTGAGGACGATCAGATCCACCGATTCCGACAATTGCAAACCGACCTGGTGCTGCTCCACGCGCGCAAGGCCTCTCGCGGCCAGGTGGAGCTGCGCAATGTCCATCCCTTCGCGTGCCAGCTCCAGGGCCGGCGCTACGTCTTCTGCCACAATGGCACCATCCATGATGAATTGGTTTTTGATAATGCTTTCAAGCCAATCGGCTCTACGGATTCGGAACGGCTGTTTTATTATCTCCTGACCAACAGCAACGGACAACTGACTCCGACTTTGTTGAAAGCAAAATTAGAAAAGATCAAAAATTTCACCGCAGCTAATTTTATTCTCTCGGATGGGAAGACGATTTATGCCAGCAATTGGTACACGGAAAATCCCAATTATTATTCCTTGAAGGTATTGCAGAAGCCGGGACTGATTATAGTCGCCTCAGAGAAACTGCCGCACTATAGAACAGATGCCTGGAAAATATTAGAGAATCAGGATATTGTTTCGGTTGGGACATCAGATTTGAGTGTTAAAATAAATTAAATAAACTGATGCCATCGCTCCGAGCGGTGGCATCAGTCTGGAGCAATCAATGCTAAATTATCATCTCCCACTCGTGGAAGACCAGTTCTATCATATTTTCAATCGCGGGAATAGCAGCGAGAAGATTTTTTTTAAGGAAAAAACTATAACTATTTTCTTGAAAAATATGATGAGTATCTGTCTTCCTATCTCAATACTTATGCGTTTGCTTTGATACCAAATCATTTTCATTTTTTGATCAAGGTGAAGACCACTGATTCCATCGCTACGAGCGATGGAATCAGTCCTATGCAAAAAACTGATGCCATCGCTCCAAGCGATGGCATCAGTTCTGATGTCAGCAAGAGAGTTAGCGAACAATTCCGCCGATTTTTTGTGAGTTATTCCCAGGCAATCAACAAGCAAGAAGGTCGAACGGGCAGTCTTTTTCAAAAGAATTTTAAGCGAATACCTGTGTATTCGCCCGACCATTTGATTTACCTGATTTATTATATTATGCGAATCCCCAGCGACATAGAATTGTATCTGATTTTAAAATGTATTCCTATAGCTCATATCGTTTTTTTCTAACTTCAAAAGAGACAAAATTATGTCGAACTGAAGTACTGGAGTGGTTTGGCTCGTTGGACCAATTTTTTGCATTTCATAAAGATCTTCAAAAAAATCTCGGAGCGATTTCGTATTTGATGATTGAAGAATGAGCGCCCGGAACCGATGCCATCGCTTGGAGCGATGGCATCGGTTGCTGGCGATTCCTCGCTTCGTTCGGAATGACATGTTTTGCCTGAAAATGTTGATTTTCAGAAAGCCCCTCAAGATGACGGCCATGTTCACCGCAGTGACTGAACGAAAACGGCAAATTTTGGGTGACACTATCATTGCGAGCGAAGCTAAGCAATCTCTTAGCTTCAAGTGATTCAATGAGATTACTTCGGCATCCGCCAGTTGGCGGACGCCTTGCAATGACCAGAAAACCTAAAAAATAGAACTTTTCGTTCAAGCACGATTTTTTTTTCAAGATGTCCTATAATTTTTCAAAATGTCCCCTGGGACATGCCAATAAATTTCACAGGAGCCACCGCTTCAGCGTGGCGGTACGGCTGGAAAAATGCAAAAACTGATGCCTTCCACCCGCCGCTGGAAGATATCTGTTGGTTGACAAAAACAAAAACCGTCATGAATCTATCATCGTTCATCATTGCTGGCAGCGTCATCTATATCCTCGATGTTTTTGCGCTCATCTGGCTGAGCGTGAGGTTCATTGGCATCGAGCCGGTGCCCAAAAAAGATCTGGCTGCGCTGGGAGCGGCGATCCTTCTGCTGACCTGGCTGGTGGGCACGGCGGTTTATCATGTGCCGTTGATCATCAAGCCATTC
>Ga0209018_1000321_pt1 | contig 46213 bp, 38 predicted proteins | sample YNPBryBLVA2012_FD_185814 | JGI IMG/M metagenome (GOLD analysis project Ga0209018, IMG submission 185814) | Anoxygenic and chlorotrophic microbial mat microbial communities from Yellowstone National Park, USA - YNP Bryant BLVA 2012 (SPAdes)... ...
GGGCAAGTTTGCAAGTGGGCAAGTTTGCAAGTGGGCAAGTGGAGGGAGGTGAGGGATGAGTGAGTTGGAAGCGGGGGTGGGGTTGGGGTTCGCGGTGGCAGGGGCGCTGGCGGCGGCGATGGTGGCATGGGTGCCGGCGCTGCACATCTACAACGTCGCCGGGCTGCTCGTGCTGACGATGACGGCGCTGGGGCCGCTGCTGGCGCCGGAGCACGTGGCGATGATCTTTCTGGGCATGGTGACGTCCTACTCGATCCTCAACACCATCCCCAGCATCTTTTTCGCCGTGCCCGACGAGTCGATGGCCTTTGTCGTGCTGCCGGGACAGAAATACCTGATGCAGCAGCGCGGCTTCGAGGCGGCGCTGCTGACGGGCGTCGGCAGCCTGGGCGGGATCGCGGCCCTGGCGCTGCTCACCCCCATCGCCGCGCGCTTTTTCCCGGCGCTGCGCGCCGCCCTCGACGGGCATATGCACTGGCTGCTGTGGACCGTGATCGCCTATATGCTCCTCTCCGAGTGGCCCAAGGGCACGGACCGCCAGCCGGCCGGCCTGCGGCGGCTGTGGGACGGCTGGCGCAGCCTGGTGGCGGGGCTGGCGACCTTTGGCCTCTCCGGCGCGCTCGGCTTTGTGCTGATGTACCGCCCCCTCCTCCCCCCCGCGGTCGCTTTCCAGAACCTGCTGCCCGCCTTTGTCGGCCTCTTTGCCGTGCCCTGGGTGATACAGAACCTGCTGGCGCAGGTCGAGCTGCCGCCGCAGCACGTCGCCCAGGCGATGGAGACGACGCCGTGGCTGGTCTTGCGCGGCACATTCGCCGGGGCGCTGGGTGGCCTTTTTGCGGCGTTCTTCCCCGTCGTGACCGGCGGCATCGGCGGCTTTATCGCCGGGCACGCCACCGCGCAGCGGGACGAGCGGCTCTTTCTCATCTCCCAGGGCGCGTCCAAAGTCGTCTATTACGTCGGCGGACTGTTGCTCTTCTTCGTCCCCCGCCTGCACCTGACCCGCGGCGGGATGGCCTGGATGCTGAGCACCCTCTGGCGCGCCTACACGCCCCACATCTACTACCTGGCAGCGGCGGCGGTCGTGCTGAGCGGCCTGCTGGCCTTTCTGCTGCTCCTGCCGATGACGCGGCTGACCATCCGCCTGCTCGAGCACATCGACTATCGCTGGATCAGCCTGGCGACGTTGCTCCTGCTGTTGCTCATCGTCGCCGGCGTGCCGGCGCTGGGGGCATGGCTCGGCGAGGGGACGGCGACAGCAGCCCGCCGCGCCGCGCTGGACAGCCTGCTCATCTGCGCCGTCGCCAGCGGCATCGGCTTCATCCCACCCCTGTGGGGCTCGCGGCGCATGAACTGCATGGGCGTGCTGCTGTTGCCCATCGGCCTGAACATGGTCGGGGCAGGGGTAACTGTGGCCGCCTGGATGGGGCTGGTGCCATGAAGGGCATCTCCCACTTTGTCACCGGCGTTGCCATCGCCACCTTCTTCCCCGAGATCGTCAGCCTGGCCAGGGAAGGCTCGCTCCTGCCCGTGCTGGGCGGCATCGGCGGCATCCTGCCGGACACGCTCGATTTCAAGCTGGCCCGCTATTTCGAAAAGTACGACCTGGAGATCGACCCCGGCCCCGAGCCGGACGCCGCCGCCATCGCCGGGCGCGTCGCCGCGGCGATGCGCACCGCCTACGAGAGCGGCCAGCCGCAGAACGTCGCCCTGCACACCGTCCGCCTGGGGGCCGACCTGTGGCGGCAGTATGTGATCCGCTTCGACCCGGCGCAGAACCAGGTCGGTGTGCGCATCGGGCCGGTGGTCAACACCGGACAGGTGCCCTTCCCCGGCACGGAGCCGCCGGGAGCGGAAGAGGTGCGGGTGACGGTCGGCGTGCCGATGGTGCACACCTACGACGCCGAGAACCGCGTCGACATCTTCAGCGGGCCGTCCTTCAAGTTCGAGCGCATCGGCGACCAGCTCCACGTCCACTTTCTCGACTGGCACCGCCGCTGGTCGCACAGCCTGACCCTGGCGACGCTGTTGGGGCTGGGGGTCGCCGCGCTGACGGCGCTGGGCGAGTGGCTGAGCCACGGCACGCTGAGCCGCCTGCCTCTCTGGGCCGGCCTTGCCTTCGGCCTGGGCTTTGCCGGCCACGTCCTGGAGGACCAGTTGGGCTTTATGGGCAGCAACCTCTTTTACCCGTTCACGCGCCGCCGCGCCATCGGCCTGCGCATCCTCCGTTCAGGCGATCCGATCCCCAACCTGCTCACCGTCTGGGTCTCGGCGGCGCTGATCGTCCTGAACCTGGACCGCTTCTCGGCGGCGCCGCAGTTGGACCCGCCCGTCTACCTGCTGCTGGCGGTGGCGTTGCCCCTGTTCATCCTGGGCGGGCTATACCAGTTGCAGCGTCTGGGCAAGGCAGAGGAGAAGGAGGCGCTACAGCAGGGGGAGATGGTCTCGGAGACACAAGAAACAGACCCGACAGGTCTTTGAGACCTGTCGGGTCTTGTAGGGCCAGAGCTATTTGAGCGCTTCCAACAGCGCCGGGAGGACCTCTGCCGGATCGGCCTCCAGGCCCAGGTCAGCCACCTCAAAGATGGGCGCGCTGGGGTCAGGGTGGACCGCCAGGACGAAGCCGGCCTCTTCGATGGCGGCGTTGTGGAAGGTATCGCCGCGGATGCCGAGCGCCACATAGACGCGGGGGGCAACGGTGACGCCGCGCACGTCGACGATGCGGCTGGCGTCGATCCAGCCGGCGTCGCGGGCGCCGCGGTCGCCGGCGAACTGCGCGCCCAGCGCCGTCGCGAGCTGGCGGGCCAGCTCCACGTCGCCGGCCTGGCGGCCCACGGCGACGATGACGGGAGCCTGCGCCAGGGGCACGGCGGGCGGCACAAAGTCCTCTGCTGCGCCGACCACGCGCACCGCCGCTTCGACGGGCTGCACGGCGAGCGTCTTGGGCTCACCAGAGCGGTAACGGTCCAGGTAAGGGGTGGGGAAAGCCCCTGGTTCGACCGTCAGGAACTGGGGACGCGCCTGGGGGCAGGCAGCGATCTCGAAATACGCGCCGCCATAGATGGGGAAGGTCGCCTGCACCGCCCGCGTTGCCTCGTCCAGGCTGACCGCTGTGACGTGCTCGATCAGCCCGCCGCCCATGCGCTGGGCCAGGCGCGCGGCCAACTGCTCGCCGGCATCCGTCGCGCCAAAGAGGACCACCTCCGGCTTTTCCGCCGCAAAGAGGTCGGAAAGCACGGCCAGGTACGGCTCCAGGGCGAAGGAGGCCAGGCTGGGGTCATCGGCGATGCGCACGCCGTCGGCGCCGGCCTGGTAGAGGATGGGAGTCAGGTCAGAAACGCCGCTGCCCGGCAGGACGGCATAGACATAAGCGCCGAGCGAGTCGGCCAGGGTGCGCGCCGCGCCGAGCGCCTGTAGCGTCACCGGGGCCAGTGCCCCGTCGAGCAGGTCGGCGACGACCCAGACGCCGCCCCCGCCGCCCTCGGCCTCGCTCACTTCCTCCTGCTGTGCCATCAACAGGTCGAGATAGGATGCGTCCATGGCTTACCTCCCCACCCGCTGCCGCAGCGCGGCGGCTGCGGCCTGGGCCATCTCGGCGGCGCTGCCAGCAGCGCGCGCCCCTCGCTCTCGCGGCGGCGGGAAATCGCGGCCGCGCCCCTCCACCAGGGGGGTGAGCGGCTCGCCGACCAGCTCGACCGCGTCCCATGTCTCCAGGGCCTGGGCGATCTCGCCCACATTCTTGTAGATGTTGACCAGGCGGGCGCCGTCAGGATAGCGCAGCTTGAGCGAGCCGGGTTGCAGCGTGACCACGGCAGGCAGCATTGCCTCGACGAGCACGTACTGGCTGCCCTGCTGGCGCACCACCTGGGCGCGGCCATCGGCTACCTTCAGCGACCAGCCCGCTGTCACCTGCGGCCAGCCGAGGGCCTCGGCCAGGCGGGGGCCCAGTTGCGTCTGTCCGCTGTCCAGCGTCGTCGCGCCGGTCAGCAGCAGGTCCGCGCCGCCCAGGCGCTCGATGGCCGCTTTGAGCGCGCGCACCATCGCCGCGTCGTCGGCCTGGCGCAGACCTTCGCCGGTCAGATAGATCGCCCGGTCAACGCCGAGCGCCAGCGCCTGGCGGAGGACGTCGTCGTCGGGCAGGGGGCTGCGCGGCAGGGCCACCACTTCGGCCCCCAGCTCATCCTTGACGCGCAGCGCCGCTTCCAGCGCGCAGCGATCGGCCGGTTGAAGGAGATACTCTTCTCGATTGACAAAGACCCGTCCCGCCCGCGCATTGACCACAATGCCGGCCGGATCGAGCACACGTCCAAGAACGACCACGATTCTCATAGCGTCCCTCCTTACGGCCTGATGCGCACGCCGTGCTCGCGGAAGATGTTGGTGGCGATGACGATGCGCTGGATCTCGTTGGTGCCTTCAAAGATCTCGGCGATGCGGGCATCGCGGAAGGCGCGCTCGATGGGATAGTCGCGCGTCAGGCCCAGCCCGCCGTGGATCTGCAGCGCCATGTCAATGGCCCGCGAGGCGACCTCCGAGCCGTACATCTTGCACATCGCCGCCAGTTGGGTGAAAGGCTGCCCGGTATCGACCATCCAGGCCACGCGGTAGACCAGGCTGCGCAGCGCTTCGACCTCGGTGGCCATGTTGGCGATCATCCACTGCACCGACTGTTTGTGGGCCAGCTCGGCGCCAAAGAGGCGGCGACGCTTTGCCCAGCGCACCGACCAGTCGAGCGCCGCCTGAGCGCCGCCCAGGCAGGCCGCGCCCAGCGTCAGGCGGCCCATGTCCAGCGACTTCATGAAGGAGACAAAGCCCTCGCCGACCTTGCCCAGCACGTTCTCGTGGGGCACGCGCAGCTCTTCAAAGACCAGCTCGGCCGTGCTGGTGCCGCGGATGCCCATCTTGTCCTCTTCGCGGGCGACGGAAAAACCGGGCCAGTCTGTCTCGACGATGAAAGCGGTCACGCCGCCGCGGGCGCCCAGCGCCGGGTCGGTCACCGCCATCACGGTGATGATGTCGGCATAGCCGCCGTTGGTGATATAGACCTTGCCGCCGTCGAGGATCCACGAATCGCCCTCGCGCACGGCGCGGGTGCGGATGTTGGCCGCGTCCGAGCCGGCGTTGGATTCGGTCAGGCCGAAGGCGGCGATCTTTTGCCCGCGCGAGAGGGGCGTCAGGTATTTTTCCTTCTGCTCCGGCGTGCCGTCGAGGTGGATGACCATCGCGCCGATGCCGATGTGCGCGCCGACGTTGGTGGCGGTGGAGGTGCAGACCTTGCCCAGCTCCTCCATCAGGATACAGTAGCCGGTCTCGCCGGCGCCCATGCCGCCGTATTTCTGCGGGAAGCAGACGCCGAGGAGGCCGATCTCGCCCAGCTTGCGCATGACCTCATAGGGCACCTTGTGCTCGCGGTCGAGCTCAGCGGCGATGGGGGCCACCTCAGCCTCGACGAACTCGCGGATCATGCGGCGCAGTGCGGTATGTTCGGGTGAAAATGTAAAGTCCATGCTGGCCTCCTTACAGCGCGATCTCCAGGTCGCGCCCGGCAAAGACGTGCTGCGCGATGCGGAAGCTGTGGAGCTCGGTAGGCCCACCGACGATCCCCAACGTCCGCGCGTCGCGGTACTTGCGGGCCATGGGATAGTCCTCCATAAAGCCGTAGCCGCCCAGCACCTGCAGCATCCAGTTGGTCACACTGCGGGCGATGCGGGCGCCAAAGACCTTGACCACAGAGACGTCGAAAGCGTCGAGGCCCTCCTGGTCTGCCTGCCAGGCGGCGTGGTAGAGCAGGTAGCGTAGCGCCTCGACCTCAGTGACGGCGGTGGCGATATAGTTCTGGATGGCCTGCTTCTGGCCGATGGGCACGCCGAACTGGATGCGTTCGGTGGCGAACTGGGCAGCCACGTCGATGGCGCTGGAAGCGACGCCCAGCGCGGCGGCAGCGACGGCCAGCGCCAGGCGGTCCTGCGCCTGCTGCGCGATGGTCCAGCCCTGGCCAGGGGCGCCGAGGCGGTTGGCCAACGGCACGCGGCAGCCTTCCAGATAGATCGTGTTGAAGGAGACGCTGCGCAGGCCCAGCGTCGGCTCGCGGTAGCCCACGCTCAGGCCGGGCGCATCGCGGGGCACCAGACAGGCATCGACCCCCTCAGCGCCGCGGGCAAAGACGAGGAAGAGGCCGGCGGTGGCGCCGTTGGTCACCCACGTCTTGACGCCGTCCAGCACGACCTCCTCGCCCTGGACGACCGCGCGGCTCTGGAGGGCGGCAGCGTCGCTGCCGGCGTCCGGTTCGGTGAGGGCGAACGCGCCGATCACCTCACCGGCGGCCAGGGCGGGCAGCCACTCTTCTTTCTGCGCGTCGCTGCCGTGGGCCAGGATGCTCATCGCCACCAGGCTGACGTGGGAGGCTATGGTCATGGCGACCGAGACGCTGGCGCTGGCCAGGGCCTCGATCAGCATGGCATAGCTCACGCTGTCCAACGCCGCGCCGAAATAGTCTTCGGGCAACGTCGCGCCGAGAAAGCCCTGGTTGGCCGCTTTTTGCAGGATCGACGGAGGCAGCGTTTCCTGATGGTCCATCTCCTCCGCGTGCGGCGCGATCTCTTTGGCCGCAAAGTCGCGGAACATGTTGCGGAACATGCGCTGTTCTTCGTTCAGGGTGAAATCCATGAATCACCTCCTGGGGTAGACGGGGACAGGGAACAGCAGACGGGGGGTAGACAGGGAAAGGGGTACACGACTGTCGCCCCTTTGCCCTGTCCACCGTATGCCGTCTGTCGTATCCCGTCTACCGATCCTTAAAGCTCGGCTGGCGCTTTTCGAGGAAGGCGCTGACGCCCTCGCGGATGTCCTCGGTATCGGCCAGGCCGACGAACTGTTCCGCTTCGATCTGGAGGCCCTCTTCGATGGGGCGCTGCAGGCCGTCGTTGATCGCCTTGAGCGCAGCGGCGACGGGGAATTTGGACTTGGTGACGATCTTGCGGGCCAGGCCGCGCGCCTCTTTCAGCACGGCGCCGTCGGGCACGACCTTGTTGACCAGATTGAGGCTGAGTGCCTGCTGGGCGGTGAGCATGTCGCCGGTGAGGATCAGCTCGATCGCCTTGCCCTTGCCGATGATGCGGGGCAGTCGCTGCGTGCCGCCCCAGCCGGGGATGATGCCCAGGTTGATCTCGGGCTGGCCCATGCGGGCGCGGTCAGAGCAGATGCGCATGTGGCACGACATGGCCAGCTCCAGCCCGCCGCCCAGGCAAAAGCCGTTGATGGCGGCGATGATCGGCTTGGGCGAACGCTCGATCTTGAGGAAGAGCTCCTGGCCGCGCTTGATGAAAGCTGCTGCCTCGGCGTATCCTCCCTCCGGGTGGCTCAAGAGCTCCTTGATCTCGGGGATGTCGGCCCCGGCGACAAAGGCATTGGTGCCGCCGCCGGTGATGACAATCGCCTTGACGGCGTCGTCTGCCAGCAGCGCATCGATGGCCGCGTCCAGCTCGGTCACCACCTGCTTGTTGAACGAGTTGACCGGCGGGTGGTCGATGGTCAGGACGGCGACCTGTTCTTCAACTTCGGTGCGGATATACTGCCATTCTGCCATTGCTGATCTCCTGTCTGTTGTTTATGCGTACTCGTGGAAGCCCCGCCCCGTCTTCACCCCCAGGTGACCGGCGCGGACGCGCACCTTGAGCGGGCGGGAGGGCAGGAAGCGCGGCCCCAACTCTTGGGCGAGCTGGTTGAGCGTGTCGACGACGACATCCAGGCCGATCTTGTCGGCGATGGCCAGCGGGCCGATGCGCTCGCCGCCGTAGGTCATCCCTGTGCCGGCGACCATGGACATGTCGATGTCAGCCAGGCTGGCAATGTTTTCCTGCACGCAGAGGGCGGCCTCGTTGATCAGCGGGTACATCAGCCGTTCGACGGAGAAGCGGGTGCCGGTGGGCACCTGGCCCGACTTTTGCAGCTCGGCGATCATCTGCGCGACGACAGGGGACTCGCCGCCGGGATGGTCATAAAAGCCCGCGCCGCTCTTTTCGCCCAGCCGACCGGCCTCGATCAACCTGACAAAGAGCGGCGCCGGCTCCATGCGGTCGCCGTACTCGGAGTAGAGATACTCGCCCACGTGGCCGCAGACGTCGATGCCGAGCATGTCCATCAGCGTGAAGGGCCCCATGGGCATGCCCCAGGCTGTGATCGCCTGGTCGATCTCGGCTGCGCTTGCCGCGCCCTCTTCCAGCGCCTTCGTCGCCTCGTTGAGATAGGGCATCAGCAGGCGGTTGACCAGAAAGCCAGGGCACTCCTGCACCACGACCGGCAGCTTGCGCAGCGACTCGGTGAACATCACCACGTCATCGATCGTCTCCTGGCTGGTGTCCAGCCCGGGGATGATCTCGACCAGCTTCATCACGTGGGCGGGGTTGAAAAAGTGCATGCCGATCATCTTGTGCGGTCGTTTAGTTGCCGCGCCCATCTCCGAGATCGAGAGGGCCGAGGTGTTGCTGGCAAAGATCGTCTGCTCGGGGCAGACCTCTTCCAGCTCTGCCAGCACGGCCTTTTTGACCGACATCTTTTCGGGCACTGCCTCGATGACAATGTCGACATCGCCAAACTCGTCATAGTTCAGGGTAGGCGTGATCAGGTCCATCTTGGCCTGCATCTCGCCCGCGCTCATCTTGCCCTTGTCCACGCGCGTCTGGTAGATCGAGCGCACCTTTTCCATGCCTTTGTCGAGCATGGCCTGGTCGATATCCTTCATCACCACGGGCAGGCCAGAGAAACTGATGACCTGGGCAATTTCTCCGCCCATCGTCCCAGCCCCAACCACTGCCGCCTTGAAAATGTACATCTTTCACCTCCTCACGTTTTACGTCTTACGTTTTACGTTTTACGTTTCACGTTTCACGGATTACGCGCTTCACTCCATCGGAATCCGCTCCAGGATCAGGCATCCGCCCTGCCCGCCGCCGACGCACATGGTGTCGATGCCGTAGCGGACCTTGCGACGCTGCATCTCGTGGGTCAGCGTGGCGATCAGCTTGGCCGCCGTGCAGCCCACCGGGTGGCCCAGGGCAATCGCGCCGCCGTTGACATTGACCTTGCTCCAGTCCCAGTTGTGCCCCTGAGCCTGCATCTCCCTGGCGTCGGCAAGCACCTGGGCGGCAAAAGCCTCGTTCAGCTCGATCAGGCCAATGTCGTCGAGGGTGAGGCCGGCGCGCTTGAGCGCCTTGGGCATGGCAAAGGCCGGGCCGATGCCCATCAGGGCGGGGTCGACCCCGGCGTAGGCATAGGCGACAATGCGCGCTGTCGGCTTGAGGCCCAGTTGCTGCGCCTTTTCCGCCGTGCAGACCAGCATCGCGGCGGCGCCGTCCGAGATGGGGCAGGCGTTGGCCGGGGTGACCGTGCCGTCTTTCTTGAAGACGGTCGGGTAGAGGGCCGCTTTTTGCACCGTCAGGCCGGGGTTGATCGTCTCGTCATGGACGATCTTTTCCCGCGCCACTTCCTGGCCAGCGACCTTTTTGACGATCTCGACCGGCACGATCTCGTCGTCGAACTTGCCCATCCGCTGGGCCATAAAGGCCTTTTTGTGCGACTGGACGGCATACTCGTCTTGCTCCTCGCGGGTGATGCCGTACTTTTCGGCCAAGTTCTCCGCCGTGCGGCCCATGATCTGGTTGCAGATGGGGTCGGTGAGGCCCTCCCACAGGCCGTCGGTCAGTTCCGCGTGGCGCAGCTTGTAGCCCCAGCGGGCTTCCTTGAGGATGTAGGGGATGTTGCTCATGCTCTCGGTGCCGCCGCAGAGGTAGAGCTCCCCGTCGCCAGCCTGGATGGCCTGGTAGGCCGAGGTCACGGCCTGCATGCCCGAGGCGCAGTTGCGCTGGACGGTAAAGGCGGGCACCTCGATGGGGATGCCGGCCATCAGCGCCGCCACGCGGGCGATGTTGGCCGCATCCGAAGGCTGGCCGATGTTGGCCAGGATCACCTCGTCCAACAGCGCCGGGTCCAGCCCCGTCTGCTCCAGGACGGCACGGAAGACGATCTCGGCCAGGTCCTGCGCGCGCTTGGGGCGCAGCGCGCCGCCGTGGGCGCCCACGGGCGTCCGTACGGGGTTGACAATGACAACGTCTTTCACTTTTACACCTCCTCACCTGGGATTCAAAAGTCTCTTGGGAGATCACGACGCGGCGCGCAGGCCGCGGATCACCGTCTCCAGGGCAGTGCGGTACAACACGTCCGTCCCTACACCCACCATATCCCGCCGCAGCGGATGCTCCATCAGTTCCAGCACGCCGTTCAGCGTGGCCCACAGCGTCGCCGCTGCCTGCCGCGAATCGCAGCAGGTGAACACGCCGTCGGCGATGCCCTGCTCGATCGCCCGCACCACCCAGTTCAGCCCTTCCAGGCTGGCGGCAAGCACTTCCTGGTAGACCTCGGACGAAACGGTCTGCTGAAAACGGCCGCGGTCGACGGCCATGAGAAAGCGGAAGTAGAGCGGTTCGCGCTGAAAGAACTGCAAATAGGCCCAGCCAAGGCGGCGCATGCGTTCCTCTGCCGAGAGAGCGCGGTCAGCCGCAAACGCCTCTTCCAGGTATCCGGTCAGCGCCGCCAGGCCCTCCAACAACAGATGTGCAAGAAGGGTCTCTTTGCTCTCGAAATAGAGGTATACGGTGCCCTTGCTGACCTCGGCCCGTTCGGCGACGCTGTCAACGGTGGCGTTGTAAAAGCCCTTCTGCAGGAACACCTCGCGTGCAGCTTGAAGGATCGACTGGCGTCGTTCCTCTTTCTCCCGCTCACGCCGCGCCCGTGTGGTCAAAAGGCTCCCCCTTCCCTGGAAGAACAACAGCCGGTCAATAAATGACCAACGGTCATTATACACGAAAAAAGGAACCGCGTCAATAGGGAAACGATTTTTTAAGGTTGACGCTCCCCCAGTCGGTGTTACAATAGCCCCCCATGCGAATCGACCTGCACATCCATACCACGGCTTCCGACGGCTGCTGGACGCCGGCCGAAACCGTCCAGCACATCCAGGAGGCGGGAATCGAGCTCTTCGCCGTCTGCGATCACGACGCGCTGGACAGCGTCATGCCAGTGGCTGCCCAGGCCCGCCAGGGCGGGCTGGCCTTTCTCCCCGCCGCCGAGGTCTCTGCCCTGTTGGACAGCGTCGGCCTGCTGCACATCCTGGCCTATGGCGTCGACCCTCTCGATGCGGCGCTCGTCGCGATGCTCCAGCGCAATCGAGAGCGGCTCGAATGGGGCAACGAAGAAACGCTGCGCCGACTGATCCAGGCCGGCTATCCTCTCGACCTGGCCGCCTATGAAGCCTATACAAACAACCCCCGCCGTGGTGGCTGGCGCGTGCTCAATTTCCTCATTGACTGCGGCATCTGCCGCGACGTGCACGACTTTTTCGAGCGCATCGATGTCGACCCGATCCGCCCGCCCTGGCCCGACTTTCCCCATCCCGCCGAGGTCGCTGCGGTTGTTCGCCAGGCTGGCGGCCTGCCGGTGCTGGCCCACCCTGGCGCCTCCCTGCGCGCCAGCGGTGTCAGCGCCGCAACGCTGGCCCCCTTCGTCGAGTATGGCATTGCCGGCATCGAGTGCTACACCTCCTACCACGACGAGGCCACGACCCAGACCTGCCTCGATTTCTGCCGCCGCCACGACCTGCTCATCACCGGCGGCTCGGACTGCCACGGCCCATTCGTCGAACGCCCGCTCGGTGTGCCGTGGATCGAACTGGAACATGTGCGGCTGGGGCCGCTGGAAGCGCATATCCTGCGCCCAGACAGCCCCTGGCCGTGGGGAGATGTGTATGGCTAAACCGTTCAACTATGGCGGGCAGGCGATCATTGAAGGGGTGATGATGCGCGGTTCGCGCTCGCTGGCCATGGCAGCGCGCAACCCCCAGGGCGAGATCGTCCTGCGCGTCGAGCCGCTCAACCAGGCGCTCTACAACGGCCCGCTGGGCCGCCTGCCCTTCCTGCGCGGCCTGATCGTGCTGTGGGACGCCCTGGGGCTGGGCATCAAGGCGCTGATGTGGTCAGCCGACATCGCCATGGACGAGGAAAAGCCCATTGGCGGCTTTGGCGGCCTCATGGGCTGGCTCTCAGGCCTGCTCGGCATCGCCCTGGGCGTGGGCCTCTTTATGGCCCTGCCCTCCTTCCTCGTCGGCCTGCTGCCCTTCGAGATGCCGCTGCTGGTGGACAACCTGCTCGAAGGCGTCGTCCGCCTGCTGCTGGTCATCGCCTATCTCTGGCTGGTCGGGCGCATGCCTGATGTGCAGCGCGTCTTTGCCTACCACGGCGCGGAGCACAAGACGATCAACGCCTACGAGGCCGGCGTCCCGCTGACCGTGGAGGCAGTGCAGGCCCATTCGACCGCCCATACCCGCTGCGGCACGTCGTTCCTGCTGACGCTGGTGGTCATCTCCGTCTTGATCTTTGCTCCTCTGGGCGAGCAGACGCTGCTCTGGCGCGTGCTCAGCCGTGTGCTGGCGATCCCGGTCATCGCTGGCCTTGCCTACGAGTGGATTCGCTTCAGCGCCCGCCACATCGACCGCCCCTGGATGCGCTGGCTGGTCCGCCCCAACCTGGCCCTGCAGCGGCTCACCACCCGCGAGCCGCAAGATGAGATGGTCGAGGTGGCAATCCGGGCGCTGGAAAAGGTGTTGGAGAACGAACCCTGAATGCGGAGGTTGCTATGGCGTTGTTGTTCCTGGACTCGGCGAAAATCGAAGAGATCGAACAGGCAGCGAGCTGGGGCGTGCTGGACGGCGTGACGACCAACCCCACGCTGATGATGCAGGCGGGGACGGCCGATCTGCGCCAGAACACGCTCAAGATCGTCGAGATCGTCAAGGGGCCGGTGAGCGCGGAGGTGATCAGCACCGATGCGGAGGGCATGATCCGCGAAGCCCGCGAGATTCTCTCCTGGTCGGAGCACGTCTTTGTCAAGATCCCCTGCACGCCCGATGGCCTGCGGGCGATGCACGAAATCTCGCGCTGGCCCAACGGTCGCATCAACGCGACACTGGTCTTTTCCGCGGCGCAGGCCTACCTGGTGGCCAAGGCCGGGGCCACCTACGCCTCGATCTTCGTGGGGCGGCTGGATGACGCCGGGCTGGACGGGATGGAGGTGGTGCGCCAGACGCGCCAGGTCCTGGACAACTATGGTTTCAAGTGCCAGCTCCTGGCCGCCAGCATCCGCCACACCACCCACGTCGTCGAGGCGCTGCTGGCGGGGGCCGACATCATCACCCTGCCCTTTGGCGTGCTGCAAAAGATGGCCCGCAGCCCCTTCACTGACGCCGGGCTGGCGCAGTTTCTGGCGGACTGGGAAAAGGCGGCCGGGAAGGGCGGTTAGCGCCGGCTGGCCTCGCCGACCAGGTGCACGCGCCATGCTGGCGGCGTGAGCCGTTCCAGCAGGCAGGCCAGGCGATAAAGCGAGGGGTGCAGGACCAGGTAGGTGGGGTCGCTCACCAGCACCAGGTCGACCAGTTCCAGCCCGGCCTCCTCCAGCAGGGCGCGGATGCGGGCGGGCGTGTTGGCGCGGTAGAAGGCGGGGAAGGTGTCGGCCTCGGCGCGGCCGTAGAGCTGACGCACCAGCCGCCCGCTGCGGCGGCCCAGGAGGCGGTTTGCCAGCAGCAGCGGATGGCGGCGGTTGGGAGTCAGAAAGACGAACCTTCCGCCGGGCCGCAGCACCCGCGCCACCTGGGCGAAAACCCGCGCCGGCCCGGCCAGGTGCTCCAGCACCCAGGAGCAGCAGACCAGGTCGAAAGACTCATCGGGGTACGGCAGCGCCTCGGCCAGGGCGCAGGCGCGGGCCAGGGCAGGGGCGCGGTGCTCGCGCAGCGAAGCCATATCGGGGTCCACGCCGGCCACCCAGCCGGCCTGCGGATGCAGCGCCTCCATCACCCCGCCGCGCCCGCAGCCCAGGTCGAGCACGCGCGCCGTGGGCGTCAGTCGCGCCGCCACCCGGTCGCGATAGACGTGCGAAGCGGGCCGCCAGCCCGCATGCTCACCTGCATAGCGGCGGCGGCAGGCTTCCTGGGCGTCGAGGGAGAGCATACGGCCATTCTACGCGCGTATCGCGTATCGCATATCGCTGATCGCTGATCGCGTATCGCATATCGCTGATCGCATATCGCTTATCGCTTGTCGCTTATCGCATATCGGGTATCGCATATCGCCGTGAACGATAAGCAAGATTATCGATAAGCAATCAGCGATCAGCAATCGGCGATCAGCGATTAGCGATACGCGATTAGCGATACGCGATGTACCTCTTCGTCGCCGCCGACAGGTCCGCATAGACACCGCGATAGGCGGGGGGCAGCAGCGCCGCCATCTCGTACATGATCTCGTCCAGCATCTGCCGGCGAACTGCCTGCGTCACACGCTCGCCGCGCGGGTCCAGATAGAAGGGCCGACCGACGACAAAATGGACGTCAGTGCGGCGCAGGCGGTACAGATTTTGCCAGAACGCCTCGCCGCCATAGTGGACCACCGGCAGCAGCGGCGCGCCGCTGCGCAGGGCCAGCACGACCACGCCAGCGTGTCCCCGGCGCAGGCGACCGTCGCCGCTGCGGGTGCCTTCGGGGGCCACGGCCAGGATATAGCCCGCCTCCAGCACAGCCAGCGCGCGGCGAAAGGCAGCCACATCGGCCTCGCCACGGTTGAGGGGAATGCCGCCGCCCATGTCGAACAGGAAGCGCTTGATGGGGTTTTGCCAGCTCTCGGCCTTGGCAAATCCGGTCGCCGGGCGGGGCATGAGGTAGGTATACAGCGCTGGCACTTCCAGGAAGTTGATGTGGTTCGAGATCAGGATCAGCGGCCCCTGCATGGGCACCTGCGCCAGCGGCGTCCCGTCGATGCGGCAAAGGATGTCGATCAGCCCGCGGATCGAGCCGGTCACGATGCGATACTTGAGCGAATCGCGTTGGCCTAGCAGGGCGGCGCGATCATCTCGATCTGCGCTGGCAGCAGCTCGATCTCCAACCGCCTCCCCTCGGTACATAGCGTCTCTCCGTCTGCGTGAGCTGGCAGCACGCCCTCCAGGGCCGTGACGACCAGACGAGCCGTTCGTCCGGTCTGGATCGGCTCCTGGCTGGCCTGCGTGCCGCGGATGAAATGCGGGATCAGGGCAAAGATGCGCGGGATGCTCACCTGGCGGGCGATGCAGAGGTCGAGCAGGCCATCATCTGGCCGGCCTTGCGGGGCCATCATAAAGCCGCCGCCCATGCGCCGCCCGTTCATCACCGAGACCATCAGCGCCGGCAGCGTGACCGTCTCGCCGTTGTAGTCGATCGCCACGCGGGGCGCTTTGTAGTAGAGAAAGGCTGTCTTGAGCACAGCGACCAGATAGGACGGGTAGCCGCTCAGGCGGGTCATTTTGGCCGCCTCGAAGCCGGCGACGGCGTCGAAGCCGATGCCGACGCCGTTACCGAAGAAGCGGCCCTGCGGATAGAGGCCACCGACGACGCGGCCCACGTCGACCGTGCGGCGCTGGTCGAGCGCCAGCGCCTGGCAGGCTGCCTCCAGGTCAGAGGGGATGCCCATGCCGAAGGCAAAGTCGTTGCCGCGGCCGACGCTCAAGATCGACATGGCTGGCGCTCTCTCCCCGGCCAGCCGCGCCTGCATCAGGCCGTTCAGCACCTCGTTGGCGGTGCCGTCGCCGCTGGCGACGACAACCGCGTCATAGGCCGCCGCAGCCTGGCGGGCCAGCTCTATGGCGTGTCCCACCCGCTCGGTGTAGACCAGGTCATAGTTCAGGCCGTGCCTGTCCAGCAGTTCCTGGATGCGCGGGGCCATGCGCGCGCCGTTGCCACGGCCAGCAATCGGGTTGATGATCAGATAGTATCTCAATGGTTTCTCGCTTTAGATGTAGAATCGCTCCGGGTCGATCTCTTCGCGCAGCAGGCGCAGTTCTTCCGCGCTGGGCGGCTCGTTCTGCCCTACCTCGGCGGGGATGATCAGCTCGAAGCCGGTGTTGGCGATCACGTCATCGACGGTCACACCGGGGTTGGTGGCCAGCAGCTTCATCCATTTGGTCTCTTCGTCAAAGCCGAGCAGGGCCAGGTTAGTGACCACACGGTAAGGGCCCGTCCCGGGCGGGAGGCCGGCCTCCTCGCGCGCGCCGGGGCCGCTCAGATAGCCGGCAGTGGTGACGAAATCGACCCTGGGCACAAAGCGCCTGGTGTCCTGACGCATGATGATGATCGTCTTCCAGCAGAAGGAGCCGACGTCGTTGGCGCCGCCCGAGCCGGGCAGGCGCACCTTGGGCGGATGGTGCTGCGGGCCGATGACAGTCGAGTTGAGGTTGCCGTAGGGATCGATCTGGGCGCCGCCGAGAAAGCCATAGTCGACAAAGCCGCGCGCCGCCGTTTCCATGATGTCGCAGATGCCCGATGCGCACACGCCGCGATAGAAGGTGCGGCTCTCGCCGACCGCCCGCGGCAGCTTTTTGAGCTGGGCGCCGGTGCCGCCGAACTCAAAGACGGGCACCAGGTTCGGCGCGTGCATGCGCTGCGCCAGGCTGGCCGCCAGCATCGGGATGCCCGTGCCGATGAACGCCGTCACCCCGTCCGGCATCTGCCGGGCGGCGATGCAGATCAACAGTTCCGTCGGATTGTAAGGGAGCTCGCTCATCATCGTCCCTCCGCTGCCGCTTTCAGCGCGGCCAGCCGCTCCCGCCCCACCACGTCCAGGTAGGCGTTGTGGTCAGGCACGCTGTAGACGTACTTGTTCAGATAGGCCTGGATGCCCTCGTCGGTCTGCGAGCACTCGTACCACTCGCGTAACTGCTCCTCGTCCCGCTCGTACAGATAGACCATCTCGCCGGGATGGGAGCCGAAGGGGGCATGTACCACCGCATCGACCAGGTAGTAGGGGATGATGGTGCGGTCGGGGTAGCGGCGGATCTCTTCCGTGTCCACGATCTCTTCGGCGCTGATGATGAGACGCTTGCAGGCGCGCGACATCTCGAAGGCAAAGCCGCTGATGCCCTCGATCTGCGCGTTGCCGTAGCGGTCGGCGCGGTGGACGTGGATCAGCCCCACATCGAGGATCAGCGCCGGGATCAGGCAGACTTTGATGCCGGTGAAGGGGCACTCGACCACCTTGGCCGCGCTGTATTTGAACGTGTCGGTGCCGAGCATGGCCCGCACGGGGATGAAAGGCACGCCCATCGACGCCGCCTTGAAGCGCCAGGTGATGCCGCCGTTGGACCACTCGACGACCTTTTCGACCTGTCCGCTCTCGACCGCCTTGCGCAGGCCGCGCGAGGTGCCATAGACCTCCAGGCCGATGTAGGTGATGTCGAGCGTCTTGACCAGCCCGGCGGCCAGCAGCATGTCCAGCTCGGTCACCCCCTGACCGGCCAGGCGCAGGTCTTTTTTGCCCTGGCGGATGATCTCGTGGACCAGGGACATCGGACAGCGGACGGTGCCGTAGAGTTCGGTGCCCAGGTAGCAGCCGTCGTAGACAAAGCGCGAGACGGCCTCTTGCTCTGTCATCAGCTTGTCCACCAATGCCCGCGACTTTTGACGATTCCACTCGCGGAACCCATCCAGGTCGGGCGGCTGGATGAGCTCACCGACTCCCGATTCGATCACGCGCAAAGTACACCTCCTTATTCCTGGCAGATTACGGTTCGAACAGATGCAGCCACGTTTCCACCTCGTCCGCTGGTTCGGGTTTTTCCTTTGCCGCGGGCGAGCGGAGGGCCATCAACTCAGCGGCGAAGGCGTCGGCATCGACGGGTCGGGCGCCCAGCCGCTTCGCCGCTGCCTGCACCTCCCGGTCCGACGAGACGACCAGCAGCCCCCGCCGGTCGCGGGTCTGGCGGATGCGCTGCCTGATAACGGCATCGGCGTTGTCGCTAAAGACAACCTGGACGGGGTCACGGGGGAGCGAGGGAAAGCCTCCGCCCGGCGTTTTGCCGTCAAAGACGATCGTGGCGCGGCGACGGCGGCGAAAACAGTAGCGCCGCACCCGCTGCACCAATTTTGCCTCGTCGTCGGGGTCAGAGAGGCGCATATCCGGCAGCCGCGCGATGAGATTATGGCCGTCGATCAGCAAGGGCATGGGAGATATTGTACACACACTGGCCCAGGACGCAAGTAGTGAGCGGCACCCCCTTGCCCGGCGCCCCATTGCTCGGCGGGGGTCTGTGACCCCCGCCCGCCGGCACCCCCCTGCTCGGCGGGGGTCTGTGACCCCCGCCGGTGGGCGCCGCCGTTTTTTGGCCACAGATTACACAGATTTCACGGATTTCATTGCTCGGCGGGGACCGCCGGGTCACAGACCCGGCGGGAGCAGAACACCCGGCACCCCCCTGCTCGGCGGGGGGTCTGTGACCCCCGCCGGCGGGAGCAGGGCAGGCGGGGCGTTCTATCCTTCTGCTACGAACAATCCGTGTCGCAACGAGACCCTTCGCTGCGCTCAGGGTGACAATGTTTTGCTTCGAACACCCCAGAGAATGGCAACGGTCAGCCAGCCCAGCGCCGAGAGAGCCAGACCGGCGCTGAGCCCCGCCGGCCAGTAGGCCAGGGCGATGCGGTGCCTCCTCGCCTCGAGCGGGACGCCGCGCAGGATGCCGTCAACGCGGACGATCTCGACAGCCTGGCCATCGACCCTCGCCCGCCAGTCGGGGTCATCGACCTCGCTCAGCAGCAGCAGGCCCGGCCCCTCCGCCTCGACCTCGATGCGGTTGGGGCTCCACAGCAGCACCTCGACCGGCGCCGTCTGCCCTTCCACCCAGACGCGCGGCCGCGCCAGTTCATTGCGATAGAGATAGACGCCGTCAAAGACGCCCTCCAACTTCAGCCCCTCCATGTCCATCGGAAAAGCCGCCGCCAGATAGCGCACGTTCAGGCGACCCAGCCGCTCCAGGTCGGGCTGCACGCCCCGGTGCGCCAGCAGCATCTCTTCGCCCTCGCCGACCGGCGGGAACGAGGGGATAGTGACGCTGTAGCCAGGAATGTCGACCCCTGTGGCCTGGCGCATAAAGGCAGCGTAATCGGCAAGCTGGAAGGGATCGACACCGTCGACGGTCTCGATGCCATAGACTGCGCCGGTGTGCTGAGGGATGCTGTAGCTGGGCGAATAGACGCGGAAGGGACGCGCCTGCGCCGCCAGCCACTCCGCCGCTGCCGCCCCCTCGGCCAGCACCTCCGCCGCCGGGCGGACGCGGTAGAGGGTCGAGCCGACCAGCGCCAGGTCGACCAGCGCCAGCAGCACCAGCGCGGCCTGTGCGGGCAGGAACAGCCGCCGCCCTGCCAGCAGCGCCAGCGCGCCCGCCGCCGGCCAGAGCGCCGCCGCGATGACAACGTTGGCCGGCAGGCGCATCACGGCCCCGGCAACACCCCCCGTCAAAGCGGCGACGGCCAGCGCCAGCGCGTACAGACGGGCCCTCTTGTCCGCCCGGCTGCCCTCCAGCGCCGTCAGCCCCTGCGCCGCCAGCACCGCCGTCGCCAGGACGACCAGGAACCAGGCCCGCGCCGGGCCGCGCAGCCAGCTCAGCGGCGGCAGGAGGCGGTAGAGCAGCGGGTAGAACGGCGTGTGGACGCCCAGCGAATAGACCGCCGCCGTCAGCGCCAGGGTCCCCCACAGCCAGCGCTCGCGCGCGCGCCAGCGCGCCAGGCCAACCAGCGCCAGCAGCAGGCCCACAGCGCCCACATAGGTCATCCATTCCTGGAAACCGCCGTGATCGGCGACCAGCAGCCCCAACAGGTAGCGCGGCGGCAACGAGGCGATGCCGCTCTCGGCCAGGCTCAGCCCGCCACGGTTGAGCCTCCCCGCCACCGCTGCCAGCGGCACGACCTGGACGGCAACGAGCGCAGCCGCCAGGAGCGCAGCGGCCAGGCCAGGCAACCATCTCCTCCCGCCTCCTGGTCTCCTTGTCCCCCCCCCTCCCGTTGCAGCCCAATACCCCGCCGCCGCCAGAGCGCCATAGAACCCCAGGCGCACGTCGGCCAGGATCAGCATGGCCGCCGCCGCTGCTGCGGTTGCCACGTCCGCTGCCCGTCCCTTCTCCGCCAGCCGCCGCACGGCCCAGACGACCCACGGCAGCCAGGCCCAGGCGCAGTAGAGGCCGACATGGCCCGCTGCCAGGTGAGCCACTGCCTTGGGCGCCAGCATCACCACCAGCGCCGCCAGCAGCCCGCCCCACAGCGATGCCCCCGTCGAGCGGGCCAGCCGGCAGGCGCCCCAACCGGCCCAGGCCATGTGCAGCACAAAGAGCAGGTTGAAGGCAGGGGTCAGCGGCAGCACCAGCAGCAGCCAGAACGGCGGATACCACAGCCCGGAGAGAGGATTGGCAGCGAACGGCTCGCCGCCCAGGATCAGCGAGCGCCACAGCGGCACCTGTCCGTATTCGGCCAGCATCTGGCGGATGTAGAGGGCGTTGGGCCAGTGAGTGATGGTCAGGTCGGAGAATTCGCTGTTGGGGCGGTAGAGAAAGCCATCGGGCGCAGGGGCCAATTTCCAGAAAAAGGCCGCCGCCACGGCCAGCAGAGCCAAGGGCACCAGCCAGCGTCGACGGCTCATCCGCCCCTCCGCCACAGCCGCCAGCCTGTCCAACCGGCGACGGCAGCCAGGCCCGCTTCGACGACGAGCAGGGGCAGCAGCGGCGCGCCCAGCATGGCCCCATAGACGGGCCACAGGTCGAAGGTGTTGAAAGCCAGATAGCCTGCCGTTGCCGTCAGCGGATCCTCGCTGACCTCCCCCGCCGCCGCCTGCGCGGTCTCGATGACCGTCTGGCGGGCGGCGGGGGAGCGCATCAGCGCGGCCACTTCGAGCAGGCTGCGCCACTGGCCCACGAGCGGCGAGTCGGCCGGGCGGTAGAGCAGGCGCAGGGTATAGTCGGTAGGCGAAGCGGCGCGGTCGTAGAGCGCCTGCAGGGCGCGGGCGGGGTGGACCAGCACGGCTGGCAGTTGGAGTACCAGGCTGGCAGCCAGCAGCAGCGCCAGCGCAAAGCGGGCCCATGCGCGGCGAGGCGGACGGCTGAACACCCCGGCGACCGGAAGCATCAGCAGGGGGACGATGGGCACGATCAGCCGTGGTCCCCACGCTCCGCCGCCGTGCCAGTGGTTGTAGGTCGAGTGAGCGAGCAGGTAGACGGCTGCGACGCCGCCCAGCAGCGCCGCAGCGCGGCCCCGTCGCCGCGCCAGCGCAGGCAGGCCGATCAGCCCTGCTACCAGCGCCGGACAGTACCACAGCAGCCCCTTGCCCGGGCTGAGCAGCAACCCGGCCAGCCCCATCCAGGGGGCGACGTCCCAGGCGGCGGTGCGGTAGCCCGTGTCGAAGGGGGAGCCGAAGCGGAACTGGTTGTAGAGCGCTGTGGCCAGCAACGCAGCGGCGAGCGGCCAGGCCAGCCTCAACAGCGCCTGGCGGCGGTTTCCGGCGCCGGTCAGAGCGTAGAGCGCAAAAAGCGGCGCCACAACCAACGCTACGGGCTTGACCAGCAGGGCGCCGCCCAGCGCCGCCCCGCAGAGCAGCCATCCGTTGGGGCTGTCCTCCTCGCCGCGCAGCGCCCCCAGCACGGCGACGACCAGCGCCAGGGCGACCAGCGGCTCGCTGAAAAAGGTCTTGCTGTAGACCAGCAGGGGCGTCGCCAGGGCGCTTGCCAGCGTCGCGCCGAGGGCTGGCCCGTGGTCATAGCCCAGCCGCCGCCCCAGCCGGTAGAGCGCCGTTCCGCCCAGGGCCAGCGCCAGCGGATTCAGCAGCATCACCGCGGCGCGGGTGACAAAGCCGGCCGTTCCCCAGCCGCTCAGGCGGTAGAAGGCCAGGCCGGCCAGGTAGAGCGGCGCTGCCAGCAGCGACTGGCCGATGCCGTACTGGGCATAGTAGCGCCCGTCGCGCCCCCAGGCACCGTAGGGACCACCGCCGTGAAGCTGCTCCGCCGGGATCGGCTCGCCGAACGGGTCGACGACGACGGCGTTGGGCGGGGGCGGCGGGATGGCAAAGCCGCGCCCTTCGACGAGGGAGCGGCTGACCTGGTAGATCGTCTCGCCGTCGCCGCTGTCGATGCGCAGCGAGGCCAGCAGGAGACAGGTCGAAAGGAGAAAGAGGAGGATGACTATCTGGCGCTGTCTGGACCGCCCCTGGCAGGGAGTGCTCACCGCAGAGACCTTTTCACCCGGCGTCATTCCGAGGAGCGTAACGAGACCCTTCCCCTTCTCTCCGTTCAGGGTCAGGGTGACATAACCTCTAATGTGACATCGTCAGGCTACCTGCCGTCGGCGGCGCTGTTTTCCTCTCCGGCAGCTAGTGAGCCCGGTGCATGGGCATGATCACGTGCACGAAATTGTCCTCGCCGACCGGGCGCAGCACGCCGGGGGTGGCGAACGAGGTGGTGTCGAGCGCGACCTGCGGCGTGGAGATCGCCGAGAACGCGTCGCCCAGATACTTGACGTTGAAGGCAATCTCGATCGACTCGCCTTCGACGGTGGCATCCAACTCAACCACATCATCCCCTGTCTCGGCTGAGGTGGCGGAAAAGACCACACGTCCAGGCGTCAGCTCCGAGCCGGCATGGATGTGCAACTGGACGGTTTGAGCGCCCTCGCGAGCAAAGATGTGCGCGGCTCGGCAGGCCTTGACCGCCTCAGCGGTCGACATCACGGTGCGGGTCGTGCGGCCGCGCGGAATGATCTGGTTATAGTCGGGAAAGCTGCCCGGGATGAGCTGCGAGACCAGCACCACGTCCGGCAGTTGGAAGAGAATGCGGTTGTGGTCCGGCGTGACGGTCAGCAGCAGAGGGTCCTGATAATCGGCGCAGATGCGGCCCAGTTCGGTCATTGCCCGCGCCGGGACGATGACGCTGAACGGTTCGCTGAGCGGATCGAGCAGCGGCAGCCAGCGCACCGAGAGGCGGTAGCCATCCGCTGCCGCCAGGACAGCCTTGTCCTCTGCCAGGTCGAGCAGCACGCCGGTCAGGACGGGGCGCGCTTCGTCGGTGGCAGCGGCAAAGGCGACCTGGGAGATGGCGGTGCGCATTTCTTCGGCGGCGATGCGCACACCCCCTTCCCCTTCGGGCACAGGCACCACCGGGAACTCGACCCCGTCCATCCCCTTGATGTTGGCCTCGCTGCGCAGGCAGCGCAGGTTGAGCGTCATCGTGCGCACCAGACCTTCCAGATCGACCCGGTCTGGCGGCAGAGTATTGACCAGGTCGATCAGCGTGCGGGCGGGGACGGCGATGGCGCCCTCCTCTTCGACCCTGGCGCCGACCCAACAGTTGATGCCGATCTCCAAATTGGTCGCCGAGAGGCGCAACTGCCCTTCCTCCGCTGCCAGGAGGATGTGGCTCAGGATGGGAAGGGTCGAGCGGGGCGAGACCGCCCGCCCGACGATGCTCAAGCCTCGGGCCAGGTTTTCTTGCAAGCATGAAACGCGCATGGGCACTCCTCCTCCGGCAAGATGGTCAGGTTCAGTATACACCACTCTGGTCGCAGAGACAAGGGCAGTCTGTCGCAGGGGGTCGAAGCAGAACGCCGACGCGGGCATCCTTTGCCTGGCGGGGATCTGTGACCCTCGCTGGGGAGGGCCGCCGTTTCTTGGCCACAGATTACACAGATTTCGCAGATTTCACGGCCTGTGACCCCCGCCAGTGGGGGGCCGCCGGGTCTGTGACCCGGCGGGAGCACAGGGAGGGGGGGCGCTCTACCCTTTTGCTACGAACACCCCTTGCTCACCTCTTGCGCCGGGAGAGGAAGCTCATCACGACGATCACCACCCCGCCGAGGGCAAGCAGGGCGACGAGCTTGAGCAGGCGCGAGGCGATGGTCAGCGCAAGCAGGCCAAAGAGGCCGCAAAAAGTCCAGTAGACCAGGACGATGAGGCGCTGCGACAGTCCCAGGTCGAGCAGGCGCAGGTGGAGGTGGCCACGGTCGCCCAGCGTGGGCGGTCGCCCATGCCGCAGCCGGTCGACGATCTGCCAGGCCACGTCGACGATGGGGATACCCATCACCAGCAGCACCGTCGCCACGCGCGCGCCAGCGATGATGCCCAGGCAGCCCAAGGCATAGCCCAGAAAGAGCGCCCCGCCGCCCATAAAGACGCGCGCGGGGACAAAGTTGTAGGGCAGAAACCCCACCACGGCGCCGAGGAGGGCCAGCGGCAGAATGACCACGCTGAACTGTCCTGTCCGGTACATATGAACGGCCAGGACGACGCAGAGGATCGCCGTGACCCCTGCCGCCAGTCCATCCAGCCCGTCCAGCCAGTTGACGGTGTTGATCATCCCCACCACCCAGAACATGGTCAGGGCAACGACAAGGGCGGGCGGGAAAACGGCCACCTGGTTGGTCAGCGGGTTGTTGACTCGCTCGATAAAGATGAGCGTGGCGATGGCGATGACCGCGGCGAGCACCTGCGCCAGAAGCTGCACCAGCGGCGAGAGGTCCCAGCGGTCATCGGCCAGGCCGACCAGGAACATCCAGGCGCTGCCCAGCACCAGGCCCAGCAGGCGGAGCGGCTCTTTGGGGTCGGCAGTGGGGATGCGAAAGGCCAGCCCCACCGCCAGCGCCAGCATAAAGGGGAAAAAGAGGCCCGGCCCGCCCAGGCGCGGGATTTCGCCGCGATGGGTGCGCCGTCCGCCGGGCCGGGCGACGATGCCCCAGCGGCGGCCCAGACAGGCCGCCAGCGGCGTGATGGCCGCTGCTGCCAGCGCGGCCACGGCAAAAACGACCAGGTAGGGCAGGATGAGGTTCACGGTCAACCGGTGCCGAACATGCGATCGCCGGCGTCGCCGAGGCCAGGGACGATGTAGCCGCTCTCGTTGAGCTCCTCGTCCAGCGCCGCCAGGTAGACAGGGACGTCGGGATGGGCGCGGGCAAAGCGCTCCAGCCCCGGCCGGGCAGCGATGAGGCCGACGAACTTGATGCGCTGCGCGCCCCACTTTTTGAGGATGTCCACCGCGGCCACCGCCGAGCCGCCCGTCGCCAGCATGGGGTCCAGCACCAGGCAAACATCGACCGTGGGACTGACGGGGAGGCGGGAGTAGTAGGCGATCGGCTGGAGGGTCCTTTCATCCCGCGAGAGGCCGATGTGCCAGACCTCGGCGCCGGGCAGCATCAGCCAGGCGCCCTCGACCATGCCCAGGCCGGCCCGCAGCACCGGCACCAGGCCGACGGTCTCGGCCAGCCGCTGCGCCGACGCCCTGCCCAGCGGGGTGTTGATCACCGTCGGCACGGTCGCCAGGTCGGCGGTGGCTTCATAGACCAGGAGGGTGGAAATCTCGCGCACCAGCTCGCGGAACTTTTTGGGGTCCGTGCGCTCGTCGCGCAACAGCGCCAGTTTGTGCTGCACCAACGGATGGGCGGAGATAAAAACTTGGGCCATTGTCCTTTTCCTCTACCACGAAGGACACAAAGGACACGAAGGTTGAACCCATCAAGGTTGTTTTTGTACCCTTTGTGTAGCTGGTGGTGAGCATTCACTCAAGTTTTAGGGTTCATTCGTGCTGAAAGACCATGACGCGGTTGCCGACGGCGTCGGTGACGTAGAGGGTGTTGTCGGGGCCTGTAGCGACGCCCATCGGCAGGGCAAAGGAGGCATCATCGAAGCCGAATTGGCCAAAGCTGTAGAGATAGTTGCCGTCGCGGTCAAAGACCAGGATGCGGTAATGGCCGGGGTCGCTTACATAGACGCGGCCGGCGTCGTCGATGGCCAGATAGGGCTTTTCGTCCACGCTGGCGTTGTTCCAGCCGTCGATGGGCCAGCTCAGCAGGGACGCGCCGTCGCGGCCAAAGACCTGGACGCGAAAGTTCCACGAGTCGGCCACATAGACCCGCCCGTCAGCGCTGAGCGCCAGTCCCACCGGCTCTTGCATCTGGCCCAGCGCCGCGCCAGCGCCGCCCCACTCGTAGAGAAAGTTGCCGTCGGCGTCAAAGACCTGGATGCGCTTGTTGCCCGTGTCGACGACATAGACGCGGCCATCGCTGCCGACGGCGACAGCGCGCGGGCCGTAGAAGCGGGCCTGTCCCAACGGATCGCCCACGGCGTGCTCGCCAAAGACCCCCCACTGGCTGACAAAGGCGCCATCGGCGGTAAAGCGCTGGACGCGGTGCGCCCACGTGTCGGCCACATAGACGTCGCCGTTGGGAGCGACGGCGACGCCCCACGGCTCGCAGAACGTGCCCGGTTCGGGCATGATCATGCCGCACTCGCCATAGCTGCCCCAGGCGGTGACAAACTGCCCGTCGAGGGTGAACTTTTGGATGCGGTGGTTCTGCGAGTCGGCGACATAGACAAAGCCATCGGGCGAGACGGCGATGCCGCGCGGCGCGCGGAACTGACCGGGGCCGCTGCCCTCTGTTCCCCACACCCGCCGCGCGCTGAGGGCGCGCCAGCCCTCGCGGTAGGCGTCAAAGCTGATAGACGGCGTTTCAGGCAGCGCGCCCACGCCCACATTCCACACCCGCTCGGCCACGTCCTTGCGGATGTAGAGGCGAAAGTCGCCACGCAAGGGCCAGTCGTCGAGCGTGTGGTGGCTGCCGGTGATCTGGTCATAGAGCGTGTACTCGCGCTGGTAGAAAATCTGCCACAGCGCCGCCCGCTTCTGCGGATCGCTCAGCCACTCCCACAGTTTGGCCCAGGTGAGGCGGCGATAGTCCTCCATCGGCCACCACAAAAAGTTGTAATCGTAGCGGTAATAGTCGTCGCCCACGTAAGGCTCGACGACGGCCCACTGGTCGCGCCCGGCGATGACCGCCGTCGCCAACACATCCTGAGCAGAGGGCTGGTCGCCGTAGTAGCGGGCGTTGGGATAGTCGCGCAGGTACCAGATGAACGGCCAGGAACCGTCGGAGCCGTAAGTGACGTCCACCGAGTGCGGCGCGCCGTTGACGCGGATCGAGATTTCCTCCAACTGCTCCATCGTCGTGCGCACGTCGCCGGATTCGTGGGCATAGACCAGGAACTCGGTGGGGTATTCAAAGTTGACAAAGCAGAAGCGGTAACCGATGCGGATGGTCAGCAGGGAGAGGAGCAGGATGAGCGTCAGCGCGGCGAGCAGCAAGCCGTTGCGCACCCCGACGCGCCGCCAGAGCAAGACCACCAACGCGCCCAGGAAGAGCGCGCCCACCAGCCCGGCCAAAAAGTTGCCCGTTGTCATCAGATGTTCCAGCTCGACGCCGCGAAACGGGCCGGCGGCCAGCCCCTTCCACATCCCGGCAATGGCCGCCACCAACACGGGCAGCAGCAAGACCAGCAGCCAGCCGTGCGTCTCCCCCACCCGCTTCCATTCGACCGCTTCCAGCAGGTGGTGCATCAGCCAGCCGGTCAACAGGATCATCGGCAGGGTCAGGTGCACGACCAGCCAGGGCATCTTTTCGCCGGCATAGGAGTAGCCAACCCACGAGAGCAGCGTCCAGAAGAGCAGGAAGGGGACGAAAACGGCGCTTCCGTTTTCCTCCTTTTGCCCCTCAGATGGCGCAGCAAACAGGCGGCGGATGCCGCGGATGGCGGCCATGACCGTCGCCGCCAGCGCGCCGAGGAGGGGCAAAAAGTCGTAAAAGGGCAGGACGACGAAATAGTAGAACCACGGCTGTCCGCCGCGCTGCACCTCCTGCTGTTCGAGCCAGTAGCCCAGCGAGCCGATCCAGCCGCTGGCGATGCCCGCGCCGTTGGTAAAGACGCTGGTGTAGAGGACGAGAAAGATGGCCAGATAGATCGCCGCGGCGATGGCCCAGCGCCGCCAGTCCCAGAGGAGGCCGATTGCCGCCGCCACGATGCAGCTCAGCGCCAGGATGGCGCCGCTGTAATAGAGGTGCGGGGCGTGATAGTTGAGTATCTCCAGATTGGCCAGGTTCGACCAGAAGGGGGCGACGGTGAGCGGGTCGGCAGCGGCGTTGACGACGGCGGCGCCGAGCTTTTGCGCCAGCAGCATCGGCAGGGGCGAAGCAAAGGGCAGGATGAGGGTGCCGATGACGATCATGAGGTGGAAGGGGCGCGAGGCGCGCAGTCGAGCGCGCATGGCGTAGAACAGCACGGCCACGGCGGCAAGCAGCGCCAGCACCCCCACCCACCCGCCGACAGCGCCCCACGGCGGCAGCGCGGTGCTGTCCGTGGTGCGGCGCACGATCCAGCCGCCGAACAGGACGAGAAAGCCAATCGCTGCCACTCCCAGCGCCGCGATAAAGACAAGGTCCAGGTTGCGCTCCGGCCAGGGCTGCCTCAGCGCCTGCACGACAAAGAGCAGCGCCAGGAAAAGGCCAAAGATGGCGGTGTAGATGAACGAGACTTCTTTGGTCGCATACATCAGCGAAAGCGCCGCCGCCAGGATGTAGAGATGGCGATCCCTGCCCGCCCGCAGGTACTCCAGCATGGCCCAGACCAGGATGATGGCCCACAGGGCGATCATGACGTCGTTGCGGATGTAGCGCGAATAGTACCAGATCGAGGGGGAGATCAGCAGCAGCGCCGAGGTGACCAGCGCCCCGCTGCGCCCCAGGTAGCGCCGCAAGAGGTAGGGGAAAGCGACCAGGATGGTGCCCAGCAGGGCCACCGGCAGACGGGCGGTAAAGTCGTTGTCGCCAAAGAGGATGTACGAGAAGGCCGTGATGTGGAAGAGGAAGGGGCCGTGCATCATCGGGTTGTGCTGGTAACCCTGCCCCACGTAAAAGTACCACGAGTGCTGGGTGTGCAGGCTCTCGTCATGGCTTTGCACGCGGTAGCCCAGCATCGCCAGCCGCGAGACCAGGCAGAGGACAACAAATAGCAGGTAGAGGGCCTGTTCGCGGTTGAGGCCAAGGCCCTTGATGAAGGGTCGATCGAGCCAGGGGAGTTGTTTGTTGTTCATCGCGTATCGCCTATCGCCTATCGCTTATCGCCTATCGCCTATCGCTTATCGCTTATCGCCTATCGCTTATCGCCTATCGCTTATCGCTTATCGCCTATCGCTTATCACGTTTTACGTTTTACGTTTTACGTTTTACGTTTTACGTTTTACGTGTTACGTGTTACGTGTGGGTTTCACGGGGTGCGCGCGGCAGTGGTCATAGAGACGGGCACCCAGAGGGCGATTTGTTCGATGGGGTAGAGAGGGGTGCCGGTCTCACGGTAGAGCCACCAGCGGGCGCGGTCGTGGCCGCTGGTCGGCAACACCCAGCCGCGCCGCAGCACAAAGCGCTCGCCGACCCAGTCGGCGGGCGCCTGCTCATAGCCCGTGGCGATGACAACGATCTCTGCCTGCGGGTCGAGCGTCTGCCGCGCGACGGGTTGCAGGTCAAAGCGGCGCAGCAGCCAGACAAGGGCGGGGTCAGCCGGCCCCAGAAAGCCCACGTCGACCTCGGTGTCGGTGCCGCTGTTGAGCTGGGCGACGCGCTCGACCACCTGCGCCAGCACGCGAATCTCCGGCGCAAGCGCATCCCGCACGGCCAGCTCGCGCGGGTCGCCGGGCCGCAGATGGGTCAGCCCCCAGCCGAAGGAAAGAGTCACCGCCAGCAGAAAGACGCCCACCGACAGCGCCCCTGCTCGCAGCGCCGTCTCGCTCCCCGAGCGGAGCAGGGGGGCCAGTTCCTCGTCCTCCGACTCTGGCGTGGCCAGGGCAAAGCCAAAGGCAGCGGCGAGAAAGACCTGCAAGAGCAGGGTCAGGATGGCCACGAACAGACTGGTCGAGTCACCCGTGCGCGCATAGCGGGCCAGCGCCAGCCAGCCGTGCGCCCAGAGGACGAGCGAGACGGGCAGGTACAGCCCCTCGTTGAGCCAGTGGCCGTAAGCGGCCAGGCTGTCGGCCAGCTTTTGGATCGCCAGGCCGCCCAGCCCGCTCAGGGGCAGGAGCAGCCACAGCAGGTCGAACGGCTGGCGGCCGGGCATCAGGGCGAGCTGGGCGGCGCTCACCGCTGCCCACAGCGCCCACAGCAGGCCGAACATGTGCCGCCGCTGGATCGCCACGGCCAGCCCGCCCAGCGCCGCCAGCAGGAGCAGCGGCTCATAGACCAGCAGCAGGACCAGCGGCGAAGGGCCGCCGTCCCCAGCGCCCAGGCGGCCCAGCCAGAGCAGGAGCTGCTGGGCCGTGTCGGCCAGGCCGGGCAGGTGGAGGCCCAGCCCGCCGCCCAGGGCGAGCAGCGCGACCCCGGCCACGATCAGCCCGCGCCGCAGCGCCGGCTCGAGCATCGGCCGGATCCACTCCACTTGCTTCGACCAGATCGACAGGGCCACGCCGACGACGACGAGCAGGCCAAGCAGCAGCCCCCAGGCGGCAGGGCCAGCGGTCAGGGCCAGCGCCAGCCCCAGCGCGCCCAGCGTCACCAGGCGCGGACGCCACGAGTCCAGGTAGTTGATGGCGCAGCCGGTCAGCAGCATCACCCCCAGCAGGGCGGGCATCGTCCCGTCGAGCGTGCGCGAGGCCAGGAGGGCAGTGGGCGAGAGGGCCAGCAGCAATCCCATCCCCAAAGCGCCCCACGGCCCCAGGTAGCGGCGCAGCAGGAGGGGAGTCAGCACCAGCAGCACGCCGGCCAGAGCAGGGACCAGGCGGGCCAGGCCGTCTCCGCCGTCGAAGAGGGCAAAGAGCAGGGTGTTGAGGTGGTAGAGGAAGGGGCTGGGCGGGGTGGTGGGGAACAGCTCGACCATCTGGGGCGGCAGGAGATGGGCGCTGCGATAGGCGGCCAGCGCCTGAGCGGCTTCAGCCGAGTCGAGGGGGGCAGAACCCAGGTCGGTCAGCCGCAAGATGGCGGCGACCAGCAGCAGGGCGATCCATAGCCAGGTCTGCCAGGCGGCCAGAACGGCCCCTCCGCTGGAGGCGGCGGTGTCTCTGTGGCCCGAGTGGTTTTCCAAGAGTTTCTCCCTGTCCCCTTTTGTGTTGCGGCCTATTCTACCCGAAAAGCGATGGATTCGCCATCCCTCACCGCCAGGGGCGTTCGTCGCAAAAGGGTAGAGCGCCCCGCCCGCCCCGCTCCCGCCGGGTCTGTGACCCGGCGCCCCCCCGCCGAGCAATGGGGTGTCCCACGCCAGCGTTCTGCTACGAACACCCGAGTTTCGAGGTGCTACTCTGGCTGCGCCTGGGGCGGGATGGGACTTGCTGGCGGTGCAGACGTTTGCAGCCTCTGCCCCCTGTAAAGGTAGATGCTGACGGCGGCGTTCTGATAGACCCGTTCGAGCAGCAGGTCGAACCTGGCCAGGCTCGCGGCGGGGTATCGCTCCCGCTCCAGCGGGCCGACATAGACGTAGCGGATGTTGTACTGCTCCAGCAGCTCCACCGTGCGGGCCAGGTCGGTGGTCGAGTAGAGTTCTTCGATGTCCGGCTCGCGCCGGGCGGGCTCGTCATAGTCGCCGCGCCACTGGTGCTGATGGCCGCTCCAGCCCAGCAGCGTCGGCAGGCCGGTAAAGGCCGAGACGCGGCCCTCGTAGACATAGGCGCGGTAATGGTCGCCGGGCGCTTCAAGGATGACCGGCGCGCCCGTCACGTTCTCGTTCAGCCAGTCGATGGCGGCAAAGTCGTACGCCTGGCTGCGATAGAGATAGGCGGCGCCGTCCAGCGTCGGCTCGCCGCCGGACTCGCGCGCGCGGCTGGAAATGGCCAGCGGCAGGTAGACCATGCCGCCGAGAACCAGCAGCAGCGACAGTCCGGCCAGGACCAGGCCGGGCAGGTCCCTCCGCTCCAACAGGCTGGTCAGGGCGCAGGTCGCGGCGACCGACCACAGCACCCAGGCCTGGAAGTAGAACTTGAAAACGGTGTTCATGCGCACGCCAAAAATGTCGCGCAGATAGACAAACTCGACGGAGAGGGTGAGCAGGGCGCCGGTGACGACCAGCAGCAGCAGGAAGGCGGAGCGCGGGTCGAAGGGGCGGTCCGGAGCGGCGGCAGACGGGCGAGGGCGAGCCATACTCAGCAGGGCCAGCCCCGCCGTGCCCAGCAGCGCGCTCAGCGTCAGCGCCGTCCACGGGTTGAGCGCGCGCTGCTGGAGGCGCCGGGCGATGAGCTGCGGCGCGTCGGGGATATGCTCCAGGTCGGGGATCGGCCCGCCGCTGCGCCAGGCGTCGAGGTACTGGCGGCCGGTCGGGGTGACGAAAACGACCATCAGCACAAAGAGCAGCAGAAGCAGCAGGGTGCCCATGCTCCAGATGGCGACATCGACCGCCGGGACACGCTCCTGGCGCGCCCTGGCGATCACCCACGCGGCGATGGGCAGCAGAAACGGGCCGAACATGACCAGGAACTGGGGCAGCCGCGTGGGGTTGAACAGGTTGGGCAGAATGCCCGAAGCCTGCGAGCGCAGGCCAACCCAGAAGGGCAGGTAGAGAAGGACGCCCCCCAGGGCCAGGACAAGGGCAAAGGAGAGGACGCGCAGGGCGCAGCGCCAGGTCGGCTGCGGCTGCCGACTGAGGAGGGCGATGGCAAAGGCCACGACGGCGACGAAGAGGTAGATGGGAAAATCCCAGGTATTGAGAAAGCCCAGCCCGCCCAGGCAGAGCGGGTAGAGGAAGAGTTCCCACGGCGGGAGCGGCAGCCAGCGCCTTTCGTCGTCCTGTGCCGGGCGCAGCAGCAGGGCCATGGCCAGGGCCAGGGCGAGCAGGACGAAGGGCAGGCTCAGGAGGTGGGGGTGCATGTCGCCCAGGAGGAAGGAAAAGGCAGGAAACTCGTCGATGACCTCCCACTCGGCGGGGTTGGCGGCGGTGTGCCAGGGAGCGGTGTCGTGGAGAACGCGGGAAGCCTGCCACCACCAGATAAAACGCTGCGGCATCCAGGAGCCGCTGGCAAAGGGGGGAGGGGGGACGTTGATCGAGCGGATGTCGAGCCACTCCCAGAAGGCGGCCGGGAAGAGGCCGCGGGCGTGGAACACCTCCAGCAGCCCCTCCAGATTGCCGGTCAGCGCCAGCATGAGCGGCGCCAGCAGCGCGCCGCCGAGGGCGGCCTGCTCGCCCCGGCGCGCCAGCAGCGCATAGGCCAGCCCGTAAGCGCCGCTGCAGGTGAGGGCAAAGAGGCTGGCGATGCCCAGGTTGAAAGCGATGGTCGTGGGCATCGCCGACAGCTTGATCAGCATGCCCATCATCACATAGCCAAAGTAATAGTAGGAGATGGCATAGCCGGAGAGCCAGGGGTCGTGCGGCGGGAAGCGCGGGGCGCGGACGATGGCGTTGAGGAAGGCGATCTCCATCCACTTTTCGCCGCCGGCGGTCTCGATGCGCGGCATGTGGGCGCGCACCAGGCACCAGCCGGCAAAGGCGGCGGCGAAGAGAAGCTCGGTGACCAGAACGTGCCGCCAGTCGAGGGGCTGGGCGGCGGAGGCTGCCTCAGACCGGCTGGTAGTCCGCAAGGCAGAGCCGGCGATGAGCAGGAGCGCCAGGACGACGAGCACCGCGCTGGCGCTGTTGGGCAGCCAGCCAAAGATCAACAGCAGCCAGAAGAGCCAGCCGCCGACCAGCAATCCCAGCGGCCGGGCAAAGGCATAACCGCGGCCCGGCAGGTGACGGAAGAGGCGCAGGGTCAGCGGCAGCGCCGCCAGGCCAAAGACCTGGAGGGCGAGATACCAGCGGAGAGCGATCAGCACCGAAGTTCCATTTGCCATGCCGGTGGCGTGATGGCCGTCAACCTGGTAAACTCGATTGCAATTCGCGTTGGGAGGCGGCCAGCCGCGCCAGCGTCCGTTCGCGGCCCAGGGCGGCCAGGCTGCCAAAGAGCGGCGGCGAGACGGGCTTGTTGCTCGTCGCCCAGCGCAGGGTGCCCAACACCTGCCCGCTCTTGAGGCCCATCTCTTCCACCAGGCCGCGCAGCGCCGTCTCGATCGAGGCGGCGTCGAACGACTCCAGGGCCGCCAGCCGCTCATAGGCGCGCTGGAGCACGTCCAGCGTGCCGGCGACGTCCAACCCTTTGGGCACCAGCACCTCGGCCTTGGGCGGTTCGATCTCGCGGAAGAAAAAGTCGGTCCACTCGACCACCTCGGTCAGCCGCTTCAGGCGCTCCTGCACCAGCGGGACGATCTGCCGCAGCAGCGGCCGCATCGCTTCCGGGCACGGCGTCGGCACCAGCCCCGCCTCCTGCCAGACCGGGATCAGCCGCTCCAGCAGCTCTTCGGTCGAAAGGGAGCGGATATAGACGCCGTTCATCCAGTCGAGCTTGTCATAGGAAAAGGTCGCTGAGGCGCGGTTGACGCGGAAGAGGTCGAAACGCTCGATCAGTTCCTGGCGGCTCAGGATTTCCCCTTCTTCCCCCTCGCCGGGCGACCAGCCCAGCAGCGCCAGAAAGTTGAACAGCGCCTCGGGGAGATAGCCCAGCCGCCGGAACTCGGAGATGGAGGTCGCCCCGTGCCGCTTGCTCAGCTTTTTGCCGTCCGGCCCGTTGACCAGGGGGACGTGGCAGTAGATGGGCGGCGTCCAGCCCATGGCCTGGTAGATCAGGATGCGCTTGGGCGTGCTGGGAATCCAGTCATCGCCGCGGGCGATGTGGGTGATGCGCATCTCGTGATCGTCCACCACCACCGCCAGGTGGTAGGTGGGAAAGCCGTCGGACTTGAGAAGGACCTGGTCATCGATGCCGGCGTTGTCAAAGACCACGTCGCCCTTGATCACGTCATGCACCACCGTCTGGCCCTCCAGCGGCACTTTGAGGCGGATGACGTGAGGCTCGTCGGGCGGGACCGCGCCAGGCGGCAGATCGCGGCAGTGGCGGTCGTACATGATCGGCAGCTTGCGCGCGCGCTGCTCGGCGCGCACCTGCGCCAGCCGCTCTTCCGAACAGTTGCAGCGGTAAGCCCAGCCGCGCTCGATCAGCTCCTCGGCCACCTGATGGTAGAGCGCCAGCCGCCCCGACTGGATGTAGGGGCCATACGGCCCGCCGACGGCGTACTTTTCGGCATCCTGCACGCCAGCCTGACGCAGCTCCTCCAGTCCCGGACCCTCGTCCCAGTCGATGCCCAGCCAGCGCAGGCCGTCCATCATCAGCGGGATCGTCTCTGGCTGATAGCGGACGCGGTCGGTATCCTCGATGCGCAGGATGAACTGCCCGCCCATCCTGCGCGCAAAGAGCCAGTTAAAGATCGCCGTCCGGATGTTGCCGATGTGCGGCTCACCGGTCGGACTGGGGGCCATGCGCACGCGAACGGTCATACCTCCTCCTGACGACCCTGAATCTTGGCCCACGTGTCGCGCAGGGAGACAGTCAGGTTAAAGACGGGGTGATCAGGCGTCGTGTCTGGATCGGCGGTGAAATAGCCCTTGCGCATGAACTGGAAGCGGTCGCCCGGCGCGACGGAGGCCAGGCTGGGCTCGACCTTGCAGCCGGTCAGCACGACCAGCGAGTTGGGGTTCAAATAGTCGAGCATATCCTCCCCTTCAGCCAGATCGGTGGGGTCCTCTTTGGTAAAGAGGAGGTCATAGAGGCGCACCTCGGCGTCGAGGGCGTGCGCCGCCGAGACCCAGTGCAGCGTGCCGCGCACCTTGCGCCCGTCCGGCGCGTTGCCGCCGCGGCTTGCGGGGTCGTAGGTGCAGTGCAGCTCCACCACCTGCCCCTGCCCGTCCCTGACCACGTCGACGCAGCGGACGAGGTAGGCGTGCTTGAGGCGCACCTCCTGCCCTGGCGAGAGGCGGTAATACCTGGGCGGTGGGTTCTCGCAGAAATCGTCCCGTTCGATGTAGAGGACGCGGGAGAAGGGCAGTTCGCGGCTGCCCATCGCCGGGTCGTTGGGATGGTTCTCGGCCTCGAACGTCTCCACCTGGTCCTCCGGGTAGTTGACGATCACCACGCGCAGCGGCTCCAGCACCGCCATCACCCGCGGCGTGACGGGCTCCAGGTGTTCGCGGATGACGTGTTCGAGGAAGGAGAAATCGACCGTGCTGCTGGCTTTGGAGACGCCGGTGCGCTCGCAGAAATCGCGGATCGCCTGTGGCGGATAGCCGCGGCGGCGCATTCCCGCCAGCGTGGGCATGCGCGGGTCGTCCCAGCCGCGCACATGCCCCCCTTCGACCAGGCGGCGCAGAAAGCGCTTGCTCAGCACGGTGTAGGTCATGTTGAAGCGGGCAAACTCGATCTGCCGCGTCGGAAAGATGCCCAGTTGTTCGATGAACCACTCGTACAGCGGGCGGTGGTCCTCATAGTTCAGGTCGCACAGCGAATGGGTGATCCGCTCGATCGAGTCCGACTGCCCGTGGGCCCAGTCGTACATCGGGTAGATGCACCACTTGTTGCCGGTGCGGTGGTGCTCGGCGTGGATGATGCGGTACATCACCGGGTCGCGCAAGTTGATGTTGGGCGAGGCCATATCGATCTTGGCCCGCAGCGTGCGCGAGCCGTCCGGGAACTCGCCGGCGCGCATGCGCGCAAAGAGGTCCAGGTTCTCCTCCACCGAACGGTCGCGGTAGGGGCTGTTGCGGCCCGGTTCGGTCAGCGTGCCGCGATATTCGCGCACCTCTTCCGGGCTGAGGTCGCAGACGTAGGCCTTGCCGGCTTGGATGAGCTGGACGGCGTACTCGTAGAGCTGCTCGAAATAGTCCGAGGCAAAATAGAGGCGATCTTCCCAATCGTAGCCAAGCCAGCGGATGTCCTCCATGATGGCATTGACGTATTCCTCTTCTTCCTTGACCGGGTTGGTGTCGTCGAAGCGCAGGTTATAGAGACCGCCATAGGCCTCGGCGATGCCAAAGTCGATGGTGATGGCCTTGGCATGGCCGATGTGGAGGTAGCCGTTGGGCTCGGGCGGGAAGCGCGTGTGGACGTGGTCGAACCGCCCCGTGCGCAGGTCCTCGTCGATGATCTCGGTGATAAAGTTGGAGGGTTTCGGCTTTTCCGCAGTCATCTTACACCTCCCTGTTCTGGAGAGCGTATTGTAGCACATTTTGGCGCTTTGTCAGCTATGGGGTCACTGTTCACCACCAGCTACACAAAGGGTACAAAAACAGCCTTGATGGGTTCAACCTTCGTGTCCTTTGTGTCCTTCGTGGTAGAGGAAAACGTGCTACGCTATGCGGAAGGTGCCCACGGTGAGCAGTTACGCTATGGGCTGGTAACGGTGTTCGAAGCAAAACATTGGCGTAGGACAACTGCTCGCAGTTGTCCTACGAACTGCAGATACCTTTTGCTCCGAACACACGTCTCCTCCTCCCTTGTCCTCTGACGCCAATTCGGCTAGAATCATCAGCGATGGCCTGGATGACGGTACGCAAGCTCGATCACGCCGGCCGGCTGGTGACGGCTTATCCGGGGCGAGTGCTCCACCGCACGGCTACCTCCATCGCGCTGGAGACCGCCTGGGAGCGCCTGCCTCTCGACCTGGGCTATGTCGTGCTGGAGACAGGCGACCGCTGGGTCGAGTTCTTTTACGCCGATCGCTGGTACAACGCCTTCCGCATCCACGCCGCCGACGGGCGGCTCAAGGGCATCTACTGCAACATCACCCGGCCGGCAGAGATCACCGCCACGACAGTCAGCGCCGAGGACCTGGCGCTGGACCTGTGGATCGACCCTCAGGGGCGGCTGACGGTCCTGGACGAGGACGAATTTGCAGCTCTGCCATTGACGGCAACGGAGCGTGCCGCGGCGCAGGCCGCGCGCGCTGCACTGGAGCGCATGGCCGCGCAGGGCACAGGCCCCTGGGCGCAGGAGGTGACACAGATGGAGGAACCGTTGGAGGCCGTGGTCGGAAAGCTGCTCCTGCAGCGCAGAATGACCCTGGCAGTTGCCGAGTCCTGCACGGGCGGGCTTGTCGGTCACCGCATCACCAACGTAGCGGGCAGTTCGGCCTACTACCTCGGCTCGGTGACCGCCTACGCCTACGAGGCCAAGGAAGCGCTGCTGGGGGTGCGTCACGCCACGCTCTACGAGCACGGCGCGGTCAGCGCAGAGACGGCGCAGGAAATGGCCCAGGGCGTCCGCCGGGCGCTGCGGTCCGACCTGGGCCTGTCTGTGACCGGCATCGCTGGCCCCGACGGCGGCACGCCCGACAAGCCGGTGGGCCTGGTCTACATCGCCCTGGCCGCGCCGGACGGCCTGTGGGTCGAGCAGCACATCTGGCGGGGCGACCGTCTGGCAAACAAAGCCGCCTCGGCGGAGGCGGCCCTGGACCTGGTGCGGCGCTATCTGACGGAGGAACTGGCGGCCTCAACGGCCCGATGACAGCTCCACCTCGATCTCGCCCTGGGGCCCCCAGCCGCGCACCGAAACCTGACCCCGCTCGCCCAGTCGCCCCTGGCTCTGACCGTTGACGATAGCGGTCACGGCGGCCCCGTTGCCCGTCTCGACCACGACGGTCTCGTTGGCCATCCACAGGGGAGCGGCGCCAGGGGCGAGCATGCCTTCATAGGCGATAAAGCCGTCGGCGATGACCCGCACCCAGACGTGTTCTTCGGCCTGGAGGGAGAGCGTGACGCCGCCCTCCGCCAGGACGACGAAGGTAGGCGTGGGCTGGGGCAGCGGCGTGGCCGGCGGCAGCAGAGTAGACCCCCTCCACGTCTCTGGCAGCGCCGGCGAGACGCTGGCGGCGGTTTCTGTGCCCGTTGCAGGCTGGCGGCTGGCGCGCAGGTTGAGGCGGCTTGCCAGCCATGTGCCGGCGATGAGGAGGACGAGCACGGCGCACAACGCGACGACGAGCTGCAGCCGGCGGCGATGAGCATGGGCCAGGTCGACAGGGCGGGGGGGCGCGGCAGGCGGAGAGACGATCTGGACAGCAGGCGCTACGGCCTGCTGCGTCTGCCGGCTCTGCTCGTAGCGCTGAATCGCTTCCTCGGCGGACAGTCCCAGGAAAGTGGCATAGCGGCGCAGAAAGCCGCGCGCCTGGGCTTCGCCGGCCGGCATAGCGCCATAATCACCTGCTTCCAGCGCCTCCAGGTAACGGGCGCGGATACAGATGGCGCTCTCGACGTCTTGCAGCGAAAGCGCTTTGGCCTGGCGAGCCGCGCGCAGCCAGTTGCCCAGGTTCTCCATCTCTGCGTCTTATGCCAGTTCGGCTTCCTCGTCCAGCAAGCCCTCTTCGGCCAGCCCGGCGCTATCGCCCGCCTGGGCGGCTTCAGCGGCTGGCGCTGCAGCCGCTTCCACGAACTCGGCCCCCTCGCCCTTGACCAGGACGCGCAACTGGGCCTGCACCGTGCGGCTGATGCGCACGGCGACGGCGTGCTCGCCCACCTGTCGCAGCGGCTCGCTGAGGATGTTGCGCTTTTCGAAGCGCATGCCCAATTCCTTGCTCAGCGCCTCGGCGATGTCAGCGGTGGTGATCGAGCCATAGAGCCGGCCGCTTGGCCCGGCCTTGGCCTCGAAAACCAGCGTCGTCTCGGCCATCTTTTTGGCCAGGACGGCTGCCTGCGCGGCCATGCGGGCCTCCCGTTCATGCTGCGCCTTTTGCTGCGCCTGCAGGGCTTTGATCTGGCCTGGCGTTGCCACCACGGCCAGCTTGTTGGGAATCAAAAAGTTCCGCGCATAGCCCGGCGCGACGTTTTTGACCTCGCCTTCACGGCCCAGGTCAGGGACATCCTGGATCAGTATGACTTTCACCTCGATTCTCCTCTTGCTAATGTAGGCAGTATGATACACCAAAAACAAGGAAAACTCAAACAGGGCGCATGGGTTGGGCAACTGCGAGCAGTTGTCCTACAAACCATGCGCCCTGGCCCAAACTATGGTATAATCGCGCCATCTCGCAACAGAGGAGTAATGATGGTACCTCCCGTCGAACCGATAGCCTTTACAATCGGCCCCCTGGCGGTGCACTGGTACGGCATCCTGATCTTTACCGGCGTCGTCGTGGGCACGATCTATGCGGCGCGGCAGGCGCCGCGCGTCGGCATTTCCGCTGACCATATCTGGAACGGCCTGACTCTCTGCGTCGTCCTGGCCGTCATCGGCTCGCGCCTCTACCACGTCTTTTCCACGCCCGCCGAGTGCGTCACCGCTGGCCCGCCGCTGCAGGGGTGCGGCTGGCCGTGGTACCGCGAGCATCCGCTCGACATCCTGGCCATCTGGCGCGGCGGCCTGGGCATCTATGGGGGCATCATCGGCGGGGCGCTGGGCGCTGTCATCTACGCCTGGCGCAATCGCCTGCCCGTCCTGCTCGCGCTGGACATCGGCGCGCCGGGGCTGGCCCTGGGGCAGGCAATCGGCCGCTGGGGCAATTTCGTCAACCAGGAGCTCTACGGCCCGCCCACCGGCTCGTCCTGGTGGGGACTGCGCATCGACGCACAGCACCGCCTCCTCCAGTACCCCATTTCCCAGTATCCCTACGAGACGACCCTCTTTCACCCCACTTTTCTCTACGAGTCCCTCTGGTCGCTGCTCACCTTTCTGGTATTGGCGTTCATCTGGCGCAAGTGGATGCGGCGGCTGCGGCCAGGGGACATTGTCGCCGGCTACCTGATCGCCTACGGCACGGGGCGCTTCTGGATCGAGCAGTTCTTCCGCCCCGACGCGTGGGTCATTGGCACGCTGGCGGCAGCTCAGTGGGTTGGCCTGGCCCTGATCGCCGTCGGACTGGCCGTGATCGTCACTTCGCGCCTGCGGGCCAGAAAGCGATCGGCGTCGCCCCAAGAAGGCGAGTCCTGAAACAGCGGAGGTGAACATGAGCCGCGCGGCCAGCCTGTATCGCCTGCAAAAACTGGATTCGGAAGGGGACGAGAAGCAAAGTCGACTGGAGGCCGTGCGGGCGGCGCTGGGCGAGACGCCCGCGCTGCGTCGGGCGCGAGCCAGGGCCCAAAAAGCTGCCGCCGCCGTTCAGCAGTGGCGGACGCGTCAGCGCGACCTGGACCTGACCGTGCGCAGCATCAAGGACGAGATTGCCGCGGCGGAGAAGCAGCTCTACAGCGGAAGCATCCGCAATCCCAAAGAACTGAGCGACCTGCAGGCCAAGGCGGCCTCGCTCAAACGGCTGTTGGGGCATAAGGAAAACGACCTGTTGGAAGCGATGATCGCGCTGGAGGAAGCGGAGGCGGAGCTGGAAGCGGCGCAGGCCCAGCAGGCCGAGGCGGAGGCGTGCTGGCAGGCCGGGCAGGATGAGTTGACGGCGGAGATCGAACAACTGGAGCGCCGCCTGGCCGAAATCGCCCGTGCGCGCGAGGGCCTGCTGCCTCTGCTGCGGCCGGACGATCTGGCGCTCTATCGCAACCTGCGCCAGCGGCGAGGCGGGGTTGCTGTCGCGGCGATGCGGGGCGGCGCGTGCACTGCCTGCGGCATGGAGGTGCCGCCGGGGCGGCTCGCAGAGGGCCGCGCGGCGGGCCTGTTGACCTGCGGCAACTGCGAGCGGATCCTGCTCGAAGAAGAGGAGTAGGGGAAACGCTCCTTAACGCGCCGAGACCCCCTCTGGCGAGGAGGTCCCGGCTTGCGAAAGGAGGGTTACCACAAACAACCACTCAATGTGGAGCAGGGGGCGGGGTCCTGCCCCTACATCGCTTTCATTGTACGCCAGTTTGTTGCGCCGGTCAATGGGAAAAAAGTACCAGGCCATCGAGTCTTTCCGGGGGTCACAGGGGAGGGCAGGCAGTTTTCCATTATGTCAACCCAATCCCCGATCGAGGTCGAGCAGGTCGGGGATAGAGCGTCCGTTATATTGTCGTCCGGGTGTAGGACAACTGCTCGCAGTTGTCCTACAAACTGAGATATTGACGCCACCTATGTCTTTGTGGTACAATAAAGGCATCTGCTCAGGCCAGTCCCTTTTCTCACCACAAAGGACACAAAGGGCGATCCAGCTCCCACTACCCTCCCGCAGGTTAGAAAATGACTGGTGAGAGGGCAGGCGACTCATTGCGGCGCACTCCCATGCGGAGATGGCGTCCAAACCTGCGGAGGGCAGGCAGTACACGAAGGATACAAAGGAGGATCCAGGGCAGGTAAGCAGATACGATCCAGCGTCGTGATGGTTTCCTTCGTGCCCTTTGTGGTCAGCTTGAATCCGGTCTTACCCGTGGCGGAAATGGGGAGCAGTTACCCAAGCCGGCTAAGGAGTTGGACAGAACTCGTCGCTTTCAACAGCGGCAAGGGAACTGGACAGGTTTTTGTCCTGAAAGGCAGCAACCATGAACGCTGGTCCCATTCCCAGACAGAACACCTCCCCTGCCCGCCTCTACTGGCTGCAATTTCTCATCCTGTGGGCGGCGGGGACCCTGGGCGTGGTCGCCATCCTGCCCTACAGCCTGACCCTGCAGGCGGCCCAACTGGCGCAGGCCGAGCTACCCGTTCCCCTGGGGGCTCTGCTCGTCGCCCAGGTGGGACAGAACGCCGTGCTGGTGGCCGCGGCGGTGGGGCTGGGCCTGCTCCTGGCCGGGCGGGCCGGGCTGGGGGCGCCGCTCCTGCGCGGCGCGTTGAGCGGCGAGAAAGTGGGCCGGGAACTGCGGGCAATGGTCGCGCCAGCGGTGCTGCCCGGCGCCGCTGGGGCCATCATCATCATCCTGCTCGACATCCTGATCTTTGCCCCGCGCATGCCAGAGACGCTCGCCCCCGAAGTGAGCCAGCCGCCAGCCTGGCAGGGGCTGCTGGGTTCGTTCTACGGCGGCATCACCGAAGAGCTGCTGCTGCGCCTCTTCTTCATGTCGCTGCTGGCCTGGCTCATCGGCCTGCTGTGGCGGGCGCCGACGGGCGGCCCGGCGGCAGGGGCCTTCTGGAGCGCCAACCTGGCGGCAGCGGTCCTCTTCGGGCTGGGTCACCTGCCAGCGACGGCCGCGCTGGTGCCGCTGACCCCGCTGGTCGTCCTGCGCGCGGTCGTCCTGAACGGCCTGGTGGGGGCCATCTGCGGCCACCTCTACTGGAAGCGCGGGCTGGAGGCGGCCATGCTCGCCCACTTCAGCGCCGACATCGTCCTGCACGTCCTGCTGCCGCTGATGAGCGCATGAGGGACGTTTCACGTGAAACAAACGGCAGACAGGGGACAGTCAACAAGGGAAAAGGGAAAGGAGGAAGATGAACGCTCCAAATCAACCTCAGATCGCCGCGCTGAAATGTCCGCAGTGCGGCGCGGCCCTACCCCCCTCAACGACCGGCAGCGCCATCTGCCAGTATTGCGGTTCCAGCCTGATCTGGAACCCGCAGAGCGCCTCCACAGAGGGGACGACCACGGTCATACGCGGCATACGCCTGAAGATGTTCACCTGCGTCGACAGCGCCGGCACCGGCCTGGAAGTGTTCCGCATGCTCATGCCCGTCGGCTGGGAAACCCGCGGCGGCTGCCAGTGGCTGCTCGATAACCCCAGCATGCCCGCCGTCGTCGCCTTCCAGATGTGGAACCCCCAGGGCGCCGAGATGTTCGAAATCCTGCCCAACATCAACCTGGTCTGGAACTCGAGCCCCATGGCCCAGGCCATGCAACCGGTCGGCTCGCGCTATTTCGGCGCCGAGGTGCGCCCACCGATGAGCATCCGCGACGCGCTGCGCCAGATCATCATCCCCCGCTACCGCAGGGGTGTACAAAATCTTTGCATTTTAAGAGAAGAACCGCAACCGAATTTGCCAACCGTCGCCCGCTCCGAAGCGCCAATGAGCGGCGGCTCGGCCGAGGGCGGCCGCGTGCGCATCACGTACTCCTGGCAGGGCTACTCCCTCGAAGAGGAAATCTACGGCATCGTCGAAATCTTCCGCACTTTCATCCCCTCGATGTTCGGCCCCGCCGAGCTCTGGATCTGGTTCATCGATTTCCTCTTCGCCTTCCGCGCCGCCCAGGGCCGCCTCGACGCCACCGCCAACCTCTTTACGACGATGGTCCAGTCCTTCCAGCTCAACCCCCACTGGTACGCCGCCTTCAAGTCCGTCGCCCAATATCTCTCCCAACAGCAGGTCCAGCAAATCCGCCACATCGGCCAGATCGGCCAGATCATTGCCCAAACCGGTCGCGAGATCAGGGAGCAGAACCTGCAGCACTGGTACTCGATCCAGGAGCGCTACGACCGCATCGCCACCGAACAGAGCCGCGCCATCCGTGGCGTGGACGCTTTCCTCGACCCGCACCGCCAGGAGGTGGTCGAACTCCCAACCGGCTACGGCCACGCCTGGGCCAACAATCTGGGGGAATATATCCTGACCGAGGATCCCACTTTCAACCCCAACCTCTACTCCAACCTCCACTGGGAGCAGATGGAGCAACACAGGGAGATCTAGCCGCCCCAAAGGTTCGGTGGCGCATAAAGGTCTAGACCGCGCCAGAACCTGCGGGAGGGTGAGCGATGGGTCGCTACGGCCTGACCGCGCGCGCGGCCTCGGCGGCAGCCTCGGCCGGGCTGCGCTGACCCGTCAACACCGCCTCCAGCGCTGCCTGCAACGGCGGACCGACCGCGCTGCGCACGGCCGCCGGCGGCATGGGCTGCGCCGCCTGCAGCATCGCGTCCAGCACCGCCCGTTCCTGCGCGCTGACCTCCCACTCCATCAGCCCGCTCTGGCTCGTCGGCAGATAGGCCATGCTCTGCGTCCACAGCCCGTACTGCCCCGAGACCAGCAGCCATTCGGCCAGCAGCATGGCCTGCTGCTGACGCTCCGCGTCGGCGGTCACCAGCGCCAGCGCCCACCTGCCCTGCGCCAGCGCCACAAGGCGGCCGTCGGGCGTGGGAAAGGGCGCCGGCAGGGCGCTCCGCTCGCTCGCCGCCCAAAAGCGCCGCGAGCTGACCGCCGTCATCGCTGCCCCTCCCTGGCGGAACTGCTCCCAGCAGGCATCGTCATCGGCCAGCGAAAGGAGTAGCGTCGGCGAGATGACCCCCGCCTCCGCCGCCCGCACGTAGAAACTCAGCACCGCCTCCAACGGCCCCGCCTCCAGCAGCGGATTGCCCGCCTCGTCGAGCCATCTGCCCCCCGCCGCTGCGTACTGCACCAGCGTCGCGTCGTTCACGCTGCCATCCTGCCCGCCAGCCGGAAAGAGCAAGGGCATCCCCATGGAAAGGGCCCCGGTCCACGAGACAGGTGGGCTGCTCAGCAGAGCAGGATCATAGGCCATGTGCGTCATGTCCGCCGCGATGACAATGCCCATGGTGCGCTCGTCGACACGCCCCAGGCTGACGGCAAAGGGATAGCGGTCAGCCACCAGGCTATCGGGCAGAAAGCCGTCGAGGGGCTGCAACAGCCCCGCCTGCGCCGCCACGCGCAGGTCCTCCATCTCCAGGATCACCAGGTCCGGCATGACCGAGGGGGCGGCTGCGCTGGCCGTGCGCAAAAAATCGAGCAGGCCGCCGCGCCCGCGCGCCTTTTTGACGATGGCAGCGACCTGCAGTTCAGGGTGGGCCTGGTTGAAGCTGTCCAGTTGCTGCGCCAGCAGCGCCGCGCCTGGCCCATCGCCGTAAGGATTGAACTCTGCCGGCAGCCACAGCGTCAGCGTCGTCACCAGCGGCCCCGCCGCGACGGTGGGGGTCGGCGTGGGCGAGGCTTCCGCGGCAGGCGGCGAGGGCAGGGGCGAGGGGAAAGGCGTCGCGACAGGGACGCAGGCCGCCAGCAACAGCAAGGCTGCCGCCAGGCCACAGGCAGCCCAACACCACTTTCTGTTCAACATCACCCCCTCACCTACAGCCCCAGGTCCCAGCCCAGCCCATGCCCGGTCATCCAGCGGCCCAGCACGTTGATCCAGTCCATAAACAGGAGCACGCCAAAGATGACCAGGACAACGCCCATGATGGTCTGGATCGCCTGCATATAGGGCTGCAAGCGGCGGATGAGGCCAAAGGCGCTGTCGAGCGCCAGGCCGACGAGCAGAAAGGGGATGCCCAGCCCGGCGGCATAGGCGATCAGCATCGCCACTGCCTGAGCAACGGTCTCCTGGTTGGAGCTGAGGGCCAGGATCGCGCCCAGGACAGGCCCGACGCAGGGGGTCCAGCCGGCGGCAAACGACAGGCCCACCAGGAAGGACGAGAGGTAGCCCCAGCCGGGGCGGGTCTTGATGTGCAGGCGCCGCTCGGTGTAGAGAAAGGGCAGTTTGACCGCGCCGGCCAGCGCCAGGCCGAAAAAGATCATGACCAGGCCGCCGATCCAGCGCACCCAATCAGAGCGCAGGAAGCGGGCGATGCCGCCAGCGGCCAGGCCCATCGCGACAAAGACGAGGGAAAAGCCGAGGACAAAGGCCAGCGCGTGCAAAAAGGCCGTCAGCCGCTCGGCGAGCGTGCGCCGCTGCTCAGGGGCCACCACCACCCGCCCGCTCAGGTAGCCGATATAGGCCGGCACCAGCGGCAACACGCACGGCGCCAGAAAGGACGCCAGCCCGGCCAGGAAGGCCAGAAACAATGAGGGATTGGCCGTGTTCATTTACCTTATCCTTGTGAGCTGTAGGGGCTCATTATAGCATAAAAAATAGGAACTGCTCACCCTTTTCCGCCAGGGGTGCCAGGACACTGATTCATGCTGACCACGA
>Ga0209018_1000322_pt1 | contig 46195 bp, 45 predicted proteins | sample YNPBryBLVA2012_FD_185814 | JGI IMG/M metagenome (GOLD analysis project Ga0209018, IMG submission 185814) | Anoxygenic and chlorotrophic microbial mat microbial communities from Yellowstone National Park, USA - YNP Bryant BLVA 2012 (SPAdes)... ...
GATCCTCCTGTCGGTGGGTGTGGCGGGGCTGGGGATTTACCTGGCCACGCGGTTTTACACCGGGCCCCAGGCGCTGGCGGTGCCCCAGCGCATCGCCACTACGTTTCCCCGCCTTTATCGCCTCGTGGCCAACAAGTACTACGTGGACGAGCTCTACCAGGCCACGGTGGTGAAGCCGCTGGCCAAGACCTCGTACTTCGCCTGGAAGGGCGTGGACACCGTGGGCATTGACGGCACGATCAACGCCCTGGCGTTTTTCACGGAAATTGCCGGGGATTTCCTGCGCTTTTTGCAAACTGGCAACGTGCGCAACTACGTGCTCTGGGTTCTCGGCGGCGCAGCGTTCGTTGCTACGTGGCTTTTGTTATGAGGGAGGTGCGAGCGTGAACTTCCTCGACTGGCCTCTCACCACCATGATCTTCCTCCCGGCGGCGGCGGGGTTGCTCCTCCTGCTGGTGCCGGGTCGGGCGGTGGCCCTGCACCGTTGGGTAGGCCTGGCAGCGTCGTTGGCCACGTTTGCCGGAAGCCTCGTGGTGCTCAGCCGCTTCGACCCGCAGCAAGCCGCCTTCCAGCTCACGGAAACCGCACCTTGGCTGCCCAGCTTGGGGATCGCTTACCGGGTGGAGGTGGACGGGCTTTCCATCCTCCTGGTGCTGCTCACCGCCCTGCTGCAGCCGGTGGTTTTCCTCTCCTCCTGGGGTTCGATCCACGAGAAGGTGAAGGGCTACATCGTGGCAATGCTGTTCCTCGAGACCGGGGTCCTGGGCGCGTTCCTCGCCACCGACATGTTCCTGTTCTACGTGTTCTGGGAGCTCATGCTGGTGCCCATGTACTTCATCATCGGCGTGTGGGGCGGGGAGCGCCGCATTTACGCGGCGGTGAAGTTCGTACTCTTCACGCTGGCGGGCAGCCTGTTGATGCTGGTGGCGATCCTCTACATGGCGTTTGCGTACAAGACGCAGTTCGGTACGCTCTCCTTCGCCTACGCCGACTGGCTCAAGCTCCACCTCCCCATGGGGGCTTCCTTCTGGCATTCGCCGCAAATGCTGGCGTTCGCTGCCTTTGCCCTGGCCTACGCCATCAAGGTGCCGGTGTGGCCGCTCCACACTTGGCTTCCGGATGCCCACACCGAAGCGCCCACCGGGGGGTCCATCATCCTCGCCGGGGTGCTGCTGAAGCTAGGGACCTACGGGCTTTTGCGCTTCAACCGCACGCTGTTCCCGGAGGCTTGGGAGGCATCCCGGGGCTTCTTCATCACCCTCGCGGTGATTGCCATCGTGTACGGCGCGCTGGTTTCCTGGGCGCAGAAGGACATGAAGCGGCTCGTGGCGTTTTCCTCCGTGTCCCACATGGGGTTCATCGTCCTGGGGATGTTCGCGGGAGGGCTCACCGCCACCCAGGGGGCACTGCTGCAGATGATCAACCACGGGCTTTCCACGGGGGCGCTGTTCCTCCTGGTGGGCGTGATCTACGACCGGCGCCACACCAGGCTCATCGAGGACTACGGGGGCCTCGCTGCGGTGATGCCGGTTTACACGGGAGCTTTCCTCCTGGCCACGCTGGCATCCATCGGCGTGCCGCTCCTCAACGGGTTCGTGGGGGAGTTCCTGATCCTCCTGGGCAGCTACCAATCGCAGCCGGTGGCAGCAGCGCTGGGGGCCACCGGGGTGATCCTCGGAGCGGTGTACATGCTGAGCCTGGTGGAGCGGGTGTTCTGGAACGCCCTGGTCCACGAAGAAAACCGCTCGCTCGAGGACATGAGCTTGCGGGAGCTGGCGAGCTTCGCTCCTTTGGCGGTGTGCATGGTGTGGATCGGGGTGCACCCGGTGACGTTCCTGCGGCTTACTGAAGCAACGCTGCAAAAGATCGTGGGAGGCTAGCCTTGATTTCCCTCTGGCTTACCAGCGTGTTTCCCGAGCTTGTGTTGGTGGTGGCAGGCGGTGTTCTGGTGCTGCTGGATGCCTTCGCCCCTCGCCTCCGCCCGGCCATGGCCTGGCTGGCCATGGCCTCGGTCCTCGCTGCCCTGGGTTTGCGTTGGGCGCTACCTACCCCAGGGGCGGTATGGGAGGGGATGCTCCTGGTGGACGGCTTGGGGCGCTTCGTGGACAGCTACATCCTCCTGGCCGCGGCCCTGGCGCTGCTGGTGGCGGACCCGTACCTCGCCCGCACCCAAAGCCGCTACGGGGAGTTCTTCGGCTTACTCCTCTGGGCAGCGGTGGGCGCCATGACCATGGCCAAGGCCAACCACCTCCTGGTGGTGTTCGTGGGGCTGGAGCTGCTCTCCATCGCGCTCTACGTGCTGAACGCTTTCCACCGGGAGAGCGCGCTTTCCCTGGAGGCCGGGTGGAAGTACCTGGTGGTGGGGGCCTTTTCCTCGGCGGTGTTCGTGTTCGGCGCCGCGCTGCTCTACGGCGCTACCGGCACCTTTGCCCTGGGAGAGCTGGCCTCCGGGCTTTCCCGGGGGTGGCTGGCGGTGTTGGGGGTGGGGCTTTTGACCTCGGCCTTGGCGTTCAAGCTGGCCCTGTTCCCGTTCCACGCCTGGGCACCGGACGTGTACCAGGGCTCCCCCACGCCGGTGACCGCGTTCCTCTCGGTGGTCCCCAAGGGTGCGGCGCTGGTGGTGCTGGCGCGGGTGGTGGCCGGTGCCAACCCCGAAAGCCTCACCCCCCGCTGGACCAGCACGCTCACCGCTCTGGCGGTGGGCTCCATGGTCCTGGGGAACCTGGCGGCCATCGCCCAGCGGGACCTCAAGCGCATGCTCGCCTACTCCGGCATCGCCCACATGGGGTACGCGCTGGTGGGCTTGGTGGCGTTCGGGCGGGACGGGGTGGCGGCGGTGCTGGTTTACCTGGCGGCGTATACCTTCATGAACATCGCTGCCTTCGCAGCGGTGGCAGCGTTTTCGGAAAACGAGGAGGAGCCCCACCTGGTCACCGACCTGGCAGGCCAGGGTTGGGAGCGGCCCACGGTGTCTTTCGCTTTGAGCATCGCCATGTTCGCCCTGGCGGGGATCCCCCCCACCGTGGGGTTCGTGGGCAAGTTCCTAGCGTTTCGCGCCGCGGTGAACGCCAACATGGTGCCTCTCGCGGTGGTGGGGGTGCTGGCGAGTCTGGTGTCGGTTTTTTACTACGTGCGGGTCGTGTACTATCTCTACATGAAGCCTTTACCGAAGCGCAAGCCGGCCTTCTCCGAACCTTGGGCCATCCGCCTCCTCGCGGTGCTCTGCTTTTCCGGCATGCTGGTGCTGGGGGTGTTCCCCAGAAAGCTCCTGGAGCTAGCCGAGGGGGCAGCGGCCATGCTGGCGAGGTGAGCTATGGCTTTCAAACGTTACATCCCGGTGGAGAGCATCTCGGAGCTGACCATCAACCGCCTCTCGGTTTACCTCCGCTGTCTCGATCAGCTGGAGCAGGAGGGCGTCTTGACGGTCTCTTCCCAGGAGCTCGCGGACCGCTTCCACCTCAACTCCGCGCAGATCCGCAAGGACCTGGCGTACTTTGGGGAGTTCGGCATCCGCGGCGTGGGCTACAACGTGGCGCAGCTCAAAGAGCACCTGGTGAACATCCTGGGGCTCAACGAGCAGCGTCACGCGGTGATCGTGGGGGCCGGCAACCTGGGCACCGCGTTGGCCCACTACTCGGGTTTCAACAGCGGCGGGTTTCGCATCGTGGGGGTCCTGGACAACGACCCCAAGCGCATCGGCGCCGAAATCCCGGGTGGCTTGGTGGTGGAGGACGTGAGGTTTTTGCCGGATATTGTGAAAGAGCGGAATGTGCACATTGGCATCATCACGGTGCCCGCCAGCGCCGCCCAGCGGGTCTTCGATGCGCTGGTGGAAGCCGGGGTGCAAGCGGTGCTCAACTTCGCCCCCACCCAGCTGAAAGGTCACCCCGAGGTGAAGCTGAAAAACGTGGACCTGAAGATCAACCTGGAGCTCCTCTCGTTCTTCCTCACCCAGGGCGGGCGCTTGGTTTCCCCCAGTTGAACGCCCTACCTGGAAGAGCCGGCCTAGAGGGATCCCCTCCCCCCAAAGCCAGCTGATCGCTCCGCCAGCTTGCCTAAGGTCGGGGCGCAGCTGCTTGGCGCTTGCGCGAGGCCACCCAAACCTCGCGGATGCGCCGGGTCAAGCGCTCCTGCCGTGCCTCCAGCTGGGCCAGCTCCACCCGGAACTGAGCAAGCACCGCCAGCGCTTCCTGCTCCTCCCCCTTGGCGGATCGCTCCGCCGCAAGCCGCCCCAGCTCCTTCTCCAAGTGGCGGATCTGCCCTTCGAGAAACTCCTTGGTGGCGCGATCCCGGGTGGCATCCCGCTGCCGCACCAGCGCCTCCCGGCTCCGGGAAAGCTCTTGCTCCAGGCGGACCGCTTGCTCCCGCTTGGCCTTGGCCGCCGCCAGGCGCGCCATTTCCTCCCGCACCTTCCCAAAGCGAGCTGGATCGAAGCCCAGCGCCTGGGCTGCCTCCCGCTCCAGGCGGGAAAGCTCCCCCAGCTCCTGGAGCGGATCCCCGCCGGTGCGCTCCAGGCGATCCAGGGTCTCCTCCAGGCGGCTCAAAGCCTTGCGCTTCACCGCCAGGTACATCTCCACGTCCGCTGGCGCGAGCAGCGCCTGCTCCGCAGCGGGAGGGCTGGCGGCAGGTCTTTGCTGGCGCACCTCTCCGGTGGGCACCGGCTTGCAACCGAACCAGGCAAAAAGCAACGCCCAAGCCAGCTTGCGCACGCCCCAAGGCTACCACGACCACGCTTTGCCGGCTTGTCCTCGCTACCCTTCCCTTGGCGGGCAAAAAACGCTACCCTTACCCTGGACCATGGCCAACGCGAGTCGCATTGGCAAGTACGAGATCGCCGAACAAATCGGCATGGGCGGCTTCGGGGTGGTGTACAAGGCCTGGGACCCGTACATCCAGCGCTGGGTGGCGCTCAAGACCTGCAACGCCACCGATCCCGAAACCACCCAACGTTTCTTCCGGGAAGCGCAGCTCGCGGGGAACCTCCAGCACCCCAACATCACGATGATTTACGACTTCGGGGTGGAGAACGACACCCCCTACTTCGTGCAGGAGTTCCTCTCCGGCACCGACCTGGACGAGCTCATGGCCAAGGAGCGGCTTTCGCTCCCTGCCACGTTGGCGATCCTCCTGCAGGTTTGCGCCGGCTTGGAGTACGCCCACTCTCGCGGCGTGGTGCACCGGGACATCAAGCCTGCCAACGTGCGGGTGCTGGAAGACGGCACCGTGAAGATCATGGACTTCGGCATCGCCAAGTCGTTGCAGTCGGAAAGCCGCCTCACGCAAACCGGGGTGGCGTTGGGCACCGCGGGTTACCTTTCCCCGGAGCAGCTTTCCGGCAAGCCCGTTGACCACCGGGCGGATATCTTCGCCTTGGGGGTGATGGCCTACGAGATGGTCACCGGTGTCCGCCCCTTTGCCGGTCCCAACATCTCCAACATCATCTACCAGATCCTCAACCAGGACCCGGTTCCGCCGCGGCAGCGCAACAAGGCTTGCCCAGAGCGGTTGGAGAAGGCCATTCTCAAGGCCCTGGCCAAGGACCCAGCCAAGCGCTTTGCCAACGTGCGGGATTTCGCCAGGGAGCTGAAGCAGGTGCTGCAAGAGCTTCCCCCCGCGGCCACCAAGATGGAAACCACCACCGCCATCGTGCGGGGGGAGCTGGCGCGCCTTTCAGGCAAGAGCCGCGAGGAGATTACCGGGGCCACGCAGCTTTCCGCCGCTCCTTTGGACCACCTCCCCACCGAGCCGGTGCAAGCAGCGCCGCGAAAGCGGGTGCTCTGGCCTTGGCTCGCCGCCGCGGGCCTGGGGCTTGCGGCGGGGGGATACCTGCTCCTCGCCCCCGGCTCCGCCACCCGGGAACACCAGGCGGTGGCAATCCCCTCCCCGGCCCCCACCGCCACCCCGGCACCACCCAAGCCATCGCCCGCACCGGCCACCCCCACCGAGGTGGAGGTGGAGCTGGTGGTGACCCCCCCGGCGGAGGTGGAGGTGGACGGCAAGCCCCTGGGCAAGGTGGCCTCCCAGAAGATCAAGCTCACCCTAGGTCCTCACCGCCTGCGCTTGCGCATCCCTGGCTTCGTGGACCGCATCGAGGAGGTACAGGTGGGCCTCGAGAGCAGGCAGCTTGCCTTCCAGCTCCCCCGCTTTGGCATCCTTTCGGTGCTGGCCGACATGGGGGTGCCGATGCGCGGCACCGAGGTCACCCTGGACGGCAAGCCTCTCGGGGAGCTGCCGGTGAGCGGGCGCAAGGTGGCCGTGGGGACGCATCGGCTGGTGGTGACCTGGCCGGACGGGGGGCGCTTCGAAGCCCAAGTGGAGGTGAGCGACGTGGCCCCCACCAACGTGGTGGTTCACCCGTAAGCGGGGATGTCGGCCGGGGCGGGGAGAGCTACCCCCGTCCCCGGGCTTTTCGCTACACTTAGCACCATGAGAAAGGCACTGCTGCTTCTGCTCGCCGCCACCCTGGCCGCGCCGGCCTTTGCCCAAAGCACCTTGGATCAGGCCCACGAGGCGTTCCGCCAAGGCCAGTGGAACAAAGCCGCGCAGCTTTTCGCCAAGGCAGCCGAGGAAGCCCCCGATGCGAAAAGCCGCGCGGAAATCCGCGTGAAGCTCGCTTGGACATACTTTTTCGCGCTGAAAAACCGCGCCAAGGCGGAGCAGGTGCTGCGCCAGGCGCTGCAGGAGGCCCCGGATCTGGAGATCATCCCCGACCTCTACACCGACGACTTCGTGGCGCTGTTTACCCGGCTCAAGAGCCAGGGAACCTCCAGCGCGGCTCCGGTGCCCACTCGCCCGGTGGCGGTGAGCGGGGGGCTTGCGGGGCTGCGGGCCAAGCTCGCCACCGCGGTGGATGCCTTCGCCCTGGAAGCGCTGTTGGGGGAAGCCAAGGCGCTGGAAGCTTCCTCGCCCCAGGCGCAGCTCCCGGAGCTTTTGGAGCTGGAGGCGGACATCCTCGACCGCCTAGGGCGCACCCAAGAGGCGCTGCGGCTGCGGGGGCGGGGCCAAGCGCTGCGCACCGCAGCTCAAGCCGCCCCGGGAACCGTGGTGGTGCCGCTGGAGCTCATCCGTCAAGCCCGGCAGTACCTGGTGGCGGAGCGGCCCCAGGACGCCATCGCCCTGCTCCAAGGGGTGCTGGACGCCCTCCCCTCCTGCACCCCGGCGTTCGAGGTCCTGGCCCAAGCCTACGTGGATGCGGGGATGTTCGAGGAGGCCTACAGCGCGCTGCAAACCGCAATCATGGCCAACGAGAAACCCGAGCTGCTTTTGGCCTTGGGGGAGCTGGAGCTGGCTCGGAAGCGGCTCACCGCGGCGCGGGATGCCTTCCGCCGGGCGGTGAACCTGGACCCGGCCAACGACCGGGCCCTGGCGGCGGCGGGGCTGCTCGCTGCCAGCATGGAGGACTACGCTTCCGCCAAGGAGTTCCTGGACCGAGCCATCAAGGCCAACGGCACGCTCTTCGAAGCCCGGGTGGTGCGGGCCCAGCTGGCCCTTTTGGAAAAAGACCCCCAGGAAGCCGCCAACCAGCTGCTCCGGGCGCTCCAGGTGCGCCCCCAGGACCCTTGGGCCAGCGGCTGGCTGGGGGTGGCGTACCTGGCGGTGGGGGACGTGGCTGCCGCCCAGGAGCGGTTGGAGCAAGCAGCCCGGGCCAACCAGGAGTTCACGCTGTTTTACGCGGAATCGCTGCTGCGCCAGGGGAAGGGGAAGCAGGTGCTGGAGCTGGTGAGCGCCGACCAGCCGAACCCCCAGGCGCAGCTGCTGCGGGCCCGGGCGCTGCTGCAGCTGGGGCAAAACGCCGAGGCGCTGGAGCTACTGCAGCGGCTGGCCAGGCTGCTGCCCACCGACGGTGCCATCCGCTACGTTCTGGGCTACGCCCAGTTCCAGCAACGGCAATGGCAGGAGGCGGCAGCCACCTTCGAAGCGGCAGCGTCGCTGGCCGGGGCCCCTGCTTTCACGGCTCAGGCTGCGAACCTGGCGGCCAAGGCCCTGGCAGCCCAGAACCTGCTGGATGCCGCCGAGGTGCCGCCGCCCCCACCCCCTAAGCGGTAAGCCGCGCCAGAAGGTCCTGGAGGATGCGGGCCGTGGCTCCCCAGATGCGGTGGGGGCCGTAGTGCAGCACCGGGGAGCGGAAGCGCTGCCCCTGCCAACGGAACTCCTGCTCCTCCACCAGAAGCGGGTTGGCCACCACGGAAAACGGCACCGGCACCACCGCCGCCACCTCCCGGGGGTCGGGGTGCAGTTGGTGGGGGTAGGGCAAAGCCCCCACCACCGGGGATATCACGAACCCGGTGACCGTGAACACATCGTCCAGATGCCCGAGGATCATCACGCTCTCCTCGGCGATCCCCAGCTCTTCCCGGGCCTCCCGCAGCGCGGTGCGCACCTCGTCTGCATCCTCGGGGTCCTTGGCACCCCCAGGGAACGCGTACTGCCCGGGGTGATGGAGCAGGTGGTCGGCGCGGCGGGTGAGCAGCACCCAAAGCTCCCCCCCAGCCACGTAAAGCGGCACCAGCACCGCGGCGGGCGTGGCGCCGGGCTCGCGGATGCGCAGCACCGGCTTTGCCGCGAGCTTGCTCTCCACTTCCTCGAACCACATCGCTACCCCCTCGCCTCGCCTCGCGCCGCTCCCGGCCACGGCTTTCCCGCAGCGCGAGCTTGCTGCACCAGGGCCGCCACCGCCTCCACCAGCGCCCGGGCCGCGGCCCGGGGCTCGTGCCCCTCTCGCTGCCAGAACTGCTTGGCCAGCCGCTTTTTTTCCTCCAGCGCCTGGCGGTTTTCCGCCAAAAAACCCAGCCAGCGCACCAGCTCCACCGCACCTTCCCGCCCGGGACGGATGCGCAGCGCCACCTCCGGGGGAAACTCCAAAAACTGCTGCAAGCCGCAGACCACCACCGGCTTGCCCGCGGCGAAAAAGCGCAGCGCCGCCGCGGAGGTCTCCCCGGCGGTGGGGAAGCGAGGCACAAGCCCCACGTCCGCCGCCGCCAGCACCTCCCCCAGGCGCTGGGGGCTGGCGTACCCCAAAAGCCGTACCCGCTGGGAAAGCCCGAGCCTTTCCACCGCCTGCTCCAGCGCCGCCGCCTCCACCCCTTCCCCCACCACCCAAAGCCGCACCGGCGCCTTCAGCTCCTCCAGCACCGCGAACGCCCTGAGGATCGTGTCCAGCCCCTTAGCGGGGGTGAGAAAACCCAGGTGCACCGCCACCAGCTCCTCCGGTCCCACCCCGAGCTCCCGCCGCAACCCCCCGCCGTCCGACGCGGCGAGCTCCGCCACCGCCAGTGGTACCCGGGCCACCGGGAGCGAGGGGAGCTCCTCTCGGAGGGTGCGGGCTTGCCAACGGTTGTGGACCACCACCCCCTGGGCGAAGCGCAGCAAGGCGCGGCGGGCGGGGAACAGGAACGGGTCCAAGGGGCCGGAAAACCCCCAACGCCGCGCCCGGGCCAACGCCTCCCCGGCGCTCCCGTGGGCGGCCTCGAGCTCCTGGGCGAAGCGATCCCAGGCCCCCTCCGCCGCCGCCTCTTCCACCAGCAGGTGGTGCAGCACCGCGTCGTGGAGCACCACCACCCCGCCGAAACGCCGCAGCCGCTTGGCAATCCAGATGTGGTACGGGTTGTTGCCCAAATGGCAGAGGTTCACTCCGGAAGGTGCGGCCTCGGCCTCGCTCCAGCGAACCGCAGCTGCCCAGCTTGGCTGCGGTCCCTCCCACCCCGGAGGGCGAACCACGGTCAAAAGCGCGATCCCAGAGAGCTCGGGGAGCAGCTCGAAAGCGTAGTCCGCCACCCCCGAGCGGGTGGGGGGCAACGGCGAGCACCAGGCAAGGGCCAACTCCCTCACCGTTCCTGAAATTCCAGCACCTGCTGCTTGAGGTACGCCTCGATGAACCCGTCCAGTTCCCCGTCCAACACCGCGTCCGCGTCCCCCACCTCGTACCCGGTACGCAGGTCCTTCACCAGCCGGTACGGCTGGAGCACGTAGGAGCGGATCTGGTTGCCCCAGGCGATGTCCTTCTTCGGGCCCTTGATCTTCTCCAGCTCCTCTTCCTTCTTCTGCCGTTCCAGCTCGAAAAGCCGCGCCTTGAGGACCTTCATGGCGGTGGCCAGGTTCTTGATCTGCGAGCGCTCGTTCTGGCAGCTCACCACGATCCCCGTGGGCAGGTGGGTGACGCGCACCGCGGAGTAGGTGGTGTTCACCCCTTGCCCCCCGGGGCCCGAGGCGCAGAACCGGTCAATGCGCAGGTCCTTCTCGTCAATTTCCACCTCCACCTCCTCGTCCACCTCGGGGTAGACGTGCACCGAGGCGAAGGAGGTGTGCCGCCGCCCCTGGGCATCGAAGGGGGAGATGCGCACCAAGCGGTGGATGCCGTTTTCCGCTTTGAGGTAGCCGTAGGCGTACTGCCCCCGCACCAGCACCGTAGCGGACTTGATCCCTGCCTCCTCGGCGTCCTGCAGGTCGAGGATCTGCGCCTCGAAACCCCGCCGCTCGCACCAGCGAAGGTACATGCGCAGCAGCATGTTGGCCCAATCCGCGGACTCGGTGCCCCCCGCCCCCGGGTGGATCTCCAGGTAAGCGTTGCTGGCGTCGTACTCGCCGGTCATCTTGATCTGCAAGGCGGTTTGCGCGAGGCGCGGCGCGATGCGGGCCAGCGCCTCCGCCAGCTCCCCCTCCACCCCGGGGTCCTCCTCCGCCAGCTCTGCCAGGACCTCCAGCTCCTCGGCGGATTCCTTTAGGAAGCGGTCGGTGGCGAGCTTCGCCTCCAAGCCCCGGAGCTGGCGCATCACCTCCCGGGCTTGGTTGCGGTCCTGCCAGAAATCGGCGCTTTGGGTCTCGGTGGTGAGCTCCTGGTGCTGCGCCGCCAGGGTCGGGGCGTCAAAGGTACCCCCGCAGCTGGTGGATCTCCTCCAAAAGCTTTTTCGCTTGGGACAGCTTTTCCTCGAGCATGGTCACCTCAAGCGCGGGAAAGCTCGCGCACGCCGTTTTGCTTTCGCCGCAGCGAGAAAAGTATAGCAACCGCGAAGCAAAACACCGGAAAAAGGTGCAGCGGCAAAGCCCACCGGGCAGCGGGGGTCACCCCCCGGCCCCCCTGCACCCGGGCCAGCACCAGCCCGCGCTCGCCGATCCCCAGGCTTTGCAGCACCCGGCCTCGGGGGTCCACCACCGCGGAGATGCCGGTGTTGGCGGCGCGCACCAGGAAGCGGCGGTTTTCCATCGCCCGGAGGATCGCCAGCGCCAGGTGCTGGTAGGGTGCAGCGGTGTGCCCGTACCAGCCGTCGTTGGTCACGGTCACCAACACCCGGGCCCCGGCGCGCACCTGGGCCGCCGCGTGGAGCGGGAACGCCACCTCGTAGCACACCGCCGGGCCGAAAGGGCCGACAGGGCCCGGCAGCAGCCGCGGGCCTGCCCCAGGGGTGAACCCCCCCACCTCCCGCACCAGCGGGCGGAGAAACGCGTAAGACGCCCAAGCCGGCACGTACTCCCCGAACGGCACCAGGTGCACCTTGTCGTAGCGGGAAAACTCCCCTTGGGGCGAGACCGCGTACATGGAGTTGGCGTACTGCCCCTCGCCGCCGAAGCCGATGGAGTTGAGCACGAGCCACAAGCCGTGCTGCGCCGCGAAGGCCAGCACCTTTTGGCGAAACGCCTCGTCCCGCTCGAAAAGGCGTGGGATCGCGCTTTCCGGCCACACCACCCAGCGCGCCCCACCCCGAGCAGCCTTCCCGGAAAGCTCCCAAACCCACCCCTCGATGGTGGCCAGGTTTTCCCCGGCCCAGCGCAGCTCCAGCGGCACGTTAGGCTGGATCGCTGCCACCAGCTCCGGCTCGCTTGCCGGCTGGAAGCCGGGGGCCGCCAGCGTACTCCCGACCAGCACCGCCCCCGCACCGCAAGCCAAGGCCAGCGCCTTGAGGCTTTTCCGCCAAGCCGCAAAGGCAGCACCGAAAAGCACGAGCCGCGCCACCACCCCGAACCCGGTGGCGCCAAGCACCGCGACCCCCGCAAGCGTCCAAGGCCAGGGCACGAAAGCCGCCGCCAGTGGGTTCCAGGGGAAGTTCCACGGGGGAAGCCCCTGGAGCACCTCGCCGGCGGCAAGCCCCAACGCCAGCACCGCCGGCCGAAAGGCCCCGGCAAAGCGGAAAGCCACCAGCAGGGCAAGCCCCCAGAACACCCCGAGGATCAGGCTCATGAGCGCCAGGGCGAGGGCGGCCAGCGGTCCCGAGAGGTGGCCGTAGCGGGTCATCACCTCCACCACCCAGCTCACCGCCAAAAGCCAGTGGCAAAAGCCAGCAAAAAGCCCCAGGAAAAAAGCTTGCTTGCCGCTCGCCGCAGCTTCCAAGGCGCCCACCAGCGAAAGCCCCGCCAGGGGCAGCAGCCCCACCCAGTGCCAGAAGGGCAGCGCCAGGGCCGCCAGGAGCCCCCCACCCCCCGCCAGCAGCAGGCCCCCTACCCAGCCTCGCGCCATGAGGGTGCTGGAGGTTCGCGGCGGGTGCCAGCCACGCGGTCCAGGAACTCCCTGGCCGCCGCCTCCCCCGCCGCCACCGCCTCGTCCACCGCGTGGTAATCCGCCCAGTGGAGGTGGTTCACCGCCGGAGCGATCACCGCGTCCGCTTCCGCCAAAAGCCTGCGACGCAAGGCCTGCCACCCCATGGCCGCCGCGCGGAGCATCGCCCGGGCCACCCCGTCCTTCCCTGGAAACGCCGGGGCCAGCCCCTCGCTCACCTCCACCGCCACCACCGGCGACCCTAGCTCCCTGGCCGCCCCCACGGGGATCTCCGCCACGGCTCCCCCATCCTGGAGGTACCGCCCCTCCACCAAAAGCGGTGCCACCAGCCCTGGCATGGCGGAGCTGGCCGCCACCGCCCGCACCAGCGACCCCCGTGTCAGGCGCACCTCCTCCCCGGTGTGGGTGTCCGTGGCCACCGCCACGAACGGCACCGGCATGCGCTCCACCGGCATCTCCGGAAGGAAAAACCCCACGTACTCCAGCATTTGCTGCTCGGAAAGCAGCGCCTTGCGGAAGATCAGCGTGCCCACCTGCCAGGCGAGCCGCGCTCGCTCCCAGAGGCTCCCTTGGCCCAAGCGGTGGAAATCCGGCATGCGCCGCCCGCGTTTCGAGCCCACGAACTGCCGCACCCGCTCCACCGCCCCTTCCCCCTCCAGCACCCAGAGCGCCCCCAAAAGCGCCCCGGAAGAGGTCCCCGCCACCCCGCGAATCGGCACCCCCGCCCGGGCCAGCACCTGGAGTACCCCCAGGTGGGCCACACCCCGCATCCCGCCGCCCCCCAGGGCCACCACCACGCCGCGGGAGAGCTCCATCACCGGGGCACGCTTCCCGCCACGGCCCCGCGGGTCAGGGAGGGCAGGTGCAGCACGATGGCCTCCAGCACCCCCTCCGCCACCCGACGGGCCTTGTCGGAAATGTGGGCCAGATCCTCGGTGACCCCCCGGGGGTCTATGTCGCCGATCTTCTCCCCAACCTCCACGGGCACGCTGTCCCGCAGCAGCCCGCGAATCACCCCTGCCACCCGGGCCACCACCGGAAACTCGTCGTCCACCGGCACCCCGCGGTACAGGTCCTCCCGGGCCACCAGCAGCGAGATGAAGCCGATCTTTTCCCCCTTTTCCACCCGATCGCCGATGTGCCGGTTGGTGTGGAAGATGCCGCGGTAGGCCGCCTTCACCACCCGCTCCTCCCGGAACCCCATGATCTCCGCCGGTGGTGCAGCGGGCAACTCCTCCCCCTCCTCCACCAACCGCCCCAGCTGCGGTCCCCGCACGGTTTCCACCACCACGTGGCAGTCCCGCCCCGCCCGGTAGCCAGGCCCCAAGGCGATCACCAGCGGCGCCAAGTCCATGGAAAGCCCCCAGTTGCGGCGCAGCATCGCGGCTTCCACGTACACATCCGGGCGAAAAGCCGCGAGCACCTCGGCAAGCGGGAACGTGGTGAGCGCCAGATCCCCCCGGGCAAAAACCCCGGGGACCTCCCGCAGGTCCATCACCAGCCGGGCGGTGACCCCGTCCACGGTCTTGGCGTGCTCGAACACCGCCTCGGAAAAGCACACGTTGCGCCGCACCGCCTTGGGGAACGGCAGCTCCACCAGCAGCAGCTGCTCGCACCCGGCCCGGGCCAGGTGCACCGCCACCGCGCTTCCCAGCTCCCCGGCGCCGCGGATCAGCACCCGCAGCGCGGCAAGTCCTTGGTTCAAAGACACGCTACCGCCTCCACCTCTACCTGCACCCCCCGGGGCAGCGCCGCCACTTGCACCACGGCCCGGGCGGGGCGGTGGGAACCGAAAACTTCAGCGTAAACCTCGTTGAACGTGGCGAACTGCCCCATGTCCGTGAGGTACACGGTCACCTTCACCACCCTGGCCAGCTGCCCCCCTGCCGCCTCCACGATGGCCTTCAGGTTGGCCAGCGCTTGCCGCGCCTGGGCCGCGAACTTCTGGGGGATCGGGCCGCCATCCGGGGGCAGGGGGATCTGCCCGGAAACGAAGAGCCACTCCCCGGCGCGGATCGCCTGGCTGTAGGGGCCGATGGCTTGGGGCGCTGCGCTGGTGGCAATTGGCACGATTTCCTTGCTCACGGCTTCCCTCCTTGCTCGGGGGCGTACTCCCAAATCTCCGCAAGGTTACGGAACTGCTCGGCGAAGTCAAGGCCGAACCCCACCACGAACACGTCGGGGATCTCCTTGCCCACGAAGTCCAGCTGCACCTCCCGCTGGCGCCGGGAAGGCTTGGATAAAAGCGCCACCACCTTGAGGGAGCGGGGGTGGCGGGCGGCGATGAGCGCCAGCACGTCCACCAGCGTGATCCCTGTGTCCACGATGTCCTCCACCACGTACACGTCCTTGCCGGCGATGTCGGTGGTGAGGTCCTTCACCAGGGTCACGGTCCCGCAGGAGGTGGTGGAGGCGCCGTAGGAGGAAACTTGGATGAAGTCCACCGCCACCGAGCGCCGCAAACGCAGCGTCAGCGCCGTGAAAAAGTACACCGCGCCTTTGAGCACCCCCACGAACACCGGGTCCTTGCCTTCCAGGTCGCGATCCAGCGCCGCCGCCAAGCGATCGAGGATCGCCTCCAGCTCTTCCCTGGCAATCACCTTGCGCGCGAGCATCGTTCCCCCTCCTGCACCGGCGCATTATGCCGGATTCACCCACGCTGGGCTTTTCCCGGGGGGAAGCTTGCGCCGCCCAGCGGGAGCGTATAATCTAGCCAAAGGACGACGACCGTGAGCGTGGCCACCGTAGCCCAGGCGAACCAGCGATACGTGAAGCTAGCGGATCGCTGCCGCGCCCAGTGGACCTTCTACCAGCTGCTCCAGGGGCTGTACCAGCACCTGCACCACCAAGCCCCGCCTCCGGAGCTGGACTTCCGGGAAACCTTCGATCGGCTGAAGGCGTTGGGGGACAACTTGAACAACCCCGACACCGCCGCGGTGCTCCGGGAACTGGAGAAGTTCCAGCTGCACTTGGACCTTTTGGACCGCAAGCTGCGGGAGGCGGACGGGGCCATTTCCCCGTCGCTGTTGCGCCGTTTCTTCGACCGGCTTTCCAGCAAGGACGAAAAGGTGCTGCTGGCCATCATCAAGTTCTACCTGGACGCCCCGGAGCTGCACCAGGACGTGCTGGACAAGCTGGACGTGCTGTTCACCCGCCTGGCGGAGATCCCCCGGGCCGAAGGGGGGTTTTTGTCCCGGGAAAAGCACGAGCTGGAGCGGCTGGTGAGGCCGCTGCTTGCCGGCAAGAGCATCCCCTCCATCCCGGAGCAGGAAGTGGCCATCCTGCTCAACGCCATCGGCGAGCTGCGGGCGGAGATCCTCGGCAAGCGCACCTTCAGCGAGCTGGTGGCCAGCGGCTCCCTGGACCGCTTCCGCAACCTCAAGCGCCGCTTAGGGGCCTCGCTCCTCCACCCAGCGCTGCTCCCGGTGCTCATGGAAACCACCGTGGCCATCAAGAACCGCTTCCGCCTGCTTTACGAGGAGGAGGAGGCGCAGATCCTCGAAGACACCAACCGGGTGATGGAGCTGGCACGGCAGCTGGACCGCAACCCGGACATGCTCACCCCTGAGCTCCAGGAAGCCCTGGACACCTTCAACCGCACCCGCCGCCGCTTCGAGCAGGCCAAAGAGCAGGACAACCTGCGCACCGAGGACGTGCTGGCGCTGCGGGAAAGCCTCAACGCGATCCTCGGGGAGTTCGACAACCGGCAAGCGGTCGCCAGCGCACCGGCGCAAGCTGCGGACGAGCTGGAGGAGCTGGCCTCCGCGGAGCACCTGCCCTCCCCCGCTTCCCCCTCGCCCGCTGCGGGGCCAGTGGACCCGCTGCTCCACGAGTACCTCAACAAGATCCTCTTCGCCCTGGAGCTGGCCGGGAAGGAGCGGCCGCCGGCGGAGTTGGCCCACGCCCGGGAGGTGGTGGCGCTGCGCCTGGAGCCCTGGGAGGTGGAGGCTTGCCTGGCGATGGGGTCGGGGCGGGTGGCGGACGGGCACATCCTCGGGGAGCAAACCAAGCTCTTCGCCCTGGGGGCCGCTTTGCGCTTGAAGGCCGACGAGGAGGCCAGGGAAATAGACCGCCTTTCCAAGCGGGGCGCCGATCGGCTCGCGGAGCTTCTGGAGCAAGCCACGCAAACGCTGCAGCGGGCCCAGGAGCTGGACCGCCGCTTCGCTTGGCTCATCGAGGACGCGCTCTACCGGGGGGACACGCATCATCTGGACAAGCTCTACCGCTCCCGCTTCCGCCTGATGCGGGCGTACTCCGGGCTCTGGCTCATCCACAACGACCGCGGCGGCGTTTCCCCCTTCTAGGCCATGGGCTGGAAGCTCAAGGTGGGCGAAACCGAGTACCCCCTGGAACCTCCCAAGGTGGTGGTGGGGCGCAGCCGCTCCTGCGACATCCGTTTCCGGGAAGACACGGTTTCCCGGCTTCACGCGGCCTTCGTATTCGACGAGCAGGGGCTGGTCTTGGAAGACCTGGGCTCCTCCAACGGCACGTTTCTCAACGGCCAGCGGGTGCTTTCCCGGGAGCGGCTGCGCCCCGGGGACCAGGTGCGCTTCGGGGCCCTCAAAGCCTCGGTCCTGGGACCGGAGGAGGCCGGGAAAGCCTCCTCGGGGGCAGCGGCGCGTCTTCCCGAGGCAACCTGGGATTACACCGTGGGGCTCATCCCCTTCCCCCCGGCCCCACCCCTGTGGCGCCTGGCGGCGCTGGGGCTGGACGCGCTGCTGTTCCTCCTGGGCAGCCTGATCCCGTTCATGCCGCTTTTTGCCATGCTCGCCGCCGAGGCGTACCTGCTGCGGCCGGAAACCCTTCCCTCCACGCTCACCGTGAAAGGGTTCGTGGCCGGGGGGTGCGGCGCTCTCTGGGTCATCTACGCCTGGTACTACTGGATCCACGGCTGGGCGCGGCGTGGCGGTACCCCGGGGCTGCGGCTGGTGCACCTGCGCCTGGCCGACGACCTGTTCCGCCAGCCCATCGGTTACCGCCGGGCGTGGCTGCGGGCGCTGGGCTGCCTGGCCACGCTGGCCACCGCGGGGTTGGGGTTCTTGCTGGTGTTTTTCCGGGAGGACCGCAAGGCGCTCCACGACCTGCTGGCTGGCACCCGGGTGGTGCAGCGCTCGCCGGACTCCCCCCCGCCCCCCGCCAGCGAATAGCGAGCTCCAAGCGCGCTAAGCCGGCCGGCTCGAAATCAGCAGTGGCAGCCTCAGGCTGCGGCAGCCTTCACCCGGGCGTAGAGAAACTCCGGGGCGAGATCAGCCCCGTTGGGCCAGACCACGGTGCCCACCTCGGGGTCGAACCGGGCCGCGGCGAAAAAGCTTTCCTCCCGCAGCGGCTCGAAAACCGGGCCCTGGAGTTGGTCCGCAAGGTCTACCGTGCCCTCGGTGCCATCGCTGAAGCGCACCCAGAGCTGGTAGCCTCCCACTGCCCGCGCTTCCAGAAGCTTCACCATGGCGTTCACTCCAGTGGGGCGATGGGTTGCAAAGGTTCGCCGCGCTTTGCTCGCCGCCAGTTGGCCTTGAGTTCGATCAAGTGCAACTCGTACCACTCCAGCACGTGCTTTAGCGCGCGCCGCGGGAACTGCCCCTCCACCACCCCCGATTCAATTGCCACCGTTACCTCGTAGTCGCCGTATCTCGCGTGAAAGTGAGCCGGCTCGTGATCGCGGTAGTACATGACGATTACGATTCCCAGAAAGCAGCTCAGTACCGGCACGAGGGCATTCTAAACCACCGCCGCGGCGCGCCGCCGCTCCCGCATCCCGTACAATGCCCGCATGCAGGCGATCTGGGAGGCGTTCGCGCAAACCGGCCCGGTGGCCAAGCTGGTGCTCTCGGTGCTCGCTGGGTTTTCCCTGGTCTCCTGGACCCTGATGCTGGCCAAGTACCGCCAGCTCCGCCGGGCGCAGCGGGAGAACGAGGCGTTCCTCCGGGAGTTCCGCAAGGCCCAGCGGCTGGGGGAGGTGCAGCAGGCGGCAGCGAAAACCCCCCACGCGCCGCTGGCCGGCATGTTCCGCGCCGGGTACCTGGAGCTGGAGGCCCAGATGCGGGTGCTGCAGAAGGCGGGGGCGCCCCCGGGGCAGATCAAGAGCCTGGCCGGGGTGGAGCGCGCGCTGCAGCGGGCCATCGGCGTGGAATCCGCCAAGCTCTTCCGCTTCTTGCCGTTCCTCGCCACCACCGCTTCCGCCACCCCGTTCATCGGGCTTTTTGGCACCGTGTGGGGGATCATGACCGCTTTCCGGGACATTGCCGCCAAAGGCTCCACCTCCATCGTCACCGTGGCTCCGGGGATCGCCGAAGCCCTGGTGAACACCGCAGCTGGCCTGGCGGCGGCGATCCCTGCGGTGATCGCTTACAACGCGTTCTTGGGCAGCTTGCGGCGCCATCGGGGGGTCATGGAAGACTTCCTCCTGGAGTTTTTGAACCTCACCGAGCGCACGTTCACGTAAGGGGGAAGCCATGGCGTTTCGCAGTCACGGGGAGTTCGACAGCATCGCGGAGATCAACATCACGCCGTTGGTGGACGTGATGCTGGTGCTCTTGATCATCTTCATGGTCACCACCCCCATGCTGGTCCAGGGGCTCGCGGTGGATCTGCCCCAGGAGAAAGCCGCACCGCTGCCGCAAAAAGCCCCCGAGCCCCTGGTCCTCACGCTCACCCGGGACCGCCTGGTGATGCTCGGCGACAAACCCGTGCACCCTAAGCTGCTCCCCCAGGCCCTGGGTCCGCTGCTGCGCCAGGGCCCCCGACCGGTGTACCTCAAGGCGGACCGCAACCTCCCCTACGGCTTCGTGGTGCAGGTGCTGGCGGAGCTCAACCGCATGGGGGTGGAGGAGATCGGCATGGTGACGGTGCCACCGGAGGGCTCATGAGAGACCCGGTGAGCGAGGAGCTGGCCCGCCGCGCCGCGGAGCCGCTTTCCTGGAGGTGGGCGTTGGCGGTGGCGGCAGCGCTGCACCTTTTGGCTTTCGGAGCGCTGCTCCTTTCCCCCAAGCCCTCCCGCAAGGCGCTCACGCTCCCCAGCGTGCGGGTGCACCTGGCCCAGCTGCCGCTTGCGGCAGCTCCCAGCGGCGCCCCCCACCAAGCCCTCGCCCCAGCACCCCCCGCCCCGAAACCTCATCCCGAAACCAAGACCTCCCCCGCGCAAAACAGCGCGCCGGCCCGCAAAGCCTCCTTTCGAGAAAAAACCCCGGCAAAAACGCCCCCGCCGGCAGCCGCGTCTTCGGGGGCGGCTGCCCCAGGAGAAGGGATCGGGCCCCGGGGAGGCACAGCCGCTGGTCTGGGGCTCGCTTCCGGCGCCAGCGAAGGGCCGCCCTTCCCCTACCAGTACTACCTGGAGCGGGTGCTCGCCGCCATCGAGGAAAACTGGTTCAAGCCCGAAGCCCCACCGGGGACCCGCTGCCGGGTGCGGTGCCGTATCGCCCGCTCCGGGCAGCTCCTGGAGGCGGGGTTGGAGGAACCTTCGGCCCACGGGGCGTTCGATCGTGCGGCGCTGCGGGCGGTGTACGCCGCGGCGCCTTTCCCGCCGCTACCCCAAGGGTTCGGGGGCAGCGAGCTGGTACTTCACCTGGAGTTCGTGCAATGAGCAAAAACCTTCGTCCCGTGCTTTGTGCCCTCGCCTTGCTGGTGGTTTGCGGCAAACCCAGCTGGGCCCAGGAGGAGGTGTACCTCCAGGTGACCCGGGCCGGGCTTTCCCAGGTGGTGATCGCGTCTCTCCCCTTCGCGCTCACCGGGGCAGACGCCCCCCAGGCCTACGCCACCTTCTGGCAAACCCTGGCCAAGGACCTCACCGCCACCCCGGTGATGACCTTGCTGCCCGAGGAACGGGCCAAGCTGGTGGAGCTCGATCCCAAAAACCGCGAGCTCACCCTCAAGCGCTTCCGCGCGGTGGGGGCGCAGTTCTTGCTCGAGGGCAGCTTCGCCACCGCCGGCTCCCAGGTGGCCTGCGATGTGCGGCTCACCGATCTGGCCTCGGGGGAGGTGGCGTTTTCCCGCCGCTTCACCGCCACCCAGCGGGCCCTGGCCACCTTGGCCCACACCGTGGCCAACGACCTTTTCCACCTGTTCACCGGCAAGAGCGGCCCGTTCCTCTCCCGCATCGCCTTCGTTTCCGACCGCACCGGGGCCAAGGAGCTTTGGATCACGCGCTGGGACGGCAGCGAGCAGGAGCAGCTCACCCAGCATCGCTCCATTGCCTCGGCCCCGGCTTGGTCCCCGGACGGGCAGTGGCTGGCGTTCACCAGCTTCCTCGGGGGGAAGCCCCAGCTTTTCCTCCTCAAGCCCACCGAGGGCTACCTCAAGCCCCTGGCCAGCCTCCCCGGGGTGAACTCCTCCCCGAGCTTTTCCCCGGACAGCAGCAAGCTGGTCTTCGCCGCCGGGGACGGGGGGTACACCAACATTTACCTGCTGGAGCTGGCCAGCGGGGAGGTGCAGCGGCTCACCTCCACCCGGGCCATAGACACCCAGCCCGCCTTTTCCCCCAACGGGCGGCAGATCGTCTTCACCTCCACCCGGGCCGGCACCCCCCAGCTTTACCTCATGGACGCCGAGGGGACCAACGTTCGCCGTCTCACCCTGGAGGACAGCTTCGCCGACGAGCCCGCCTGGGCCCCGGACGGGGTACGCATCGCTTACACCACCAAGGTGGAGGGGCGGTTCCAAATCGCGGTGTTGGACCTGCGCACCGGCCAACGCACGGTGATCCCCGGCCCGGGGAACAACGAATCCCCCTGCTTTTCCCCCGACGGCACGCTGCTCGCGTTCACCTCGGACCGCTCGGGCCGCAAGCAGATTTACATCACCGACGCCACCGGCCACGCCATCCCCCTCACCCGGGAGGGCAACAACCTCCAGCCCTCCTGGGTGGCCGAGCTGCGCTGAAGCCTGCCGAAAAAGGCTCAGGAGCAGGAAGCCCGGGCGATTGCCTGCGCCTCCTTCGGAGAGCTCCCGCGGAGGCAAACGGAGTTACTTGACGCGCTGGAAGCGCTCCAGCTGCTCCCGGGCGCCCAGGACCACCAGCACGTCGGAGTCGCGGATCTTGGCGTCGGGGGGCGGCGCGGGGGTGACGGTTTCGGTGAGCACGTCCCGCACGGCAATCACGTGCACCCCGAACTTGCGGCGGATGTCGAGCTCCGCCAAGGTCTTGCCGATGAAGCTCGCTGGCGCGGCCACTTCCGCGATGGAAAACTCCGGTCCCAACGAGACGAAGTCCAGGAGGTTCTTGGAGGAAAGCCGCTCCGCGAGCCGCAGCGCCATGTCCCGCTCGGGGTAGATGACCTCGTCCACCCCCAAAGCTTCCAGGATCTTGCCGTGATCCTCGTTCACCGCCCGAGCCAGGACCTTCACCCCCAGCTCCTTGCAGTACAGCGCCGCCAAGGTGGAAGCCTCCAGGTGCTCCCCCACCGAGATGATGACCGTGTCGAAGTCCTTGAGCCCCAGCGCCCGCAGCTGCGCTTTGTCCCGGGCATCCACCACCGCCACCTCGCTCATGCGGTCACGGCACGCCTGCACCAGCTCCTCGTCCGCATCCACCCCCAGGACCTCGTGGCCAAGCTCGTAGAGACGGCTCGCCAAGGTGGCGCCGAAACGCCCCAAGCCAATGACGGCAAAACGGGCCATAACGCTCTCCCCGGCTCCGGCTGGAGAGGGTCAAGGCGCGGGTGGCGACCCTTGCCCCTGCCGCCTTCGCCGTAGCCAACCCTCGCTAGCCCCGCTCCAGCCCCAGCGCCGCCCGGACCGCGGCCAAGCGCGCCACGGGGATGCGGAAGGGGGAGCAGGAAACGTAATCGAGCCCCACTCGGTGGCAGAACGCCACGGAAGCGGGGTCCCCTCCGTGCTCGCCGCAGATCCCCACCTTCAGGTTCGGCCGGGCCGCCCGCCCCCGCTGCGTGCCCATCTCCACGAGCTGCCCCACCCCCTCGATATCCAAGGTGGCGAAGGGGTCCGCAGGCCAGATCTCCCGCTCCAGGTACACCGGGAGGAACTTGCCCGCGTCGTCCCGGGAAACCCCCAGGGTGGTTTGCGTGAGGTCGTTGGTGCCGAAGGAGAAGAACTGGGCCTCCCGGGCGATTTCCCCCGCCACCAGCGCTGCCCTGGGCACCTCGATCATGGTGCCCACCAGGTACTCCACCCGCACCCCCTGCTGGGCGAACACCTGCTCCGCCACCTCCCGCACGCAAGCCGCCTGATCCGCAAGCTCCCGCACGTTGCCCACCAGCGGGATCATGATTTCCGGGTGCACGTCAACCCCCTCTTTCTTCACCTGGCACGCCGCTTCCAGGATGGCCCGGGCTTGCATGCGGGTGATTTCCGGGAAGACGATGCCCAGACGGCAACCCCGGTGGCCCAGCATGGGGTTGGCCTCGTGGAGCTCCGCCACCTTGGCGCGGATGACCTCCATCGGCACCCCCATGGCCGCCGCCACCTCCCGCTGCTCGGCTTCGGTGTGCGGCAAGAACTCGTGGAGCGGCGGATCCAGGGTGCGGATGGTCACGGGCCGCTCCCCCATGACCCTGAAGATCCCCACGAAGTCCTCCCGCTGCATGGGCAACAGCTTGTCCAGGGCCCGCTGCCGCTCCTCGGCGGTGGAGGCGAGGATCATTTCCCGCATGGCGGTGATGCGGTCGCCACCGAAGAACATGTGCTCGGTGCGGCACAACCCGATCCCCTCAGCACCGAACGCCACCGCGTTGGCCGCCTGGTCGGGTTGGTCGGCGTTGGCCCGCACCCGCAGCACCCGCACGCGGTCCGCCCACTCCATGAGCCGGGCGAAGTAGTGGTAGGAGGTGGAAGCCTCGGGGGGCAAGCTCTTCTCGATAAGCACCTGCACCACCTCCGAAGGCTTGGTGGGGAGCTGGCCGAGGATCACCTCGCCGGTGAACCCGTCTATGGAAACCCAATCCCCCTCGCGGATCACGGTGTCGTCCACGGTCACGGTGCGGGCCTTGTAGTCAATCTTCAGGGCCTCGCACCCCACCACGCAGGTCTTGCCCATCTGTCGGGCCACCAACGCGGCGTGGGAGGTCATACCGCCCCGGGCGGTGAGGATGCCCACCGCGGCGTTCATGCCCTTGATGTCCTCCGGGCTGGTCTCGACGCGCACCAGCAGCACCTTTTCTCCCCGGGCCGCCCACTCCTCCGCATCCGGCGCGTTGAACACCACCTTCCCCGCCGCCGCCCCCGGACCTGCGGGCAGCCCCTTCGCCACCACCCGCTTGGCCTCCCGAGCCTCTCGCAGCGCCTGGGGATCGAAGATCGGGCGCAGCAGCTGGTTGAGCTGCTCCGGCTCCACCCGCTTGAGCGCTTCCTCGGGGGTGATGAGCCCCTCCTCCACCATGTCCACGGCAATGCGGATGGCTGCGAGCCCCGTGCGCTTGCCGTTGCGGGTTTGCAGCATGTAGAGCTTGCCCCGCTCCACGGTGAACTCGAAGTCCTGCATGTCCTTAAGGTGCTTCTCGAGGATCTGCCGCACCTCCAGCAGCTGGCGGTACACCTCGGGGAACACCTGCTCCAGCTCCCGCACCGGGCGGGGGGTGCGCACCCCGGCCACCACGTCCTCCCCTTGGGCGTTCACCAGGAACTCGCCGTAAAACACGTTCTCCCCGGTGGCCGGATCCCGGGTGAACGCCACGCCGGTGCCGGAGTCCTCCCCCATGTTGCCGTACACCATGGCTTGCACGTTCACCGCGGTGCCCCAATCGTCGGGGATGTTGTTGAGCTTGCGGTACGCGATGGCTCGCTCGTTGTTCCAGGAGGCGAACACCGCGCCAATGGCCCCCCAGAGCTGCTCCTCGGGGGATTCGGGGAACGTCTTGCCGGTGCGGCGCAGCACCACCTCCTTGAAGCGCGCCACCAGCGCCTTGAGGTCCGCGGCGTCCAGCTCGGTGTCGTAGTGCACCCCCTTGGCCTTTTTGACTTCCTCCAGCACCTCCTCGAAGGGGTCTCGCTCGTCCTTGCCCACGGGCTTGCACCCCAGCACCACGTCGCCGTACATGGCCACGAAACGGCGGTAGCAGTCGTAGGCGAAGCGCTCGTTGCCGGTTTGCGCGATGAGGCCCTGGACCGTGGTGTCGTTGAGGCCGAGGTTGAGGATCGTGTCCATCATGCCGGGCATCGAGGCCCGGGCACCGGAACGCACCGAAACCAAGAGCGGGTTCTGCGGGTCGCCGAACTTCTTGCCGGTGAGCCGCTCGATGTGCGCGAGCCCCTCTCGCACCTGCTCCGCAAGCCCCGCGGGGTAGCTTCCGTGCTGCATCACGTAGGTGCAGACCTCGGTGGTGATGGTGAACCCCGGGGGCACCGGCAAGCCGATACCCGCCATCTCCGCCAGGTTGGCCCCCTTGCCCCCCAAAAGCTCCTTCATCTTGGCGTTGCCTTCCGCCGTGCCGCCGCCGAACAGGTAAACCATTTTTTGCATCGCTCACCTCCTCAGTTGACCCCTTGCAGCTTGGCAAGGTCCGCAAGCTGCAGGAACATGCGCTGCACCTTCGCCAAAATGCCCAGCCGCGCCTGGCGCAGCTCGGCATCCTCGCACAGCACCAGCACCTCGGTGAAAAAGCGGTCCAAGGGCGCGGCCAGCTCCCCCAGCAGCCGGAACGCCTCGGGCCAGCGGCGACCGGCCACCAGGGCAGCGAGCTCCCCCTCCACCGCCACCACCCGCTCCACCAGCGCCCGCTCCGCCGGCTCCTGGGCCAGCTGCGGCGCGAACCGCCCCTCCCCCTCCTTGCTCACCATGTTCCGCACTCGCTTGAAGGCGGTGGCCAGCTGCAGGTACGCGGGCTCCTGCCAGAGAGCCGCCAGCGCCCTCCCCCGGGCTTCGTCCTCCGCTGGCACCCCCCAGCTGGCCGAAAGCACCGCCTCCACCACCGGGGAGGGCAAGCCGCGCCACTCCAGGAAAAACCGCTCCCGCTCCCGGAGGAACTCCGCCAGGTTCTGCACCTGGCCGCCGAAGGGGGCCGATGCCCAGGTCGCCAGCTCGGGAAGCGCCAGGGGCAAGGGAAACTCGCCGCAAATGCGCACCACGCTCAAGGCGTGGCGGCGCAGCGCGAAGGGGTCCTTGCTGCCCGTGGGCACCTCCCCCAGGGAAAACAGCGCCGCCAGCGTATCCATGCGGTCAGCCACCCCAACAATCGCCCCAGCCAGCGTGGGGGGGATGGGTCCTTCCTGCCCCGCCGGCTGGTACTGGAACGCAATGGCCCGCCAAACCTCCTCGGGCTTGCCCCAGGCCTTGGCGTACACCCCCCCCATGACCCCTTGCAGCTCGGGGAACTCCCCCACCATGCTGCTGGCCAGGTCCGCCTTGGCCAAAAGCGCCGCTTCGGTCACCTGAGCCACCAGCGCCTCGTCCCCGAGCTTGCCGGCCAAAGCCGCGGCCAGCTTGGCCACCCTTTCGGCCTTGGCGGCGAAGCTGCCCAGCTTGGCGTGGAACGTGATCCGCTCCAGCTTGCGGGCGAGCTCCTCCAGGGGCGTCTCCAGGTCCTTGTGGTAGAAGAAGTGGGCATCGGCCAGGCGCGCCCCTGCCACCCACTCGTTGCCCCGGCGCACGTGCCCTTCGGGGTCGTCGGGGCGATCGCACACCGCAAAAAAGTACGGGGCCAACTGCCCCTCTCGCTCCAGCACCAAGCACTTCTGGTGGTGGCGCAGCGTGGTCACCACCACCTCGGGAGGAAGGGCCAGCCAACGTTCCTCGATCGCCCCCCTCACCACCCCGGGGAACTCCACGAGCTCCACGTGCTCCTCCGCAAGCTGCGGGTCGCTGCGCACCTGACACCCCACCTCCGCGGCCAGCGCCGCTGCCGCTTCCCCCAAAAGCTTGCGCCGCTCCTCGGGGTCCACCACCACCCCAGCCTGCCGCAGCCGCTCCAGGTAAGTTGCAAGCCCCGCGGTACCCAGAAGCTCCACCGGGCCGGGGTGCACCACCCGGTGCCCCCAGGTGCGGGAGCCGGAAGCCACGCCGAAAAGCTCCATGGGCACCACCTGGGTGAGGGACCCCTCCCCCCAGAGCGCCACCAGGGCGTGCACCGGCCGCACGAACACGTGGGCCCCATCCCCCCAGCGCATGGTCTTGGGGAAGTGCAAGTTGCTCACCACCTCGGCGAGGATGCGCGCCAGCACCTCCGGGGTGGGCTTGCCCGGGACCCGCTTGCGCGCCGCCACCACCTTCCCCTTGGGCCCTTCCACCACCACCAGCTCCTCCGGGGTCACCCCGCAAGCCCGAGCGAACCCCTCGGCGGCCCGGGTGAACGACCCGTCCGGAGCGAAGGCCGCGGCCACCGGGGGGCCCAGCACCTCCTCCACCCGCTCGGGGGTGGCTGGCGGGAGCCCCTCCAGCCAGAGCACCAGGCGCCGGGCCGTGGAGAACACCTTCGTTTGAGCTGCCCCGAGCCCCGCCTCTTGCAGCTTGGCAGCGACGTTCTCGGCAAGCTGCCGCCGCGCCCCGGGGAGCGCGTTGGCGGGGATCTCCTCGCACAGCAGCTCGAAGAGGAACATCCCGCTCACGCCCGCGCCTCCTTCCCCTGGGGCGAGTTTTGGCTTGTCGCAAGCAGCGGGAACCCTGCCCGCTCCCGCTGCGCCAGGTAGGCCTTGGCAGTGCGCACCGCCAGCTTGCGCACCCGGGCGATGAGGCCAACCCGCTCGGTGGTGGAGATGGCCCCCTGGGCCTCCAGCAGGTTGAAAAGGTGCGACATCTTCAACGCTGCCTCCAGGGCCGGGACCACCAGCGGGTCCTCCAGCTCCAAGCAACGCGCCCCCTCCCGCTCCCAGTCCTCGAAATGCCGGCGCAGCAGCTCCACGTCTGCCACCTCGAACGCGTAGCGGGAGAGCTCCACCTCGTCCCGGTGGCGGACGTGCCAGTAGCTGAACCCCCCGCCCCAGTCCACCTCGTAAATCGAGGTCTTGCGCTGCAGGAACATGGCGATGCGCTCCAAGCCGTAGGTGATTTCCGCGGAGATCGGCTTGAGGTCCAACCCTCCGGCCTGCTGAAAGTAGGTGAACTGGGTGATCTCCATGCCGTCCAGCAGCACCTGCCACCCCACCCCCCAGGCGCCCAAGGTGGGGGATTCCCAGTTGTCCTCCTCGAAGCGCACGTCGTGCACCGCGGGGTCTATCCCCAGGGCCTGCAGCGATTGGAGGTAAAGCGCTTGCACATCTCGCGGGGAGGGCTTGAGGATCACCTGCAGCTGCAGGTGTTTGCCCAAACGGAACGGGTTTTCGCCAAAGCGCGCATCCGCGGGGCGGCGGGAGGGTTGCACGTACACCACGCGGTACGGCTCGGGTCCCAGCACCCGCAAGAACGTTTCCGGGTGCATGGTGCCCGCCCCCACCTCCATGTCGTAGGGCTGCTGCACCAAGCACCCGCGCTCGCCCCAAAAGCGCAGCAAGTTGAGGATCACCGACTGCAGGTCCACGCCCACCTCGCGCCGCCCGGTTCCGGGCACCGAACGGGGAGTCTACCACGCCCCCCGCCCACCACCGCAGAGAAACCCCGCTCCCCGGCTTGGACTTGCAGGAAGCCACGGTCCCGGGGCTCCGACCCCTGGCACGAAGCAACAGGGCCTGCAGCGGGCTGCAGGCCCTCCTGGGGACTTGGTCGGGCAAGCGGGGCTTTTAGTTGTTTTGCCGCTCGAAGGGAAGCGGCACGGTGCCTTCGAAAGGCCTCTTGACCCCAGGGACGAACTGCCCGTCCCCGGTGCGGTTGTCCACCACACTGGCGTAAGCCACGATGCGGGTGTTGGGGGAAAAAAGCCGCACCAGCGCCGTGACCCCAGAAAGCGGCCCCTGCCCCAGCTCCCGCAGCGGCCGAAACCACTGCACCCCCTCCAAAGCCCCCAAACGCACCTGCCGCCGCCCCAGCTCCCGCCCGTCGCTGGCAAGCCACACCACCTCCACCTCCGCCGGCTCCACCCAAAGGTTCTGGATCCCGAAGTTCGTGCGAAAACCAGCATCGTCCCGGGCCGAATCCTCCAGCCCCACCACCCAGATCTCCTCCTCCCGCAGGTCCACGGTCTCATCCAGCGGCACCGGCTCGCTGCCCTCCAGCCACGCCTTGTGCGCCGGCTCCGCCCCGTCCTCCCAGGAAAAACTGGGAATTTCTTGCCCGAACGTCCCCGAAGCTGCCGCGTTGTAGGTCCTCCCCCGGGCAATCCCCACCCCTGGCCCAAGCCACACCACGCGAATCGCCCCGTTCCCCTCGGCGCCAAAAAGCGTCTTCACCACGTCGCGAATCACCCGGGTTTCCCCCAGGTTGATCCAAAGCCGCGCAAACCGCGGCTCCGGGTTGGGCTGCCCGTAGGGAAGCCACTCCACCCGCACCTCCGAACCCCCCGCGTGGTAGCTCAACACCAAATCCGACTGCCGCTTGGTCCCCAGCGCCCCCTCCCTGGTGCGCCATCCCCGCCAGCACCATGGGCTCCCCCACCTCGGCACAGGCAAAGCGCACGAGCACGTCGTTGCCATGCTGGAGGTTCTTGTCCATGGTCTCTGCGGTAGCGAAAAGCCAGCGGCCACCGAAAAACGGCGCGTCGGGGCCGACAAAATTGAAGTGCCAAGGCACATCCTGGCGGGGGGCAAACGGGATGTACCGGTCGCCTCCCCCCGAGAGGGGGTGGAGGTGCACGGTTCCTGGCTTATCGAATCCTTCGAACAGCATGTACCTGCGTCCGGCTATGGAAGGCCCCGCGGCCATGTCCTGCTCTTTTGGGCCGTGGGGCACGTAGCGCCAGCTCTTGCCGTCCCGGGTGCGGGCCCAGTTGACTATGTCGCCTTCGCCGAGCGCCGTCCAAAACCAACCGGTGACAGGGAAAGTCGCGGGCCAAAACCACTCCCGGTAGTTATGCGTGGAATAACCTGCATCGCCCCAGCGGTTCATGTCGACCACGCTCATGCCCAAATGGCTCACCCGTGCCATAGCCACTGGGTAAGCCCCAGGGTAAATGGCGCCTTCCTCCCAGCTAAACCCGTCGTTGGAGAGCAGGATGTCCCCCCCAAAAACCAAGACGCACCCACCTCCTGCCATCGTAGTAAAGCCCCAGGTCGTAGCCCCCAGAACCACCCACGCAGCAGTACGTTTCCTCCCAGTGCAACCCATCCCGGCTTGCCAACAGACGACTATCGGTTTGTTCCACCCAGCTTCCGTTAGCATAAAAGACGTGGCCGGTCCCCAGGTACTCCTGGCCTTCCCGCAGCGGCGAACGCAGCTGGGGCGTCACCCGACTCCAGTGCACCAGGTCCTGGGAAACTTGGAAGTGCAGCGGATCCTCTCCCCGAAAGTAAAACCCCATGCCGTAAGGCACGAACCCCATTCCCGTGTAGTGAGGCGGCGGCAAGGTATTGACAATGTAAGCCGGGGTGCAGGGCTGGGCGAGGCCCAGCCCCGCGCCGCCGAAAAACGCCAGCAACAGCACTGCCCTTGCCCGCATCGTTCGCTTTCCCCTCATGGCCGCAACGTTTGCATCACGTCACCGAACATGCCTAACCCCGAAGGGGACCACCACTGCACCCCGGGCTCCACCGATGTACCCTCCAGCGACTCGTTCCAGAGGCAGCTGGGGCGCCGGGCTGGACTGCGCCGAGAGTTGCTGCGCCGCGAAAAACACCGAAGCTCCTCCCATCCGCAGAAGTTTACGCATGCCTTCCTCCTTCCGTTGGTGCCCCGCTCCCGGGCGCAGGGTCTTGCAGCGGGAAAGCTGCCCCCCCCGCCCGGTTGCCAAGCCCCCAGGCGAGCGCCGAAACATCGGCAGCCTTGCGAAAGACAGCGCGAAGGGTTTTTGCTGTCGCTCCGGAGCAAGGCGAAACACCTTCCACCGGGAACGAAACGGCGCGCTGTTGCAGCGCGGCAAAGGGAAGCAAACGCGTGGGAAAGCGGGGCGAGCCCCTGCTGAGCCCGCGTCAATCACCCTCGGGGAGGGAATGGTCGGGACGCCGGGATTTGAACCCGGGACCCCTTGAACCCCATTCAAGTGCGCTACCAGGCTGCGCCACGTCCCGACCTTAGGACAGCTCCTGGAGGATAGCCGCAAGCTCTTGCTTGACCTGGGCGAGAGCTTGCCGGAGCTTTTCTACTTGGTTTGGGGTGGGTTTGTCAAGCCTCGGCGCCGCCGGGGCCTGCCGCGCGGAGGCTTCCTCCGCCAGCCGCTTCTTCGCCCCCGCCACGGTAAACTGCTCTTCGTACAGCAGTTGCTTGATGCGCAGCACCAGCTCCACGTCGGCTCGGCGGTACACCCGCTGCCCCCCCGGCTGCTTGGCCGGGGCCAACTCCGGGAACTCCTGCTCCCAGTAGCGGAGCACGAACGGCTTGACCCCGGTGATCTCGCACACCTCGCTGATCTTGAACTCCTCTTTGTCGGGGATAACCACCGGCTCAGGGCTCATGGCTCTCCTCCTCGGGCACCAAGGTGAGCCGCAACTGCAACGTCACCCGCCGCCCCCCTACCCAGGCCGCCGGCACCGGCACCTCCACCTCCAGCTCCCGGAGCTCGCCGTGGCGCGCCACCGCCCGGGGGATCACCCGCTCCACCGCTGCCGCCGGTGGCAGCACCTCCGCTGGGGGAGCGGGAAGGAGGGCGAACACGTCCTCCCCCGCCAGGGGCGCTTCCGGGGGCAGGCCGAACGGGTCGGAAAGCGGGCCTGCTTCGGCGCTGGCGGTGGCTCCAGCGGTGGCGGCAGCCGCGGCCCCCAGCTCTTCCTGAGGGAACGGCTCCTGAGCCGCAGCTTCCGGGGCCGCCTCGGCAAAAGGTGCCGCTTGCAACCCAGCTTCGGCTGGCGCTGGCGAGCCGACGGGGGGCTCCCCCGCCACCTCCTGGGCAAAGCGCGGGGGTTGCGGGGCCGGGGGAAGCTCTTCCGGGATGCCGGGCGCCGCAGGGGGCTCGGCCGGCGCAAGGTCGAACGGTGCCGGCTCCTGGGAGGGGAACACCGCACCGGGCGGGGTGGACGGCTCCGGGGCAGGCGGTTCCTCCAAAGCCAGAAACGGCACCTCCGGGGCTGGTTCGGGGGCTTGCCAGGGCTCGTTTTCGGGAAGCTGCAGCTCGGAGCTTGCGGAAGCGAAAGCCTCCGAACCTCCCGCCGCCTCAGCCGCAGGCGGCGCTTCCCACGCCAGCTCCGCCACCTCCGGTGCCGGCGCGGCGGGCTCGAAGGGGGAAGCTTCGCCCGAAAGCGAGCTCGGTTCCCCGGAGGGGAACGGTTCCAGCACCGGGGCGGGGGGTTCAGGGGGAGCGAAAGCCGGCTCCTGCTCCTGCAACGGAGTGGGCAGCGCCGCTTCCCCGGGGGTGGCTTGCACCGGGGGCTTTTCGGCCTCGGGCTTTTTCAGCTCCTCCAGCTCCACCGGGACCGTGGGAGGGGTGATTTCCGGGGGCGGGAGCGGGAAGGGGTGCAGCACCCCCCGGGGCTCTTCCCGGGGCAGGGGCTGGGGTTTCACCTCCAGAGGTTTCGTGATCAGCTCCGCGGTTCGCGGGGCGGGATGGGGCTCGGGGCCCAGGTTGAAGCGGTCCCGCAACGAGCGCACCACCAGCCGCACGATGCTCTGCAGCGTTTCCTCCACGCCGATCCCCTGCACCGCCACCGCCTCGAAGAACGGGGCGTTGAACTCGTTAAGCTCGGCGTCCAGCTCCTCCACGCTGGCGATGTCCGGCAAGTCCCGCTTGTTGTACTGCAGCACGTGGGGGAGGCGGTCGAGGAAAAGACCTTGCAGCGCGAGGTTTTTCTTGAGGTTGGCCCAGGACTCGCGGTTGGCCGCCAACACCTGGCGCTGGGAGTCGGCCACGAAAACGATGCCATCCACCCCCCGGAGCACCACCTGGCGGGTGGAGTCGAAGCGCACCTGGCCGGGGACCGTGTACAGCTGGATCTTCAGGTCGAGACCGCGGAGCTTGCGGAAGGTGAGCGACAGGTAGTCGAAGTAAATGGTGCGGTCCGTGCCGGTGGGGAGCACGATGAGCTCCCCCCGCACCTCCTCCGGGTACCCTTCCCAGAGCATGCGCAGGTTGGTGGTCTTTCCCCCCAGGGGTGGCCCGTAGTACACGATCTTGGCCACGATTTCCCGGGCGGTTGGGCGAAATTGCACCATGGGCCGCTCCTCACTGCTTCCCCCGCATGATAAACCTCACCGGCACCCCTGCCAAGGGGAAAGCCTCCCGGAGGGCGTTTTCCAGGTAGCGCAAGTAGGAAAAGTGCAGCTGCCCCTTGAGGTTGGTGAAAAGCGCGAAGCGCGGGGGCGCAGTACCCACCTGGGTGGCGTAGAACAGCTTGGGGGCCACCTTGCCCCCGGGAGGAGGGTGGCTCTCCCAAGCGGCCCGGAGCACCCGGTTCAGCTCGCCGGTGCCGATGCGCCGGTGGAAGTTTTCCCCCACTGCAAAGGCCTGGGGGAGCACCTTGCTCACGCCGCTGCCCCGGAGGGCCGAGACGAAAAGGCAGGGGGTGTCCTTGAGGAACTTGAGCTTGAACTCCACGTCCTCCTGGAGCTGGCGCTTGGCCTCGCGAGAGAGCAGATCGCTCTTGTTCACCACCACCACCACGCCCCGCCCAGCCTTTTGCACGAGCCCTGCCACGTGGGCATCCTGGGCCGTGACCCCCTCGGCGCCGTCCAGCACCAAAAGGCAAACGTGGGCCCGCTCGATGGCCTTGCACGCCACCACCACCGAGAGCACCTCTACCCCCCGCTCGGTGCGCCCCTTGCGGCGGATGCCGGCGGTGTCCACCAAAAGCGCGCTCTTTTCGCCGAAGCGCACCAGCGTGTCCACCGCATCCCGGGTGGTGCCGGGGATTTCCGAAACCAGCACCCGCTCCTCGCCGAGGATGCGGTTGAGCAGCGAGGACTTCCCCACGTTGGGGCGGCCCACGATCGCCACCGCCAGCTCCGGCGGGGGGAGCTCCTCCGCTTCCGGTGGCGGCAGCAGCTGCTCCAGCGCCTCCCAAAGCTCCGCCACCCCGGTGCCGTGCTCGGCGGAAACCACGAAGGTAGGGAAACCCAACGCGGCGGCCTCTCCTGCGGAAAATCGCGCGTCGCTGCGGTCGGCTTTGTTCACCACCACCAGCGTGGGCTTGCCCGCCCGGCGCAGCGCCTCCGCCAGCTCCTGGTCCGCGCTTGCCAGCCCCTCGGCCCCGTCCACTACCAAAAGCACCACCTGGGCTTGCTCCACGGCGAAAAGCGCCTGCTCCCGCACCAGCGTGGCCAACGGCACTTGGCTTTCCGGCTCGAAGCCTCCGGTGTCCACGAACAACACCAGCCCACCGCTGGGGCTTCTCCCCTCCCCCACCACCCGATCCCGGGTGACCCCCGGCTCGTTGTGGGTGAGGGCCTTACGCCGGCCGGTGAGCCGGTTGAACAGCGTGGACTTGCCCACGTTGGGGCGGCCCACCAGGGCGACGGTGGGGATCATTGGGCCTTGGGCGAAGGCGTGCGCACCACGAACCTGGGGCCGGTGGCGGTTTCCTCCACCTCCCGGTACAGCACCACCCAGCGCCCCTCGAGGAGCTTCATCTGGATCACGCTGTGGAGCACCGAGTTGGGGTCGTGGCCCTTGAGCACGCTGCCGTCCACCGTAAGCCGCTTGGTGTCCCAGGTCTCAGTGCAGAACACGTAAGCGTTGGCGTGGCGCAGCACCTTCATGTCGGTGATTTCCAGCGCCACCAGCACCGGGTCCAGGCGGTCGTCGTTGGCCTTGAGCGTGAGGATAGCGTCCCAGGTTTCGGCAATGTAGCGCGGCGCCGCCAGCCCCTCCAGGGGCTTGGTGTCCATGGTGCTGTAGGACTGGGCCAAAGCCAACAGGAACGCCCGGGTGAGGTTGGTGATGGCTTGCCGCTCCTCGGGGGTGGGCTGGTCCCGCTCGCAGGCAAGCAGCGGTAACACCAACAAAAGCGCCAGAGCTCTCCGGACCCTCATGGTGCCCCCCCACCGAGGCAGGCTGCCCGGAAGCGACGGAACAGCTCCAGGTGCGGCTCGAAAAGCAGGTTCTCCGGGTGCCACTGCACCCCCAGCACGAAGCGGTGCGCCGCCGCTTCCACCGCTTCCACCACCCCGTCCAGGGCCCGGGCTGCCACCCACAAACCATCCCCCACCCGGTCCAGCGCCTGGTGGTGCCGGGAGTTCACCCCGAAGCGCCGCGGCAAGCCGGCCAGCAGCCGGGAGCTCGGCTCCAGCTCCACCTCGTGGGCGATGGCGTCCTTGGGCTCGCTGATGCGGTGTCCCAGCTTGCCCGCATCCGGCAGGTGCTGCACCAGGGTGCCACCGAAGAACACGTTCAACAGCTGGCAACCGTAGCAAACCGCCAGCACCGGCAGCTGCTGTGCCAGGGCCCGCTGCAGGAGCTGCCAATCCAAAAGGTCCCGCTGGGGGTCGGGCTCGGTGGTGGCGTGAGGTGCGGCGCCGTAACGGGCGGGGTCCACGTCCGGGCCCCCGGTGGTGAGGATCCCGGCCACCTCCTCCAGCGCCCCGAGCACCTCCCGCTGGGTGCTGGGGGTCACCGGCACCAGCTCCTCCCGCGCCCCACCCGCGGCCACCCAAGCCGCGCCGAACCGCTCCCGCTCGAAGGGCCGTTCGTCGCTGTGCACTAAAAGCACCCGCATACCGCCATTCTACGCGAACCGGGTCGCTGGGCTACAATCGGCCCGTGAGCGAGCTAGCCTACTCCGTGGTTGTCCCGGTGCACAACGAGCGCGAAAACATAAAGCCGCTGGTAGCCGCGGTGCTCCCGGTGATGGAAAAGCTCGGGGAGCCCTTCGAGCTCCTCCTGGTGGACGACGGCTCCACCGATGGCACCAGCGAGCTCCTGGACCAGCTGGCTGCCAGCCACCACCGCATCCGCGTGCTGCACTTCGTGGAAAACTGCGGCCAATCCGCTGCTCTCGCCGCGGGGTTCGCCCACGCCCTGGGGCGGGTGATCGTCACCCTGGACGCGGACCTGCAAAACGACCCCGAGGATATCCCGTCCCTGCTTGCCCTTCTGGGGCAGTACGACGCGGTGGTGGGGATCCGCGCCCAGCGCCACGACTCCGCTTGGAAGCGCTTTTCCTCCCGCTTTGCCAACGCCGTGCGCAACTGGCTCACCCGGGAGGATATCCGCGACACCGGCTGCCCGCTGAAGGTTTTCAAGGCGGAGGCCATCAAGAAGGTCCGCATGTGGAACGGTGCCCACCGCTTCCTGCCCACGCTTTTGAAGCTCGAAGGGTACAGCGTCACCCAGGTGCCGGTGCGCCACCGCCCCCGGCAAGCGGGGAGGTCCCACTACGGCACCTGGGATCGGGCGTTCCGAGGGTTGCGGGACGCCTTGGGGGTGCGCTGGCTCCAGGACCGGCAGATCCGCTGGAGGTTGCGGCCATGAACGTGCCGCCGTTTTGGCTCATGGCGTTTGGCTTTCTGGGCCAGGCGCTGTTTTCCGCCCGTTTTATCGTGCAGTGGCTGGTCTCGGAAGCCAAGGGCAAGAGCGTGATCCCCATGGCGTTCTGGTACTTCTCCCTAGCCGGGGGCACGGTGCTTTTGATTTACGCGATCCTCCGCCACGACCCGGTGTTCACCCTGGGGCAAGCCGCTGGGCTGGTGGTGTACATCCGCAACCTGGTGCTCATCGCCCGGGAGCGCCGCAAGGCCCAACAACCCTCCCAGGCGTGAAGGTTCCTCCTCCACCGGGCAGGAGAGCCCGGCGGAGGGCTCACAGCCCGAGCAAAAGCACCGCGAGACCCGAGAGCGCGATGACCGAGCCAGCCAGGGCGTGGGACCAGCGGGCAAGCCCGGCCAGCGGCAGCCGCGCCACCCCGGCCCGGAGCAGCAGCACCGCCAGCAGCATCGTAGCCAGCGTGACCAAGGCGAACACCCCACCCGCCGAAAGCGCCACGTCCCAGCGGCCGCGGCTGGCGGGGACCATGAAAATCGGAATCAGCGGCTCGCAGGGGCCGAAGGCGAAGACCAGGAACAGCGTCCAGAACGTCACCTGCGACTGGGCAGCCTCCTCGTGGTGGTGCGCTCCTGCGCCGCGGGTGTGGAGGTGCACCAGCCCGTCGTGGGCGTGGAGCTGCAGCTGGTGGCGCTCTACCCAAGCCCGGCGCACGCCCCAAGCCGCGTAGGCCACACCGAACGCCACCAGCCCCCAAGCCGCCACGCTCCCCCGCACCTCTTCCAGCGCGGCGATGTGGGCTAGGCCAGCCCCCAGCGCCAGCCCCACCACCCCCAAAAGCAGCGAGGAAAGCACGTGACCCACGCCGCAAGCCAGGGTCACCCAGGCGGTTTTGGCGGCGCTCCAACCCTGGGCCCGGGCCAGCATCACGAACGGCACCGTGTGGTCCGGCCCAGCCAGCACATGCACCAGCGCCACCCCGGCAGCGGTGAGCAGCAAGTCGAGGGTGAGTGGCTCCATGGCTTCCCCCTAGCAGATCCGCGGCAGCTCGGCCCCGGAAAGCAAGTCCAAGGGGCGCATCGTGCCAAAGGCGGTGCGCAGCACCAGGGGAGCTTGGCCCGGGGCCCGCTGCTGCACGGTGCCGATGCGCTTGGCTTCCCCTCCCTCGGCAAGCCCCTGGAGCACCTCCAGCGCCCGCGCCGCGTCTTCCTCCGCCACGAAAGCCAAAAACCGCCCCTCGCAGGCGACGTAAAGTGGGTCGAGCCCCAGAACGTCCATCACCGCCCGCACCGCTGGCCGCACCGGGATCGCCTCCTCCCACAGCTCCACCCGCAACCCGGTGCGCTCCGCCACCTCGTAGCACACGGTGGCCACCCCTCCCCGGGTGGGGTCGTGGAGCGCCCGCAGCGCCACGCCAGAGCCGAGGAGCGCCGCTACCTGGGGCCAGAGCGGCGCCACGTCCGAGCGCAGATCCCCCGCGAGGCCGTGCCGTGCTGCCAGCACCGTGGCCCCGTGCTCTCCCACCGGCCCGGAAACCAGCACCGCATCCCCGGGTCGCACCTCCCGGTCAGCGAGCTCCCGCCCCTCCACCACCCCCACCCCCGCGGTGGTGATGAAGCACCGGTCCCCCTTTCCCCGGGGCACCACCTTGGTGTCGCCGGCGACGATGGCCACCTGCGCCTCCCAGCAGGCCCGCTGGGCGCCTGCCACGAAGGTAGCCAAAAGCTCCTCCTCCAGCCCTTCCTCGAGGATCAAGGCCCAGGAAAGGGCCAGGGGGCGGGCCCCCACCATGGCCAGGTCGTTCACCGTGCCGCACACCGCCAGGTACCCCAAATCCCCCCCGGGGAACACCGGCGGATCCACCACGAAGGCGTCGGTGGTGAAGGCGAGCTTGCCCCCGGGCCAGGGGAGCACCGCCGCGTCGGCCAGCTCGGCAAGCTGCGGGTTGGCAAGGGGTGGGAGGAAAAGCTCCCGCACCAGCTCCCGGGTGAGCCGCCCCCCTCCCCCGTGGGCCAGCACGATGCGGCGGCTCATGCCACCCCCGCCATGCGCTCGTGGCGGTACCAGGCGGCGCAGGCCCCTTCCGCGGAAACCATGCAAGCCCCCACCGCGGTGTCAGGGGTGCAGGCGGTGGCGAAGAGCGGGCACTCCGGGGGATCTATGAGGCCGCGGAGCACGTCCCCGCACCGACACCCGGGCGGTTCCTTGGGAGCCGGGAGCGTGGCGGGGAACTGGGCGGCGTCCCGGGAGGCGAACGCCGGAGCCAGCCCCAGCCCTGAGCTCGGGATATCCCCCAGCCCCCGCCACCGGGCATCGGTGGGCACGAACACCCGCTCCACCAGGCTCCAGGCGGTGACGTTCCCCTCCTCTCGCACCACCCGGCCGTAGAGGTTCACCAGCTCCGCCCTCCCCTCCACCACCTGCTGCACCAGCTCCGCCACGGTGCGCAGCACGTCCACCGGCGTGAACCCGGAGATCACCGCGGGGATCGGGTGACGGGCCAGCAGCGGCCGGTAAGCCCGGGCACCGATGATCGCCGAAACGTGGCCCGGGAGGATGAGGCCGTCCAGGGCCAACGTGGGGTCCGCCAGCAGCGCCTCGAGGGCTGGGGGCATGACCTTGTGCCCGGAGAGCACGAAAAAGTTCCCAAGCCCGCGCTCTTCCGCCTCCAAGAGCGCGGCCGCCACCGTGGGCACCGTGGTCTCGAACCCCACCCCAGCGAACACCACCCGGGCCTGCGGGTGGGCCGCTGCCAGCTCCACCGCATCGTGGGGGGAGTACACCACCTGCACCCGGCACCCCTCCGCCCTGGCCTGCTCCAAGGAACCCACGCTGGCCGGAACCCGGAGCAGATCCCCGAAGGTGGCGAGGATCGTTTCGGGGTGCCGGGCCAGGGCCACTGCCCGGTCCACGTACGCCACCGGGGTGACGCACACCGGGCAGCCGGGGCCGGAGATCAGCCGCACCTGGGGGGGCAGGAGGCGCCGCAGCCCGGCGGCGGCAATGGCGTTGGTGTGGGTGCCGCAAACCTCCATGAACGTCACGCGGCGGGCCAGCTTTTCCGCCAGCCGAGCGATCCTGCTGGCCAGCCCCTTCACCAGCTCCGGATCCTGGAAGGCGCTCATGCTTCCTCCGCCGCCAGCACGTCCCGGAGGAGCCGCAGCGTTTCCTCCGCTTCCTCCTGGTCCACCCGGGCGATGGCGTAGCCGGCGTGCACCAGCACGTACTCCCCCACCTCCGCCTCGGGCAAGAGCATGAGGGAAACCTCCCGCTTGACCCCGGAAAGCTCCACGACGCCCCGGAGCTCCTCCTTGGCCACCAGCTTCATGGGCACCGCGAGGCACATTGGCCACCCCCCTGGAAAACCGGCCGCACGCCCCTTTGCAGGGAAACGGCCGAAAGCACCGCCTGGCCATAGCTTAGCCCACCGTCCCCCGGGGGCACCTCCCTGGGCAGCAGCACCTGGAACCCTCGCTCTCGGAGCTCCCGGGCAAGGCAGCTGCGCAGCAGCCGGTTCACCAAGCAGCCTCCCCCCACCGCCACCAGGCAACCTGGCGGGAACACCTCCGCCGCAAGCTGCGCCACAAGCCAAGCGAAGCTGCCGTGGAACTGCGCCGCCAGCACCCCGCGGTACTGAGCGTAGCGGCGGCGGGCCAGCTCCGCCAAAAGCAAGTCGGTGCGGATCACCGGCGGCCTCACCAACCCCTCGAGCCCCGGCCAGGGGTGGGGAGAGACCCTGGCGCCGCTGGCCACCGCCTCCAGCCGCATGGCCAGCTCCCCCTCGTAGCGGTTGGTCTCTCCCAAGCCGAGGATCGCCCCCGCCGCCTCAAACACCCTCCCCGCCCCCGAGGCCAGGGGCCAAGGGCCCCGGGTCAAGGGGAAAAGCGCCTCCACCAGCTCCCGGCGCTGCCAGGGAAGCTTCCACGCGAGCTCCTCCTCCCCCGCCGCCACCAGCGCCGCCACCGCCACCCGCACCGGTTCCTGCACCGCCCGCTCCCCGCCCAAAAGCGGCAGCGGCTGCAAAAACCCCCTCCGCTCCCAAGCGAGCTCGCCGGAGGCCAGCAGCAGCTCCCCGCCCCAGGCGGTGCCGTCGGGGCCGAACCCGGTGCCGTCCAGCGCCACGATCCCCACCTGCTGACGCCCCTCGGGAAAACGGGCGTGTTCCCCTAGCACCGCCGCCCCGTGGGCCAGGTGGTGCTGCAGCTCCAGCACCTCCCCGCCCCGCTCCGCCGCGAGGCTCCAGGCCAGCTGCCGGGAGGGGTAGTCGGGGTGCAGGTCCGCAGCCAGCACCCGGGGGGTGACCGCCAGGAAATCCTCCAGGTTGGCAACCACCTCCCGGAGGAAAGCCCGGGCGGCCTCGGTATCCAGGTCGCCCACGTGCTGGCTGGGAAACGCTTGCCCTTCCACCGCCAAGGTCACCGTGGTTTGCAGGAACCCCCCCAGCGCGAGGATCGGCTCCGGGGCGGCCACGGGGAGCGGCAGCGGCAGCGGCACGTACCCCCGGGAGCGACGCACCAAGAACGGCCCATCAGGCCCGCTCCTGGCCACCGAGTCGTCCACCCGCCGCACCACGTCCCGGTCGTGGAGCAGGAACGCATCGGCGATCCCCCCCAAGGCACTCCAGCGCTTCCCGGTTCCCCCGACAGATGGGCTCGTCGCTGGCGTTGCCCGAGGTCATCACCAGGGCGTCGTAGCTGGCGGTGCGGAAAAGCTCCACGTGGAGCGGGGTGGTGGGCAGCATCACCCCCACGTCCCCGAGCCCGGGAGCCAAGGGCCGGGCCAGAGGAGCGCCGTTGCGCCGCGGTGCCAGGAGGATCGGGGCTTGGGGGGAAACAAGCAGCGCTTCGTCCTCCGGGGCCAGCTTCACCAAAGTTCGGGCGGTGGCCAGATCCCGCACCATCACCGCGAACGGCTTGCCCGGGCGCCGCTTGCGGGCGCGCAGCCGGCGCACCGGTGCCTCCAGGTCCGCCCGGCAGGCCAGCTGGAACCCCCCCAGCCCCTTCACCGCCACGATGCGCCCCTGGGCCAGCAGCTCCTGGGCCCGGGCCAGCGCCGCCTCCCCCCGCCCCAGCTCCTCCCCCCGGCGATCCAAGAGCCGCAAGGTGGGGCCGCAGGCAGGGCAGCACACGGGCTCGGCGTGGAACCGGCGGTTTCCGGGACCCTCGTACTCCCGCCGGCAGCTAGGGCAGAGGGGAAAGCACGCCATGGAGGTGCGGCTGCGGTCGTAGGGCAACGCCACCGTCAAGGAAAACCGCGGACCGCAGTTGGTGCAAGTCGTGAAAGGGTAGCGGTAGCGGCGGTCCCGGGGGTCCTCCATCTCCCGGCGGCAGTCGGCACATATCGCGGTGTCCGGGGGCACCAGCGCCTCCCGCCGCACCCCGGGAAGGCTTTCCGCCACCGCGAACCGCTCCTCCCCCTGCACCGGGATTTCCTCCCAGGCCACGCTCCAAAGTCGCGCCATGGGGGGAACCGCTTGCGGCAGCTGGTCCAAGAACTCCAGCACCGCCTGCGCCTCCCCCTCCACCTCGATCACCGCCCCTTCGGGGGAGTTCGCCACGAACCCCGCAAGCCCGTAGCGCAGCGCGTGGCGAAACACCGCGGGGCGGAACCCCACCCCCTGCACCACGCCGGTGCACACCGCGCGGACCCTCATCCGCGCTTGGCCGCCAGCTGCCGCACGAGCCTTTGGCACCAAGCCTCCATCCCTTCCCCGGTGCGGGCGGAAACCCGGAAAATCTCCCCGGCGGGGTTCAGGGTGCGGATTTGCTGCTCCACCGCCGCCAGATCGAACTGCACCACCGGTGCCAGGTCCATCTTGGTTATGAGCGCCACCTGGGCCCGGGCAAAGATCGCCGGGTACTTGAACCGCTTGTCGTCCCCCTCGGTGAGCGAGAGCAGCACCACCTTGAAGTCCTCGCCCAGGTCGTAGTTGGTGGGGCAGATGAGGTTACCCACGTTCTCGATGAACAGCATGTCCAGCGCCCCGAAGCCGGCCTTCTCCAAGGCCCCTTCCACCTGCCTGGCGTCCAGGTGGCAAGCCCCCCCGGTGAGGATCTGGTAGGCCGGCAACCCCAAGCGGCGGATGCGCTCGGCGTCGCGCTCGGTGGCGATGTCCCCCACCAGCAGCCCCACCTGGAAGTTCCGGGAAAGCCGCGCCACCGTGGCTTCCAGCAGCGTGGTTTTCCCCGCCCCTGGGGAGGAGATGAGGTTCACCACCAAGGTCCCGGCCCGGACGAACTGCTCCCGCAGCGCTGCTGCCGCCCGGCGGTTGGCCTCCAGCACCTGGGTGCGCACGTCAACGGCTTGGCTCATGGCCCCCTCCATCGGGCTCGAACTCCACCTGCAAAAGGTCCAGCTCCGTGCCCCTTTCCACCAAAAGCGGCGCGCCACAAGAAAGCCACAGGGGGACCCAAGCCCCCGGCTCCCGGGGCACCGGCCCGCAGGAAGGGCAGCGCTGCACCGCGGGGCAAAAGGCAACCTCCAGCTGGGCTCCGGCGGCGCTGGTGCCCGCAGTGGCTGCTTCCCAGGCGTAGCGCAAAAGCTCCGGCTCCACCGCTGCCAACTCCCCCACCGCCACCTTCACCCGCACCAGCTTGCCGCCCCCGTGCTGCGCCACGGTTTCCTGGCTCGCCCGGAGGATTTCCAGGGCAATGGCGGTCTCGTGCATCGCGCCTATGGTAACCGACTCCCGGAAGCGGGCCGCACCGCGATCTTCAGCAAAAAACGCTCCACCGCCGCAACCAGCTCCGGGAAAGCCCGCTGCAGCGCTGGGGAGAGCCCCACCCCCGTGGCCACCTGCGCCACCGCGATGGCACCCACCCACACCTCCGGGGGCAAACAGCCTGCCAGAAGCCCCGCGGCCAGGAGCTGGGCGGTGAGCCAGCTGGGAAGTGTGACGCGCATGGCATCCCTCCTCATTCCCCAAGAGGCGCTGTGCGATTCGTTATTCCCGCTTGCTGCTGCTGCGAGCTGGCCGCTTCCGCGACGGCGCCGCCCGCGGCTACGGCGGCTTGGACCCGTACGTGGCCCAGCACGTTCCAGCCGTGCTCTCGGTCCCACGTTCCCTCGTTGGCAAACCGGAGGGCATAGCGCGGATCGCTCCGCAGCTTCTCCGCCGGGTCCGGTAGCCACAAGGCCACGGTGTACTCCCCCCCGGGCAGATCGGGGGGCAGTTCGAGCAGTGCGCGGAAGCTGTGTTCTCCCGCCTCCCAGCGGCGCGGATCCACGGGCACGGTGGTGGAGACCGTCCTGTTCTGGCCGTGGAGCAGCAGGAGCACGGGGCGGGGCAGCAGCGGCGAGGCAAAGCCTGTGTTGGCAAGGTGCACCTGGACCTCGAGCGTGCCGCCCCCGGGAACGGTGGCGGGGAAGGTGGCGCGGTGGAGGGTGAGGCGGTACCCCAGCCGTCGGCGGATCTCCTCGTAGCACCCTTGAGCTTTCCAGGCGCTGATCACGTCCGGGTGCCACCCCTCGTTGAGTGCCGACCAGTGCAGCATCTCCAGCTCGAAGAGGGCGGTTGCGCAGTCGGAGCGCGGCGGGTTGGGGTGGCACGTTTCGCCGCTCACCGGCACGAAGCGGCCCATTTCCGCAATGTACGCCTTCCATTCTTGGGCCCGCAGACGTCCCTCCTCGTCCAGGTAGGTCCCCTCGTCGTCGTCGCTCGCGAGGAAGCAGTCGTTGTGGTGGCCGAGGCGCGCCTGGGGGTGTTCCGTAAAGGCCAGGGCCGGGCTCACTGGCTGCGGGTACCAGGCGGTGAAATCGCCCGGGTAGCGGAAGAGGAGGAAGCGGTCGGGAGGGAAGTGGTTGAAGAGGGCGTCGCGAACCGTGGCCTTGCGCGGCGGCGAATCCAAGCCACTCGCGGAGGTGTGCCACTCGCCCCAGGCGCCGATGAAGCCCGCTTCGATCCACGCGATCACGTCCTTGTTTTCCGCCAGCACGGGGGCGAGCTGCTCGATGTGGCGCAGGAGCTGGGGCAGCGCCGCGTCGGGTGCCGGGTCGGGGTACGTTTCCCCTTCGTTGTAGGCAAAGCGCAGGATCACCTTCAGCCCCGCCTGGCGCACCGCCTGGAAGCGGGCAGCCAGGGCGGCAAGGTACGCGGGAGGCAGGTCGCTGGCGAGGTAGTCACCCAGTCCCTCCCGCTGGTAGGCGAGGGTGTAGCCCCGGGCCGCGTGATCCGCCAGGGCCGCGGGGGTGAAGTCGTCGGGCCAGTTGTAGATGCCGCGTTCCGGGTTGGGGATGTCCGCGGTGGAGGGGGTGAAGGTGTGGGTAGTGGCGAGGGTGCCGGAGGGGCGCACCGTGTTACGCGACCAAGACGCCAGGATGACGCGCAGCAGGGCGTTGTCCTCCTCCTGAAAGTTGTTGGGATCCGGGCCCAGGAGGTAGTTCATGGCCTTGCTGCCCACCGTGCGCCAGGGCTCCCAGGAGGGCTCCCAGACCCAAATGGCGTGGTTCATCCCCCGCCCCTCGAAGTACGCGATCTCGTCGCGCATGAAGTCGGCCGCGTTGGGCGCCCAACGCACCACGCCAAACTCGTTCACCGCCTGGGGGGCGGGGTGCTGCTGCTGGAAGGTATCCAGGCGCGAGAGGTAGCTGGCCATCCAGTTCCAGTCGAACAGGTCGGGGCGGTTGTCCCAGTCCAGGTCGAAGCGCCCCGGGTAGGGGCGGTTGTCCCCCGGTTGCTGGTGCGTGTACTGGAAGGGGGCGTACTGGTGGACGGCGAAGACGAGGTATGGATCGCTCACCGGTTGGAGGTACGGCAGCCACAGGACGGAACCCCACCCCATGCCGCTCACGAGGATGGGTGTCGAGGGGTCCACCTGGCGGATCGCCTCAACGATGCGGGGGTAGAACCGGTTCCAGTCGTAGGTGGTGTTGGCAAAGCGCGGGTAGAACTCGGACGGGTCGTAAATGTTCAGCGCAACCTCGTCGGCGTTGGGCTCCACCATCAGGTCGTAGCCCACCACCACGGGGTTGTCGCGGTAGCGAGCGGCAGTGTGGCGCCACATCAGAGCCCAGGCCACCTGCGCCGCTTCGCTGGTCCAAACCGTTTCCACCAGGAGTTCGGGAGGGAACCACACGCCGGCGCCGTCCCGGTAAAAGGTGAAATCGCTTCGCCCAGGCCCGGTGCGGAAGGAAATCACCACGAACAGGTCGGCACGGGCCGCCATGGTGATCAGGGCGTCCAGGTTGGCCTGCGCCTCCTCGTCCAGGACGTAGGGGGGGCGTTCGGTGAACAACCCTGGGACGGAGAGATTGACGTAGTTGGCGCCGAGGGCGGCCAGGCGGTCGAAATCCGCCTGGGTGTAGGGCGGACCGATGTGGCCGCTGCCCATGATCTCGTCCCCGTCCAGACTGGGGACGCGGATCCTCTGCCAGATGTTGGCGCCGCGCAGCTGCGTGCCGCCTGTCCAGAGGGCCCATTTCGAGGGCACAGGTTGCCCGCGCGGCAGCCGCCGTCGCACCGAGCGCCGCGCCGCAGCACTTCCCCGTACCGACCCTGCCGCCGCTTGAGCGCTTGGCGCTGCTGTGAGACCGCCTGCGGTTCCGGCAGGAACCGTTGCGGGGGCCAAGGCCACCACCGCAAGCGCCATGAGGCGAGTGAGGAACCGTAAGCTCATAGCCATTATTCTAACTCGCGGCAGTTGCCCCCCCTTCCCACTGGCGCGGCGAGGGTGTGGGCCCCAAGGAGGGCTGGAGCGCGGGCGCCCTGTCACGTCACGAGAGCATCTGACCGGAGGGGGTACTGTCGTGCCCTTGGGGATCTGACCGAGGGGTTTTCAGGTGTTGGCAGGGAAGGTCTCCGCTAGAATTGAATCGTGGTGCGCCAGGAACCGGGAGGTGGGGGCACTGCCCTGGAGCGACGGGTGGTGGAGCTCCTCCAGGGGGAGCTCAAGCAGCGGTTCACCTTCCTCCACCTCCTGGGGCGGGGCGCCTCGAGCCTCGTGTTTAGGGTGCAAAACGTGGTGCTGCAGCGGCACGAGGCCCTCAAGGTGCTGCTGCGCGAATCGGCCGAGCACGCCGCGCGGTTTCGTCGCGAGGCGCAGCTCGTGGCTACCCTGGACCACCCCTCCATCGCCACCATCTACGACTTTGGCGAGAACGCCGGCTTCCTGTGGTACAGCATGCAGCTGGTGGAGGGCCCTTCCCTGGCGCAATTCCTGGAGGCCAACGGACCCCTGGAGCCGCGCCTGGTGGTGCAACTGGCGTTGCCGCTTTTGGACGCGCTGGAGTACGCCCACGGGGCGGGGATCGTCCACCGCGACGTCAAACCTGCCAACATCATGAGTCCCCTGCAAAAAGGCTAGGGGTTTCGTGTTTGACTTGGATGATGCGGGAGGATGGGGTATAATTTCCGAGGAGTTCGGTTAGGGAGGGCGGCATGTTTCGGAAAAACACCCGTCAC